>Ga0209517_10001699_pt1 | contig 32535 bp, 32 predicted proteins | sample PeaSoiMetSII2010_FD_187695 | JGI IMG/M metagenome (GOLD analysis project Ga0209517, IMG submission 187695) | Peat soil microbial communities from Weissenstadt, Germany - SII-2010 (SPAdes) (version 2) | ecosystem: Environmental > Terrestrial > Soil > Wetlands > Peat | place: Germany... | reverse complement strand
ATATCGACGGGCCTCGCGCTGGCGGACAGTGCCTCCGAGTTGACTGAACGCTTCGAGGAAGAAAGACTCGATATAGAAAGGTTGCAAACGACGTGCTGCAGCACGTTCCATTTCCTCGCGAACCCGCGCCACCCGGCTGACATCCATGACGTCATGTGCCAAAGCACGGTCTTCGAGCAAGTTCTGAAGCTGCGATGTATCCACAGCGTTGGCGATGGCTTGCGTCAGCCGCGCGCGAATCTCGGGTTGCTCGCCATAACGAATTGCCTGAATCAATAGTTCCCGAAGCGGCCGGCCTTCAAATTGAATCTTACCGAGCACGTCAAATACCTGTCCGCCGAGTGCTTGCCGCGCCTGCTCAAGCTTTTTCAGCAGAGTGTAGTAAACGTCGCCTTCGCGGGTCTCTTCAGCGACCACATTCCAGAGATGGCATACTTCGGTTTGGCCGATTCGATGGATTCGCCCAAATCTCTGTTCAATCCGGTTAGGGTTCCATGGCAGGTCATAGTTGACCATCAAGTGGGCACGCTGTAGGTTGATGCCTTCACCCGCTGCATCGGTGGCGATCAAGACCTGCACCTCGGGGTCGTGCTTGAAAGATTCCTGCGCCTTCATGCGGTCTTCGCGACCCATTCCGCCGTGGATAAGAACCACAGCGTCTCTGCGACCGAGCAAGGTCGACACGCGACCTTCGAGATAGCTAAGTGTGTCACGGTGTTCGGTGAAGATAACAAGCTTCTGACGTGGAGAGGGGACAGGGGGTGCAATTCCGATTGCTTCCCCCGTTGTCTCCTTAGGAACTGAATCAGGTGAGAATATCTCTCCGAGCAAGCTGGCAAGCTCTCGCCATTTGCGGTCTTCACCGCTGCGACGCACGGAAAGTGCCAGCGCTTCAAGCCGGCTGAGCGTCGCGATCTCAGCTTTCAATTCCCCAATCGTTCGCGCCGCCGTCGCTTGGTCGAGAACTTCCTCCTCGGCAGCCTCAACTTCATTATCCGGTGCATCCTCCAGGTCTTCGACGTCGTCAGGCTCGAGAGCTGGACTTACGTTTGCAAATGCCTCTGCTTGTGCGCCTCGTTGCAGAATTTCAAGTTCCCTCAACCGCTTTTGCAGGCGCTCACTGCGCCGGTGCAGCGACTGGTATATGGCCTCAGGAGAGGACGCGAGCCTACGCTGAAGGATTGTTAAGGCAAATCCGACCGTCCCGGCCCGCTTATCGTTGGCAAGCGCTTCAGCACGATTGAACTCTTCGCGTACGTAATCCGTGACTTCCCTGTAGAGACGAGCCTCAGGCTCTGAGAGCTTATACGGAACCGTGTAAGCAATCCGCTCGGGAAACAAGGGAGTGCCATCGAACTTGAGTAGATTCTCCTTTACCATGCGACGCATGAGGTCCGAAATGTCCACTTGGTGGACACCATCACGGAAGCGTCCTTCAAAGCGATCACCGTCGAGCAACGCCAAGAAAAGCTGAAAGTCCTCTTCCTTGCCGTTATGAGGAGTCGCCGTCATGAGAAGGAAGTGCCGCGTCAATCCGGACAGTAGTTTTCCAAGGTGGTAGCGCTTCGTGTACTTCACTTCGCCGCCAAAGATTGTGGCGGAGAGCTTGTGAGCCTCATCGCAGACCACTAGATCCCACTGGCAATCTGGGGCTTGCAACTTTACCTGGACGTCTTCGTCGCGGGAAAGCTTGTCGAGGCGGGCAATCACGAGATTGTTTTCGAGGAACCAGTTTCCGGTTCGTGCTGCCTCCAGTTTGTCGTTCGTTAGAATCTCGAAAGAAAGGTGGAAGCGGCGGTAGAGTTCGTCTTGCCATTGCTCGGCCAAACTGCCAGGGCAAACCACGAGGCATCGCTTCAAATCGCCACGGGCTATCAACTCTTTGATAAATAGGCCCGCCATGATCGTCTTGCCCGCGCCAGGATCGTCGGCGAGCAGAAACCGTAGAGGCTGACGCGGCAGCATAGCCTCGTAGACAGCTGTAATCTGATGCGGCAGGGGTTCAACGAGAGAGGTATGGACGGCTAATACGGGATCGAATAGATGAGCCAATCGGATGCGGTGTGCCTCCGACACCAGCCGGAACATCCGACCGTCTCCATCAAAGCTCCAAGGACGGCCCTGCTCCACGACCTCAAGGCGAGGTTCGTCAGGACGATACAACAGCTCATTCCCGACGCGCCCAGAGGGCGCCTTGTAGGTCAATTCCAGAGCCTGCGTCCCGAACCACTGGACACTGACCACGGTGACAAGTTGGTCCGGCAATATTCCACGGACAGCCGCGTTGGGCAGAAGGTCTTCGAGGCGCATAAGGTTTCATTCCGAATGACTTAAGGGATGCTTCGCGCCCTGATTATAGTTCACGGATTCAAGGCCTCTCCCACACGCTCGGCCGGCCCGCTTCCTCCGTCGGAACTGGCGGTACAGACGGACAGGGGACCGAGCGACGGCCGGACTCGCACTGGAAGCGGTCGAGATTGCGGCCTTTCTATTGTTACCTGGGTTCTTGGCTCTCCGGCGGATACTGTGCCCTCCGAACCTCACCGCAAGCGAGGGCCGATTATGCAGGGATTGTAGCCTTGTGAAATCAGCCATATGCGCCTCGCAATGCCTCGTCGCAGTTAGATATGAGGTTTTATCGCATTCGGACAGTGTCAGATTATTTATCCAATTAGCTGTTGACATTGTCGCATCTTTCGTGCCAATATGCGTCATCGCTGAGGGACTCTATGCGCGATGGCATCTATAAGAGCCTGAAACTCGGACAGGGTTGGAAATCTCTGCTGAAGTCGTGCGAACGCGAGAAAGAGCGCGGCGACATGGCGTCCGGCAAGGCTCGCAACGCCATTGCCAGAGATCTCTATATCGAGGTGTCCGCAGTGTTTGTCCATGAAATATTGGCCCGAGTGCGGCAAAGCGACCTCTTGCCTGGGTTTAGGTCAATTGATCCTGAATTAACCTGCTGCGATTTGGGAGGCAACAATTCACCGCTTGAAAATGATGTTCTTGCGAGTGCAAAGAGACTGGAAATGAAAGGCATCCGGGGCAGAGCCATTGTGGACCAGGCATTGGGCGAAAGCCTCGAACGGCACAAGCACCGTAGGGTACTTCAGATTGAACAACACTGCCTCAATGAAGCAGGCTTGAAATCCAAGCCCATCATCGAGGCGGCACGACAAGCATTACTGCGAGCTGACACTGTTGACGTTGTCGAGAATCTGCTCCAGGGCAAACGCGTCAAAATGGCGAGACCGAAGCGCCCCATTCATCCTGATGAGAGTCTGGAAAGCGTTGACTGATGAAATCCCAAGGATCTGAGCAAGACCTAATACCATCTGTAACGATTGATGTCTCCGAGGCGGGTGTGCGCGCACGCCCTGCGGACCATATCTGCAGAATTGGGCGTGATTTGATCATCAATCTCGAACGACTAAGTCGCTACTGCCTCGTTGATTTGGAGCCTCTCGAAGATGATTTGCTGCTCGTCGCTGGCGCCGTTGCATTTGCCGACAGAGTCGTTGCTCGGCGTTCGTCCATTGCCTGGCGCCGGAATCTCCACGTTGCAATCCCAGTCCATGACCCGGATCAGTGGAAAGAGCGAACGCTATACCGGCATCTGATCTCAACCCTCGATTACGTAACGGGAGACAATTGGGAATTCTCATTCAAACTGCGCCGGGATAAAACGAAGGTTAAGCCGCAGGCCCGCCTGGCCATGCCGAACGAACCTTCCCTCGTTATGCCCTTCAGTGACGGCCTTGACTCATTCGCTGTCGCCCGTCTCATCAATGCCGAGCATCCGCACACGCCCCTCATCCTAGTTACTACGGGCAATCAAAAGAACCGCGCGTTGGACCTGAGTAACTCCGAACTGGGTCGGATGCTTTATCGAGTTGCAATACCCTTTACGCTTTCTTCTCGGCATCGGAACGTGCGATTTCGTGAACCAAGCTATCGGTCACGCGCATTCGTGTTTGGAGTCGTTACAGGAATCGCAGCGCATCAGTTGGGCGCCAGTAAGATTTACGTGGCAGAAAGCGGTCAAGGTTCATTGGGGCCGTGGCTCACTCCAGTCGGCAACGAGGCTCCCGATGTTCGAATGCACCCCTCATTTACGACGCGGTTATCCTCGTTCATAAACCGTGTCTTCGGCAGTTCCATCTCGCACGTGCATCCCCGGCTTTGGCAGACCAAAGCCGAAACGCTGAAGGAGCTTAAACGGCTCGGACTTGCTGATCAATGGTGGCTCACTTCATCTTGTGCCAGGGACCAGAGGTGGGTGTTCCTCGACAACAAGAGAATCCAGTGCGGAGTGTGCGCAGGATGCCTTCTACGTCGGCAGTCACTACTTGCGGCAGAGCTGAGTAGCGATTCTGATCGATATTTGTGGAGCGATCTTCGTGCCTCAAAGCTTAGCGAAGCGGTGACTAGCCGCAACACTACCCAAAACGATGAGCACCAAGCTCTGTGTGCGGCTCTTGAAATGCAACAGTTTGGCGAGATTGTTTGCGATTCCAGCACGATTGCCATCGCAGCAGAGGAATTGTCCCCGTTCGTAAATCAGGATCCGAGCGCAGTTGTACCTCAGCTTCAACGTCTCATCGCGACTCACGCCGACGAGTGGCAAGCGTTTCGTGCGAGTGTCGGGCCTCAATCGTTCATCAACCAATGGCTGGATATTTTGAAATGACCAATCTTCTCGACAGAATCGATCCAATTCAGCTGGGTGAACGACTCCGCAGTGCACGAGCGAGAGCGGGGTTCACTCAGCATGATGCTGCAGAAAAGCTACGGATGGCTCGGACGACGCTGATCACGCTCGAAAAAGGGCAACGACGGGTGCGCTCCGAGGAACTCAAGGACATGGCTGAAGTTTACGGCTGTTCTGTGAACGCCATCCTGCGCCCACATTCAGTTTCCGTAAGCTTAGTTCCACGTTTTCGATCCATAGCCCCTGGTGAGGAAGACGCGGCAGACGCCGCCCTGCTCCTCAACGATCTCGCAGGATCTCAAGTGGAACTCGAAAACATCCTCGGAATTCCAGCGCGACCCCAATATCCACCCGAGCGATCCATCGGCCCCGGCGATATACGAGACCAAGCGGAGGATGCCGCGCTTGAAACCCGTCAGAGGCTTGGAATTGGCCTAGGGCCAATTTCGGACATTGTCAGCCTATTGGAACTGGAATTCGGCATTCGCGTGTTCATTCGTCCTCTTGGCGCAGGACGAATTTCTGGCCTTTTTGCCTTTGACGACCAGATCGGCGCGTGCATCCTTCTGAACAAGAATCACCCTAGGGAACGTCGTGCAATGACTGCTGCACACGAACTTGGTCACCTGATCGCAACGAGAAACCAGCCCGACGTGGTCGATTTCCACGCGGCCCCGCAATCGCGGGAAGAGCGATTTGCTGCAGCATTTTCGTACTCGTTCCTCATGCCTGCTGCATTTGTTAGGAGGCGATTTACCGAACTCCGACAGGAGACGGGCGCATTTTCACCACGACACCTCATATTGCTCGCACATCAACTCTCAGTGTCTGAAGAGGCATTATGCCGCCGCATAGAAGAGCTGAATCTCCTGCCATCTGGGACCTGGGATTCGCTTCGTGACCGTGGCTTTTCCGGGGAATTGGTGCGCCAGGTTCTGGGAGACAGAGCCGCTCCCGAAGAAAGCACCTTTCCTCCGCGCCTCTGGTATCTCGCGGGCGAGGCGTATCGCCGCGGATTACTGTCTGAAGGGCAGATTGCCCGAATGCTCAAGACCGATCGCGTGGAATTGAGGGCGATGTTTGACGCTTTAGGGGCAGAGGAGGGCGCTGAACTTGACTCCCTCTAGATTAATTAGTGCACACAAGAGGCTGGTCCTTGATGCGAGCGTCTTGATTAACATTCTTGGCACCGGCCGATCGAACATCATCCTCCATGCCTTGAATAGGACTGTCATGGTTGATGAAATCGCATTGCGCGAGGTAACGATCGACCCTTTCTCAGGAAAGAGTCCCACCTCCGTGCTAAGCGACCTTCGTCAGAGCGGGCTCATCAAGGTCATCTCTATGGGCAACGAAGCGTACGGGATGTTCATCGGCCTCACGGGAGGAGATCCTCCGGATGACCTCGATGATGGCGAAGCCGCAACTCTTGCGCAAGCCGCCTTTGGCAATCATGTTGCAGTAATCGACGAGCGAAAGGCGATCCGCGTTTCTAGAATTCAATTTCCTGAATTGGACCTGCTGAATTCGCTAGACTTGCTTACCTCACAGGAGTTACTACAACACAATGGTCGCGATGCGATTGTCGAATTCGTCCACCTCGCCCTGCGCAATGCCCGCATGAGGGTTCCGCCAAGCGAGCGCTCCTGGATCGTCAACTTGCTTGGAGACGATCGAGCGCGAGAGTGTCCGAGCCTCGGCTTCTACGCTTCTTCGGCCTTGGAGAAACACCGTCTCGGTTGACGCGCCGGCTAAACTACGCTGAAGCATCCGAAAGTCTGCTAAACGGAACGGGACCCACAATGTTCTGAATTGTTCCCTGAATGACGGCGATGGCTTCTTTGGCAGAAAGAACCTTCCTCTCCATCAAAGCATCAGAAAGCGCGCAGATGCATTTCCAGTTGTGGTCTTGCTGAATCAGGTTCCGAGTTCTGAGACGCAGGAGCTCCATATAGAGTTCGGTCTCTTTCGGATCGGCGGACGCGAAGCAGCTGACCAGGTTCATGGCCTCGCGGTAGTCAGGCCCACCGTCCCAGTTACCGAATCCCTCTCCATAGGTAATGCTTGTTTCGTCGTACCTGCGCTGCGCCTCAATCCCGGCAAGCAGCGCTTGGACATTGCGCTCCATCTTCAACCGATTACGGTCGGAATTATCCCATTCGAGATTCTTCAAAATGTTGTGGTGTACAAAACACCCGCTGTAAGCTTCCGTGGGTATGATCGTCAGCGCCTTGCGGCCTGTGAAACGAATTCGTAGCCTGTACGCCGCCACACAGTGGCCCGCTTCATGATAGGCCACGGCGCGCTCGTCTGCCGTAGCTTGGTTGTCGTCTTTCAGATCAACACTACCGTTGATTGTCACCTCTGACCTCAATGGGTTATCTCCATTTCGTTGAATTCTTGGCTCTCCACTCGGCCCCTACAAGGCGGTCGTCTCTCAGTTTGAGTTTCCACGCTTTTGAATCGACTCTGGGCTACTCGAGTAGGCTATTTCTCTGGCTCTGATTACGACGCGTAGACAGCCACGCCGTCCACATACAGCTGGGCTGCTGCGGCTTTCCAACGACCAGATAGGCCTGGTATCCGCAGTGAGAATGGGCGCAGAAACTCGACTTTGGCGACATCCTTGGAGTTGTATTTCGCGGGGCTGGGGTTCTTCTCTAAGGAGCTTCCTTCCGGTTCGACTTTCACCAAGTTGCGCTCGTAAACTTGAACGTCCTTGAAGTAAACGCGCACGACTCCGTCTTCATCCCGTTGAACCTTCTCGTAGCCGGTCGCCACTAGTGTCTTGGCCTTGGTGCGGAACTGCAGCGCATTGGCAGTCTGAGGAATTGAGAGCCCTGTTATAGCTTCGCACTTTCTAGCATTCTTCACTTAAACGATCCTTCCTTCAATGTTTGGGCCGGTCCACATGGGTTGAGACGAGGCCGGTGCGATGGCCGGCTGCCATCGCGCGTCCTTTTCGGTTGGGTGTGAAAATGTCTGTCGGCAGTTCGCCGATGAGTAATTCTGATGAGATTTCCGAGCCACGCGCGAGTATACCCTCTGCCGGCGGCCGGCCCTGGTGATGCAAAATACAAGGACCACTCAGCACACCCGTCCAGGAGAGTCGAATCAGGCTGGGAAAAGGCGTGCCAGCAGCTCTTGCCGTTTGAGTCGTTCCTTGTTTTGAAGGAGGGTAAACACCTCGCAGGCTTGGATAGCCTCGGGACAGAGTGCCAACACAGCTTCATAAGATAGCCGCTTCTCCTCCTCCAGCGCGTCCGCAACTCGGTAGATCGACGGAGCCAGTCTCCGAACCATACGGCTCGCTTCTCGTAGAAAATAGTCCGTGTCAAGTCCATATCGCCCGCAGAACTCAGCCGCTTCATCAAAGTCGTTTTTGCAGCCGGTCAGAACCATGTAGAACTGCGTGCGATGGGGTCGGAGTAGGCGTTCTGCCGGGATGCTGGCGAGGGTGGAAAGGACCATCGTGATTGAATCGTCTCCAGTCAAGACCTTTTCCTCAACATGCATGTAGCCGTATTTGTTCGCTGCCCGCGGGTCGGTATAGATCTCGATTGCAGTAAAGTCCAGCCCTCTTGCTATACGCACAACAGCGTGCGCTGCTTCATGAACAGCAGAGATGTAAAGCTGAGAATGTCGAATGGTCATTTGCTCCGAGTAGGGACTGGGTTCGGTCTGATAGTGTCTCACCCACAGGGCAGCTGACTGTGACGCACTTCACATGGCCTTTCAAATCCCGTGGTGCGAGAGGAGATCCAGTGGATCGCAGCAGGGTTCTACTCGTCTCCCAGTCCCGCGCACCGATCCGAAGTTGGGCGTGGGAAGATGCGCCCCTGTCAATCTCGATCACCTGGTCCAGCGCCTGTCGGCTCTCCAGGTTGGAAAGGCCGCCGCCTCGCGCCACGAGTTCAATCACCTTATCCGAAGAGTTGAAGCGCAGCCAGCTAGATCAACCCACGGGGAGATGTGACGCATAACGTGGCTGAGCGTGCAGAAGGCATTCGGTCGGAGGGCGGACCTCCTTCTCGTGACCGACCCGGTGTCGATAAACATGGAAGAGGCGCTGGAGAGGACGCTCGATGCAGTGCCCGATCCGAAGCTCGTCGTTGCCGTTGGCCACTGCGGCACCTGTGGCGGCGTATTTGGGTATGGCGGAGGCCATCCGTTACGAGGCTCGAACGGATGCCAAATCTCGGAGGCTTATTGCGAGTCTGACCCGCGTGGGCTCTCATGAGAGTCAGTCCGTCCCAGCCTTTATCTGAACAAGCAGCATCCTGACTGGAGATTTCGCCGAGATGCCGTGAGTCAACATCGGGGGCATGTAAACAAAGGAGCCTGGCTGAGCGCTGACCTTATCCTCCCCCAACTGGACTTCAGCTTCTCCATCCAGAAAATAAAGGATGGCAGGCGTCGGGGCTGAATGCGCGGACAGTTCCTGGCCCGCCGAGAAGCCAAACAGCGTGACGTTGACTTTATCGTCCTTGTGCAGGATGCGGCTCAGGATCCCGTCTTCCGGTGGTGCGAACTCCTGGTGCAGATTTGCAAGAAATGTGTAGTCCATAAATCTCTCCATTATTTACGCCCACATGGCTCGCTGCGGTAGCTAACGACATCATCGAGCTGGATTGCCTTCATCAAAACCGCTACATTGACCTCGCCCGCTGCACTGAGATCTGGCTGATTATGCTCCGATCGTGTCGGTTAGGATCCGCCAGTTCTGGTAAACAATACCTTCGCGAGCCGTAGAACGACCATACAGAACACCATCAGGACTGAGGCAAGCACAAGTCGCGGGTACTCGAGCGTGTCACCGGGCTGCGTCGGAACAATAGAATTAGAGTCCCGTCCACGCTCCGAGCCATGAAGGCTCTTACGAATTTACTCGGGCTCAATCTCGGACTCGTAAGGCAGGGTTAGGTTACGTTCTAATACCGAGTTCAGGTTGGCCGAATATGGGCCGAATGCCTCTGAAGAGAACAGATCATCCCTATAGGGCTTGATCAGGGCTGCGGCCTGGTCTCCGGCACTCGCTGTGCTGGGCATTTCGTTTGAAAACGAGACGTGTGGCGCCCGGTAATCCGGAAGCAAAATCTGAATCTCCCTGAGTACAGAATCGGGGTCGAAGCTGGTGACGCGCAGGTTAGCTCCCTGCGCGCTCATCCACACTGCCTGTCGATCCGCCTCTCCACACTGAGCTCCTCTCGAGTCTCCAAACTCCCCGCGGACTCCAGCGCCATTCCCGCGGTACGCTCGGAGATCGGCGCCCAGACACCCAGCCAATTGCAAGATGATTTCAAGATCGCTCTTCGGCCCCATACAATCAGCCGCCTTTCGGATGACCTGCAAGTCGCCGCAGGTATTTGTAAAGGTCCCCGACTTCTCGTAAGGCGATGAAGATGGAAGCACCAGATCGGCCGCAACCGCCGTAGATGTGAGGAAAAGATCCTCAACGATCACATACGTGTTCCGGAAGGAACCAACGTCGATTGCGTAGTCTTTGACAGGATCCGAGCCAACAACGTAAAGAACAGGCAAGAGTCCAGATTGCGCTGCCTCCACCATCTGCGGGAGGTTCATTCCTGGCTTCTCGGGAATGGTCGCACCCCAAGCCTCACTCCAGCGTTTCCGGTCTGTTTCATAGCCGGGAAGTCGATCAGGGAATAGTCCCATGTCAGCTGCGCCGCGCGAGTTGGCGTCGTCGCTCAGACAGATGAACTTTGCCTGCGGAAGACTAGTGCCGAATTTAACCACGTTCTCGATATCCTGGTCCCCCAGTTCGGAGCCGAAGATGATCACCATACTCTCTTCGTCGTGAAATGCAGTCGTCATTCCTTTCAGCTGATCCCAAATCGAACGAAGGGCCGAATCGACAGGGGGCTCAGAACCGGATGCAAGCCACCGGATGGTTTCTCCTTCACATCCTCTCGGCACACGGACGAATTGTCGAGCCTGCCGACAGAGTTTGATCTGACGGGAGTTGATGATGTAGAGATGGGCCCCATTGAGGCGAACATTGTTGCGAATCTGCCACGCAAGCAGTGGATGCTGATAGGTTGGATCCCCTCCAATCAAAAGGATGGCCGGAGATTTCAATAGGTCAGCCATGCTCGCCGTTGATGCTCCATACTTGCGAAGCGCCGTAAAGAAGCGGGGGTAATCCGCCGTTCGCCTGTGGTCGATGTTGTTCGAATTCAACAAGGTTCTCGCGAACTTTTGAAGGACGTAGTTCTCCTCATTCGTGCTGTGATTCGAGCCGACGACTCCAATCGCACCGGGAGTCTGGCGGGCAGCGTCTAACTTGTTCGCCGCCCCTGACAATGCTCTGTCCCAGGAGACCGGCTTCAAGGCTCCGTCGATTCTCATCAAGGGTGTCGTTAACCGTTCAACATGCTCCACAAAATCGAATGCGTAGCGGCCCTTGATACAAAGAAAGTCCCCATTGATCCCACTTTTGTCACGATTTGTCCCGCGCATGATGGTCATTCTGCCTTCAACAGGGCGGGTGCCGAGTGTGGTTGTACAGCCATCGCCGCAATGCGTGCAGATCGTCGAGGTGTGCTTCATCTCCCATGGACGCGTCTTATATCGGTATGGGCCGGAAGTGAGTGCGCCAACCGGGCAGATATCGATGCACATCCCGCATTCCTCGCACTCCAGATGCTCTTCCTTGTTGGGCACAATCAATTGGGATGAGTTGCGGTTGGCGATCCCCAATGCCCACACGTCCATTCCTTCTCCGCAAACTCGGACGCAACGGTAGCACATGATGCACCGCGGCCGGTCGAAGTACACAATGGGGGATCATTGCTGCTCATCGCGATGATTCTTAATGTCCACCAACCGTGACTCTGCCGCTCCGTATGTGTATGTGGCATCCTGAAGTTCGCATTGACCGCCCGCATCGCATACCGGGCAGTCGAGAGGGTGATTCTGCAGAACAAACTCCAGCATGGCCTTCCGGCTCTGCCGGACGATTGGGCTGTCAGTTGTGACGACCATGCCTTCAGAAACGACCGTTGTACACGCAGTCTGCAACTTTGGCATTTTGGCAATCTCCACAAGGCACATGCGGCATGCGCCCTGGAGAGAGAGACCTGGGTAATAGCAGAACGACGGGATCTCAATCCCTGTCCGCTTGCATACATCGATGAGCAGTGAGCCCGATGCTGCCTGGATTTTCTTTCCGTCAACGATGATCGTAACTTCAGCCATTGATTCCCGCCACTGCTGGATTGCATTGAGCCTATGCCTTCTAAATAGAAACTGGAAATGGTCCGGCTGTAATTGAAACGGGGACAGGTGTACTAGTTCATTGTCGAACCATTGCTGCGACAATATTCCCATCAGTTTCTTGGGTAGTCGCGAATAGCCATCACCGGACTACTCGGGGCTGACAAGGTGCATTGTCTGCGCTGACCTTGCATTTACAGGACAGAACAGCTCTTTATGACTGGATAGATGAGGTATGCGGAAATTCTCAGCCGAGGTATCCATTCGACAGATCTAAATCCGAGAGGGGGCCAGATGTGGCAAAGAAAATAGCGGAGCTCTTTGTAGAGGTTCTTGCTGCGGCGGGCGTGGAGCGCATTTACGGAGTTGCAGGCGATTCCCTCAATGGCATTACGGATTCTGTGCGAAGACTCAACGGAATCGAGTGGGTAGGTGTGCGGCACGAGGAGACAGCGGCCTTCGCGGCAGGAGCAGAAGCTGCGCTAACAGGAAAGCTTGCCGTATGCGCGGGTAGCTGTGGCCCGGGCAACCTCCACCTCATCAATGGCCTGTACGATGCCCATCGAAGCCGTGTTCCGGTCCTCGCGATTGCTGCACAGATTCCGTCGCAGGAAATCGGCAGCGGGTACTTCCAGGAAACTCATCCTGAACACCTCTTTAAGGAGTGCAGCCATTTCTGTGAGTTGGTCTCAAGCCCTGCCCAGATGCCGCGCACGCTCGAAATCGCGATCCAGACGGCTCTGGCAAAGCGCGGCGTAGCCGTGGTTGTGCTGCCTGGCGATATCGCATTATTGAATGCGGAAAATAATGATCGCCGTGTCAACTTCACGTTTTCTCAGCCGCACATTGTTCCCCGTCCGGAAGAGTTAGATCGGCTGGCGGCCGAACTCAATCGCGCGACGCGAGTGACAATCCTGGCCGGCGCGGGTTGTGCAGGCGCCCATGATGAGCTGATCCAGTTGGCCGGGAAGCTCCAGGCGCCAATCGTGCATGCCATGCGCGGCAAGGAATTCATCGAATACGACAATCCTCACGATGTCGGCATGACCGGGCTGCTCGGTTTTTCTTCGGGCTATCACGCGATGATGAATTGCGATGCGCTGCTTATGCTTGGCACGGACTTTCCGTACCAGCAGTTCTATCCAAAGAATGCGCGGATTCTGCAGATTGATCTTCGCGAGGAACAGTTAGGACGGCGCAGCCATCTGGACCTGGGACTCGTTGGAGGCATCGCGGAAACACTCCCTGCACTACTCCCCCACATCGCGCAAAAGACCGACCGTAGTTATCTTGATGCTTGCCTCAGTCACTACCGAGACGCACGTAAGGGTCTCGACGATCTTGCGACGGGCAAGCGGGGCCAGCATCCAATCCATCCGCAATACCTCGCCAAGATTCTCGATCAGGTCGCGGCCGACGATGCAATCTTTACCGTGGATGTCGGGACCCCTGTGATCTGGGCGGCACGCTATTTGACAATGAACGGCCGCCGGAGACTGCTAGGTTCGTTCAATCACGGATCCATGGCGAACGCTCTACCGCAGGCCATCGGAGCTCAGATCTCCCATCCGGGTCGGCAGGTGGTCGCTCTTTCTGGGGACGGCGGGCTCTCGATGCTGATGGGCGATCTACTTTCGCTTCGGCAACTTAACCTTCCAGTCAAGATTGTGGTCTTTAACAACGGTTCTCTCGGTTTTGTCGAACTCGAAATGAAGGCTACTGGCTTCGTCAATCACGGAACGAACCTCGTCAATCCTGACTTTGCCGGCATCGCGAAAGGGACCGGCATTATGGGTCTGCATGTGGACGATCCGGACGAGATCCGTCCCGCGCTTGAGGAGGCGCTCGCACATGACGGACCCGCTCTGCTGGATGTCGCTGTGAACCGTCAGGAGTTGGCGATGCCGCCGTCGCTCAAGCTCGATCAGATCGTCGATTTCAATCTGTACCTGATCCGGGCGATTTTGAACGGCCGCGGCGACGAGATTATCGATCTCGCCAGAACGAACCTATTTCGATAACCCTGGCGGGTTCACGAATGCGCGGTCTTTGAAAGACTACGAAAACTGCCTTCAGTTCTTTTCTTCTAATGGCCGTCGTAGTGACTTTTGTCACGGCGATTCGCGCGTCCTGCGCATACTGTGGTTGCTGTAAGAGACATTAAACGTCAGGAGCAAGCTTCCCCAATGGAAAAACAGAATGAAGAACTAGACCTGCGCGAGGTGGAACACTTCCAGCGCCATCCGCTTGTGTTTGCGAAATTCGATGCGCTCGAGGTCGGAGAGTCATTTGTTCTGATCAACGATCACGATCCGGTTCCCTTGCACGGACAAATGGAAACGATGCGCCCGCATCAGCTCACATGGGAATACATCGTGCGGGGACCGGAAATCTTTCGCATTCGGGTTCGCCGTGTCGCGCCGCTGTGCGGATCTGAAATCTCACCCTCCGCCACACCGCAGACATTGCGAGGAATCCAGCAATCACGGTAAGCACGCAAGCATTGTCTGCCCAGCATCGAGAGCGGTGTTGAAGTTGCTGCGTGAGTGGGTCTGCACGATCGAGCGGATGTGTACATCCTATTGCGTACCGCATCCGTCCGTTGTTCGCAAACGTCTCTTGTCACTGTTCCACCGGGGTAGCCTGAGCTACTCTGAATTCGGGAGGTTGCCGATTATGGCATTCGTCATTGCTGAACCCTGCATCGGAACCAAAGATACCGCATGCGTAGATGCCTGTCCCGTGGACTGCATTCACCCGAGGAAGGATGAACCAACATTTGGAACGGAACCGCAGTTATACATTGATCTCGTGGAATGCATTGACTGTGGAGCGTGCGTTCCGGCGTGTCCAGTATCTGCCATCTTCGCGGCCGACGATTTGCCGGAGAAATGGAAGCACTTTGCCGAAATCAACACTAAGCATTACGGGCGCTAAGCTTCTTCCAGTACCGGCTGCCTTTTCAGCCAGAGCAGAATCGAAGGAGAGGAGAATGACATCCGTCTCCTCCGAGCGGCTGAGTTGCAGATGACGCCGTTGAGTTTCGATTCGCCTTCTTTGCCACCGAGCCGGGCGATTTGGTTGGAGGCATTAGTTTCCTAAAAAACCGACGCGCTCATAGACTGCCGTGAGCGTTCCCTCCGCTACAGTTGCGGCCCTGTTCGATCCATCTGCGAGAACCTGGTCGACGTAGGCTTGTTCCTGCTTTAGCTGGACATATCTCTGCTGCACAGGGCGCAGAAAATCCACCAGCTTCTCTGCCAGGTCGGTTTTGAAATCCGTATAGGTCATTCCGGAAAACAGGCTCTCAGTGTGTTCGGGACCCGCACCATTCAGAATCGAATAGATCGTGATCAGATTGCTGATTCCTGGTTTTTCCGTCGATGACCGAATTTCGCATCCCGAGTCGCTTGTCGCAGCGGCAATCTTCGAACGGACTACCTCCGGAGGATCGGTTAGGAGGAGTAGTCCTGCTGGGGACCTTGTGGACTTCGACATCTTCATTCGAGGATCACGGAGATCCATAATGCGTGCCCCCTTGGGAGCAATCAACAGATCCGGTATTTTGAAAGTTTCCGGATATCGGGCGTTAAACCGCTGGGCGATCGTACGGGTCAATTCGAGATGTTGCTTTTGGTCCTCGCCGATGGGAACGCGATCAGCTTGATAGAGCAGAATGTCGGCAGCCTGCAGCACCGGATAGGCGAACAGACCGGCTGTGGCTTCAGTTTCGCCTCCATGAACCGACTTATCCTTGAACTGGGTCATCCGCCGCAGTTCGCCCATAGCCGTGAAACAGTTCAGGACCCAGGCCAGTTGCGCGTGTTGCGGAACCCGCGATTGAAGAAAGAACACCGATCGTTCAGGATCGATACCGATGGCCAAAAGAAGTGCTGCTGTGTCTATGGTCCGCTCGCGCAATCCCGTCGGATCTTGAGGTATGGTGATCGCGTGGAGATCGGCCACCATGAAGAAACAGTCTGCCTCTGACTGCAGCGAGACCCAATGCCTTAAAGCCCCGAAGTAGTTGCCGAGGTGGAGTTCACCGGTCGGCTGGATTCCCGACAAGATGCGAGTCACGCCGCGTTCCTCTTTGTGGCCACCTCAAGTTCCTCTGCGATTGGGCCGAGCGAGACCAGCCGACAAACCCGAGTGGCGTAGGTTGGGGCCGTGCGAACGGCGCCAAGATCTTGCGGCCAGGCAATCGTGATCAGAAGTGCACTTTCCTCCACTGCCTCGACCTCGTGTTCCAAATGCGGATCAAGCGATAGGGTGTGCCCCATGCACACGTCGATGACCTCATCAAGGATACGAGCCCGGAGGCGCCCGGCTTCCTTTTGTCGAATGCGGAGTTATGAGCGACGTACGCGGGCGCTTGAGCGGTGCAAGATGATGGAATAGAGCCTCGTCCACAGGGAGGCGCCTCGTTGTCGATCAATCAACCAAGCGAAGCAAGTGTAGCGGTCTCTTCGATCACGGCCTTGGCGTCGCTATGCCCTGACAATGTAACGATTTGCTCGCGGGTAAGCCCGCATTTATTGCACAGATCTCCGACCGTCCACGGGTCTTCTGCGCCATTCTCTGTCAAGGCTTCGACGAACCTGTGGGGTTCACCCAAATCGCTCCATCCAACTTCGCCGCAACTTGCAACAAGGAGCCGTTCCGTACTCAAGGCGAGCACTTCCTTCGAAAAATCGGCCGGATCGAGGGTGTCATAGACGAGCCGCATCTTCTGTTCTTCCAGTTCGAGTCCTGCGCTCGTGAATGCCGCCTCGAATGTTTCGTAGAACACTGGAGATGTCTGTCGGATCATCTCAAGAAATGCGCCTACACTCCCCACCATCACGAAGGTGTTCCAGAGACATCCCTGACTCAGTAGCTCTATGGCAATTTCGAGAGGAGGCTTTTCCCAAAACCGCCTAACTGGGGCATATTCGCGCTCTGGTCCACTTCCTAGGCTGTGCTCGGGCTCAATCCAGCCATATTGAGTCTCCGGACGCTCCGCGACAGCCCCAAGGAGAACGACCGAGTCGGGTCTCTCATTCACGTAGTCAAAGGTTTTCTCAACTGTAGAAATGAACTCCTTCTCATGGGCAAAGTGGTGGTCCGAGGGAAAGAAGGCAACGAGGGCATACTGGTCCGCACGGTAGAGCCGCAACAGGCTCCAAAGGATTGCAGGCAGTGTACCTTGATTGTATGGCTGCACAATCTTTTGATGGCGCGGCACCTCATTCAGCTCTTCTCGGTAGAACGGCTCATGCTTTTTCGTCAAAACAAAGAGTATCTGGTTCGAATCGATGCTTTTTGCGATTCGCTGTTGTGTGGAGGCAAGCAACGTCTTTCCGCCAAGGAGTGGACAGAACTGCTTGGGCCGATTGTCGCCGCATGCGAGCCGCGTGAGAGGTTGTAGACGTGTCCCATCGCCTCCTGCTAGGATCACACCCCACCGGTGCTGTAAAGGGTCTCCAGTCGCATCAGCGCATCTTGCCCTGTTGTTCTGTTGCTGCTGACCAGTCTCTTTCCCGTTGCGGTCCGATTGATGCATCGCGCCTCCTCGATTGCAATTCTGCGCGGCCGCTCGGCGTCCTACAATAGAACTGCCGTCCTTCCGAGTGAACAAAACGTACCGTCTTCTTTTGGTCATCGCGCCCTTTCCCTCGGAGTTTCGGAAGTTTGAAGCAGAAGCACCTCCGCTCAGATCGAAGGGCTACACACCCTTCGTGCGCTGGCGATGCGTGCGGCGAGAAGCGCATCGAACAAATGCGGATGTTGTTATATACAGAAGAGGTGCGGAGAAACTCGCAACTGTCACGGGGCAAGCGAAAGAAGGTTCCTCTTCGCGATTGTGAGCCCGTCAGTAGGAGCGTATGCCACGCTCACTACTCGCGTTGCCTTGGCCACTCCGGCGGTTCGCACTCCGGGCACTGGTGATTCAAGAATTCCAACGTAGCCAATACCTCATCAAGGTTTGGCGGCAATGTATGACCGGGCAAAGAGTAAGACGACACTATCTCTCCGAAACGGTCGGTCAGATAGACCAGGGGAATCAGTTTCCCATCCTCATCCAAAGCGCCAGAGAGACGATACGCGGAATGCGTCCTGTCGTGGAGGATAAGAATTGAGGGAGTGACGGTGGTGAGGATCTCCCTCTCCTCTGAACCGTGCGGAATGACAGCCACAATGGTCGCTTTCTGGTCTGAAAACTCTCGGCTGTGCTTTGCGGCATTTTCGAGAAAAGCGCGCGTCTCGTCTGAGTGTCCGGGAAATACAGGGAGGAGATTGGCACGGCCACGGAAGCTTGAAATTTGGATGTTCTCGCCGGCCGAGGACTCCAGCGTGAAATCGCGAATCAGGTATCCGGGCCTTTGCAGGCCAAAGCCTGGATCAACTCGCGCCGCCCCTCCGATTTCGGCCTGGATCATGACATCACCACCCTTCATATTTTCAAACACCATTTTCGGCGTCCAGTGGACTGATCGAAATGAATCAGACATCCCGCTTGAGGGTACATCTGTCAACGATCAAGATGGATCGTGCTGGAGCAAGAGACGCTGCTGGCTGCAAGCTTGAGGGGTCTGTAATGATCTTTCCACCACGTCACAAGAGTGTTGCGGCCTTCGCATTTCGGATTACCGAGCAGGGTCGCGGCTGGTTTTGCCAGAGCGCAAGCGGCCTCCTGTAATGCAGTCACTCAGGGCTGTCAGCCCGAGGATACGTGATGCGTTGTCCAATCACGCAAGACCACGGCGTAAGAGCGTGAGGGCGAGTGCTTTTCTCGCTCGTAATCTCTTCCACCTTGAGCCCCCGGATGAGGAGCGCATCGGCGATCAGAGAGCGGTGACAGCGCCACGGCACCGCCTCGGCGCACATTATTGCCGTACGACGGTCCTGCGCCAGGCGAATCAACTCTTTGATGGCGCCGTCAAACTCCGAAGTCTGCATATAGTCTGCATATCCGCGGAAGCTAGCGTTGCGCCAGGCGGTATTAATGGAGTCACGCCGCGCATGCCTCAGACCTCCCAGAGAAGGCATGTGAAGGTAATGAATTGCCGCGTGTTCCAAAGAATGGCGGAGCTGATCCTGGCTGAACTGAGGGTTGTGCAATGAGCGCGGGACGGTTCGCACATCAATGAGTTGCTCAATACTGTGAGCATGGAGAAGCGCGATGAAGTCGCTGGTAGGACGTGTGGAGTGCCCCACCGTCCAAACCGTGGCTCGATAGCCGTCGTGCTCGAGATTTCCATTGGTGCGCACTTCGATTTGCGCTTTGTCTCGCTTCTTTCTGAGGCGCACAACCATGAGCTTCGCTCTCCTCGCTCCTCTTTTTGCACTCCACCACTTCGGTCACGAGCATGACAACACATCACGAATTATGGAACAGGATGTGGCATCCATGCGAATGCAAGATTGTGGTCCGTTGTTTGTCGCGATCTTCGTCACGAACTCATGGCGATTCGGCCAGAGCGAACGCCTTCATCGAAGCCGTTTAGAAGTGGACCGTCGGATGACGTCCGTCCCTGTTACCGGTACAAACCGACTATTGCCCGGTTCCAATAGGTGGGCGAGCATGATGTTGGACGTTGAGAGCTCAACCTAGGAACGAGGGTAAAGGCCGTGACATCTGCCGTACAGCACGACTATCTGGTTCGGCTCGGCGAGCGCCAGGAAATCGCCGAACGCACGATTAAGTGCCGTTTGGAAAAGCCGCTTAAGTTCACGTTTACTCCGGGACAGTTCATCGAAATCACACTACTGAATCCACCGGAGACCGACTCCGAGGGTAACTCTCGCGCGTTCTCTATTGCAAGCTCACCCGAGGAAGATTTCCTTCTGGTGGCAACCCGGTTGCGGGATTCTGCGTTTAAGAGAGTTCTTTCGCACGCTTCACCAGGGACCCAAGTGCGAATCGAAGGGCCTTTCGGCGATCTGCGGCTTCATAACAACAGTTCACGGGCGGCGGTGATATTGTGCGGCGGAATCGGCATTACGCCTTTCCGCAGCATTCTCCGCAGCGTGGCGCACAACAAACTGCCACATCGCATCTTTCTTTTCTATTCCAATCGCAGACCGGAAGACGCCCCATTTCTTGAGGAGTTGCAGTCGCTCGAAAATATGACCCCGAGCTTCAAGTCAATTGTTTGCATGACGGAAATGGAGAAGTCCTCTCGATCCTGGGCCGGAGAACGGGGACGGACCACAAACCAAATGCTTGCGAGATACCTACCTGCGATCTCGGACGCCATTTACTACATCACAGGGCCGCCAGTTTTCGTTAAAGCCATGCATACGATGCTTACGGAGGCGGGTTTGAATGATGACGATATTCGCATCGAGGAATTCGGCGGCTATTGAAGGCAACCCGACGGTACAGAGAGCGGCTCTACTTAAGGTTTCCCAGCGACGCACTGGGTCTTGTTCTTCACCAGAGCCACTCAGCTGCGACCGCTACTTTCGGAGATCTGAAAGATAATTCTGCACTTGTTGATGAACAACAACTGACGATCGTTCAACCGAGACACGACATCGATGGATCACCAAAAACGAGTTTACGAAAACGTATTTGAAATGATGCCGAACGAGGAGAACCCCACTCCGCTTGTACGCATCAATCGGCTGAATCCCCACTCCGATTTTCCTCTCTACGCGAAGCTCGAATGGATGAATCCCTTCGGTTCGGTGAAGGACCGTGCTGCCTGGGCTTTGTTGCAGGACCTTGAAGAGCGCGGCGAACTGGGGAATGGACGCGGCCTGGTTGAACCGACTTCAGGCAACACCGGCATCAGCCTAGCAGCTCTGGCACGCGCTCGCGGTCATCGTCTGCTGGCCATTGTGCCGAACAAGGTTCCGTACGAAAAGAAGGTTTTATTGAAAATTGCCGGTGCCGACCTGGAGATCGTTTCTGACGAACTCTGCCCCGCGCCGGGCCTGGGCGACGGTTCAATCAACTTGGCCAAAACCCATGCCAAAGCGTCGGCGCGCAAATACGTCATGCCAAATCAGTATGAGAATGCAAAGAACGTCGAGGCGCATTTCAAAACTACCGGTCCCGAGATTTGGAAGCAGACGCAAGGCCGCATTACGCATCTGTTTACGTCGCTGGGCACCTGCGGCACCGTGACGGGTGTCGGCAAATTTCTCCGCGGCGAGAATCCACAAATCAAAATCATCGCGGTGCAGCCCACGGAAGGCCACGACGTGCCAGGCCTACGCAACGTTTCCCAGCTTGGCGTTTCCAAACTCTTCGATCCAGCGCTCGTCGATGACATTCTCGAAGTGGATTTTAACCTCGCTTACACCCGCGCGCTGGACCTGTGCCAGAACGAAGGCTTACTGGCCGGTCCGAGTTCAGGCCTGATTCTGGAAGGTGCGCTGCAAGTGGCCGCCCGCGACCTGCGTGGTTTCGGAGTGATGATCTTCCCCGACAACATCTTCAAATACACCTCCAACATGATCAAACACATTCCTGCACTCGAACCGCAGGACACAAAGGTGACGAGCATATGACAGACTACGTCCATCCCGAAATTCTTGTCGAAACCGACTGGGTCAAACAGAACCTGGGTAAGCCCGGAATCAGGCTTGTAGAGATCGATGTCGACACGAAAGCTTACGACGCGGGCCACATTCTGGGCGCGGTCGGCTTCAACTGGCAGAGCCAACTTCAGGATCAGGTCCGTCGCGACATTATCGGCAAGCAGGAATTCGAACGGTTGCTCAGCGCAGCGAGCATCTCGCCTGGCGACACCGTGATTCTGTATGGGGATAACAACAACTGGTTTGCGACTTACGGCTTTTGGCTATTCAAGCTTTACGGGCACCGGGACGTGCGCCTGATGAACGGCGGCCGCGTGAAGTGGTTGAATGAGCCGGACAAGGAGTTAACCACCGAGCGGCCGAAGATCATTCCTACGCAGTATCGTGCCTCGGAGCCCGATCTGAGCCTGCGCGCCTTGTTGCCGGAAGTGCTGCGGGTGCAATCGGAAAGTCGCTCGAACCTCGTGGATGTGCGCAGCCCTGACGAATACACCGGTAAGGTCATCGCGCCTCCGGGCATGACAGAGACGGCGCAACGGGGCGGTCACATTCCCGGCGCCAAAAGCATCCCGTGGAGCACGGCGATCGGCCCCGATGGCACGTTCAAGTCTGCCGACGAGTTGCGAGCCATTTATCTCGAAGAAAGAGCAATCGATTCCGACAAGGACACCATCACCTATTGCCGCATCGGCGAACGATCAAGCCACACATGGGTCGTGCTCAAATATCTGCTTGGCCTGCCCAATGTAAAGAACTACGACGGGAGTTGGACCGAATACGGCAGTATTGTCGGCGCACCGATCGAAAAATGAAAGGCTTTGCTGGAATCGCGAGGAGGAACTGAGATGCTGACGCAAAAGCCGAAGACAAAGATACTTGTGGACGGAGGCGACCCTGCAGAGACAAGCAAAATTAAAGAACTGCTCGGCTATGTAGATGGGCAGACAACCAATCCGAGTCTGATCGCAAATAACCCGGACATCCGCAAACTTATTGCGTCAGGCCACCGCCTGAGCAGGCAGGAGGAGAACGAAGAGTATAAACGCATCGTCCAACGCATTTCTCCTCTCGTCGGCGACGCAGGGATTTCGATTGAGGTGTTTTCCGATCTCGGCACGTCTGCTGAACAGATGCTTATCCAGGGAAAGGAGATGTTTTCCTGGATACCGAATGCCTACATCAAGTATCCCTGCACTCACGAGGGGCTGCGAGCAGCGCAAATGTCTGTTCGTGGAGGCCTCCGGGTCAACCTGACCTTGTGCTTTTCCCAGGATCAGGCAGCGGCCGTTTACAGCGCAACCAAAGGCTCCATCGCACCCGCGTATGTGTCTCCCTTCGTCGGAAGGCTCGACGACCGCGGAGAGAACGGCATGGATCTGATAAAAAACATCCGCAAGATGTACGAGTCAGGCGATGGGCATGTCCATATCCTGGCTGCGAGCATCCGCCATCTCGATCATCTGCTGGCAGCCTTCGCGTTCGAATCGGATCTCGCCACCGTGCCGCCGAAAGTTCTAGAAGAATGGGCTGCAAAGGGTTTTCCCATTCCGAGCCGCGATTTCGCCTACAAAGGCGTGACACCGGACGGCGGCGCGCTCAAGCCACTACCCTACAGGTCCCTGAACTTGAACGATCCCTGGGAGAATTTCAATATTGGGCATGAGCTCACAACGAAGGGAGTCCAGAGGTTCGTCGAGGACTATCAAAGCACGCTGAAGATGATTGCTTAACGGCCGAAGTGCACCCGCTGTTAAATAGCGTCATCGAAAGCCGCGAAGAAGAGAGGGATAAAGTAGCCTCTCGCTTGAACCGGGTCCTGCTACTCCTGCGCAGCACTCTCCTTCATTCCATCGATTGCAAGAGCAGAATGGGCAACAGCGGCCCCAGCCCGCATCTCCGCAGCAACCCAGATCGCATCCATAATCTCCTTATCGGTTGCGCCTTTCGCCTGCGCACTCTTAGTGTGAGCGCGGATGCAATACGGGCACTGTGTCACATGAGCAACCGCGACGGCAATGAGTTCCTTGGTTTTGGAAGGCAACGCGCCGTCGGCGAAGACCTGACGGCTGAACGCGCGCCAGGCGGTTAGCGTTTCCGGGGCGAGCCGTTCGCGCTTGTCTGCGATGTCAGGCGTTGCAATGGTATAGAGTGAGCTTTCCATGAATACAATCAGCTTCTCAACGGCTCATCTATATCGCAATAGGCTGTTCATCTCAGCGCGAGGTACGCTTGTCACATCTAGTTGTGAGTAGACCTTTCAGATTTGAAAATGCCCGGATCATTCTCGCCGTAGGCGAAGAGACCGTGCCAGAATGACAACGATGAACAACCGATGGGTGGTTCTGCAGCACGTAGAGTGGGAGGGTCCTGGGATCATCGCCGGAGAGGCGGGGAAGCGGGGACTCGAAGCCGATGTACGGCGACTTGACCGCGGAGACGCCATTCCCGATGCCGATTTTGTGGAAGGTCTGGTTGTGATGGGCGGTCCGTTGGGCGGGTATGAGGAAGACCGCTATCCGTTCCTTCCGGGCGAGTGCAGACTGCTCGCCGAAACAGTTCGCCGCGGCCGGCCGGTACTAGGAGTTTGCCTGGGAGCCCAATTGCTGGCAAAGGCGCTCGGAGCCACTGTGTATGCAGGGCATGAGCCGGAGATCGGATTCGGCTCGGTGGAACTGACTGCAGCGGCAAGGCGGGATCCGCTTTTCGCGTCCGCTCCCGAGAGCTTATCGGTCTTCCATTGGCACGGCGACACATTCACCCTCCCTGAGGGTGCAGTGCTGCTGGCTTCGAGCCAAAAGTACGCACACCAGGCATTCCGGTTTGGAAGCCGGGCATATGGATTCCAGTTTCATGTTGAACCGGATGCGGACACCTGGGCGGCGTGGCGAGACCATTTGCCGAAGGATCTGATCGACGAGTCAGTAACGAAGCGGCTGCAACTTGAGGAAGCCGGTAAGAAAATCATCGCCCGCTTCTTTGATCATGTGATGAGCATGGCAGAAATTGAGACACGATGAACCGACTGCATCGCTGGTATTGCAAATCCGATCATTGGAAGCAAAAAGCAACGAACGAGATCCTGCCTTGGGCGCTTGATGGGATCGACTTGGGCGACGCCGTACTCGAGGTGGGGCCGGGTCCCGGCGTGACCACGGATTGGCTGCGGCGTCGAGTCAAGCGCATGGAGTGCCTGGAGATCGATGTTGTTCTCGCTGATTCCCTCGAATGTCGGCTCTCAGCCACGAATGTGAGTGTGCGCTGCGGCGACGCGACTGCAATGCCCTATGAGGGCTGCCGCTTCGCGTCCGTCATCTCTTTCACGATGCTGCATCACATCCCCACTCCGGAACTGCAAGATCGATTGTTTTGCGAAGCACACCGCGTGCTGCGGCCAGGCGGCATTTTCGCCGGCGTAGACAGCCTCCCATCGATCCTCATGAGCGTCTTTCACATTCGAGATACGCTAACACTTGTCGCCCCCGACACTCTTGCTCAACGCCTCACGTCGGCAGGATTGATAGAAGCACAAGTAGACATCCGCTCAGGTCGCTTCCGGTTTTCTGCGCGACGCCCTGTTGATCCAGCAAATATCGCGCTGGAGCTTTCCTGCGCCGTAGGCGATTCTCAGTATTTCTGACAGGCCTTCGTCACACGAAGGCTACGCTCCTAACTGCTGGACGCTTCAAGCTCGATTGCACGTGGAAAGAGAATGTTGTTTTCGAGATGGATATGCCGGTGCAGGTCACGCTCAAATTCTCTGAGTCCGTCGAAGAAAGCGTGGTACGTCGTACAGGCATATTCGGGCGCGATGAAATCGCGGCTCAGACTACGGATCTCGGCGAGGAGGACTCCCGCATTATCGTGCTCTTGGATGAGCAGTGCCAGGGGACTCCCGATGGAAACAGGAGATTCCGCCCCCTCAATGTCAGCGCTTGCCTTTCGACCTTCGAGCTTCACGATCATTGGAAATACAACAACCTCCTCTTCTGCCAAGTGGTCTGTTAGCTCCTCAGCGAGCTCAGCAAGCTTCGCTTGAATCACTGCCAATTCGGGGTTTGTTCCCCCTTGCCGGTTAACCACTTTCGCCGCCAAGCCAGACAGGCGCGGGAGCTCTCCCTTGCAATAGGCGTGATGAGTCGCCACGATGTGCTTTGTCAGGTTCGCAAGGGATTCTTTCGTCCAGTCCTTCACTCCGGCATTCTCGTTGCGGGCAGCTGCCTCGAGCGCGGCAATCACGGCATCGACGTCAACGTCCTTGGCCGCGCACGCCTCGATGAGCCGCTCACCGCCTCCGCAGCAGTACTCAATTCCGAACTCTTCGAAGACGCGGATGGATGTCGGCTGTTTTTGTGCAATCTCACGAACGGTTTGTTTCACGGCTGTCATATTCCCTCCCAGGCGTTTCCTCGCCCCATTTCGGTTAAATATTCGGTAACAGGTCGAAATACTCGTCGTCTTCGTTCTTTCCGCCTTCTCCCTTACCCAGCTTCTTCTCCGATTCGACGAACTCGATGCGCTCGATCCACTTCACCATCTTGTAGCCAAGTTGATTCTCAACACGGAGCCGCAGCGGCGCACCATAGACGGCGGGCAGCGGCTTGCCATTCATCTCCGATGCCAGTAGGCATTGCGGCTTCAGCACGTTCTCAAGGCTTTGTGTGTCATAGTAGGGTCCGCCATAAAGGGCTGGGCCGAAGGAGAAGAACGCTACAGTATGTGCTTCTGGTTTTGGGCGCACATGCTCGATGAGTGTCTTCATAGGGATCCCGCCCCACTTGGCGATACCGCTCCACCCCTGGATGCAATGGTGCATGGAGATATGGTCCGCTTCGCCCAGTTTGCGCAAGTCCTCAATCGAAAGTTCAACGGGGTTTTCGACAAGACCTCCGACCTTCAGCTTGAACTCGCGGAACCCACCTTCAGCAAGGCGCTTCCAATCCTCGCGCACCGGCATCTTCCCATTTGGCCAAAAATAAGGCGAGATATCTTTCTCGGAATACATCTGCTGTGGCACCAAGCGGTTCAGCGTGAGCAACTGCATCGGATAGGTCACGGCTTTCAGCGTGCGCTGCAATGAGCGTGGCTTATACCAAGAGAGATAATGCGCGGCAATCCAGCAAAGGACGACCACGCCGATGCCCACGAACCCGAGCCACACGCCCAGATGGCTTTGGTCATCGGTCCCGAGGACGATGTGGTTCATATTGCGTGCGAAGCCCGTCATCACCACAAGCGTGATGTGTACCACCAGAAATGCAAGAAAACTGAGCATGGTGAGGAAGTGAATCGACCGCGCTGCCTGCCGCCCGCCAAAGATCCGCGCATACCACGTGAAATGATTAACCACTGCGGGCGACATGGCTATGCCCGTCAAAATCGCCAGTGGCCCGAAGACGAAGACGACTGTAAAATAGGCGATTTGCTGTAGCGCGTTATATCCGTAAAATCCGTTTGGTTCTTGTGGCAGATGAAACGTCGCGTAATGGACCCATGTATTCCATGCCTGAAGAACTACCGTAAGTGATGTGGGTACCAGCCTTTTCCACTGATCCGTCGTAAAGAGCATCGCGACAAAATACAGCCCGCAAAGAATGAACCCGTGCACGTTGATGAAGTGCCAGACGCGTGCGATGCCGATCGTGTGCCGGTATCCGGGTGTTCCAATCATCGGAGACAAATAGCGGGCGTCATCTTTTGCCGTCCAGATTCGATCACGCGGCACTTTTATAGGCGTAAATCGGATCCATTCACTTCCTGGGGTGCAATCGTCATTGAAATAGAGCCGCGGATGGTCCACCAGGATGGAAAGACCGCTTCGGATCAGAAAAGTGACGAAGAGGAAATTGAAGAAATGGCAGTAGCGGACCCAAAGCGGAAATCCGTGAGGACCGGCAAAGTTGTTGGGATACACGACTGGAACGGGCGGAATCCGCGGCAGTCCGGCCATCGCCAATTCAACCCATGCCGCTACAACCAACAATGCGATTACCACAACCGTCCCAATCACAATGGATGGCCTAATCCAGATTCGAAAACGGCGATCCTCAGGATAGTGGACGGCCCGATGTTCGGCACCAAAAGCGATCATTCTTTCACCTTACGAGAAGGAGTTCTGTGTTGTCTCTCATCTCTTGAACCCAACAGAGTTTGGTCTCCTTCAATGTGCTTGAACTCGCGAACAGCGAATAGATGACAAATGTCAGAAGCGATAGTACATCCAGCCCATTGATGAAGCTCTCATGCGGGAAGAACCTGAGAAACTGAGGGAATCGAACATGACCACGGTCGCGTGGCGTGGAACTCTTTCTGAAGATGAAGACTATGCACAGGGCATCTATCGCCTTATTGGAAAGAGCTATGCGTGTGTGCGATGAGATCATCACCGAACGAGCCTCGACGCGAGCCTTCAGGCTGAACTTTTGACGTATTAAGAGCAGATTATGACGGAAATCTTCGATGCATGCGATGACCAGTGCAAGGGACCTGATATGCGCTCCCTGTTGCCTGGCGCAGGCCAGCGCCTCGAAAAGATGCAGGGACATTGGGTATTGGCACGGGCTGGCAAACGCGTGCTGAGGCCTGGCGGACTGGCCCTCACGCGACAAATGATCGATGCACTGTCAATCTCGCACGATGACCGGGTGGTCGAATTTGCGCCCGGAATGGGGGTCACCGCGCAAATGGTTTTAAGCAAAAAGCCTGCACAATACTGGGGTGTAGAACGCGATCCGGCGGCGGCAACCCGGCTCGAAGCACTTTTGCCCAAAGGTACAGCACAGATCATTGAAGCGCAGGCTGAGCATTCGGGGCTCCCCAGCACGTGCGCCAGTGTGGTTTATGGTGAGGCAATGCTCAGCATGCAAACTCCCGAACAAAAGAAACGCATCCTTTCTGAAGCGCGACGCCTTCTTGCTGTTGGTGGTCGGTACGGAATTCATGAGATATGTTTTCGGCCTGACGACATCTCGGTCCAGAAGCGCCGGGAGATCGAAGCGGAGATGTCGAAGGAGATTCATGTTGGCGTGCAACCGCTCAGTCGCAGTGAGTGGAGAGAGTTGTTTGAGCAACTTGGGCTCAAAGTGATCTGGTGCGGCGAAGCGGATTTGGAACTGCTCGAACCCCGGCGCATCTTGCAGGATGAAGGTATTGTCGGATGCCTGAGAATTGCATTCAATGTGGCCAGGGATCCCCTTCTCCGCCAGAGGATCCTTGCGATTCGGACAATCTTCCGTAAGTATAGAGAACACCTTGGCGCGATCTCGATCGTCGGAATACGGTCGGAGGGGATCGTCTCACTTCAGTCATGAGCCTCTTGAGGAGGCGGCCGCAATGGACGCGTTCTACTGTTTCTCCGATTCTGGCCTGCGCGATCCCGAGGATCGCGCGATCGATGAACAAGACCTGATTCAAGTTCGTGAAAAGATGCTAGACAAGACGATTGCAGATTCCTTTCCTGCAAGCGATCCGCCCTCAACCGACCCTGCTCCAGCCACGGACCCCTTCGCGCACTAACTTCGGGCACCCGCCGTTTCAATCGATCCAGTCTTGCCTATCTCCCCTCAGGCAGCGGCATCCGACCTTGGTTGAGCACGTGGATGACATTCAGCCCTTGACGAATCCTCGTCGTTGTTTCTGGTGAAAACCTTGCGGAAGCGGCCAGGCCAGGAATAATCCGGCTTCCCAGGTCCGATGTCCATTTGAAGCGCAAAGAAAAGCGACACAATCCATTCCGTACAAAGCCAACGAAGCGTGACAACTGTTTCCTCGACGGTACGAACGTGTCATTGAGATGAAGTGTCGCAGGAGCCAACCATAGGTTGGCTGAGGAAAGCAGAAGACGCGCTTCAGCCGGAAAGAGGCACGTCATGATTGCAAGCACTTATCGAAGAACTTCAGCACGGTTACTGGGATTTTGGATTCTGATCGCATGCTTGATGGCAACTGGAGCAGTTTACGTATTTGCACAAAGCCATGCAATGCATACAGATAAAGCGGCTTCAGCGATCAAGGCCGCCGATATCGTTCGTGACCCCTCCGATCTTCCGCCACCGATTGCCGAGCGCGCGCCTGCCGTGGTGAAGGTGACTCTCACCTCGAAGGAACTCGTGGGCGCGCTCGACCCTGCGAGCGGCACGACATATCGCTATTGGACCTTTGACGGCAAGTTGCCCGGGCCGTTCATACGGGTGCGCCAGGGCGACATGATCGAAGTCACGCTCGTGAACCCAAAAGACAGCACCATGGTCCACTCGGTCGATTTGCACGCGGTGATCGGGCCGGGCGGCGGAGCAACTCTCTTGCAGGTTCCACCGGGCCAGTCGAAAACCTTTACGTTCCAGGCCACGACGCCCGGGCTGTTTGTCTACCACTGTGGCAGCCCGATGATCGCGCAACATATTGCGAACGGAATGTACGGCCTCATCCTTGTCGAGCCGCCTGGCGGGCTGCCGCATGTCGATCACGAATATTACGTGATGCAGAGCGAGTTCTACACTACAGCGCCAAAAGGCAAGTCCGGAATCCAGCAGTTCAGCGTCGAAAACCTCATGGCGGAAAACGCGCAGTATTACCTCTTCAATGGAGCCGTGGATTCACTGACGAAGGAGTATCCGCTCCACGCCGATGAGGGCCAGACGGTACGCATCTTCTTCGGCAATGCCGGCCCCAATGCCACCGCATCGATGCACATGGTGGGCGAGATCTTTACCCGCTATTACCAGTTTGGATCGCTGAGCTCGCCGCCTCTGGAGGGAATTCAGACCGCGACGATTCCGCCGGGCGATGCGGGAATCTTCGAGGTCAAGGCTAGGGCGCCCGGGCAATTCTCGTTTATGGATCACGCGATCTCCAGGATGGAGAAAGGTGACGTAGCCTTTCTTGAGGTAAAAGGCCCGGAAAACACGGCCTTGATCCATGCGGGACCGGCAACAACGCCTGCGGGAACGCAGGAAATCAGCGGCGTCACGACGGCCGATGTGGATGAGGTAGACCATATCAAGGCGTCTTCCGCCGCTCTCTCGGTTCCCGAGTCGGCCATGAACATGCCGGGCATGAACGACATGCTCTCGATGGCCAGCACCCCGCCCCCCTTCAGCCTGAAATCACTGGGCGGGCTCATCGGATGCCTGACGAATGAGAACGATGGCAAGGCGATGCTAAGGCTCTTTCACTCCTCGAAGGTATATCGACTCGAGGCACAGCCTTTCCTGTTTTCAGAGAATGGAGGCCGGCTGGTTCACGTTACAGGTCATTTCGGAAGCGTGCTTACGGTTGAAGATCCCCATGTACCGAGCTACGTCGTCGATACGGTTAATTCAATCACGCCCAATTGCTCTCCCAAGACAACGTATGCCGACATTAAAAAGGCACTCGCTCCCCCTGAGGCTCCGGTTGGCGCCGTGGTCACTATGGGGTCCTCATCGTTTGTGCCTGCGATCGTCACCATCAACGCAGGAGAGCAAGTGGTCTGGAAGAATACTTCAGGGTACTACCACAACGTCGTTGACGACCCGGCACGGGCATTGAACCGCGTCGATGTGAGCTTTCCTTCCGGCACCGGTTCATTTGGCTCAAGCCTTTTGCAGCCCGACACAACTTTCTACCACGTTTTCACACAACCGGGCACATATCACTATGTGTGTACAGTGCACGAAACCGCTGGGATGAGAGGAACCGTCATTGTGAGGCCTGGCCCGTTACTCGCTTCAAGCAAGAAATGACCTGGACGCACCCTGAACATCAGTACAGGACCCCGAAGGCAATTCGGATCCCACGGGCCTAACTCCATCCTCTCTCGCGTTCGCATCGGGATCGGCTGCGAGCGTGATGACCTGGACGATCGAGCCGAAGTCTCCGAAAATCTCCGGTTAGTTTGAAGTCATCGGTTTTCGTAAAACGTCGTGCTCCTTAGATGAGCCGACGCTGCAAGGCGTGCGTCACCGCCTCAAGCCGGTTATGGGTCCGCAGCTTCTTATTGATGTGATGGAGATGATTGCGCAGCGTCTGTGGGCTGATTCCGAGTCCCTTGGCGATTCGCGGAGCATCATTTCCCGCTGCGAACATCCGCAAAATCTCAAGTTCATGCGACGACAACGGAGTAACCGGAGCGGCACCGTTCATCGAAGCTTCGAGACCAGATACTTCGTGGGAAATAGTGATCATCTTCCGGAAGACTTCCTCCCGACTTTTTTGCGCGGTGATATCGCGCGCCAAGTGCACGATGAGCGTCTTTTGCGTTCTGCGGTTCAAATACGCCATCGTTGAGATGTTCACCCATTTCCGCTCCCCACCGCGCGTGGTCACGTTCAGGTCGAAATTTGGCATGGGTTTTGCTTTTAAGGTGCATTGCAGTTCGACGCAGCGCTCGTGGCAAACCTGCGTTCCCAAGGCACCAACGCCGTGCAAGATCCCAGAGCAAGTTTTGCCAAGAACCTCGTCTTCGGTGTAGCCAAACAGCTCCTGTGCCGCATGATTCCAAAAACAGATCTCACCTGACTCCCGGACAGCAAAAACGCCGTCGGTCGCGTTTTCAAGAAATGCGAACAATTCTGCTTCCAGCATTTGCATACCCCCGGGGCTAGTGCCGCCGTCCCTTACCTACATTTTGAGAATTGCGCATGGCCCCGCGGACAGTCAGTGACTTTTGTCGCGACTGCCACGGAAACTAAAGGCCCGATTGAAGTTAAGGGGGGCTTCCGCTATGCAATATGGTACATGAAGCTCCTCGGCACTTGATTGGCGAGGTGCCCCACCACTTTCTCTCTCTGAAACTTTCCCGGTCGAACACCCCTGCGATTTGGAGAGAAAATCCGCCAGGTATCAATCTGGATTGTTTGCTTTCCCGTAAAACCACCCATTCGTCCACGAGAAGTCTTCTGACACTGCTCACAAGCCCAACTGGTGCACTACGCTGCGGATTGCATCGGCGCTCTTCCGCAGGCCCGCTTCTTCTTCCGAACTCATCGGCACGGGTAACGTATATTCCACGCCCTGCCGATTCACAATGGCAGGCACCGACAGGCAGACGTCATTCAGGCCGCGATAGTTCCTGAGAA
>Ga0209517_10001698_pt1 | contig 32554 bp, 22 predicted proteins | sample PeaSoiMetSII2010_FD_187695 | JGI IMG/M metagenome (GOLD analysis project Ga0209517, IMG submission 187695) | Peat soil microbial communities from Weissenstadt, Germany - SII-2010 (SPAdes) (version 2) | ecosystem: Environmental > Terrestrial > Soil > Wetlands > Peat | place: Germany... | reverse complement strand
GTGAAGGACATGGGAAGCCAGCCAACCCGAACTGCCTTTCGCAGTCCGTGGCAGAACGGTGTTGCTGAGCGCTGGGTTGGAAGTTGCCGACGCGACTTGCTTGACGAGGTGATCATCCTGAATGAGCGGCATCTCAAACGGCTGATGTTTGCGTACCTGCTCTACTACCACGAAGATCGCACTCATCTCGGGCTCGGGAAGGACACACCCGTTGGGCGAGTTGCGGCGTCGATTTCGCCAAGTGGAAACAAGATCATCTCGTTGCCGCGACTCGGCGGGCTGCACCACCGCTACACGGTAGCGGCCCGAGTCACCTCTGGCCGCGAACTGCAACTGTCTGGGTCAGACTCGTCAAAGTTGTAGGGGTATTCACGCTTGCATCGCGAGTTGAGCCCGCGGAATCGTTCCCACGACTTCACAGGACCTTTGACGACTTGATGCTCCGCATGCCCCGTTTATGGGTGGCGTCGTGAGGGCCAAACAAAGGCCCGTTCTTAGTTATGGCGAGGCACAACGGCATGGCACGACAGGTACGGCTGCCTAAAAGTACCTGTTGACATCCCCTCCGTTTGTTCTATAATTACAATTGTAATATAATGTAATAATGATCTTATTTGATGCCTCGACGCTCATTCTAGTCGCAAAGATGGACATCCTCGACTCTTTCCTGGATGGCGTTGAGTCACAGGTGATTATTCCGACGGCGGTTGCGAAGGAGTGCTGTGCAGTCAAGAGGTCGCTCGATGCACTTTTGATTCAAAAGGCATTGGACGAGTCGAGAATCAGGGTAGTTGCCGCAAAGGACAAGAAGCTCGTCGCGAAATTGCGGGGAGACTTTGGATTGGGCAAGGGCGAAGCCGAAGCCATTGTCCTCGCGCTCGCAGAGAAAGCCGCAGTCCTTGGTATGGATGACAAGAATGGGATCAATGCATGCAAGTTGCTCGGGATTGCGTTCACCACGGCGATCGGTATCTTGATTCGAATGCACGAGAAAGGGATGCTAACAGTTGGCGAAGCCCTAGGCAAACTTGCGACCCTGGGGAAGTATGGGCGCTATAAACCAGCGATTTTGGAAGATGCCAGACGGAAATTGGAGGCCCACACATGACTAAGACCATGAGCATCCGGATGGATCGTGAAAACTTCGAATTTTTGGACGAACTTACGAAGGAGCAGAGGACTGATTTTTCGAAGGCCGTCAGGGATATGGTCACCCGGGGCAGAGTCTTACTCGCGGTGGAAAGGTACAAGAAGGGCGACGCCTCACTGGGCAGAGCTGCCGAGCTTGCCGGAGTCCCGGTGGGGCAGATGATGACGATCTTGACCGAGTTCGAGGTGGAGAGCAGGATCGAAGATGAGGATTATCTCCAAGGACTCGCTGCGCTCCGAAAAACTTGGTGACGATTTCTGAAAGCTGTCGATGGTGGTCTCAAAGGCGACGATGCAGACTGAGTATGACTAGTTCGTTCCCGGATCAGGCGGAGACGAGTCGGCGCAAACAAAATGCCAAGCTTGATTTTTCCAAACGAACCCACCAAGTCCTTTCTTTTCAACAGAACGTTCGATCCGGCCCACGTCTAAGTGATGCTCACTTCCGTCTACATTCCGCACACGTGCCGCAGCGCTGCGCAGATTCCGCCTACCGTAGGCGCGTAATCATGATAGGCATCTTAGTCCGACGACGTATTGCCGTGTAGCGGAGGAAGGTCAGTACGCATGTCACAATAGCGAGTGTGTTTTCCGTCTCAGCATGTTCGCGCCAGTCTCCAACACACGGAAACCCCGGAACGCCCACCACACCCGTCGCCATAAGGTTCATTAAGAAGTTTCTATTGCGTATTCAAAAGCGAGAACCACGCGAGCCGCTAATTTGTTGAGGCAAATCTCGGCAGGCTCAGATTTGTACAGCTTGGCTCCATTTTGGCTCCAATAAAAAGGACAAAATCGGGCAGGTCTTCTGAGCTAAGCCTTGCATAATCAACAGATAGCTCTGGGTGACTACAGCACTGAAAAGGCTGGCGTCGGCGGTTCAACTCCGTCCCTGGCCACCATGTTTTCAAGCACTTAGCTCCATCGTCCTACCCGATTTGGCTCCAATTGGCTCCGGTGCTAGACTGCCCGAATGACCGCCAAAAAGAAGACTATGAAGAAGCCGAAGAGAACCGCCCGAAAGAAGGCGACACCAGCGAAGGCGGAGGAGCGTCCTATGAAGGTGGCGAAGAAGAAGCCCGCGCCGAAGATGGCAGAAAGAAAGAAGGTCGCGGCAGCGAGACGGCCTCGGAAGAGGGAGCGCGTGGGTGAGGTCGCATTCCCGTCCGAACGTCGGGGATTGCGCTCCGGTGAACAGTCGGGAGACTTACAGGGCTTGTCCCACCTCGAAGCCGCAGATTCGGAGAGCGTGGACGAGCTCATCGGGGAGGGAAATGCGTTCGAGGCCGACGTCGTCGCTGGCGTCGAGAGCGCTGGGGACGCAGACGAGAAGGAAGTCCGTTACGCACGAGGTGCCGGAGGATGACGTGCCCGAGGAGTATCTGGACAAAGAGTAGGCAACTACAACTTCTGGATATTCCACCGTGAAGCAGCTGAATTCTTGTTACTATTTGTTACTATTTTCGGTTATGATGAGGCGTTTTTGGGCTGCTGTGGGCTTCGTCGGACTTCGTTGAACTTCATGGCAGACTTTTTCTAAATCACTGCGATTGCAGGTGGATCGATCGATTTTTGCATTTTCAATGTGATTTTGGAATTCGCGGCAAGCACAATCCCACTCTCTCCGCCAGATTACTAGTCGCCCGGAACTTCCCCACTCAAGCCAAAGGACGGCTCGAATGGGCCACCCGCCGCCAGAACCTGCCGTGCGACGGCCCTCGCCGGACGGATCTTCAAACGGAAGGTGCAGAGCAGGACTGCGGTAGAATGCAGGCGCCAGATTCCCTTTATCGCGCGGAAGAGGATTCTTCATGACCGTCTTAGCGTTTAGCCTGCTGGTGTGCGCTAGTTCGCTGATTGCAGGCCTGGTCGGGGCGCTGACCGGCTTAGGAGGAGGCGTGGTGCTGGTCCCGCTCCTGACCCTATTCTTTAAGGTCGACATCCGCTATGCGATCGGCGCCTCCCTGGTCTCGGTGATCGCCACTTCCTCGGGCGCTGCCGCGGCTTACGTGAAGGAGGGCTTCTCTAACATCAGAATCGGCATGTTTCTCGAGATTGCGACAACCCTGGGAGCCCTGCTTGGCGCAAACCTGGCGGCGCGAGCATCAACCCACGCGATTGCTATCATTTTTGGAGTAGCTCTGTTGTTTTCCGCGTATTTTTCCCGGAGACCCCGATCGCAGGCGGAACGTGAAGTCCCGCGAGACCGGCTTGCTACCCGGTTGCGTTTGAACGGCAGTTTCCCGGACGTGGACGGGGTTCGAAGCTACAACGTGCAGAACGTCCCTGCCGGGTGGAGTCTGATGTTTGTCGCCGGCGCTTTGTCAGGGCTGCTTGGCATTGGTTCGGGCGCGATGAAGGTTCTGGCCATGGACCAGGCGATGAAAATTCCGTTCAAGGTGTCGACTACGACCAGTAATTTCATGATCGGCGTGACCGCGGCAGCAAGTGCGGGCGTGTATCTGAGCCGCGGTTACGTTGATCCTGGACTTGCCATGCCCGTGATGCTGGGAGTCCTCGCCGGGTCCTTGCTGGGGGCCAGGATCCTGGTCAGATTGCATACCAAGTGGCTACGCCTCGGATTCAGCGTAGTCATCGTACTTCTAGCGTTGGAGATGCTCTACAACGGATTCTCCGGAAGGATCTAGATGCGATCAGAGCCGAAGTGGACCGACGAAAGAATTGAGAATGTTGTTGCGAACCTGCTGCGTGCCGGAGTTCTGCTCTCAGCGCTGATTGTGCTGATTGGCGCATGCCTTTACATGGTGCGGCATGGGCACAGCCCCGTGGCTTATCGGGTATTCCGTGGTGAACCCGCGGACCTGCGAGGCGTGCGGGGAATTATCCACGATACGATGAGCCTGCGGGGCCGCGGGATCATCCAGCTGGGGCTCTTAGTGCTCATCGCAACTCCAGTCACCCGCGTGGCATTTTCGGTCTTTGGATTTGCCAAAGAGGGAGACCGCATGTACGTGGTGTTCACCGTGATCGTGTTTTCCATCCTCGTCTATAGCCTGCTCGGATCTTAACTGACCCGCTACGAGGTTTCGTTTGGAAGAACACCAGAATGCCCTGTAGGCGATGCGGTCGTCCTGGGTATTGTGGATTTGGGGGCTCACGCCACAGGCGGTGTATATTGGCGGTTTGTCAGCTGGAACAATCCTTCGAATTGGTGCTGGATCGTGAGCTATCAGCAGCAGATCTTAATCCACACAAAAGGCCAGGGAGACATGCACGACCTCACCGAGCCGGTCGCGGCGATCGCCACTTCCTCGGGCATCCAGACTGGGACAGTCAATATTTTCAATGTCGGCAGCACCGCTGCGGTCGGCACCATCGAGTTCGAGCCGGGGCTCAAGCAGGATCTGCCCGCCATCCTGGACAAACTCATCCCGCCCAGCCGTCAGTACGGCCACGAGCAAGCCTGGCATGATGGCAACGCTCATTCGCATTTGCAGGCGACGCTGCTCGGGCCATCGCTGACCGTGCCCATCTCGGATGGCAAGCTTGTGCTGGGCACGTGGCAGCAGATCTTCCACCTGGAATGCGACGTGCGCGGGCGCCAGCGAACCATTGTCGTGACCGTGATTGGGGACTAAGGACACTGCATCAGGCACTGGAATAGAGTCTCAGCCCGGCGCCTCACGCTTGGCGTCCAAGGGCATGCTCGACCAATTGCACACTCTGGGCCCACACGCGCCCGCCGACCTTTTCCGCCTCGGCCATCACGGCCTCAAAGGCTGCGACAATCATCTCCACCTCTTCATCTCCGATAATCAGCGATGGCAGCAGTTTGATGATGTTCACATCAGGGCCCGCTACTTGAGTGAGAATGTGGTGCTCACGCATCAAGGCCATCACCACTAGTTGGGCAAACAACCCTTTCCGGGCAGTCTCTGCGGCAGTCCAGGCAGCGCGCAGCGTTAGCGGTCTGGGAGCCCGGAATTCGATCCCAATCATCAGACCCTTGCCCCGCACATCCGCGACCATCTGGTAGTGTTCCTGCAATGCAGCCAGGCCTTTCAGAAGCTTCTTCCCCATGGTCGCGGCCCGCTCGGTTAGTCTCTCTTCGTCCATGACATGAAGAGTGGCCAATCCGGCCGCCATGGCCAATTCGTTCTGCCCGAAGGTCGTGGAATGCACCTGGCAGCGATCCAGACGGTTGAAGGTCGCGTCATGAATCCTGCGACGGGTGATGGTGGCGCTGACGGGCACGTAGCCGCCGCCTAAGGACTTCGACAGAGTGACGATGTCGGGTTCGAGGTTCCAGTGCTCGCAGCAGAGAAAGCGTCCAGTACGTCCCATCCCGACCTGAACCTCGTCGCAGACGAAAAGTGCCCCGTACTTGCGGCACAAGCGTTGGGCCTCTGGCAGATAGTTGTCGTCTGGGACGTACACACCCTTGCCTTGAATCGGTTCCACGACAAAAGCAGCTACGTCTCGGTGACGTAGTTCGTTCTCCAAAGTCCCGAGATCGTTCATGGGTACAGCATCGCATCCGCCCATCAGCGGTTCAAAACCTTTGCGGAATTCCTTTCCCCCGTTGATGGCGAGGGTGCTCAGAGTCAAACCGTGAAACGCGTGGTCAAGATAAAGTATGCGAGGCCGCTTAGTGGCCGCGCGGGCGAACTTGAGTGCAGTGTCTACGGCATCAGCGCCCGAATTGGCGAAAAAGACCGCGTCGAGCCCGGGGGGCATTCGCTTGACCAGTTCCTCGGCCAGCAATCCTGCCAGCAACGGGCAGTCCATCTTGACCAGGTTAGGACGGTCGGCGGCGAGGACATCTTGGATCGCTTGCTTGACCATCGGGTGGTTGCGTCCCAAATTGAAGACGCTGAACCCCGACAGCAAATCCAGATAGCGGTTCCCATCGGCATCCCACAAATAGGAGCCTTCTCCCCGGACGTATATATTGTCAAAGCCAATGATCCTCTGAACGCGAGCCAGGCTAGAGTTGATGTGCTGCCGGTGCAAGGCGTACTGTTCGCCCTGTCGGTTTTCCATGACTTGAACAATCGAGAATGGCATGGCACGCTCCTCGAATTACACAGGAATCTGAACAACAGCCTTTCCATCGGCCATCACCGACCAATCATATGCCCACGCGACCCCGTGCTGGTCGCGAGGGAAACGGCGTTTGAGGTTTAACTGCTGCCCGAAGTAGTGGATATCCCTCAATGAGTGACCGCCTCTGTCGGCAATATGGCGATTCCTCTGACGGCAACCGGAGATGCGGCCTTTGGGGGTGCTTTGAGCGTGTGCAGGTAGAGAATGATGTCTTGGATGTTCTCATCGCTCAGGCTGCCCTCGAAAGAAGGCATGATGCCGCTTCGCCCGGTTAGTATGGTGGAGCGGACCATATCATCGGTGGCGGATCTTCCGCTGGGAAGGGACCTGCTATCGAAGACACCATGCAGGTCAGGGGGAACCTTCTCAAGATCAAGCCTTCTCTGACCGTGGCAGCCGCCGCAGTGCATTTCGAACAACTGTTGCCCGCGTGCAATGGCCTCCGCCCGGCGGCGTTCCGAATAGGAACAGCCGGACACCCCCAGTAGCAAGAAGGCAAGGACGAGGAGGCAAACAGACTGTGTCCTGCAGGTTGAGCGAAACATCTCTTTCCAATCCCGTGATTGCGCTCATTGTGCGCCGTTTTCAGTGTCCCGGCAACTGAAAGCCCTGCCTCGGGCGGTTCAGGGCAAAAATTCGCCGCTCGCTTATTTTTTGCAGAACTGCGCTATTGAAACGAATTAATATAAGTGTTATCCATTCTGCGGGAGCCTTTTGCGAAGGTTCCCGATTCATCACAACCCGCACGACTGCAAATGGACAGGAGCACCATGAACTCAGGCAAGCGATTGGCAATCACTCTGTTCGTTCCGGCTCAATTTCTTCTAGCATCCGTTCTCTTCGCCCAGACTAAACCTGCTGCGAAACACACAGCGGACGCACGGCTCGCGCTGCGCGAAGGCTGGTCGCTGCAAACCTCGGCCAAGGTCGAGGCCAAAGGCGAAGTCATCTCCACCCCTAAGTTCGTTCCCAAGGGATGGCATGCGGCCACAGTGCCGACCACCGTCGTAGCCGCAATGGTCAAGGACAAGACCCTGCCCGATCCCAACTTCGGTATGAACCTGCGCGACTTCCCCGGTCTCAATTACCCCATCGGCGCGAATTTTTCGAGTATCGCCATGGCACCTGACAGTCCTTTTGCTGTGTCCTGGTGGTACCGCAAGGCGTTTACGGTCCCGGCATCCTACAAGGGCAAGACGGTCTGGCTGCATTTCGGTGGAATCAACTATCGGGCAAACATTTGGCTGAACGGAAGACAGATTGCCAAATCAGACGACGTTGCGGGGGCCTGGCGCACCTATGAATTCAACGTTACGGAGGCGGCCAAGCCGGGTGCGGAGAACGTTCTCGCGGTGCAGGTCTTTGCACCCACCGAGCACGACCTCGCCATCACCTTCGTCGATTGGAACCCGGCCCCTCCCGACAAGAACATGGGGTTGTGGCGCGAAGTCTATGTCACGGCCAGCGGTCCGGTGGCGGTGCGCTATCCCGCGGTCGTGTCGAAGCTGAATCCAACTGCCAACGATCGCGCCCAGCTTACCGTCACCGCGCAATTGAAGAACGGCACCAATCAACCGGTGAAGGGCAAGCTTAAAGGTCAGATCGAGAATGTCAAATTCGAACAAGCAGTCGACCTCGCTCCCAACGAGCTGAAAGACGTTACCTTCACACCCGACCAATTCGCACAACTCGTTTTTTCGAATCCGCGGCTGTGGTGGCCTGCGCAAATGGGCAAGGCGTTTCAATATCCGCTCACCATGGAGTTCGAGGTGAACGGCACAGTCAGTGACCACGCTGCCACTCAGTTTGGCATCCGCGAGATCACCTCTGACTTAAATTCGACGGGTGGACGCGTTTTCCACATCAACGGCAAGAACATCCTGATTCGCGGCGGAGGCTGGACCACCGACATGATGCTGCGAGAAAACTCGCAGCGCCTGCAGGATGAAATGCGCTACGTCCGCGACATGGGACTGAACACCATCCGCCTGGAAGGCAAACTGGAAACGCAGGAATTCTTCGACCTCGCCGACCGCCAGGGCACGCTGGTCATGGCGGGGTGGTGCTGCTGCGATTTCTGGGAGCGCTGGGTGCGCTGGAAGCCGCAGGACTTTGAAATCGCCAAGCAATCTCTGCGCGACCAGATTTACCGGCTGCGCAGCCATCCCAGCCTGGTCATGTGGCTGAACGGCAGCGACAACCCACCACCGCCGGATGTCGAGCAAATGTATCTCGATGTCGAGAAGGAACTTCTCTGGCCCAATCCCATCGTCTCCTCGGCCACAGGGAAGAAGACTTCGGTCACCGGCGAGAGCGGCGTCAAGATGACCGGCCCGTATGAGTATATAGCTCCGAGCTATTGGCAGCTGGACACTCCCGAGGGTCAAGCCGGCCGCCGGCCGTGCAACCCAGGAGGCTGTGGCGGCGCCTACGGCTTCAACACCGAAACCAGCATGGGACCGGCCGTTCCGCCCGTGGAAAGCATCCGGGCCATGGTGGGCAAGGATCACCTTTGGCCGATTGACAACGTGTGGAATTACCACGCCGGCGGCGGCGAGTTCAAAACCATCGGCGTATTCAGCGAAGCGCTGGCCAACCGCTACGGCAAGTCCGACAACGTGCAGGACTTCGCCATGAAGTCCCAACTGCAGACCTACGAAGGTGTGCGCGCCATGTACGAAGCCTACAGCCGCAACAAATATGAGGCCACGGGCGTGATTCAGTGGATGCTCAACAACGCCTGGCCTTCGATGATCTGGCACCTCTACGACTATTATCTGCGTCCCGGCGGCGGATACTTCGGCGCCAAGCGCGCCATGGAACCGCTGCATCCGGTCTATGGCTACGACGATCACTCCATCTGGGTGGTCAGCAGCCAGTACGACGACGCGAAAGCACTCAAACTGACCACCAAAATTTACAACCTTGACATGACCGAGAAGTTCTCGCAACAGAACACGGTTGACGCACCGGCCGATAGTACGGCCAAAATCTTCACGCTGCCCGACATTGAGGGCCTCAGTCCAACCTACTTCGTCATGCTGCGCCTGCAGGACGCGGCCGGCAAACTCGTCGGCTCAAATCTTTACTGGCTCTCCACCAAGCCCGAGACTCTCGACTGGGCGAAGACCACGTGGTACATGACTCCGACCGAGTCTTACGCCGACTTCACTGCTCTTTCGCAATTGCCGAAAGTGAAGCTGAAGGTCAGCAACCGCACCGAGCACAAAGGTGAAGAAGCCATCACACACGTGACCTTGGAAAATCCCAGCAAGAACCTCGCCTTCTTTGTCCGGCTGAAAGTGAATAAAGGCCCCAAGGGCGAAGAGATTCTCCCGGTCGTTTGGGAAGACAACTACATTTCTCTGCTGCCCGGGGAGAAGCGCGATGTCACGGCGACTTACCGCGCGAGTGAACTGGGAACGGCGAAGCCTGCGGTTGAAGTTAGCGGCTGGAACGTAGAGTAGAACGTCATTGGGTAATTGTGGAATCGGGTAATTGGGTAATTGAAAACCGAAGGCGTCACCGCGCTCTTTGGGGTTTCAAATTACTCAATTACCCAATTACCAAATTGCCCAATCCCCCTCACTCCTCCGGCGGCACATCGAAATTCACCAGATCGCTCTGAAACCCTCTGGTCTTCCACGCTCCGAAAGCGATACCCGCGATCATCCAAATGGAACCCACAATCTTGGCCAGTGTGGACAGATGAATCCAAATGAAGAAACAAATCAAAAAGCCCAGCACCGGCGGAATCAACTGCCCCAAAGTGCGGTCGTTGCCCCGGATGTAGTAGTGGGTGAGCGCCGCCAGATTGACGCCCATGAATGCGATGAGCGCGCCGAAATTCAGCAACTCGGCGCCATTGTCGTAGCTGATGAGAAAAGCTCCGATCAGTGCAGTCACGCCCACGAAGAGCACGTTGTTCGCGGGAACATGTGTTTTCGGGTGGATAGCGCCAAAGAACTTCTTAGGGATGGCGCCGCTGCGTCCCATGCCGTAGAGCAGCCGAGCCGCCCCGAGTTGCGAGCCCATGCCGGAGCCGACGGTAGCGATCAGCAGGGTTACGCTAATGAGCTTGGTCATAAGAACCCCGCCAGCGATCCCGGCGACATGGCTGAACACGTTCTCATCTCCAAATTGCGAGAAGACGCCGAAGTCGGTGCCGAAGCGGTGGAAACTCAACAACTGCGCGCCGTAAACTTCCGCTGATGCCAGCACACCGGTGATCAGGCAAACCAGCACCGTGGCCAGAAAAATGTTGCGCTTGGGATTGTCCACTTCCTCCGACAGAGTCGAAATACCATCGAAGCCAATGTAGGTCAGGACGGCAACCGACGTGCCATGAAACACGCGGTTCACCGTGAAAGTCTGCGGGTTAAAGAACGGGCGCAGGAAAAAGGACTCGGGAAATTGCGGTATGCGAAAAATATAGCGGATCGTGTACCAGAAGAACGCCAGGATCACGGCGCCCATGACGGCGCAAAGGACGGCGTTAATGCGCGCCGAGGTCTTCACTCCGCGCAAGTTGAGCACGGTGAACATTCCGGCAAAAAATACCGGCCAGACCAGGCCAGGATAAGGAACCTGAAACCGCGTCCCGGTCAACAGATCCGCCATCGCCTTCGAGCACCAGATGGTGCAGATCAAGGGATTGACCATGTAATCCATGGTCATGCTCCAGCCGGTGACGTAGCCGAGAGAGGTGTGCAGCTCGCGGCCCACGTAGGTGTAGGCCGAGCCCGCGCTGGGATAGACCCGCGCCATACGGCCATAACTCATGGCCGTGAAGACCATGGCGACCATGGCGATCAGAATGGAGGTGACCACGTGCCCCTGGCCTGCGTTACTAAATACTCCGTAGGCCGGCATAGGCGCGGTGGGTTGAATGACGATGATGCCGTAAAGGACAAGGTCCCAAAGGGTGAGCGTCCGGCGCAGCCGCGGCGCAGAGACGGTCGAGGAAGGGGAGGTATTAGTGGTTTCCATGGAAACCGCTATTGGATTATGGGAGTGGGGAAATGTCAATTATTAAAACGATTCCGTGAGCACTATTGTTGATTCCCGTAGTCGAACCAATATCCCCGCTGCTCGTTACCTGACATGTGCCGCGTGTTGTATTCGAGCAGATAGTTCAGGTGCACGTCGTCGAGCGGAAACGACTTGGGGGGGCCGTAGGGATACTCGCCCATGCTTAGGAATGGAAGCGGAGCGACGTAGTTTCCTTCCGCGGCGTAGAAATCCATGTCTTTTTCGTAGCCGTTGGCGACGAAGAAGTAGTCGCGCACCCAACCCTCGGGCAGCGCGGGCAGATGCGATGGATCGAAATCCAGCTGCACTTCATCGCCCGATCCGAAGACCACCAGCTTGTCGTCAATTGCGGTCAGCAGCGGCAGCACGTCACCGTAGCGGGTGTAGGTTCCAGCCGGACGGGTATAAGGCCCCGTCGCGCTGGCCTTTTCATAGATGTACTGCACCTTCCCCGGCGGCGTGCCTTCGATCTTCAAAGGATATCCATGGAATTCGAGATCGGCGTGGACCAGAGGAACTGGCGTCAGACGCGTCTGCGATTGCCGCTGCTCACAACCATCCTTGTCATTCCGAGCGAGCGCGCGGTCGGCGCGAGTCGAGGAACCTGCTTTTTTGCAGCCTGCAGTATCCTGTGGGGTCCGGTCAATCAGAATGTTGTCCCAATAAATCTGCAGGTTGGTCGTGATGCGAATTTTGTGGGTTCCTTTCGGCAGCTTGCCGCTCAGATCAGCAGTCATCGTCCGCGGACCGCCAGCCGGAAATCCCATATCGTCCATCACGCGCTTCCACTCATTTCCAACCAGCGCTTCCACGTAGGGCGCGATGGCTTCAATTCCGGCTTGCGACGCGGCATACATGCTGTTCGCGGTGAAATATTCGATCTCGCCGTGCGCCAGCAGCCACAGCGGGCCACCGCCATACGGCTCGCCTAAGTCAAGCGTCAGGCTGTGCGGCTGGGCAAATCCGAGAAACTGCGTCAACTTGAAATCGCCAAAGTAACGATGCGCCAGGAGGTCGGGCAGAACGTCGTGACCGTGCTCGTCCCAGGCGCCCGCGGGCGGGCGGGCGTCGCGGCTCACCACGACTTTGAACTCGGGATACGGCGGGTTCGATGCGAAATATTCGTTGGGATATACATCAACATCCGCCGGATGATCCACCGCCAGCAGCCGCACCTGATCGAGATAGACGACTTCTTCCAGCGGCTCCATGAAACGGAAACTCAAAACGGACCCCGGACCTCGGACGTCGGACCTCGGCCAAACCGTTTGTGTCGTCGCCTGACGTCCGAGGTCTGAGGTCTGAGGTCCGAGGTCTGACCTTTTTTCCCGAACCATGTTGCGGTCAATCTTGATGTACTCAACCGGCCGCGGAATATCGCGCTGGCCGGGGCCAATCCAGTGGCCGACCACGCCCGCGCCCAACGTATCAGCAACAAATTCGTAACGCTGACCATTCCACACGAAGAGCGTGGGACAGGAACTGCCGCGGCGATCCACCTCGAGAAAGGTCTGCTGCCTGTCGCCGGCGACCTGAATTTCGTCCTGCAACACGCCGGTGGGCCACATCATGCGGACGATGTCGGCCTCTTTGGCATCGCCGAGGCCGACGGTGAGATACGGCGAGTTCTGGCCCAGGTAGCCGTTCGAGCCGTAGATTTCGAATTTCTGCCGGTTGCCGCCGGAGAAGACTTCGACTTTGGTGCCGATGGCCGACTTGTTGTCGTTCAGTCCCTTGAGCGCGAGGCGCAGCCAGTGATTCTGATTGCCGCCCTCGTTGCGTAGCAGCACGGCGGGCCCGTGGTTCTGCGTGATCAGCAGATCAGTAGCGCCGTCATTGTCATAGTCGCCGGTAATGATGGCGCGCGGGCTGTCGAGATGAATCTTGTCGAGGCCGACGTCGGCGGTGACGTCTTTGAATCCGTCAGGGCCGAGATTGCGGAAAAGCTTAATTTCGCCCTTGCCGTCTTTCGTCTCGCCGACGGCCACGAGATCAACCCAGCCGTCGTTGTCGTAGTCGAAGGCAGCTACGCCGAAGGCGCGAACCCAGTTAGTCTCGGGCAGGGGAACTCGGTCGAATGACTTGCCGTGGTTGTTGTGCCAGAGCGTAAGGCCTGGTGCGCCCATGTGGGTGAAAGCTAGGTCCATCCAGCCGTCGTGATCAAAATCGAGTGCGGCAATACCATTTGGATTACTTGGCATTGCCGCACCCCAGGGTTGCAGCGCCTGAAATCTTCCTTCTCTGGGATTCTTGAAGATCGTGGCAGACTTCCAGCCCGAGACAATTAGATCGACTGCTCGATCATTGTCAAAGTCACTTCCCAGCGCCGCCACGCCACCGTCGGCGGCTAGTCCCGTGTCTTTCGTGACGTTCGAAAATGTGCCGTTGCCGTTGTTGCGCCACATGGCGTTGGCCCGTTCGAACGTATCGATGACGATAGGAGTTGGGCATGTCGTGCCCGACGGACAGCCCCATTCTCTGTATGGCATGAGAGTCGCGTAGAGGTCCAGATCGCCGTCGTGGTCGTAATCGACGAAGGTGACACCCAGGTTGTGCACGTGGCTGAGGACTCCCGCGGCATCGGACGAATCTTTGAAGGTTCCGTTCTTTTCGTTGTGCAGCAGATGCAGACCGGCTGGGCTGGTCACGACGAGGTCTGTCGCGCCATCGTTGTCGTAATCACCCGCGGTGCATCCGAATGCGTGTAATCTCGGGTCCAGCTGGGCATTTTTTGTGACATCCTCGAATTTTCCCCTCCCTACATTATGGAAGAGCCCAAGGCCGCCTTCTGGGCCGTTGTCCGCGACGAAGAGGTCGAGTTGGCCATCGCCATCGTAGTCCAGGAAGCATGCGCCGGGACTTAACATTTTCGTCGTCATTAGCGACACGCTTTCATCCGACCTTGACATTAATCCCGCTTCCTTCGTCACATCCACGAACTTCACCTTGATCTGCGTCGGGGGCTTCAGCACCGACAGCGGCGATTCCACCGCGCGCGAGTACTGGCCCTGTTCGCCGTAAGCCAGGCTCATCGGCGCGCCGATCTTGTTCTGCGTGATGTACTGAAATCGCTTCAGGTGCTCGCGAGCATGGTCCACATCGGCCGACTGCTGATAGGCCCGCGACAATCCGAACTCGGCCGAGGCATGCAGCGGATTAATTTTCAGGGCATGCTCGAAAGCGTCAACCGCGGGCGGAAACTGCTTAGCCTGCACGTAGGCCGTGCCCAGGAAATACCAGGTGTCGGCGTCGTTCGGGTCGATCTCGGTCACATGCGTGAATGCCTCAATCGCCGCCTGCGCATCCCCCGTATTCTTTGCCAACAGGCCAAGGCTATACCACGCGTTCGGATTCTTCGGATCCTGCTGGATCACGTCCTCGAGCAGTGCCTTGGCCTCGTCGATCTTCTGCAGGTTCATGTAAGCAACGGCCTGGTTCAGACGGGCAATCACGAGCTTGGGATCGGCCTCTGCCGCCTGCTGAAATTCCTTCAGTCCCTTCTCGAACAGTTGCTGGTTCATATAGGCGCAGCCGAGATTGTTCAGCCGTGCCGCTTCCGTCGGATTCGGAGTCTTAGGCTGAATCTGGGGAGCCGTCGAGAACAGGCCAAACGCGGCCAAGAATACCGCGATGAAAGCAGATACGATTTTCGGGTTCATCTGATCAAGATTTAACCACAGACGGCGTCGCCAATCACGGATATATCAGAGATTACGCGTTAGACGAGACAGTCTGTCATTTCGAGCAATCCGAGAAACCTGCTTTTGTGGAGGCGGCAGCAGACAGCAGGTTCCTCGTCGCATTTGCTCCTCGGAATGACAACCCTTGAGTGGTCGTGCCCTATTTCCCTGCCGACGCCGCCGCCGGCCTGACATAAACCCTACTGGCAATCACCCCCTTGCCTTCCTGCACTGCGATGGTCTGTCCGGCATTGACGTTCGTGAGTTTGTCCGCCTGCCCGCTGGGCCATTGAATCTCAAGCGTGTCGGCTTTGGTTTGCGAGCCCAGGCCGAAAGTCAGCACGAGTTCACTCTGCGCCAGATAGCTCGAACCAGAGCGCAGCATCTTCCATTGCTTGTCACTGCCCGAGGTCACGCGAACCACTGCGCCGATGCCGCCTCGATTCGACTTTGTGCCCACCAATTTGATCCGCAGGCTGTGATTCGCGCCGCCCTCGTTGTGGAACAAATACGCCCGGCCTCCATTCGTAGTGAGCAGAATATCGAGGAAGCCGTCGTTATCGATGTCGGCGTAAGCCGCGGCCCGCGCCACTCTTGGCGCGGCGAAGGCCCTCCCCATCTGCGCCGTCACCTCGGCGAATTTTCCTCCGCCAAGATTACGGAACAGATGCGCCGGCTCGGCATAGCTTACGCGTTTCTGCACGCGCTCGATTCCATCCTCGATGTGGCCGTCGGCAACAAATACATCCTGCCAGCCGTCATTGTCGTAATCGAAGAAGAAACAGCCGAAGCCCAGTGTAACGAGCGTGGCACGACCGATTTCGGACTGCGGAGCTTCGTCCACAAACAGGCCGTTGCCCTCGTTATGATAGAGCGACACCATCTGGTTGGCGAAGTTCGTGATGAGCACGCTGGCATGGCCGCTGCGGTCGTAGTCGGCCGCGTCCACTCCCATGCCGGCGCGCGCAATGCCGTCCTCGCTGAAGCCGATTCCGGCGGAAACGCCGCGCTCTTCAAACGTTCCATCTCGCTTGTTCAGGTAAAGCTTGTTAGGCTCGGTGTCGTTGGCAATCAGAATGTCGGGCCAGCCGTCGCCGTTGTAATCGAGAATGGCAATGCCCAGGCTCTTCGAAGTCGGATTGCTCAGCCCCGCCTTCTCGGTAGCATCTTCAAACTTGCCGCCGCCCAGGTTGTGCCATAGCCGCACTGACGCGCCTTTGTAGGACTCCGGCGTGCAATACGACTTGTGCGCGCCGTCGATCGTGCAGTAGAGATCGGTCTGCTCGCTCCACTGCACATAGTTCGCGACCACCAGATCGAGCTTGCCGTCGCGATCGTAGTCTACCCAGGCCGCGCTGGTGGAAAATTCGTTTGGTCCCCACATCCCGGCAGATTTCGTTACGTCCGTAAAAGTGCCGTTGCCGTTATTGTGAAAGAGATGGCTCTGTCCCAGCGCAGTTACGAAGATGTCGTCAAATCCGTCGTTATCGTAATCGCCAACGGCTACGCCGAGTCCGTACATCGGCACGGCCAGGCCCGCCCGACGCGTCACGTCGGTGAAGGTGCCATCGTGATTGTTGTGGTAGAGCTTGAGCGTCGTGGCACCGCCGTGAGGGTGCCCGGGAAAATCTTCGCCGTTGATCAGAAGGATGTCGGGATACCCGTCGTTGTCGTAATCAATGAAGGCGCAGCCCGGGCCCATGGTTTCCGGCAGCCACTTTTTCCCGAAAGCGCCATTGTTGTGGATGAAATGGATTCCGGCCTGCGCGGTGATGTCTCGGAAATGGATCTGCTGGGCGGTACAGGGCAGAATCCACCACAGAGACACGGAGACACACAGAAAACCAAAGAAGGGAAGGTTGCTTTCTCTGTGTCTCTGTGCCTCCGTGGTGAGTTTGGTGTTTCGAAGCGGCATTATCTCGAGGCTCCAACGGAAGTGGGTGCCGGGCTTTGCCCGGCCGGGCGGACGGGGGCGTCCGCCCCTACACGGTTCATGCCCAGGGTGGGCAGTGGCACCGAAACATGCTCATGCACCGCTTGCCGCTCGTTATTGTCTTCCGGATGAAGCCGGCGGTAAGGACCGGTGATTGCCTGCGACGACTCATCTGCCTTGAACCGCAGGTACCGCGCCTGATGCTCCTCAGCCAACTTCTCGTTACCCAGGCCGTTGTAGCAGAGCATCAGGTTGTAGTGCGCCTGCAGGTCTTCCGTATCGATCGCCAGCACCGATTGCAGAATTTTCACCGCGTCTTCATATTTGCGTTGGAGAAACAGCACGCGCCCCAGATCATTGAGCGCGACCCGGTCGCGCGGATACTGCGCCAGCACAATTCGCAGTCGGTCGGCGGCGCCGTCATAATTGCCGTCCGCGCGCAGGACTTTCGCGTAGAAGAAATTCGCTCGGGCAAGGTTGGGTGCAAGAGCCAAAGCCTTCTCCAGCACCAGTCGCGCCCGCGCCATGTCGCCTTCCTGCACCGCACAGCGGCCAATGTTTACCCAGCCGTCAGGATTGGTCGGGTCTGCCTCGGTCACTTTCTGGAACACCGCCGCCGCGCCTTTCAAATCTCCTTGCAGGAACAGGCCGATGCCGTAATCGTTCCAGCGCTGCCATTCCTCTTTGCGGACAATTGTCTTCGGCAAAGCTGCAGGCGTGTTGCGAGCAACTATCGGCAGCGTGACTTCATCTTCGGCGATGGCGACGATGGGCAAGTCTGGAATTTTCTCTTCTTTTGCCGAAACGCCACTCAGCGATGCTGTGAACACGGTGGGACGGTCGTCGTAGTCCGGCGAGACTGAATCGGGAGGAGCGTTCGGATCAGGCTGGCCAGCAAATGCTTCCTGCGTTCCGTACCACGAAAACTTCCGGTAGCACAGCCGCGCATGCAGCGTGATCTGGTTGCCCGCGTTCTCGGGAATGAACATGCGGTAATGCACGGTGTCGGCTGCTCCCGGCGGAATCAGCCGCACGTACACCACGGCCCGCGTCGCCCAGGCATTGCGCTTGTTAATGGGGTTCCCGTGCCCGTCAATCTGGAGCGAGCGGTAGAAGTGGGCTCCCTTTTCGACTGGACCGTGACCGTTGTCCTCAAACATGCCGCTCCAGAAGATCGTCTGCCCCTTGTCGTCAGTCCCCTTCAGTTCGAGCCAAGTATCGTAGGCATCAACCGTGCCGCCTGGGAAGAAGTGACCGACCTTCTTGGTGCGCACGACCACGTCCACGCGCACCGTGTCGCCCCGACGCAACGCAGGCTGCACGCGATTCAACGGAGCCGTAATGGGAACAAGTTGTTCACTCGACTCGGCAACCTTGTTCTCGGCTTCTTCTCCCACAGCGAACGTGGTCGAGAGCTCTGACTGAGTCGCCGCTCCGGCCCTTAAGGGCGCCTGTGCCGGAGACAAGGCGAAAATATCGACTGTCAACTGCCCGTTCTTCAGAAAATCTTCCGTCAGCTTGAGCTGGGTTGCATCCGCATTCGCAGTCGGGAGGCCTGTGTTGGCCGCAGGAAAACGGTGCGAGTGAACAAAGCCGTTGATGTTGCCCATGTCTTTTGACGCTTCCATCGGCATGTGGCAATCGGCGCACTGCTGTGGCTTCGGCGGATAGTAGAACGAGCGCGCCCCCTGACCCGAAACTCCGCTGGCCTGCCAGTTGTCGTATTCGTTGAAGCCGCGGAACCAGCGATAGTGGTTGACGGGCACGTCGAGGTGCACTTTGTGGCACGAAGAGCAGAATTCCGCCGTCTGCTCGCGCATGAAAGGCTTCAGGAACACCCGCCGGTGTGGCTCCGGATTCAGCTTGATCAGAAAATCATGCAGCGCGCGGGCGACCGGGTTTTGCGTCGCCGCCAGCTCGTGCAGCTTGGGATACTCCAGATAAAAGTCGCCCTGGCCCATTGTGCTCTTCACGTCGGCGATGGAGTGGCACATCATGCAACCCAGTCCCGCTTGTGCTTCCGGCCGGTGCACGATCTGCTTGATCGGTGTGTCCATCATCCCGGCGTAGAGGACGGCTGGATCATGGCAGCCGCCGCACCACTTCGACGGCCGAGTACCGATCGTGTCTTGCATGTATTCGATCGACTTGCGGTACCACTGATTGTTGAATGACGAAAAATGGTGCGCCGAGCTGAACCACTGGTTGTAGATATCTTCGTGGCAGCGCTTGCACGAGTCTGACTCCATGAAGAACTTGCTGGGAATTTTTTGTCCGCCGTAAACCTGGGCCGAACTGGGGAAGAATGGACCGGAGGGGCCATCGCCTTCGCCATTCATGCTGTCGGGCGGCATGGTCGGATTTTGGATGCGACTGCGCGCCTGCCAACTCTCGCGAATGTATCGCGCTCCGTAGCCGAGGCCGCCAAAGAGCGCGAGACAGATCGTGACACGAAGGATGGTTGCGCCCACGCCGGCCTTCGATGATCGCCGGTTCTCCAGCCAGCCCGCGATCAGGAGGGCCACACTCGCGAGTGAAATAACGATGTGGGAATAGAGCTTGTTCCATTCTGCGCGCGGAGTTCCCGTCTTGATGAGGATCAAACCGAGGACGGCTCCGGCGGCGACGAAAAACCAACCTCCTCGTGAGGCGACACTTCCGCGGCGCAGCAAGCGGGATAACCAGGGAATTAGCAGGATCGCGGCGAGAGTTCCTCCAAGAGCGTGCAGAAGGACCACACCCGCATAGAAGATATTCGGTTGCGGAAAAGTGTAGAGATAGGCCGCTGACAGAATCAGGAACCACACCAGCCACAACAGGGTGCGGGCGGCCACTCCACCAGATGTTGGCGCTTCCCCCATGACCACGACGACCACGACGCAGAACCGAACTTGTGAGATCGCCCACAGAGCGAAATCACGCGCAGACAACCTTATACAGCGAGACCTGCGGCGCGAAATAATAGAAATACACTATTCATTTCATTCCAGAGTGCCAGTGATCACCGGATCGGCGGCATTCTCCAAGGGCCACCAAAATGGATTCAAACATGCTATTGGCACCCCGGGCTGAAGTTTGACCGTCGAGGTCCGGCGCCTGAGGTCTGAGGTCCGAGGTCAGTCATTGCGCGATCCAAAGCGAGTTTCTCTTCCGTTCTCAAACGCCGGTATGTCCCCTTCGCCAACTCTCCCAGCGGTAACGGTCCGATCGCCACGCGCACCAGCTGCAACACTTCCACTCCAAGCGCAGCCAGCATGCGCCGAATCTGCCGGTTCTTGCCTTCGTCGAGCGTGATCTCGAGCCAGCAGTTCCTTTCTCCTGTACGCAGCAGGCGGCCTCGACCAGCGCGCAGAAAGTCGCCGTCTTTTGTTCTCACCCCACTCACCATCGCCGCGGCCAGCTTCTCCCCAGCGGTTGTCCCGATCTGCACGTGGTAAGTTTTTTCGAGATGCGTTGCCGGTGCAGCGATTCGCGCTCCCCACTCCGAGTCGTTGGTAAGCAACAGCAGGCCCTCGCTGGCCTTATCCAGTCGCCCGACCGGAGCGACCCAGGGCAAGTTCTCGTCTGCCTTCTCCAACAAGCTATAGACAGTCCCGCGGCCCTTTTCGTCTGACGCCGTCGTTACCAGCCCGCGCGGTTTGTTCATTACGAGATAGATCTTCTCCAGTGCCGCAACGGCGCCACCATCCACCGTAATGCAGTCGAGTCCCAAGCGAACCGGCGTCTCCGGATTGCGCCGCACGCTCCCGTTGAGTCGCACGCGGCCGGCGCGAATCAGTTCCGTAGCCTGTGAGCGCGAGCAATATCCCAGCTTCGACAGAGCGCGCGCCAAGCCGGTTCTGCGGGCTGCATCTTTCCGCGGCACAGGTTCATGCTAATCCAAGCGCAGCCGCACTCCTATCATGCACAATCCTGCCGCGGCTTGGTACCATGTTGAGCGCGGTGTCTCATCCACCTGCGAATCAGCATGAAGGAGCTCTGATGGCCCACCAGCATCCTCCCCGCTTTCTGAAAATAGTTGATGACGCCAAAACCCGTGTGCGCGAGACCAATGTGGACGAGGTGAAAGCCCGCATGGATCGTGGCGACAAGTTTTTGCTTGTGGATGTACGCGAAGAAAGCGAATTCGCTAAAGACCACCTGCCCGGCGCGATTCATCTGGGCAAAGGCGTCATTGAGCGTGACATCGAGGAGCGCGTGCCGGATCTCAACCGGGAAATGATTCTTTATTGCGGCGGTGGTTACCGCTCCGCATTGGCCGCCGACAATCTGCAGAAAATGGGCTACACCAACGTGATTTCGATGGACGGCGGCATCCGCGGCTGGCGGGAAAGGGGCTATCCGCTGACCACGGGTTGAGAGCAGTTCGCAAGAAACTGCGCCTCCCGTCTGAATCACAGTCAACCGCCTCGCCTCTGTGGTAAGCTCCATGTTTTCCTACCATGAATGCTCGCATCTTCTTCTGGTCGCTCACCTCTGCTCTGGCCGGGTTTCTCTTCGGTTTTGACACGGTCGTGATTTCCGGCGCAGAAAAGACTATCCAGACACTCTGGTCTCTGAGTCCCGGCCTGCACGGCATCGCCATGGGCTCGGCGCTGTATGGCACCGTCGTGGGTTCTTTGGTCGGCGGCTGGCCCGCTGACCGGTTCGGGCGTAGAGCAACCCTACTTTGGATCGGCGTTCTCTATCTGGTCGGTGCGGTGGGGTCAGGTTTGGCGCCCAATGTGTCCATTTTCATTGCCGCGCGTTTTGTTGGCGGCTTGGGGATTGGCATCTCGACGGTGGTCGCTCCGATGTACATTTCCGAGATTGCACCGCCCAAGCACCGTGGACGCCTTGCCGGCATGTTTCAGTTCAACATTGTTTTTGGCATCCTGATCGCCTTCGTCTCGAACGCGCTGCTGGCTGGCATCGGCGAAAATGCCTGGCGCTGGATGCTGGGTGTGGCCGCGTTTCCATCCCTTCTCTACACGATGTTGTGCTTCGGCCTGCCCGAAAGCCCGCGTTGGTTGTTAAGCCGGAAGGGCGATCGCGAGGCGGCTTTGCAGGTCCTGCAGCGGGGCGAGCCTGACCTTGCACCAGCCGAAATCGCAGCCGAGGCGGACGCGATTGCAGCTGCATCTTCGGAACCGGCCTCATTGGGGCACTTCTGGACTCGCCGTCTCCGCAAACCGATCCTGCTCGCCATCCTGATTGCTTTCTTCAACCAACTCTCCGGCATCAACGCGATTCTGTACTACGCTCCTCGAATCTTCGAGCTCACCGGCCTGGCGGCCAAGGCGGCCTTGTTGCAATCCGTCGGGATTGGCGTCACCAATCTCGTATTCACCTTTGTCGGGTTGTGGCTGATTGACCGGCTTGGACGGCGCACGCTGCTTTACATCGGCTCCTTTGGCTACATCGCTTCCCTCGGCCTTGTTGCCTGGGCGTTCTTTACCGAACATTTCTCCATCGTGCCGGTTTGCATCTTTGCATTCATCGCGGCTCACGCGATCGGCCAGGGGGCCGTTATCTGGGTGTTCATCTCTGAGATATTCCCCAATCGTCATCGGGCGGAGGGCCAGACGCTAGGCAGTACTACTCACTGGGTTTTCGCCGCTCTGCTCACCACTTTCTTCCCGAAAATGGTTGCCGTCTTTCCGCCCGGGTATATTTTTTCGTTCTTTGCCGCAATGATGGTTCTTCAGCTCATCTGGGTGAAGACGCTGGTTCCGGAGACCAAGGGTGTGCCGCTGGAGCAGATTCAGAAGCAGTTGGGAATGGAATAGAGATTACGGGTTCAGCGCGCCGAGCACATCGCTCATGACGCGAAGATGCTCTTGGTTGCCTCATACACCCGCCGGTACGCGGCGTAGTTCGCGTTCATGATGCGCACCACGTCGGGCTGCGGCTCGACCGTCTTGGCCACGCGCACCACGGCAGAGCACGCTTCGTCCACCGACTTCCACATGCCGGCCCCGACTCCCGCCAGGATCGCCGCTCCGTAGGCTGCACCCTCCTCCGCCGCGACGATCTCAACTTCATGTCCGTAGACATCCGCCTGAATCTGCCGCCACAGGGCAGACCGCGCACCGCCGCCGCCTAAGCGGATGCGCTTGACCGCAACATTCATTTCATCGAACAAGGTGAATGTGTCGCGCAGGCTGAAAGCCACGCCCTCAAGAATGGCTCGAATCACGTGGGCGCGGGTATGGGTCGCTGTTAAACCGACCAGCGCACCGCGCGCGTTGGGATCAAGGTGTGGCGTGCGTTCGCCCATCAGATAAGGAGTCCACAACAGCCCCTGGCATCCAGCCGGAACTTTCGCGGCTTCGTCGGTCAGATGCTCGTAGGGATCGCGCCCGTCTTTTTTCTCGCCGTCGCCGTCTTTGCCCGCCCCGAACTGATCGCGGAACCAGCGCAGGGACAATCCCGCCGCCTGCGTTACCCCCATTACATGCCAGCGCCCCGGAATCGCATGGCAGAAAGTGTGCAGCCGCCCTCCCGGCTCGAGCGCAGGACGATCGGTAGCGGCAAACACCACGCCTGACGTCCCGATCGTGGCGCTCACCGTGCCAGGAGCCACAATGCCCATTCCAACCGCACCCGCGGCCTGATCGCCGGCGCCGGCGACAACCGGCGTACCCGGCCGTAAGCCCAGCGCCCTGGCGCCGTCGGTGTTGATTTTGCCGCACACATCCGGTGACTCAAATAACGCCGGCAGTGAACGTTCGTCAATCGCCGCGGCGTCGAGCATAAACCGGGACCAGCGCCGACGGGCCACGTCCAGCAACAAAGTGCCCGAGGCATCGGCCATATCAATGGCCCGTTCGCCGGTCATCCGCCAGCGGACGTAATCCTTGGGCAGCATGATCGAGCGCACACGCTTCCAGTTCTCCGGTTCATGCTCACGTACCCACATGAGCTTGGTGAGCGTGAAGTTGGCCAGCGCCGGATTGCACGTGGCCTGGATCAACTGTGCCGCTCCGATTTTCTCTGTCAGCTCCTGGCACTGCGAATTCGTGCGCACGTCGCACCAGATCAGCGCCGGCCGTACCACTTTTCCCTGCTCATCGAGCATGACCGCGCCATGCATCTGACCGGAGAAGCCTACACCGGCAATGTCCTCCGGCTGCACGCGCGCACGTTCAAGGGCCTTCGGCACGGCGACGCAGCAAGCCCGCCACCAGTCTTCCGGTTGCTGCTCTGCCCATCCGATTTGCGGTGAGGCAAAGGGCGCGTGTTCCTCGGTCGCAGAGCCGACGACGCGGCCCTGCTCATCGAGCACCAGGGCGCGCGTCCCACCGGTTCCGACGTCAATGCCCAGAGTTAGAATGGCAGCCTCCTTCAATCCGATAGACCATACAGTGCAAGCCGTTGTGGTTCGCCGAGCCCTCCATAGTAATGGCATCGGGCACAGCGAAGGAATGGGCGAATCCAGGCTCGTTCCTCGTCCCTCAGCTGTATGCCGAGATTCGGGAGCGGTCCTCACAACAGAAAGAAAAACTCAAGGCTGGGACACCCGACGCGAGCAAAGCGCGAGGGTCCGACCAGACCGGCTGGTTTATAATAAACAATTCGCCTTTCTCTCTCGGAGTGACAAGAAGATGATTCGATTCCTGCAAACCCCTGGGCCGCTCACGAAGTACCTTCTCGGCGGCATTCTCCTTTTGATCTGCGTTTCCATGGTGTGGTACCTCGTGCCCAGCAGTGGAAGCTCCGGCATAAGCTACAACTTTGGCGGGTTCGGCAAAGGAGTTGTCGCTCAGGTGGATGGCAACGACATCAGTAGTGATGATGTCCGCCAGACCGCCAAGCTGATGTTGCAACAGCAGATGCCGCAGGGCGGCCCCAACGTGGGGATGTTGTTGCCGTTTTTCGCACAGCGCGCCGCCGAGCAACTCATCACGCGCCAGGCCCTGGTCGCCGAAGCCACGCACATGGGGCTGCACGTTACGCCCGAGGAAGTGAAAGACGAATTGCAGCACGGTCGCTATGCGGCAACTTTTTTTCCGGGCGGCAACTTTATCGGGGAGCAGGAATATGAGGACATGCTGCAGAGAGCGAATCTGACTCCGACCAAGTTCGAGGGCGATGTCGGCAATGAGATTCTGATCAGCAAACTGCAGGCGCTCATTTCCGGCGGCGCCAGCGCGAGCACAGCCGAGATTCATGAACAGTTCATCAAGCAGAATTCGAAGGTCAAGTTTGACTACGCGGTGTTGAAGCAGGACGACATCAAGAAGGGCCTGCATCCCACCGAGGCAGAGCTCAAGGCGTTCTACGACAGCCACAAGGGCACCTATGCCAACTCCGTCCCGGAAAAGCGGAAGGTTAAGTACGCGTTGCTTGACACGAGCAAGATAGAGGACGGCGTGCAGGTGACGCGGGACGATTTCCGCGCGTACTACGATCAGCATCGCGACGAATACCGCGTGCCGGAACAGGTCAAGGTCAGCCACATCTGGATCAAGATGCCCTTGCCCGGGGCTGATGGCAAGCTGGACGACAACAAAGTAGCCGAGGCCCAGCATCGCGCCGATGATCTGTCAAAGCAACTCAAAAACGGCGCCAAGTTTGACGAGCTGGCGAAGAAGTATTCAGAAGACCCGGGCAGCGCAAACGTGGGCGGCTCTCTGGGATGGATTGGCCGGGCCCAGATGACGCCCGAGTTTGAGAAGGCCGCGTTCGCGCTGGCGGAAGGGCAGATCAGCGGGGTCGTGAAGAGCAGCGACGGATTTCATATCATTCGTCTCGACGACAAGCACGATGCGCATGTCAAGTCGCTGGACGAGGTCAAAGACCAGAGCGAGCCGATCCTGAAGCGTCAGAAAGGGCAGCAAGTCGCCGAGAAAAAGGCCGAAGATCTTTTGAAGCAGGCTCGCGCGCAGGGACTGGATGCGGCCGCCGCCGCGCAGGGCATTCCTGTGATCACGACAGATTTTTTTGCCCGCCGGGATACGCTGCCGGGACTGGGGCCGGCAAACCAATTTATGGATGCGGTGTTCACTGCGGCGGAAAAGTCACCGCCGGACGTAGCTCCGGCGTCCCAGGGAATTGCCGTGTTTCAGTTGCTCGGCATCAAGCCGGCGGCCACGCCGACACTTGAGGAGATTCGCAGCCGGGTGGAGGGTGAATTTAAGAACGAGCGGTCGAACCGTCTGCTCATTCAGAAGACTCAGGAACTTTCCGACCGGGCCAAGGCCGAGCACGATCTGAAGCGCGCGGCCAAGGAACTGGGCGCGACGATGAAGACCAGTGACTTTGTTTTGCCCGATGGCCAGGTTCCGGCCGTGGGTTCAATGACCGGCCAGGCCTCCGCGGCTTTCAACATGAAGCCGGGAGAAATCAGCGGCCCGATCATGAGCGGCGGGGATGGCGTCGTTCTGGCCCTGCTCGAACACCAGGAGCCCTCGGAGGCGGACTTCGCCGCCAAGCGCGATCAAATTCGCGATTCGCTGCTGCAGTCCAAGCAGCAGGAGCTTTTCGGCCTTTTCGTGACCAGCCTGCGGGACGGGATGGAGAAGTCAGGCAAGATCAAGATCAACCAGGAAGAAATGAAGACCCTGACCCGCACGGGAAGCGAGCAGGGAATGTAGCGGCCGAGACATGTCTTTTCCGCGCGTCGCAGGCATCCTGTTACATCCCACGTCGCTCGCTTCGCGCGGCGGCATCGGCGATTTTGGCCCGGCCGCCTACCGCTTTGTGGACTTTCTCGCTTCCGCCCGCCAGGGCCTGTGGCAGGTTCTGCCGCTGGGCCCAATCGGCTACGGCAACTCGCCCTATTCCTCAACCTCGGCGTTTGCCGGAAATCCTCTGCTGATCAGCCTGGAACGGCTGGCTGAGCACGGCTGGATTGACCTGGGGAAACTCGGCTCGGCGAAGTTGACTGGCCTGGAGCCCGGCTGCGGTCCCGTGGAATACGATCAGGTTTTCGCACGGAAAATGCCGCTGCTGTTCGAAGCGGCTCGGAACTTCCTGGGCACCGCCTCAAGTGAAGTTCGGAGACGCATGGAGGAATTCCGGCAGAAAAATGCCTGGTGGCTGGATGATTTTGTACTCTTCGATGCACTCCGTGCGCGGCACAAGCTGGCATGCTGGAACCAGTGGCCGCATGATCTCGCCTATCGTGAACCGTCGGCCTTAACGGCCGCCCGCAAGGAATTGGCAGCCGACATCCAGGTTCGAGGCGCGCTGCAGTTTGCTTTCTACGAACAGTGGCGGGCGCTGCGTCGTTATTGCGCCGAGCGCGCCATCCGCATCGTGGGCGATGTCGCCATCTTTATGAATCATGACAGCGCCGATGTATGGGTGCATCGCGAACTTTTCCGGTTGGATGAAAAACTTGAGCCTGAGGTCGTCGCGGGAGTGCCTCCGGATTCTTTCAGCGAAACCGGACAGCGTTGGGGCACTCCGTTGTACCGCTGGGATGCACTGAAGGCAAGCGGGTACGAATGGTGGATCCAGAGGCTGCGCTGGGCCACGCAGAACTTCGACTACGTCCGGCTCGATCACTTCCGGGGATTCGACCAGTTCTGGGAGATTCCTGCAAGCGAAACAACGGCCATCAATGGGCGCTGGGTGGATGGCCCCCGGGACGATTTTTTTCTGAAGCTCCGCGAGGCGCTGGGTGGCTTGCCCTTTTTTGCCGAGGATCTGGGTTATATCACGCCGGCAGTGCATGCCCTGCGCGACAGGCTGCAGATTCCGGGCATGGCGGTGTTGCAATTCGCGTTCGGAGATGAGGGCGCGCACATCTATCTGCCGCATCGGGCAGCGGAAAAGGTCATGTACACCGGCACTCACGACAACGACACGGTGGTGGGCTGGTGGCTTTCCGGGGCGGCCGAGCACGAGCGTCGCAACGCCGAGGCTTACCTGGGACCGAGCCACGATGGCATTCATTGGGGATTCATCCGTGGCGCGCAGTGCTCGCCGGCGGCGTTGAGCATTGTTCCGCTGCAGGACGTGCTGGGTCTGGGTAGCGAAGCCCGCATGAACACGCCGAGTCTGCATCTCGGCAACTGGCGCTGGCGCTTTGATCCTGGCCGGCTCAGCAGTGAACTGACCGCGAAGCTGGCCCTTCTGGCTGAGGTCACTGATCGGCTGCCGAGGCCATTCGCCGGGTCAGCGGATGACAGCTTTGCCGCCTGAAGCCGGGCGGCCGGGTAGGGCACGGCTTCAGCCGTGCCGCTCAGATCCCATAACAGTGCGGGCTTTAGCCCCTGAGGGGTTTGGCTCCTTGCCGGAAACATACTTTTGAAACATCCTCTCTGCGAATCTGGTATAGGGATTAGAGGAGTGTTGGTGTGAGCGAAGCGATTGTCGAAGCCGTCGGGATCGAAAAGTCCTATCCGCAGCCGGATGGCACGCGGATTCAGGTCGTGGGCACGACCAATTTCGTGATCGAGCCGGGAAGGATCATTGCCTTGCTGGGGCCGTCGGGCTGCGGCAAATCCACCCTGCTGCGCATGCTGAGCGGGCTCGCCCAGCCGACTGCCGGAACGATCCTCTGGCACGGCAAGGCGCTCAACGGCCAGATGCCGAACGTGGCCATCGTATTCCAGAGCTTCGCGCTCTTTCCCTGGCTCACGGTGCTCGAGAACGTGGAGGCTCCGCTGGAGGCGCGCGGCGTGCCGGCTGTGGAGCGTCACAAGCGCGCTCTGCGAACTCTCGACACGGTCGGTCTTGACGGATTCGAAACAGCTTATCCCAAGGAACTTTCCGGCGGCATGAAGCAGCGGGTGGGATTCGCCCGCGCCCTCGTCGTGGAACCGGAAGTCTTGTTCATGGACGAGCCCTTCTCCGCGCTCGATGTTCTCACCGCCGAGAACCTCCGCGGTGAACTGCTCGAACTCTGGCTCAACAAGAAGATGCCGACCAGCGCGATCTTCATCGTTACGCACAACATTGAAGAGGCAGTCATGATGGCCGACCGCGTGATGGTGCTGGGAAGAAACCCGGCGCGCGTGCGGTCGGATTTCAACATACGTCTGAAGCATCCGAGGGATCGGAAGTCCGCGCGTTTTGTGGAACTGGTGGACTACATCTACAAGGTGATGACCGAACCTGAGGTTGAGCATGCGCTGCCCGACGCCGAAACCACCGCGGAGATTATTCTTCCGCCAGGCGGCCTGACCAAAGCAGCGGTAAAGAAGCAGGAGGCACCCGTTCGCACGGCCAAGTACCAGATGCTGCCGCACGCGCGCGTGGGCGGGATCGCGGGCCTGCTGGAATTTCTGCAGGATCGCGGTGGACACGAGGATTTGTTTCGGCTGGCTGAGCAATTAGTGATGGACGTGGAAGATCTGCTGCCGATTCTCGAGGCCTGCGTGCTGCTCGGTTTTGCCTGGCTGAAAGAGGGCGACGTGCAGATTTCACCCCAGGGAGCAGCCTTTGCCGAGGCCGACATTCAGCAGCGCAAAGTCCTGTTCCGGCAGGCGGCTCTGGATCATGTAACCATTTTGAAGCAAATTGACAACATCCTGAAACGGAAATCGGATCACTCGATCGCGGACGAATTTTTTCATGACATTCTTGACGAGCATTTTGCCGAAGATGAGGTGCAGCGCCAGTTCGAAACCGCGATGAACTGGGGCCGATACGCCGAGATCTTTGACTATGACCGCGAGCACGGCCGGCTGGTGCTGACTGAACCGCCGTCGCCAGCCGAATCTGCACCGGTCCCAAATCACGACTCGGTTTCTGCTCCGAAATCCTGAACCCGCACTCGATGACCCACACCAAACAATCCGCTGGCCTGCGGGGATTCTCGGCGTACCGCCTGTGGACGCGGCTGCCCAGCATCGAGATTTCCTATCTGCCTGACTTGCTCATGGGCGCGGCAGGAATCGCACTGTTCTACGGTCTGCTGGTGGTCGGCCGCACGTGGCTGGGGCCGTTCACGCCGGAGGTTGAGATTTCGCGCAGCCCGCTGGCGCTCCCAGCCTATGCCGGCTATTCGCTGTTGCGCATTGCAATTGCCTATGGGCTGAGCCTCGCGTTTACGCTGGTGTATGGATACATTGCGGCCTACAACCGCCGCGCCGAGCGCTTCATGATCCCGCTGCTCGATGTGCTGCAATCCATTCCCGTGCTCAGCTTTCTGCCGCCGGTCATGCTGGCCATGGTGGCGCTGTTTCCCGGCCGGCAGCTGGGCGTGGAGGCCGGGGCAATCCTGCTGATCTTTACCGGCCAGGTATGGAACATGGCCTTCAGCTTCTACGCCTCGCTCAAAAGCATTCCCACGGAGATGCGGGAAGCGGCCAAAGTTTACGGTTTCAGTTGGTGGCAGCGCTTCGTCGAGATGGAATTGCCATTCGCGGCAATTGGACTGGTGTGGAACTCGATGATGTCCGTGGCGGGGGGCTGGTTTTTTCTGATGGCCTGCGAGATGTTCGTGCTCGGTTCGCGCGATTTCCGGTTGCCCGGCCTGGGATCGTATCTGCAAACTGCGGCCAGCGCGGGCGACACAAGGTCCATTCTGTGGGGCATCGGAACCATGATTGCGGTCATCGTGCTGCTGGACCAGTTCATTTGGCGTCCGGTTATTGCGTGGGCTCAGAAATTCAAGGTGGAGCAGGTGGAAAGCACCGAGACGCAGCAGTCGTGGGTGCTCAATTTAATCAATCATTCGCGCAGTCTGGCGCGCATCCGCACGAAAACCGTGTGCCCGCTCAGCGAGCGCCTCATGTTGTATTTTTCACAGGTTCACTCCGGCGACAAACCGGCGGAGCGCAAAGCCTGGAAGATCTGGCTCACGCGCGTCCTGGCGCTGTGCCTGCTGGCCGCGATCGGCTACGGCCTGGTTCGCGTCGCGATGCTGCTGACCGGACTGCAGAAGGCAGAGCTGCAGGAGGCTGGAATCGGCCTGGGTATGACATTCCTTCGCGTGAATCTGGCGTTGCTGCTCGGCGCGCTGTGGGCGGTCCCGGCGGGCGTGGCCATCGGCTTCAGTCCGCGGCTGGCCCGCATCGCGCAGCCGCTGGCGCAGATTGCCGCTTCGGTTCCGGCGACCGCTTTGTTCCCGGTGGTGCTGTTGGTGCTGATTCGAGTCGGTGGCGGACTCGGGATGGGGTCGATCGTGTTGATGCTGCTCGGAACCCAGTGGTACATCCTGTTCAATGTGATTGCAGGGACGATCGCTCTCCCGACCGATTTGAAAGAGTGCTGCTCGGTTTTCCGGCTGCGCGGGCTGGCGCGGTGGAAGAAGCTGATTCTGCCTGGAATTTTCCCCTACCTGGTTACCGGGCTGGTGACCGCCTCTGGAGGCGCATGGAATGCCAGCATCGTGGCGGAGTATTTCCACTTCAAGGGCCACATCTATACCACAGCCGGTTTGGGGGCGACCATCTCGCAAGCGACAGATCAGGGTAATTTCGATCTGCTTCTCGCCGCGACCATCATGATGTCGGCCACAGTGGTGACGATCAATCGGCTGGTATGGCGGCGACTCTACGCTCTGGCCGAGACGCGCTTCCGCCTTGAGACCTAGAAGTCGAGATTCATTCTCCGCAAGAGCTGCGGTTACTGCTGGTTACTCTCCGGCTTACCTGGACCACATTTCATCAGCTTTTAACTTGCGCTTCATCCTGCTGCAAAGCAGTTGCCTTATTCGTTTATCATGGCAATCGACCAGGTACCGTCGGACCATGTCACGGAATCTGTGTTGTCACGTGTCGCCGAGTTTCCTGGTTTGGCTGCCAGGTTGGCGCCGGTGAACAGGGTGCTCGATCTCTACCAAAGGGTGCGGCAGTCGCCGCAAGGATTCGGCCTCGAGAATCTGCTGGCCCAGATGCGCGTCGGACTGCGCGCGGGAGCGGCCGATCAAGCGCGCATTCCCGCCAGCGGCCCGGTCGTAGTTGTGGCCAACCATCCCTATGGCATGCTCGATGGGGCGATTCTCACGGTGCTGCTGACGCGCGTGCGGCCGGACGTGAAAGTTCTCACCAATCTCCTGCTGAGCGACGTCCCAGAGCTCCAACAGCACTGCATTTTTGTGGATCCGCTTCAGACTGACCGCTCCGTGGAATCCAACCGCCGGGCAGTGCGTCAGGCCCTTTCCTGGTTGCAGCAAGGCAGCATGCTGGCCGTGTTTCCCGCAGGCGAAGTGTCACACTGGGAAATGCCGACCGTGCAGATCGCCGATCGGCAATGGAATGATACGGCGGTGCGGCTGATCCGCCGCAGCGGAGCCTCAGCGCTGCCCGTATATTTCTGCGGCCACAACAGCGTCGGATTTCAACTTCTGGGCATGATTCATCCCAAGCTGCGGACCGCATTTCTGCTGCAGGAGTTTCTCCGCCAGGAAGGAAAAACGGTGGAAGTCCGCGTGGGCAGCGAGATTGCGCACGATACCGTCGCCGCGATCCGGGATGACCGCGAGGCTACGGACTATTTGCGATGGCGTACTTATTTGCTGGCGCGCCGAAAGAAGTCGTACCCCTCACCGCTGATGGCGGTACGGTCCAAAATTGCGCTCAGAGCGCAGGAACGCGTGGCAGCCCCGGCGCCTCCGGAACTGCTGGCGGAAGAAGTGGCTCGGCTCCCGGAGGATCGTTGTCTCGCAGAGAACGGCGATCTAGCCGTCTTCTGATTATCCGGTTGCTTCAGCAAGCCCCAATGGGTAGCGTATAAGGGTGGCCCGACCACCGTTCCCCAAGACGCTTCGTCAGTTTCAGACCGACTTCGCCACAGAGGAGGCTTGCCAGCAGTA
>Ga0209517_10001696_pt1 | contig 32574 bp, 23 predicted proteins | sample PeaSoiMetSII2010_FD_187695 | JGI IMG/M metagenome (GOLD analysis project Ga0209517, IMG submission 187695) | Peat soil microbial communities from Weissenstadt, Germany - SII-2010 (SPAdes) (version 2) | ecosystem: Environmental > Terrestrial > Soil > Wetlands > Peat | place: Germany... | reverse complement strand
AAAATCCACGAACACCCCTTCTGCCGGCATGGTGTTCTGGTCCGCGAGTACTCCGACCGTTCCCGCCTCTTTCAACACCCTCAGCATCACACGCGCTGATTCGTTCTTGAAGATCGGCCGGTTCCCCGAAAGCCCGCGGTAGTGATTCACTAGACGGTCCAGCGGCTCGTTGTCCAGGGGCCGCGCCATGTAGTGCAGCGGGTATCCGTACAGCCCGTGGGCAAACGAGGAAAGTTCCCACGCACCGATGTGCCCCGTCAGATAAAGCACGCCCTTGCCGCGTCTCTGCCCCGCAAGAAAATTTTCGTGCCCATCCAGAATCACGACCTGCTCGACATTTTCGCGCGTGTACTTCGGAAATCGCGCGAACTCCGCGGCCATCCATCCCAGATTGCGCGTCATTTTGCGCAACACCCCTTGGCGCTGCGCGTCTGTCCAATCGGGAAACGCCAACCGCAAATTGAACTCCGCGGTTTTGCGCAGCTTGGGCCGCGCCAAAAGAAGCAGGCGTGTTCCCGCGGCCGCGACGCTCCGCGCCACGGGTCGCGGCAGGAGGCCCAGCGTCTTCACGGCGCTCCACACCACCGCATATTGCAGCCATTCCTTCATCAGAGTTGCGTGTCTCCGTCCTTTCGCGCCAGTATGACCGACATCCGCCATTCCAAGATACACTTAGCAAGCTGCTGGAGAAGACTTTCTCTTTAGGAGGCCGGGGCTTCAGCCCGAGCGGGCGCGTCTCTTGGATTACGCGCACCCCGTCCGCTAAGCACCGTTGTCATCCCGACCGGCGGACCGCGCCGTTTGCGGTCCGGAGTGGAGGGATCTGCTTTTCCCTTTAAGCCCCGGCGAAAAGGCCCAAACGTGCAGGGGCTTTGGTTTATCCTTAGCTACGCAGGGGGCTGAAGAGAGCCTTCTTCGGTTTTTTTCAGAGACCTGTTTGATTGAAGAGCCAACGATCCGTGAACCAAACTGACAGCTCCAACCGTGATGGCAATTCACTCTCGAGATCTGCGCGCGTCCTTTGGCTTCTCCTGATTATCGCCACACTCTATCTCTGCTATTTCCATAATCTCGGCGCCATCGGCCTGGTGGGGCCCGACGAACCGCGTTACGCCTGGATTGCCCGTGAAATGAACGAATCCGGTGACTGGGTCACTCCCCGCCTCTATGGCAAACCCTGGTTTGAAAAGCCGGTCCTTCTTTATTGGGGCGCGGCGCTATGCTTCAAACTTTTCGGTGTGAGCGATGCCGCGGCGCGCTTCCCCAGCGCCTTCGCGGCGCTTCTGGCTACCCTGGCCATGGCCTGGCTCGCTTGGCGTGTTTACGGTGCGTGGACCGCCCGCTGGTTGCTCCTTCTTCTGCCCACCACCGTGGGCATGATTGGTTTTTCTCACGCCGCGGCGCCAGATATGCCCTTCGCTGCCATGCTCAGCGTAGCGCTGGTCCTTGCGGCCATCATACTGGGTCTCACACGCAATCAGGATTTGCCGCCCGTCCAGCGAACGCACTGGCTCGCCTTGGTTTTCTTCGGCTTCTTCCTTGGCCTCGCCGCGCTCGCAAAGGGTCCCGCCGCCATCGTTCTCTCCGGCGGCGGCGTATTGTTGTGGGCGGCATTTACAAGGCGCTGGCGCGACGCCTTCCGCTGCCTCCATCCGCTCGCCATCGCCAGCTTCTGTCTCACCGCCCTCCCCTGGTACATCCTTTGTTCCCGCCGCAATCCCGATTTCTTCCGCATCTTCGTCATCGAGCACAATTTCAAGCGCTACGTCACCCCCGAATTCCAGCACATCCAGCCTTTCTGGTTTTACGTTCCTGTCCTTCTCGTCGCCTTCGCTCCGTGGACGCTGGCGCTGATCTGGTCCGCCCTCTTCGGAGCATTGCGCGCCTGGCCGCAACGTCGCCCCTCCGACATCACGCTCCTCGCCATCTGCTGGGTCATCTTCTGCCTCGTGTTTTTCTCCATCTCCAAATCCAAGCTGCCCGGCTACATCCTCCCCGCCGTTCCCCCCGTCGGCCTGCTTCTTTCCAGAGCCTACGTGCGCCTCGTTCCGCAAGAAGGGTGGACGTTTCGCCTCCTTTTACTTGCTGGCGCCATCGTGAACATTCTGGTGGCGGCGTTTATCTGGTCCATACCCTTCAGCGCTTCTCGGATCAACGCGAGAGCGGCCACGGGAGCCGGTTGGGTCCTCCTGCTTTTTGGTCTCGCAAACCTTCTCTTGGCCGCAAGGAGCACCATCGCGCGGCGACCTTCTGCCTTCACCTCCCTCTCCGTAGTTCCGATCCTCGCGATTCTCCTTTTCTTCAACCATTTGGCGCCGCTGTTCCTGCCTTGGGATCCCTCCGGGAAGACACTCGCGCAAGACTTACGTGCCGCGCAAATCCCACCTGAACAGACTTACGTCACCCAAATGCGGCGCGGGCAGCAATTCAGCCTCAGCTTCTACCTGCGCCAGGAAATTCAATCGTGGAATTCAGATCAACCTAGGGAAGGCTACCTACTGCGGCGCTCCAGGTACTGCGGCAATTTCGTCAGTCCGCTATGGTCCTGCTCAACTAATCCTCTGGAGCTCCAAAAAAGTGGTTGGTTTGTTTATAAAGTCCTGCGCGAAGACTCAGTGCGCAACCGGGATGACGGGAGCGCTCTTGGGAGCAGCCTTGGGGGCCGCGGCCTTAACCGGGACGGGCTCGACGTTCGTAATCGGCAGCCGCGTTAGGAAGAACGTCACCATACGATTCTCGTACGTGCGCTTCTCATCGTCCGGCAGGTTCACAAAATTCCCGTGCGCGACAATAGCCATTTCGCGCGGCTCGCCCGCCTTCAAGAACATCTCCCTTGTGATTGCGGCGAGTTCCGGATCGTCCGCCGCGCCAACGAACAAGACCGGAACGCCGGATGCGGACAGGCGCTTCAGCTTTGCGGAAAGCGGCGGATCATTCTTGTAGGCGTAGTTCAGCCATTCAAAACTCATCTGCGCGGACTTCACCATCAGCGGGAATCCCCCCACGCCGGTCTTTTCCACACCAATCTTCACCATCTGTTTCGGATAGTCGTACACGGAATCGAGCACTAAGGCTCGCACGCGAGGGTCGTTCTCCGCCTCGCGCAGCGCGGAGTAAGCGCCCAGATTGTAGCCCCACAAGCCAAAGCGCCCGGCATCCACATCATTTCTCGTGGCCAGTGTATCGATGGCGGCGCGCACTTCGTCGGACTCGCGGTAGCCGAATGTGGTCAAGCCGGCATTCCCGCCGTGGGCTGCAAAATCAAATACGAACGTGTTGTACTGGTGGTCCTGCAGCGCGGAAACCAGCGTGAGCAATTCGCCCCGGCTGGATTGGTAGCCATGGCAGAGAATGACCGTAGGCGCTCCCCGCAAACCCGGGAAGAACCAGCCCTTGCGGCTGCCCAGGCCCGCTACCGTAAAGTCCACTTCATCGGGGCGGCCCGGAAAACTCTCCATATTGATCTCTGAACTCGTTCGCTGCGGCTTCACAATCCAGTAGATCAGCACCCCGGAAATGACCGCCGTGGCCACCACCGCGAAAAATACCAGCGCTAGAATCACCGTCAGAAGTTTTGTGTACCAATGTGTTGGATACCGCAGTTCAAACAGGATCGACATGGGCTTTGGGCTTCAGGGCCGGTCCGCGGGATGGCCGCCTCGCTTCTCTTTCTCAGCCGTTCTCAGGCTACAGACGCATCCTAGCATGCGCTTTCGCCCCCCTCCCTTTTCATCTCTCCCGAATGTGCCCGATTCGTATCGCCCCGCGGCTTCACATTTGGCGGTCCACGCTCCGAATCGGATATTATGGCTACTGGGCTAGGGGACCCCCCGCCGCCCTGTCCATGAACATCGTCGACCTGCGCCAGACCACCGTCCGCCAGATCGAGCCTCTGCTGCTCGAAGAGGCTAGCCATTGGCGCGAAGAACTGCATTGGGACTACCGCGGCGCGCTGGACCTCATCAAGCGTTTCCTGGAGGCCCACGCCCTTTCGGGCTGCGTGGCCTTTGACCACGGCATCGCCGTGGGCTATGCCTTTTACGTGCTTGAGGATCACAAAGGGCTGATCGGCGACCTGTATGTTTCGCCCGCCTACGACCAGGAACCCATCGGCCGCCGCCTTCTGGATGAAATGCTTTTCTCCATGCGCGCGCTGCCCCAATTGCAGCGCATCGAAGCCCAGCTCATGCCCTTCGGCGGGCCCGTCGAGGACGCGCTGCGCGACCAGGGTTTCCGGCTGCACACGCGGCAGTTCATGCTCTTCGACCTGCTGAAGAAGTCAGAAAGTGCGCCCAGCATCAACTCCGGTTTGCGCCTGGATCGCTGGAATGATCGCTACATGGAGTCGTGCGCCAAGCTAATCTACCTGGCCTATGCGAATCACGTGGATGGCGATATCAACGATCAATACCGCTCGCGGCACGGCGCGCTGAAATTCCTGAAGAACATCATCCTGCTGCCCGGATGCGGCCAGTTTGTGCCCAACGCTTCCTTCGTGCTGCGCCATCCCGGCAGCGAAGATCTGGTGGGCGCGGTACTCACCAGCGAAGTCTCGCCCGGCGTCGGCCACACCACACAGATTTGCGTCATGCCGGGTTTTCAGGGACACGGCCTGGGGCGTCTTCTCATGCTCACTTCGGCGGAAGCCCTGCGCGCCCTGAAGTTCACTGAACTCACGCTGACCGTTACCTCCGAAAATCGCACCGCCGTGCATCTCTACGAACAGCTCGGCTTCTCCACCGTCAGATCCTTCACCGCCGGCGTCTGGCCCCGTTAGCGTTCCTGGCCAGTCTCTGGTGGCACAGTCACTCTTGCTTGCCCTGAGGAACGAAGGGACTGTGCTTTTGGGTCTCCTTTTCTAGCGCCTCCCACACCCGGAACTTGAGGGTGCCCCATCCTTCGCGTTTCTCAGCGAAGGGTGGGTTCTTACGACCGGACACCTCCGTCCCTCTTCTCTTCTTCGCGCACTCTGCTCTCCTCCTCAAGATGTCATCCCGTCTGCCCGCCGAAGGCAAAAGCGGCGCGGCCCGGTCTTCTGCCTTCAACCGCGCCAAAAGAACTGTCATTTCGAGCGGAGCCACCCGACTTTCTCTTCCGCGCCGCAGTTCGGCGCGTCGGGCCGCGCAGTCGAGGGATCGTGGCACTATCTCACCACCCTGCAACCATCCTCTACACCTCGCCTCAGCAACCCGTCATTCCGAGCGGAGTCCGCGAAGCGAGGAATCCCTCTTCGCCTTCTCCGCGTATCTCTGCGTACTCAGAGTCTCTGCGTTATCTTTTTCTGACTCGCAGCCGCGATGCAGCAAGAGTTCTCGCAACGCACGGCCGTTTTTCGCGCCCTGCGGTCTCGCGGTTCACCCGCCCGCCGCCTTCCAGTGGAAAACCAGTAGCTTTTCTCCTCGGTTTGCCGCTGCGCCTCTCTCTTCCAAACCTTCATCACCCCCGCGACTCCGATTCCTTAATGGTTCCGAGACCCGGCTGTATTAGTCTCAACCATGGCTGGCTCCGCGACAACCCGCAGGTGAAGCGGTTCCACAACGATGGATCTTCTCCGCGCCGATCCGGTCACCTCAAAAGCCAAGTCGAAATCGCATCTAAACTCAAAGCTACGCTCGACTCCCGGCACAAAAACCCAGTTCTTGATCGGCTGTTCCACTGCCCCCACGAGCAGCGGATGGCCCTTCGTGGCTTTCGCTTCAGAAACGTGGCCGTCGCTGGTCACGGATACGTGCGCGATGACGGTACCGCTTATACGAGTTTGCCGCGCCAGTGGAGGATAAAGGATGGACTCAAAGTGGACCATCTTGAGGTCGGGATGACCTGCAAACAATGCATCCGTGTCGACAGCCCCCGATTGGTACTTCTGCCAGGCCTTCTCAAACTCGTCCCCGGGAAGCCACCGGATGTCTTCGGACTGCGCCGCCGCAGCCTGCCCCAGCGCATAACCAAAACTCGCCATCTTCCCCAGCCCCGCAAAGTTCCAATCCTCGCGAAACGCATCGGCCGGCTTGTGGTAATGGTTGTCCACATAGTCCTTGGCTTGCGCTTCGCCCCAAGCCAAATCGTGGCCCTTGAACTTCCTTCCCTGACCAATCGAAAACGACGGAATCCCCACGCGCGACAGGCTGAAATGGTCCGAGCGGTAATAGTGCCCCGCCTCCGGCTGCGCATCCGGACGAATTGCCAGTCCAAATTCCCCGGCGATTTTCTCGACGGTCGGATAGAACGTCATGCGTTCGGCGCCGTTGACTTCCACTTCCTCAGGAATCCCAATGGGTGCAAGCGCGTCGTAATTCAAATCCAAGATTGGATCGACGGGTAATTCCAGTGAGTGTTTTCCAAGAAACTCGGAGCCCAGCAACCCCTGCTCCTCTGCCGTGACCGCAGCAAAAAGAGCCGACCGTGGCAGCTCAGCTTTGGTAGCACCCCAGGCGCGCGCAATTTCCAGCAGGATGCCGCAGCCGGTCCCATTGTCAATCGCACCGTGATAAATGTTGTCGCCCGGTTTGTTTTTATCGATGCCAAAGTGGTCGTAGTGCGCCGTGTACAGCACCGCCTCCGCCCGCCGGTCCGAGTTGTAGTCGCCTTCCACCATTCCCAGCACATTCCGCGAACTAAACGGCCGCAGCGCGCTCACCACATGCGCCTTCAGCCGCACCGGCAACTCAATCGGCTTGAACTCCCGCGATTGTGCCTGCTGAAACAGTTTGTCCAGGTCGAGCCCCGCCATCCCCACAAGCTTCCGCGCCACCTCCTCCTGAATCCACGAAGCCGCCTCGAGCTTCGGCGTGCCATCCAGCTTCAAATACGAGCGTTCCCCGCCCCACGAATTGCGCACCACCTCCCACCCATAACTCGCCAGGTCCGTGCGATGAATGATCAGCGTAGCCACCGCCCCGCGCCGCGCCGTCTCCTCATATTTGTAGGTCCAGCGCCCGTTGTACGTCAGCGCCTTCCCTTTGAAAAAGTTGGGGTCATCGGAAATGGGCTCGTTCACAAACAGCAGCGCCACTTTGCCCTTCAAGTCGTAGCCCTTGTAGTCGTCCCACTTTTCTTCCGGCGCCGCGATGCCGTAGCCCACAAAAACGATCGGCGCGTCAATCTCCGCGTTCGCCGTCTGCGTTTCGTTGCTGGTCACAAAATCGTCAAGGTTCCGCAGCACCAGCGGTTCCCCGTTCGCGGGCACCAGCGCAAAGGTCGTCTCCGGCAAAGTCTTCACACCAACCAGCGGCACACTCTGGAAATACGTGCCATTCTCCCCGGCAGGCTTCAGCCCATAGCTCTTGAATTGCGCCGCAATGTAGTCGGCGGCAAGGTCCCCGCCCTTCTGCCCCGTGCCGCGCCCTTCCAGCGCGTCGCTCGACAGATACTTGACGTGCTGTCTTATCTTCTCCGCCGCAATCTTCGGCACATGCGTTTTCGCCGCCAGCAGCACGCTGCCGACGAGAATCGCCGCAGCAGCAAAAACGATCAGCTTTCTCATCCTCAGCCCCCATGCAACAAAGCACACGAAGAGAAACTTTAACAAAAAAACAGTTAGAAGACGTGGTTCCAGGAAGCGAACGCACTAACCGTGTGACTTCCCAAACGGACGGGCAGCGGCAATCATCTCGGCCATCAAGGTGAGTGCTGCCCGTCGGGTGTTCAATAGTGAACACTTTGTGTCCTAACGGAGATCTATACTTGATTAAAATAGGCCGCCGCACAGTTGACGGAAAAGGTCGTTTAGGGAGATCAGGCCATGAAATTCATTCTGTCTTTTCTTTTCCTGCTGCTGCCCTTGCGCGCTTTTCCCCAGGATCTCAGCAAGCCGCCCGACGACAAGCCTGCTCCCGACTCACAGACTTCTCCAGCAGCCGCTAAGCAAGTGAATCCCGTCAAGCCCACTCCAAACTCGCTGGCCATTGGGAAAAAGGCCTACAGTTCGGACTGCGCCATGTGCCACGGCAAAGAGGGCGCCGGTGGCGGCGAGCTGGCCGTTACCATGAATCTGAAGCTTCGCGATTACCGTGACCCCGAGTCCCTGAAAGCTCTGTCCGACGGTGAAATCTATTCCATCATCGCCAACGGCAAGGGCCAGATGACCGGCGAAGCGGGGCGCATGAAACCCGGCCAGATCTGGGACGTGGTGAACTACATTCGTTCCCTCTCCAAAAAGTAACTCGCCGCTGACCGCGCCGGCTCCAAACCTAGCGTTACTCTCGTTCTGCAATCTCCGTCGCTCTGGCCGTCCTCTTGCTCCTCCTCCCTTGAGTTGTTGCCGGTTCCCGGTTCTGGAATGGGCTGGTCCCCCGAACTGCTGCCGCTCATCCGTATAACGTATTGACAATGCTAACGTTATACGGATCTCGTCAACGGTGCGGCTTGGCTCTTCCCCCATGGCTTGGGCTCACCTCCCTCGCCGGACCGGGCGAATCCCCACAACCGCTGAGTCTTCTCGCTCAGGGTTGACCGAAGGAGTTCATCCCATGAATCCCACCACAAACCCCCGCGGCCCCCGGTTGGGCATCCCTGAATTGCAGTCGGCCGCGGCTGAAATGCGCGCCATGGACATCGTCAGTATCTATGCCGCGGGCTCCGGTCATCCCGGCGGCACACTTTCCGTCATGGACGTCGCCGCCGCTCTCTATTTAAACGTCCTCAATCACGATCCCGCGAGCCCCGCATGGCCCGAGCGCGATCGCGTTTTCTGGTCTGCCGGACACAAAGCGCCCGCACTCTACGTCGCCCTCGGCCGCGCTGGTTATTTCCCGCTCGACGATGTGGTTCTGCTGCGCCAGCTTGGCTCAGGGTTCGAAGGTCATCCCAATTGGTTGAAAGTTCCCGGCGTGGAGATTTCCAGTGGTTCCCTCGGCCAAGGTCTCGGCGCAGCCGTGGGCAGCGCTCTTGCCGCAAAGCTCCGCGGCGACGCTCACCGCGTTTACGTCATCATGGGCGACGGCGAACAGCAGGAAGGCAGCGTCTGGGAAGCCGTCATGGCCGCCGCGCACCACAAGCTCGACAACCTCTGCGCCATCATTGACGTCAACCGCCTGCAGATCGATGGCTGGGTCAAGGACGTGATGAACGTCGAGCCGCTCGGGGAAAAATATGCCGCGTTCGGTTGGAATTTCATTACGATTGATGGCCACGATTTCGCGCAGATTCTAGATGCCTTCTTGCGCGCCGGCCAAACCGTTGGGCGCCCCACCGTCATCCTCGCCCGCACCATCAAGGGCAAAGGCGTTTCTTTCATGGAAAATCAAGCGAGTTGGCACGGCACACCGCCGAAGAAAGAACAGTTTGAAAAGGCTCTGCCCGAACTGCTCACTCCTGATTTTCCACGCGAGCGCGTGGAAGCCTTGTTGAAGCGCGCCGCCGCCAACGCCGCCGAGGTGGCGCACAAAGCAAAAGACGGCATCCCCAAGTTCGTGCTCGAATATTGGTGGAACGCCCGCGATTCCATGAAAGTCGAAATGGATCCCACTCGCATGGGCTTCGGCCGCGGCCTGGAGCGCGCGGGGGAAGATCCCCGCGTGGTCACCCTGCACGCGGACATTTCCGGCTCTATCCGCATCACCGATTTTGAGAGCAAGCATCCAGAGCGCGACAACCGCGTTTTCAGCGTCGGCATTGCGGAGCAGAACATGATGAGCGTCGCCGCCGGTTTAGCCCGCGAAGGCTTCATTCCCGTCACTGGCACCTACGGCGTCTTTGCTTCCGGCCGCGCCTGGGACCAGATCCGCACGACCATCTGCTATTCCAATCTGAACGTGAAAATCGCCGGCGCTCACGGCGGCATCTCCGTCGGTGCTGATGGCGCCACCCATCAGGCTCTGGAAGAAATCGCGCTGACCAGTATTTTGCCGAACATGCACGTGGTCGTGCCGTGCGATTCGGTGGAGACGCAGAAGGCCACCGAGTATTCACTTCTCAAGCTGCAAGGGCCCTGCTACCTGCGTTTCGCCCGCGAAGCCACGCCCATCGTTACCAAGCCCGATACGCCCTATGAGTTCGGCGTTGCCAACGTGATTCGCTACCGCGGCGTACAGCCAAAATTCCTCGATGCCTTTGAGACTTTCCTCGGCCCCGCCTACAAGAACGAACACGAAAACGTCGCCATCATTGCCTGCGGCCCCATGGTTCCCGAAGCGATGCGTGCCGCGTGGCTCCTGAAGGAGGAGTACGCCATCGAAACGCGCGTGGTGAACGTTCATACCGTTAAGCCGCTGGACATTCCTACCCTGGTGCGCGCGGCGGAAGAGACCCGCGTCGTAGTCACCGCGGAAGAACATCAGGTCGGCGGCTTCGGCAATATCGTTGCCGGAGCGATTCTCCGGCAGCGCAAGGATTTTCGGCTTCCGCTGCAGCTCTCCATGGTCGGTATCGCCGATCGCTTCGGCATTTCCGGCAATCCCTGGGAACTCGTCCAGCACTTTGGCCTGACCGCGGAACATCTCGCCAAGCGTGTCCTGGATCTTCTCGACAAGAAACTCGCAGCCGCGTCTGCTGCCTCCGCCACTGTTGCCTCCACCGAGGCCTCAGCGGTTCACTGTGCCCGCTGCGGCGCCAAAATCTCACCCGCTGAATTCGTGAAGGATTCGCCGATGCCATCCGACGAGATCTGCGCCGAGTGCGAGTATCAATCCCCGGAGCTGTGCGCCGTCTGCCGCATCGAGTGGGCCAAGATCAGCCACAACTCCACCTACATCTGCCCCACCTGCCGCGCCAACCCTGTGCTCCGCTGAAGTCGGCTTAGCGGATGCGAGAAAAATCGCTTGCCTGATAAACACTGCGTTTACCAGGCATGTGCCAGATTAGTTCCCCATTCCCGACAATCCGTCCACGATCCTGTTTCTTCGTTCCCCCGAAAGCCGCCGTAACAAACCATGTGAGTGACACAGACTGAGGGGTACATGGACACTGCCCTGTTGCTTTCCCAAAGGGAAGTGTGCGGGCGATGCGGGTCGGTCCGGTGGTCGCGCGGCGTTATGAATAGTCCGTCGCACTAGTGAGGGACTACCGAGTAGCTTGCTGACGCAAAACGGTCGAGAGCCTTAAAGTAGGCCTATGGCTTTCACGATCGCTTGGTAGCGCGAGTCGGGATGCAACGAGTCAAAGTAGGGATCCTGCTTCAGCCAGATAAGGCTGGCAGTATGTTGGTCGAACGCTTCTTTCAAATAGTGAACGGCCTCGTCTTGCCGTCCCAAGGCGGCACTGAATTCTGCCAACTCGACGGGCGAAACGTACTGCTTCTTGGCTTTTTTCTTAAGTGCGTTGAAGCGCCACTCCAAAGTGGCTTTAAACCCGCGTGACTTATAGATGCTCGCGAGGGCAGCCGCGCCTTCGGTGTCACCTACCAGGGTCAACGATTTTTCCTCTTCCGTGATGGCCTCCTTTAGCAGCCCCTTGAAGTAGTACGCTACGGCGAGATTCATGTGCAAATCAGCATTGCCAGGCTCGCTTTCAAGTTCAGAACGGTACGCTCGGATAGCGTCATCGAATCGCCGCTGTCGCAACAGCGCCCAACCAATGGCCCAGGGGCGGGCAATCGGATCCAAGTCCTGAGCGATTCTTTCTTGCTGCAAGGCTTCTGGGTCGCGGTTGGTGACACTTAGTATGTAGTCGTAGCAGTGGTGGGCCTCGGATAAGCTGGGATTCAGTTCCAGCGCTCGCGCAATTTCCTTCTCTGCGCCGGGCCAATCCCAGCGGTAAAAAAGCTTGGCCGCTGCCAGAGAGTTATGAGCTTCGGCAAGAGAGTCGTCAATCTCGAGAGCTTTGCGGGCTGCCGCCTCCCCTTTCGGCATGCCTTCCTTGGCTGGCAATTCACCCGAGACGCATTGGGCCATATATGAGTCGGCCAGGCCGGAATAGCCGGCCGCATAAGCAGGGTCCAGATCAATCGCCCTTTGAAAGAAGTCGCGGCTCTTTTGGAACTCGCCCTTGTACCAGCTGTATCGCCCACGCAAATAAGCGTCATGCGCCTCGGGTGAAATCTTGGGGCTATAACTTCTCGCAGGCAGTGCCGCGCTATTCACTTCTTTTGCGACGTTCTCCGCAACTTCCTGTTGCAAAAGAAGCAGGTCACTCAAGTCGCGAACGTAGCTTTGTGCCCAGACATGGGTGTCGGAAGCAGCATGAACCAGTTGCACGGTTACTCGTACCCGGCCACCGGCATCCACGACGGACCCTTCGAGAATTCCATCCACCCCGAGTTCGCGAGCGATGTCTTTCAAGGGGCGATGCACGCCTTTGTACTGCATCACGGACGTTCTGGAAATCACCCGCAACCCTTTGGTTCTTGCCAGTTCCGTAATCAATTCGTCCGTCATGCCATCCGCAAAGTAATCTTGCGCGGGATTCCCCGAGAGGTTTTCCAACGGTAGAACTGCGATGGACCGGATACTTGCCGCCCGGGCCGTGCCGCGCGAATCGCCCATGCTGCGAAGCATCAGTATGATTGTGATGATCAACAGCGCGAAGGATGCAACCGCCACGAGGACGAGCTTGAGACGGCGGTGTGGTCCACTTTCCTTTGCCGACATGAGGCGTTCGGCCTCGATCTTGTTCGCCCCGGCATCAACTGCCTCACCACCATCTGCGTCAAGCGCCGCCGCCCCACTTTCCGATGGCGGGGATGCATCGGACCCTTTCAATTCGCCGATGAAACGGAATCCCCGGCGGGGCAGTGTTTCGACAAACTGCGGATGTTCCGCCGAATCGCCCAGAGCCTCGCGGATCTTGTTCATCGCCGTGCCGAGGCTGTGGTCAAAATCAACGAAGGTATCGGCCTGCCAGAGCTTACGGCAAATCTCTTCCCGCGTGACCACTTCGCCAGGGCGATCGAGCAACAGCGCCAGCAACTGGAATGGCTGTGCCTGCAGACGTAGCCTGCGGCCGTTCTTCAGGAGTTCCCCAGAGCGCAGATCTACCTCAAAACGGTCGAAGGCGATGCGTAGAAGCTTCGGTGCAGTGGGCTCCATTTCCCAGTTCCTGGTTCTGAGATGCTAGAGACTAGCAAAATCGCTAGGTGGCTTCAATTCCAAATCTCCTGACGGAATGGATAGCTAACCCTCCACGGATCAGCCACTTAGCTGTTAAAAGAAAATTGAGCCGCAATTGAATCGCAATGCATTGCTCGTTTTCGTTTCCTCATCCAAAGTGCGCGGGTCTCGCGATTACCCGGTTTGTCCGCTGGGTCCGGAGAACACGTTTAGCGAACAACACAGGAGAGAAACATGAAATCGATACGGTATCTGGCAGCCTTCACAGGTTTTGCATTACTACTTGCCTCGGGCTGGTGTTCTGCCGCCCTCGCCCAGGGTCCAGCCGTCAATAGTCACGCAGGATTGCCCGAAGCGGGCACCGGCTGCGGTTATTTCCCGGATGCGGCACCCGCTGCCCCGGCCCGCCCACAAGAGCGATCCAGCCCGTCCGAACGCCAATTCAGACAGGCCTCGCTTGTACTGGTCTCCGCCCAGGACCACGATTGGGACCGTGACTCAGACCCCGCCCCGATCGTGGGCCTCTGGAAATTCCAGTTCGTCTCCAAGGGTAATGGAACTATTGGTATTAAGGATGGCACGGTGCTTGATGCCGGGTTCGTTACGTGGCACAGCGACGGAACAGAAATCATGAATTCGGGGCGTCCTCCAATGACCGGCAGTTTCTGCATGGGGGTCTGGGAGAAGATCGGACGCTCCACTTACAAACTCAATCACTTTGCGCTGAGTTGGAATCCGGCCGGAACGTCTCTGATCGGTCCCACCAACATCAAGGAAGAGATCGTCCTTGACCAAAGCGAAAACAGCTATTCGGGGACCTTCACGATTGATCAATATGACAATGACGGAAATATCTTGCCCCCCCGCATCTACGGCGAAGTAAGCGCACAGCGCATCACCGTTGATTAGCGGAGCTATGTCGAGCAACTGCGGGATGGGTGCAGGTTTCAGGCGACCTGCAACCGTCCCGCGGAGCATTTCATTAAGGTGGGGGCTCCCGCCCTCGTTCAGGAAGCGTTCCGCAGTCCCCCGTGCCTGCGCTTTCACTGCGTGAAGGCCACGACCGCGAAAGGCCCGCATTCAACATCGACGACTATAACGCCTGGAGGCAACCGGCGCGGGCGCACAGAAATCCCGTGGGCCACGCCACACCTTCATCTTTTATCCGCGCAGCAACGCGGCTGCTGCAGTGACGAAAAAACCAGTAAGCCAAGTAACGCACGAGCGCATCAACGAAGCGGCTTCTTCAACGCCTCCGCGATTCCCGCCTCCGCCAGCGGCGCCATGATTTCGTATCCCGCCTTGTTCGGGTGCACGCCGTCCGGACTCAGCTCCGGCCCAAGACCGCCTTCGCTGTTGACCATGCGTGAGTAGTAGTCCACATACACGAACCCATTTTTCGCGGCGTACTCCTTGATCCACGCGTTGAGTGCCTTCAGTTTTGGCGCTGGCTCAAGCCCCTTGTGCCAACGAAAGTCGCTTGCCGGCAACACCGAACACAATACAACGCGAATCCCGTTCGCTCGCGCAATTTCGCTCATAGAGGCAAGGTTGCCCTCCGTCTCCTCCAGCGTCATCTTACCCGTGTTCTCGGCGATGTCATTGATGCCCGCCAGCACGACGACCGCTTTCGGCTTCAGATCGATCACGTCCTGGCGAAAGCGCACCAGCATCTGCGGCGTGGTCTGCCCCGAGATGCCGCGGTTGACATACGGCTTGCCCGCAAAAAACGCGGCGCGGTCCGGCGGAGCCGCCGCTCCATGCTGCCCCCAGCCTTCCGTGATGGAATCTCCCATGAACACCACGCGCGCTTCGCCCGGCGCGGGAGCAGGCAGCTCCTTATCCGCATCACGGTACTTCGCCAGATAGGCCCAGTCGTTGTAAACGCGTTCCAACTGGGACTTTTGGTAAGGTGTCAGCCGGTCCAGAGCCGCCGCTACGTCCGCAGGAAGTTGCTCTTGGGTGGAAGATGCGGATGCCGGCAGCATTTGAATTGTGCCAAGCCAAGTTTCCACCAACTTGGGCCAGGCGGTGACTGGCAGTGCGGTGCGCCGCAAGCCATAGCCGTGTCCACCTTCCGCGTAAATGTGCAGTTCCGCAGGAACCTTGGCGTTCTTGAGCGCCTGGAAGTAAACGGTCGCGTTTTCCACGTGCACCGGATCGTCCTCGGCCTGCACGATGAATGAGGGCGGCGTTTTATCGCTAACGTGGATGTCCGCATTGGGCGCAAAGTTCTGCTCTTCGAGGGCCAGGTAGCCGGGATAGACGATCACCGCAAAGTCCGGCCGGCAACTCACCTGATCAGTGGCATCCACCGAATCATAGAGGCGTTGCTCGAAGTGCGTACTCAGCGCAGCAGCAAGATGCGCTCCCGCGGAAAAGCCCAAGACGCCGATGCGGTGCGGGTCAATATGCCACTCCGCGGCGTGAGCGCGCACGATACCCAGCGCGCGCTGGGCGTCCTGGAGCGCCGCACTCGATTTGGGATAAGGGCCGGAATCGGGCACGCGATACTTAAGCAGCACGCATGTGATGCCCGCGGCGTTGAGCCACTCGCACACTTCCGTGCCTTCCAGGTCGATGGCCAGAATACGGTAGCCGCCTCCGGGAAAAACAACAATTGTGGCCCCGGTGTCCTTGCCCGTTGGTCTGTAGAGAGTGAGAGTAGGCGAAGAAACATTGCCGAGACGCATCAGCGGCTTTCCGGCGATCAGATTGTCTTTGGCAGTTGTGGTGTCCATCTCTGGGCCCGGATTCGCTTGAGCCCCGGGCGCCGCTTGCGGCCAGACGGGGAGTGTGGTGTGCCCGGGCGCGGGCTGCCACCCCGGCGTTTGGGCAGACATGCTGGTGGAGATGCTGGCAACAGCAGCAAGAAGAAGCACACAGTAGCGCACGATGAAGGCCTCGGTTTTGGAATTCGTGGTGAGATCGTAGCACGAGGCACGACTGACCGCATATCCGGTTGGAGAAGCATCCTGCTTGGAGTTCCCTTCATAGAATCCTCTAACCGGGCTTTCTCACGAGATGTAAATTTGTTTGCAAGTCAGGCCGCGTAGCTATCTGTCCTCCTGGGAACGATCCGCTGGCTCCAATCGGCCCACGTACAGGTACCTAACTAGTGAGGGTGGGGATGTGTCGCCGATGGGCGATGAAAAAGGGTCAGAGGCCAGTTGCTAACTTATAGATTTTAAACATCTTATAGAATTAGAAGGCGCTTAGGCCAGTATCGTACTCGTCTTAGTACCAAATCTAAGGTACGCTCCAAACGGGCTTTTGCCGTAGGACAGGGGTAACTCCCAAATTGAAGCCGATGCTCCATGGGGTTTTCTCTGGGCTCCTGCCAGAATGTAGTCACGCTGAAGAGCAATTCCAAGCGACGAGATTTCAAAAGAAGAGAAGCCAGAGGAGAACATAAAAATGCGTAAGGGCCAAAAGGGATTCTCGTTGATAGAACTCCTGATCGTGGTCGCCATCATCCTGATCATCGCTGCCATCGCCATTCCGAACCTCATTCGCTCCAGGATGTCGGCCAACGAGGCATCCGCAGTGGCTTCTCTCCGTACCATCAACACGAGCGAAGTGACCTATAACACTACCTATCCCGGCACGTTCGCCGCGCTGTCGTCGCTGGGCCCTGGCGCGTCCGTTTGCGGGACTCCGGCCTCGGCGAACGCCTGCTTGATCGATAACCTCCTGGCCAACGCGACAACCGCTGCCACGGCAAAGAGCGGATACATGTTCAACGTGACCGCGACCGCCGCCACCTATACCTCCGAAGCCGAACCCGCCAGCCAGAGTTCCACCGGCACACGGGGCTTCTGTTCCGACCAGGACATGGTGCTGTTCTATGTGGCGGTTGGAGGTGGCTTTAGTAGCTGCACGACAGCCACCGCCACACCTCTCTAATGGTAAAGGTAAAGTCCGCGGGATTTAATTCCCACAAAGGTTTGCAAGGAGCGGGTCGCCAGATCCGCTCCTTTTCTTTTTGCCAGCCACCTGCACGTTGCGGCCATCGCTGTGAAGAGAATCTTTCGGCGTCAAAGGCAACCAAAGAGGTGGCCCGGCGTCACCCGAGCTGAAGAGTTTTAACCCGCAGATCAACGACCATCGGAGATCCTTTCTCCCACACTCTTTGCTCGCATCTGATGGACCCTTGCCAGCCAGGGAGTTTCCTTATCGCCAACTCCACTCTTAAATCCACGTGCATTCGGGGGGGCACCCGATTCATAATTTCCTGCAATCGGCAGCGGTTTCGCCTGCAGGGCGGCAATCTTGATCTCCCACGGCGCCGGAAATTCGGTGTATTTGTAACTCATCGACCCCTGGGTGGAAGTAAGCGTGGAGAACAGCTTGCCTATTTGGATCTTTCGTTTGATCCACCTCTTATAGGCTACCGAAGCTGCGTTTCCTGCGCTTGACGAACGGTACCGGGAGGTTTTGCGCTGAATGAGTGAACGAATGCGCGTTGCCCTGTTGTTGGCTGTGGCGATGCTCGTCTATGGCAACACGCTGCTGAACAGCTTCACTTTTGATGACGATCCCTACATTCTCCACAACCCCACAATTACCAATCTTTCCGTAAGCGGACTATTCCATCCGACCAGGGCCAGCAACGTATTTCGTCCGGTCACCTTCGCCACCTTTGCTCTCAATCTGGCTGCTGGGGGTGCGCATCCGTTCGGCTTCCACCTCCTCAATCTGCTGCTGCACGCCGTGGTTACATTGCTCCTCTACCTCGTCTTACGGAAACTTCTCGAATCCGTGGAGCAGGGAACGACGCTCGCCTGGGTCGCCGCCTTGCTCTTCGCTGTGCACCCCATTCATACCGAAGCGGTGGCCTCCATCGTGGGACGCTTCGAGTTGCTTGCCGTGGGATTCCTGTTGGCGGCTTGGCTCCTTCACCTGCGCGACCTGCCTGTACTCGCGCTGGTCTGTTTTGTGCTCGCGTTGATGTCGAAGGAATCGTCCGTGGCCTTCGTTCCCCTGGTGCTGGCCGGCGACTATGCATGCGGCAAACTAAAGCCACTCTCTCGCTATGGTTGGATGGCTGGCGTGGCCGCGGCGTACCTTGCCCTGCTTTGGAAAGTCCAGGGCGGCCGGTTCGGGCCAAGAATAATCAATTTTCTAGACAACCCGCTCGTCTGGCTTCCCCGCAGTTTGCGAATCCTCAACGCTATGCGCATCGCCTGGAAGTATGTCGGCCTCCACGTCTACCCCGCCACACTCTCCTGCGACTATTCCTACAATGCGATTCTTCTCTACGCGGGTTGGCGGTACACCGCGCCCGCGGTAATAGCGGCCTTGCTTATGCTGGCCCTTTGGATTTGGACTCTCTGGACCAGGCGAAACGCATGGTTCCTGGCAGGAGCAATTTATCTCGCAGGGTTTGCAGCTACGGCCAACTTGCTCGTTCCGACGGGAACGATCATGGGTGAACGGCTCGCGTACCTCCCTTCCGCCGGTTTTTGTCTGCTCGCTGCGCTCCTCTGGCTGCAGCTCGAGAATTACCAGCGGCGAGTGGCATGGGCGGTGCTCGCCATTGTCGTGGTAGCTCTGGCCACGCGCACCGTGATCCGCAACCGGGATTGGCGAGACAATATCACCCTCTTCTCGGCCGGTGTGCGAGCCGTCCCCGGAAGCGCAAAAATGCACTTTGGTCTTGGCGGCGAGTACACGAATCGCGGCGAGTTGCAGGCGGCCCTTCCGGAATTGCAGACCGCCCTCCGCATCTACCCGGACTATCCCGAGGCCATGGAATTCAGCGGGATCGTTGAGTCCCAGTTGGGCCATGATCAGGCGGCTCGTCAATTTTTTGAGAAGGGGCTCGCCCTGACCCCGCGAGACAACCCCGCTTACGATTTCCGCTCCGTCAACCTGGCCGCACAGCTCATGAAGCTTGGGGAAAACGACGCTGCCCTGAAGCTTTTGGATGAGGAGATCGCGAATTCTCCCGGGTACTCGCGCGCCTGGTCCAACCGCGCGGTCATTCGGTTCCGCCGCGGCGAACTGACGTCCGCGCATGATGACGCGCAGAATGCCCTGCGTCTGGATCCGGGGAATGGTCAAGCCCTAAACCTGCTGAACTTGCTCCGCGCACCCGCCCCCTTCACTCTTCAGCGCTAGCCGGTTCATCCTCGCCCCCGCCTGAAGCCTGCCCTCCCTTTCGATTCCCAGACTAGACCGGCTGACTCATGCTTGCGGGTCGGCGCGCAGAATGATGATCCAAGACAAATGTGGGAAGGGCAGGAAACGATCAATCGGCCGGACAATGGGAAGCAGAAAATTCAGCACTTTGATTTGCCAAAAGCCGAAGGTTTCTTTCTTCAGAATCCGCCCGTTCAACCACCAGCCGGGTGTGCCGATGCGATTGAACTTCAGCACCTTTTCAATCGTAAAACCCGCAGCCTGGCAGGCCTGGACCAATTGTTCTCGCGTGTAACGGCGATAATGGCCAAGCACCTTATCGAGTGAACCGAAGAGCCGCGGGCCATTCGGAACCAGCACGATCGCGCGGCCATTCTTGTCCAGACTCCTGCGGATATTGCTCAGGGCCTCGACGTCGTTTTCGAGGTGCTCCACCACGTTCATGCAAATCACTGTGTCGAACTGCTCCCCTGGGTAGGTTTCCGCGGCGCTGGCGTCGGTGTAATGTACTTGCAGATACGGCCGCGCCTGCTTGAGTGTCTCTAATCGGTCTAGATAGTGCGGATTGATATCGCTGGCATGATACTTCGTGCGCGGAACAAGATTCGTGGTCAGATTTCCGATTCCCGCGCCAATTTCCAGCACGCGTTCGCCCACGTAAGGCCGGATCGTATCGGCCATCCACTTGGTGAATCGCGGCGCGCGGTTGAGCCGTGCAAGGATTTCGCTGCCGTATGCATCGGCCACATACACTTTATCGGAGATGCCGTACTTCACTAAGGCTCCCAGCGCGCGCACGCCGTCTTTCCACGTGATTTTCTTTCCCTCGGCATAGGTGCGCCCGGAATAGCGAATGGGTATTTCAAAGATGCGCGCCTTGCGCTTGGCCAGCTTTATGGTGATTTCCGGCTCGATGCCGAAGCGGTCGCTTTCCCACGGAATACCCTTGAAGATGTCCGCCCGCACCATTTTGTAACAAGTTTCGATGTCCGAAAGATTCAGGTCGGTCACGATATTCGTCAGCAGCGTGATCAGTTGGTTTCCCAGGCTGTGTCTGAATAACAGCACCCGGCGGAAGTCGCTCGAGAGAAATCGCGATCCGAATACCGCGTCCGCATCCTCATTCACAAACAGCGGCACCATCTTGGCGATATCCCCCGGGTGATATTCCAGGTCCGCATCGTGGATCACCACCAGGTCTGTATCCACGTGAGGAACCGCCGTGCGGATGGCCGCGCCCTTGCCTTGATTCTTCGCGTGTTCCAGGAATATCCACTCGAAATTCTGCAAGCCCGGCTGGCCCAAATTGTTCCTGAACCGCTCCAGCGCCGCTGCCGTGCCATCCTTCGACGCATCGTTCACCACAATCACGCGCACCCGCCCCAGGTCCGGGCAGTTCTCCAGCACGGCCAGACGCGTCAGACTGGCTTCCACCAGGTATTGTTCGTTGTACACAGGGACGATGATCGAGAGGCTTAATTTGCCTTGCATGGCTCCCTTCGCTTATCCAAATTATTCCCCTACAAGTACGATGTCTTCAGGTTTCAGATTATCGCGTCAACCAAGCATCGACCCATTTAGCTTAGTGCAAATCCTGTTCTCCGCATGTATCCATTGCTCGCTATTGCGTATAAGACATAAACTCTTCTTCAAGCAAGGTTATGTTCGAACGATACACAGAAAAAGCTCGCCGCGTCATTTTCTTTGCGCGCTACGAGGCCAGCAATTATGGAAGCCGGTATATCGAGACAGAACATTTGCTCCTTGGGCTTCTGCGCGAAGACCGCGCCTTGCTGAAGTGGTTTCCAGGACAGACGAACGTCGAGCCGGAAATTCGATCTGAAATCGAGAAGCGGATCACGCGAGGCGAGCCCCTTTCGACTGCCGTAGAGATTCCGCTTTCTGCCGAATGCAAAAAGGTTTTGAGCCTTGCTGCGGAGACATCCGAGAGACTCGGCCACCACATGGTCGAAACAGAACACCTACTCATTGGCCTTTTCCGAGTTGAGGGGTCAATTGCTGCTCAAATCTTGATTGCGCGGGGCGTCAAGCCAGGGATGTTTCAAGGACGACTCGCAAAATCGCTCGGTCCGAACGATCAGGCTGAGGCCAGTGCCAGTGGATCGCTGACACTTAATAGCTTCCTGGCCGGACTTAAGTGGCTTAACTCCGAGGAACTGATTTCCTTTTTCGCCAAGAATGCGGAGTTCATCGATGCTTCTGGAAAACGATGGAATCGCGAAGAGGTTTGGAAGGGGTTTGAAACGCTCTTCGCTCCTTACGCAAAGAAAAACGCGAGTTACGTTGTCGAAGCAACACTGGCGGAATCAAGCGAACTGCTCGTCGCTATCGTCTTGTGGAAGAATGCCCTGCTCGCCAGCGAGCAACGCGCCTGGACGCACCGAATGAGTATCGCTCTCTCGGCGGAAACGGATGAGTGGCAAATCTTCTTAGTGCAGGTGACACCCGTACAGTCTCTTAATTCTCCGCCTGCTAAGGAGACCAGATAACGCCTGAAGAGTCGCAATGCCGGAGACCTCTCTTCAAGTTAGAGAACCGCAAGTGCCTTGGAGCTGTCGTCGTGACGCTGATAGAATTCACATCCAGTGATCGGACACACAACATGAACAACAACATTTTCCTTTTTCCATCACGTTTGCTTGGCAGTGCACTCATCATCAGCCTGATCCCGCGGGCGGAGCACCGGATGGACGACCGCACACACCTGAAACCCCAGCAACTCACTAAGATGCCAAGACGCGCATCTCTCACGACTCTCTTTACACTTCTATTGACGCTGAGTTCATGGGCGTCTTTCGCGTCTGCACAGGCTCCCAGCCAGGCCTGGATGAACACACGCCTCTCGCCCGACGAGCGCGCCGATCTCCTCGCGAAGCAGATGACACTGGATGAAAAAATTCAGCTCGTCCACGGAAGCATGGCGATGTTTGGCCCGAAGATCCCAGGAGCACTCGGGGGAGACGGATTTGTCCCGGGTATTTCTCGTTTGGGAATCCCAGATCTTAATCTGATCGGCGCGGGCGTTGGCGTCACCAACCTTGGCAAGCGCGCTCAAGGCATGGCCACGGCGCTGCCCGCATCGCTGGCCGAAACCGCAACCTGGGACCCGAAGGTGGCCTATGAATTCGGAACGGTCATTGGCCGCGAAACCCGCGACCAGGGTTTCAACGTCTCCCTCGGCGGCGGCAACGATATCATGCGCGAGCCGCGCAATGGCCGCAATTTCGAGTACCACGGCGAAGACCCGCTTCTTGCGGGAAAAATCATTGGGCAGGAATTGAAGGCCATTCAGGACCAGGGCGTCATTGCCGATATCAAGCACTATGCGGTCAACTGCCAGGAAACCGATCGCTTCGGCGTCAGCTCAAATCTCGACAAGCGTTCCCTGCGCGAACTCGATCTGCTGGCCTTTGAAATTGGCATCCGCGATTCTGGCGTCGGTACGGTGATGTGCGCCTACAACCGTGTCAATAGCGTTTATTCCTGCGAGAACGACTACCTCTTAAACCAGGTGCTCAAGAAGGATTGGGGCTTCAAAGGTTGGGTGATGTCAGACTGGGGCGCCACCCACAGCACGGTCGAGGCTGCGCTAGCAGGCCTGGACCAGGAATTTTACGAGAACAAGTATTTTTCCGCTCCGCTTCAGAAAGCTGTCGAGGCCGGCGAAGTTCCCGCATCACGCCTCGACGACATGGTCCATCGCATTCTGCGTACCATGTTTGCCTTTGGCGTGATTGACCATCCTCCCGTGATTAAACCAATCGACGCTGAGGCCGGCGCGGCAGTGGCGCAACGCGTGGAGGAACGGGGCGCGGTTCTCTTGAAGAACGTGGCAAATATATTGCCGCTGAAAGCTGCTCGTCTTCATTCGATCGCAGTCATCGGCTCGCACGCCGATGCGGGCGTGCTTTCTGGAGGTGGATCGGCCCAGGTGGAACCAGTCGGCGGAAACGTAGTTGTTCCCAAGGAAATACCTCCCGGCCCTGACGGTTTCCTGGCGGTGTGGGTGTGGGATCCTTCTTCACCTCTGCGCGCCATCCGTGCCAAGGCCCCAAATGCCAAGCTGAATTACGACGACGGGACGGATCCTGCCGCCGCCGCCAACGTAGCTCGTGGTTCAGACGTCGCGATCGTTTTCCTCCATCAACACACTCATGAAGGCGCGGACTTGCCGAATCTTTCCCTGCCGGACAATCAGGATGAATTGGTCAAGCAAGTTGCCGCCGCGAATCCTCATACCGTCGTCGTGTTGGAAAACGGAGATCCCGTTCTCATGCCCTGGCTGGACAGCGTGAAGGCCGTCTTGGAATCCTGGTATCCCGGCCAGCGGGGCGGCGAAGCCATCGCCCATATTCTTTTCGGCGACGTAAACCCTTCCGGGAAACTTCCGATTTCCTTCCCCAGGAGCGAGGCCGATCTGCCGCATTTGACGATCCCTGCTCCGCCCCCATCGGAGCAGGCGCCGAGGTCCGAACTGGCGCCAAACCAGGTCTTCATCGATGCCAACTACACCGAAGGGCTGAAGGTTGGTTATCGCTGGTATGACGCCGAGAACAAGGAGCCTCTCTTTCCATTTGGGTTCGGGCTCTCGTACACCACCTTTTCCTATTCCCACCTCAAGGTGGCTTCAGGCAAGTCAGTCGAAGTCAGCTTTACGATCAAGAACACCGGTCGTCGTGCCGGATCAGAGGTAGCGCAGGTCTACCTTGGTCTCCCGGCCAGCGCGGGTGAACCGCCGAAGCGTTTGGTGGCTTGGGAAAAGGTGCAACTGGCTCCGGGCCAAAGCCGCACAGTCACGCTTTCGCTTGAGCCTCAACTCATGTCGATCTTCAATGTCGAGCAGGATTCGTGGGAACTCCTCCCCGGTGATTATCTTATTTCTGTGGGCGGATCCTCCCGCGACACACCGCTGACCGCGACATTGCACCTTCCCTGAGACTCATTGTGGGTGGGGAGTTTGTGCAGAGACCCTTCGAGCGGACCGCCAGCGCCGGCAGCACCATCAGGAACCCGGCGGCGACGTGGCGCGGTCAGCGATGTCTCCGAGTATCGTGAGGGATTCGCTGAGGGACCTTTGAGCAGCGATGGAAACTGCCCTGGAAAGCTCGCCTCTCGGCGAGGCAACTAAAATTGCTGGGTGACGCGGCTTCTAATCCACCTTGAAGTCCACCTCGATCGGCTCAATGAGTGGCATCAACCAGCTCAGTAGTTTCTGATGCGCTGGATGAGCGCCGTAGCTGTCCAGCGAAGCCTTGTCGGCGAATTTCATCACGCCCCCAAACTCATAGCCTTGCCCGCGCGGCGAAATATTCGCCCCGACGCTGGTTTCCAGCAGGCCGGGTATCTGCCCTTGCAGCCCGCGAATTTCAGCCATGACACGCGTTTTCTGCTCTTGCGTCACGCCGGGTTTCCATCGAAAAGCGAACATGTGGACGTACATAGCTGCTCCCAGACTGCGAGTCCCGCCGATAACATCTCGCCTCGCTTACGGGTCTCGATTGCGCCCGCTATTTTCTCACAGCCGTAGTTGCGCGGCGAATGGATTCCCTTTTTCCTTACGGCGCAATTGAAAGCCTTTGCCCTGCTTAACAAGGTCCGCCAATTGGTGCGAGTCGTGAGTTACTTTGCGTCACCCGCTTCAGCTTTCTGCGTCGCTTCTTTTCAGCTTTACCCGCAGTAACCCAGAGAAGTAACCTTGTCTCCGTCCAGAAGCCAACGCAACAGAATGAATTGGCAAACCATTAGCGCGCTAAGAGCAACCGCCTCCGTATTCGGCGTTTATGCAGGGCTGCTCGGCATGGAGCACGGTTTCTTTGAAACGCTCCAAGGAAATGTTGCGCCAAAAGGCATTAAGATACTTGCCGTAGGTCCGCCTGGACTTCCCTTCCCCTTCGGCCACGAACCCGCCATGACACTCATTCCCAACTTCCTGGTGACCGGCATTCTTGCGATGATTTTCGGCCTGTTAATCGTGATTTGGGCGGCTTTGTTTATTCAGAGCAAGCATGGCGCGGTGATCCTGTGTCTGCTCTCCATCATTCTTCTCCTGGTTGGCGGAGGATTCGGGCCCATAACGCTCTTGATCACGGCGTCTGTCGCCGCGGCCAGCATTGATAAACCACTTGTCTGGTGGCGATCACATCTCTCCTCTGACTTAAGACGCTTGCTTGCAAACCTGTGGCCATCGTGCATCTTCGCCGCCCTGTTATGGGTGCCGTTTGAATTCACCCTCGGCTACATCTTCGATGTGAAGAACGACCCGAAGCCATCTCTCACCAGCATGAACCTTCTTCTGAGTTACCCTCTCCTCGTTTTCTTTGTATTGACGCTCATAACTGGATTCGCTCATGAGGTCCACAGAAAGCTCGATCTGAGTCTCACTGGATAACCTCCTCAGTACATTAATCCAGATGCATCCTGTGATTCTCTCTTTCCCCGGCAGCTCTACCGTTCGGCGGGCCAGAAGTTCGTCGCAAATTCTCTGCCGCCCTACTATTGACAGGCTTGAACCGCCCACAATATAAAGAACTGCAATCGGCGCGCTTCCTGCTCGCGTTTCCAGAGGCACGCTCGAATCCTTTCGCACTCGAAAGGGGCACTTTTGTTCGATCGCAGAAAATTATTCTCGATGGCCGGGCGCGGCGCCGTTCTCGCTGGGGTTCCTTCGCTTAACCAGGTGGCATCCACTCCCGCGCACACTGCCGAATCCCTTGCGAGTTCCGGCGTCTTGAACGTCAAAGCGTTCGGCGCTACCGGTGACGCCCAGACGATCGACAGCCCGGCGATCAACCGCGCCATCGAAGCAGCGGCAGCCGCCGGCGGTGGCACCGTGTACTTTCCCGCGGGCACGTATGCCTGCTACTCGATCCATCTCAGAAGCCACGTTGGCCTCTACCTTGAACAGGGTGCCACAATCCTCGCTGCCTCAGTTCCTCTCGACGGCACAACCAGCGGCGGCTACGACGACGCCGAGCCGCAAGGCCCTTGGGAGCCTTACCAGGATTACGGCCATAATCACTGGCACAACAGCCTCCTCTGGGGCGAAGGCATTCACGATTTCGCCATCTTGGGGCCCGGGCTGATCTGGGGCAAAGGCCTAAGCCGCGGCCACCCGCAAGATAAAGATCTGCCCGACACCGCCAAGTCGGGCGTCGGCAACAAAGCCATCGCGCTCAAGAACTGCCGCAACGTTATCCTCCGCGACTTCTCGATCCTCTTCGGCGGATGGTTCGGCATTCTGGCCACCGGCGTTGACAACCTGACCATCGACAACCTCAAGATCGACACCAACCGCGATGGCATGGACATCGACTGCTGCCGCAATGTGCGCGTCTCCAATTGCACCGTGAATTCGCCGTACGACGATGCTATCTGTCCCAAGAGTTCCTTCGCGCTTGGCGAACCGCGTCCCACGGAAAACGTCACCATCACCAACTGCTACGTCACCGGCGGCTATGAAATTGGCTCCGTACTCGATGGCACGTGGAAGCGCATGCCGGACAGCTTCCGCCCTCGCTCTACCGGGCGCATCAAGTGCGGCACCGAATCCAATGGCGGCTTCCGCAACATCACCATCTCCAACTGCGTCTTCGAGCACTCGCGCGGCCTGGCGCTGGAAAGCGTTGATGGCGCGCTTTGCGAGGACATCACCTTCATCGGCATCACCATGCGCGGAGCGACGACTTCGCCGCTGTTTCTGCGCCTTGGCGAGCGCATGCGCGGGCCGCAAGGCGCCAGAGTCGGCACGCTCAAGCGCATCCTCATCAGCAATGTCACCAGCTACGATGCCGCGCAACTTCCGTCCATCCTTAGCGGCGTGCCCGGCCACTTCATCGAGGACGTGAAAATCAGCGATGTGTATCTGCATCAGATTGGCGGAGGCGACGCCGCCATGGCCAGTCTGCAGCCGCCGGAGCGCGAGAAAGAATATCCGGAGCCCACAATGTTCGGCGCGCTTCCCGCGTCGGGCATCTTCCTGCGCCACGTCAAGAATCTCGAGATGAGCAACGTGGAGATCGCCACGCGCGAGCCCGATTTGCGCCCGGCCTTCTCACTTTTCGATGTGGACGGCGCCGACCTATTCCGCGTCCGTGTCCCGCGGCCCTCTCCGGCCCCGGTGTTTTCCCTCAAGCAAGTCTCCAACTTCCGCGTCTTCGGCAGCCAATTTGTTCCCGACAGCAATTTCACCAAAGTGGACGAAAAGCTCCTCTGATCGTTCTCGCTCCGAAGCGCTGTAGGCGCGCCACAAGTTAGCCCAGCGCGGGAGCGCTGGGTTCGGTAGGCATGATGATTTCCAGCGCCAGAGGTGCGACACATTCTTTCGGCGTACGGGAATGTCGGCGCGCCGACAATATAATTACTCATATAGTTTAGTTTATAGTTAACATGGTGATAGAAAACAATGGAGTTACGGGAGGACACATCTTGCGAGGGGATACCCCCACCCACGTGTTTTTCGTATGTGCGGGAATAATTGGACTTACGGGCGACCCTCGCGGATGTGCGGGAATAGTTGGACTTAGTGGCGAGTGGCTGGTGGCTAGTGGCGAGCAAGAGAAAGCAACAGAAAGAAGAGGGCGGTGGTGCGGGGCGCAAAAATGTCGGCGCCCCGACAATGTTAATTAATGTTGCAGTAAACGCATGAGTTAGAAAAACGCGATGATGGTCCACTTCCTTTGCGCCCTTCACTTCCTTCGTTTCCTTTGCTTCCTTCCGATATCCCCCACCCCCCTGTTTTTGCGGATGTAGGGGAAACAAAGGAGTTACAGGAGAATTTCGTGGAAGTAGGGGAAACAAAGGACTTAGGGGATTCTTCGGTGCGGATGAGGGTGTGGGGCGTTCCGAAATGGCACAAGAGCAGCGTCCCCGCAGCATAACAGGCGAAGCATAGCACATTATTTACCGTTTGTCTACTATTATTTATGGGGTACTAGTTTCGAAACTGGTACGAGGAAGGTCGCCGGAAACTGTAGAAGGGAAAATCCCTCCTAGCCTCAACCTGTCGGCTAGCCGCCCCATTTTGATTTCTTGTGGCGACCCTGCCCATAATGTCTGTGTGGTGGGAGGCTCCCAGCAGAGGCCACTGGTTCACAAGCACTCACAATGTGTGTGGTGCGACTTGAGTGGTGTAGCTCTGGGCAAAGACCACGTCTTTCCCCGAGCCCTGGGCGGGACAAAGGAACTCTGGGTCCCTGCCTGTAATGACTGCCAGACCAAGATTTCTAAGGTCGAGGGAGAGGCAGCAAGGCAGGCAATCAAACTATTCACTTTTCTGTGTGACTCATGGGCCTCCTGGAAGAGACAAGAGGAAACCGGGCAGCGGCGTCATTCGTGCGAGGTATCTCCTGGTAAAGAACCCTCTTGGAGGCTATGGCGAAGCGGCGATCCGTGCCGGTACAGATACACCGGAGGCCTTGCCCCATATTGAGATTGATGTGTCAACAAACGCATGTGCACGTCGCCGGGGCCCGAGTCCTGCATGGGTGGAGCGGTTGGTAGCTGCCTTGCGAAATATCCTGAACCGTAAGCCTGATGCGCGCGGATTTATCGGTGAACTTGAAGTTCGCACTGACCGACTCCCGGAGATGGGCGCGGACGCGGACTTTTGGCCTCGCGTTGTCCTGGACTTCTCTGGACACCTTTATGTGCGGGCACGGAATCCGGATGAAGCTCTGCGTTTTGTAGAGGCACTTATCAGAAGCATAAGGGCAGGCGCGTTCGCAAAGGATTACAGCGCTTGGACCAATACGGAGATCATTGGGAGCAGCCCTCATTGGCTTGCTCTGAAGTACGACAGGTTCGTCGTTCAGCGAGTGGCCGGCAAGATCGCCTGTGGGCTAATGTTTCTTCAATTCGGGGCAGCCGTCAGGACCGAGAGCTCATTTCGACGCGTTCGCGATTTTGTCCTCGGAGATTCCATCGATCCCGCGGCTCCTCTTATAGCTCAGCTTAGTGAGGCTGGAACTCAAACACCCTGGAAGGAAAACCATGTCGCGTTCATTTGCAGACAGGATGATCGAACTCTTGCAATCGTGAGCGTCTATGGAGACTGTCATATGGTGCAGTTCGGGGCTGGGTCGAGCGCTTTATGGCCCGATGAGACGGAGGTGGCGATGTGCAGATGGGATGGAATGCACACGCGAATGGTGCCTGCAACATCTGTACCTGAGGTGGTGGCTAAACTGAAAAGTCGAGCCGCCGAATGGCGGGGGCATAACGGCCAGGCTGAGGTTGGCCATCGTACTGCCCGCGAGCACGATCAGAAATCTAGCGCCAGCGAGGTCAAATGAGCTTTCCGGCCCCACTCGATGAAAGGCTCTTTCGAGCGTTCAAGGTGTTCTATGCGGACGCCAGTCAAATCCTGGTCGCGGCCTCGAAAGATCCTTTCGGACGTTTTCTCCTCCAGAAGGCGGTGGTGACGGGTCCGGGCCGTGTGCAGGTCGAAACGCGACAAGTTCCGGCATGGGGGAGAATTTTCTTCGATAATGAGCGTGCGGTCCACACGCTTGCAAGCTACAAACACCTCCTAGAATTGATCCAAAGTGACGAGCGAGCACTAAACTGCGCAAGCACGCTCCTAGTGAGGAGTGACGGGAAACCTTTAGCCGATGAAAATCTCAGATGGTTCTTCGATGCTCAGGTTATTACCCGCCTTGTTCTGAATTATCTCGAGGGACAATGCGATGCGAGGTTTGACGAGGCGAGGTTTTTGCGGATTTACAGGTCAGAGGAGGAGTGGTTGCTCACCGACACGCAGACCATTCGCAGCGTTGCGATGCTCTCATCTTTCTCGGGACCCGATCTTCCCATCGTTCTTGATGACCAAATCACGATTCGCAGGGCGGCTGACTCCGATCTGTCTGAGATCATGAACAAATGTGACCTCAAACAAAACGAAATCGGCGACAGGAGATGGCTACTAGAGATTGAGTCCAAAGTCCCAAAGAAACTAGGTTCGCACAGCCCGGCGCTCGGCAACCAGGTCGATACGGTGCTGACAGCGCTTCGCTTGACGAAAAAGGGTGGCGCTCACTGCAGCTATGTGGTTTGTGGTCGGAAGGATGACACGTCTGGTTTTAGCGTCAGTCAGCTCCCGCCGGCATATACTGGCTACGCTACCGATCTGACTTCCGATTCAGAAATCACTGAATTCAGGAATATGTTTCGCGCGCTCAGCGATAGAGAATTGGGTGCGCCCGTCGACTTCGTGATACGGCGGTTCAATTACGCTTATGAAAGACCGCGGATAGAAGACAGATTTGTCGACCTCATGATAGCGTTAGAATCCATTCTCGTGGGAGAGGGGAACGCGGGAGAGATTTCCTATAAGTTTAGAATGCGGGCCGCCACTTTTCTGGCCGAGTCGACCACGCTGGCTGAACGGTTCGAAATTCGAGACATCGCGAAAACTGCCTATGAAATGAGGAGTGCGATTGTGCATGGCAGCGCTCGCAAACAAGCTGATTTGGCGAGGAAGCTCAACAAACACGGCATCGGAGATATTTGCGGCCTGACGGAGCGTATTGAAGATTATCTCAGACGGTCAATAATACTGCTCTTGAGCGATCCGAGCAAAGCCAGCCCAGAGCGACTTGATGATCGCCTGCTCGCAGGGTCGTAGACCGACTGGCGGGTCGACGGGTGGGCCACCCGCGCCTAAAGAGAACAGGTGGGGTGAATCGTCGTTTCAGGTCAGGCCATGAGCAGGGCTTTGGGGTTCTTTTTGGCGATCACCAGGAGTTTGAGCGCGGCCTGGCGCGGGCGGCGGGTGCCTTGTTCCCAACTGCGCACGGCGTTGGGGCTCACGTTCAGGAAAGTGGCGAAGAGCGCCTGGCTGGCATTGAGGGTCAGGCGGATGCGGCGAACTTCCTTGGGCGAGATTTGCCGGGGGCGCGCGGGAATGCGCGTGACGCGCAGATTGACAGCCTGGCCACGCTCATAGGCCGCGGCATCCTGAAGCGCCTCCTTCATGTCGCCAAAGATATTCAGCTTGATTTTCTTTGCCATGGTCGACCTCGATGTGAAAGTACCACAATGTGGTACAGAGAGTTTGGCGAGTTTTTGGTTTTTGGGGGGGGGCGCAACGCCGGGAGTGAACTCCCGGCCTCCTAGAGAGGAGCAGAGGGAGTTTGGAGAGAGTTTGGGGTGGGGCGTTTTCCGGCACGATTGAAATCGTGCCCTCCCACAAGTGAAGAGCGGGCCGGCGTGAGGCTGAGATGGGTGCCACGATCCCTCGACTTCGCGACCCGACGCGCCATGATTCGGCGTGGAGGAGAAAATCGGGTCGCTCCGCTCGGGATGACAGCGAGGAAGAGAGGCAAGACAAACCCAAGAACCGGTCTGAAGACCGGCCACTACATAAGAGAGAGCGCGGCGCGCCGACATTCCCGTTTTTGCCGGCGACAAAATCGCGGCACGAGCAACAGTGTAGCGGGGCGACAGAGAGATCCCTCGACTTTGCGACCCGACGCGCCAGAATTCGGCGCGGAGGAGAAAATCGGGTCGTTCCGCTCGGGATGACAGCGAGGAAGAGAGGCAAGACAAACCCAAGAACCGGTCTGAAGACCGGCCACTACATAAGAAAGAGAGCGGCACGCCGACATCCCCGGAAAAGCATTCTCACACAGTGACCTGGGAACGCCATTCGCCGGAATGGCGCTCTGGGTGGCATTGCTGTGCTTGGCGTAGTCTAAGCCGCCAATCGGGAGATTGGCGCTCCCGGGAGATGACGGCAAAGAGAGCGGCGCACCCTACGCGCCCTGTTCGGAGGGTCAACGTGACGCATTGGGGGAGTACCGTCCTTCGGGGTGCTCGACGCGTTCAGCAAAGGAAGGCGTACTTGAGGAGAGAGGCAAAAGGCGTGTCCTCCGGGGTTGTCAGCGGGAGGGGGCACGTGGCCCAGCGTCAAGTTGAGCGGGGTGCCACGATTCCTCCGCTGCGCGGCCCAACGCGCCACAATTCGGCGCGGAGGAAAAAATCGGGCCGCTCCGGTCGGAATGACAGTTGAGAAGGGGAGGAAAGAATGAAAAAAGCATGGATGGTTATGGCCATATTGGCGATTGTGGTGATGAGCGTGTCTGCCGGGGCGGGGCGAGCGGCGGCGCAAGGACCCGCGGGCGTGGGTGCATCGGAGGCGGCGCAGTCGTCATCGCACGCACCGCACTCCTATAATCCCATCAAGTGGGTGGAGAAGAAGCCGAAGACGAGCAGCGATTGGCATGATGCCAACAGCGAACCGGGCAAGAAGTTGACGGCGAAGCTGCAGGGATCGGGCGTGCTGGCGGCCGACACGAACATCGCGCAGGCCTGCAACACGTACAAAATGCTGGGCGATTGCGTGGCCGCTCTGCACGCAAGCCACAGCCTGGCGCTGGATTTCAACTGCGTAAAATCCGACATGACTGGCGTACAGACCGGCGCGGATATG
>Ga0209517_10001694_pt1 | contig 32591 bp, 25 predicted proteins | sample PeaSoiMetSII2010_FD_187695 | JGI IMG/M metagenome (GOLD analysis project Ga0209517, IMG submission 187695) | Peat soil microbial communities from Weissenstadt, Germany - SII-2010 (SPAdes) (version 2) | ecosystem: Environmental > Terrestrial > Soil > Wetlands > Peat | place: Germany... | reverse complement strand
ACATCGCCCACCGGCGCAGTGATTCGCGACATCCTGCGTGTGCTGCGCCGCCGCTTCCGAAATATGAGCGTGCTGCTTTATCCGGTCAAAGTGCAGGGCGAGGGCGCGGCGGAGGAGATTGTCGAGGGCCTCAAGTACTTCAACCGCGAGCAGAACGTCGAAGTGCTCATCGTGGCGCGCGGCGGGGGATCGCTCGAAGACCTCTGGGCGTTCAACGAAGAAGTGGTGGCGAGGGCCATCGCGGCTTCCGGAATTCCAGTAATCTCCGCAGTAGGTCACGAAACGGATTTTACGATCGCAGATTTCGTTGCCGACTTGCGCGCACCCACGCCTTCCGCCGCCGCCGAGCTGGTCGTTCACCGCAAGCAGGACTTCATTGCGGAGCTGGAAAATCGCGTCCGCCACATGGCCCAGATGATCCGGCTACAACTCTCCGAAGCCCGGCAACGGCTGACGGAACTGCGCATGCACCACGCCTTTCAGACGGTCGCGACCAGGATTGCGGAAAGGGCCCAGCAAGTGGATGACGGCGTCGCATCGCTGGATCGTTCGATGCGCTCCCGGTTGAATGAGGCCAGACAGGAATGGCTGCGGGCTTCGGCGGGGGTGGTTAGATACGATTTCCGGCGGCTCTTGGGCTTGAAGCGCGCCGCGCTGGACGACCGCTGGGCACGGTTTGATACCGAGTTCCGTCGCTTCCTGACGGAGAGACAAACCCAGTTGGCCCACGTGGAGGCCATTCTGAAGGAGCGGAACCCGCTATCGCTCCTTCAGCGGGGATACTCGGTCACTCGAGACGCCGCCGGCAAAATCGTTCGTGACGCGGAGGCAGTAACTCTGGGCAGCGATATTTCGATTCGGCTGGCGCGAGGAGAGCTCGAGGCCACGATTAAAGGCAGGAAGTTGTAAGGGTGGCCCGTCTGGCTGCCCTCAGGCAACCACGGGGGTTGCCCTACTCTGTCCGGCCAACAGCGGTTCTTTCACTCGTAGCGCAGGGCCACGATGGGGTCGAGCCGGGCTGCCTTCATAGCCGGCCAAATTCCGAAGAACAGGCCTATGCTCGTCGCGACGGCAAAGCCCGCCACGACGGACCAAAGCGGGACGGCGGAAGGCAGGCTGGGCACGAGGATTCGGATCATAAAGCTCAGCATCCAGCCCACAGCAATTCCCAAGAGCCCGCCCGAACCGGTGAGCACGATGGCTTCCAGCAGGAATTGCCAAATGATGTCGCGACGGCGCGCGCCGATGGCCTTCCGCACTCCAATCTCGCGCGTTCGCTCCGTGACAGAGACCAGCATGATGTTCATTACCCCGATGCCCCCCACCAGCAAGCCAATCGAGGAGATCACCACCATCACCAGCGCCACAGTGCCAATAATGGCGCGAAAGTCGGAGATCAGCGACTCCGCCGTCGAGATCCCGAAGTTGTCTTGATCGGAAAGTTTCACGTGGCGGCGGCGACGCAGCAAGCCGCGCACTTCATCTTGCGCTGCATCCATTCTTCCACGGTACACCAGGACGCTGAGGAAGTGATCCTTCGCGTCGGGGTAGAGCTTCTTGTAGGTCCAGTAGGGTATGAAGATATCATTATCATCGGGGCTGTCTCCCAGGAAACCCTTGTACTTTTGGAGGGTGCCGATGACCTCGAACGCGTGCCCGTCCACGACCATTTCCTTGCCGACCGGGTCGTCGGGCTTGAACAGGCGTTCCACCACATTGTTGGCAATAACCACCACGTCGCGGCGGTGCAGGTCGTCCGCCGGCGTGATAAAGCGGCCGTCTGCCAGTTCCGAATTCGACAGAGCCATGTAGCTGGCGTCCACGCCCATGAATTGTGCGCCCGCCATCTCGCGGCCCTTGTAGCGCGCCGTGGAGGGTGGCAGGCCAAAGTCACTAATCTGCTGGAAGAGGGCCACCGACACTTCCTGGACGTCCGGGCATTGCTCCCTGATTGCCTGAGCGTCTTCGAAACTGAGGGGTTTGCGCAGCCGCTCCTCGCGGGTGAGGCGGTGCGGCGTCCCCATCTGGAGCTTGTAAATCCAAAGCACATTGGTGCCGTACTGCTCGGCGACCTGCACCAACTGGGTATCGAGTCCGTGGATGATGGAGGCCACGGCAATCACCGTCGTGGTGCCGATCAGGACGCCTAACACCGTGAGAAACGCCCGGAACTTGTGCGTACGCAGAGTGTCGAGCGCCAACACCAGGTTCTCGCCGACGGCTCGCCAGTAAGTCATCATGCTATTTCTCCGCGCGCAGCGCCTGGATGGGATCAAGCGCAGCCGCCCGCATCGCCGGATAGATCCCAAAGAAAAGCCCGACCAGAGTTGACAGGGTGATCCCCACGATCACCGCACTCAGCGGCACCGCGGCAGTGAAAACCAGGGCCACCAGCCAGGCGATGAAGTAGGCAAGGAGTACTCCCGCCGTCCCGCCGGTAAAAGCCAAGGCCGCGGCCTCGATTACGAACTGCCAGAGGATGTCGCGCCGCCGCGCCCCCACCGACTTACGAATCCCTATCTCGTGCGTGCGCTCGGTGACGGTCGCCAGCATGATATTCATGATCACAATGCCGCCCACCACCATGAACACGGCCACCACGCCGATGGTGACGGCAAAAATGCTGCCGGTAAGATTTTTCCACGCGTTCATCAGCGTTTCGGAGGCGTTGATGCCGAAGGTGTCGTCGTCGTGGTAGGGGATGTGGCGGCGCGCCCGCATCAGGACTTCAGTTTCATCCTCGAGTTCCATCATGTGTTTCGAGTCCGGCGCCTTGATGAAAACGATGAGTTCCAGGCGAGGCATATAAAGGTCGCGAAAAGTGCCGAGCGGGACAAAAACGAAATTGTCCTCGCTGATGCCAAACGCGGAGCCTACCTTATCCGCCACACCGATGATGCGGGAGCTCTGTCCACCCACCAGTAATTCCTTGCCAATTGGATCGACCGCCGGAAAGAGCTTATCCACGATGTCCTGGCCAATAAAACAGACCCGCTCGTTGTGGCGGTAGTCCTGGTCCGAAATGTAGCGGCCGTAAAGCGCCTTCTCCCGGCCGATGTCCACGTGGCTGGGAGTAATTCCCATCAGCGTTACTTCATCGATCGAATGTCCCTGGTAGCGCGCTTGGGGGCCGGGATTCAGTTGCGCGATAGCGCTCATGGCCTCATAGCCGGGCAGCGCCTCCCGCAGATACTCGTATTCCTCGATGCGGATGGGCTTGTTGCGCCTCAACGCTTTCAAATAGCTGTCGTAGCCCTGCGCCCACTTGAACTGAAACAGCACGAAGGTGTTGGTACCCAAATTAGCGATCTTGGTCGCAATGTAGAGGTTCATGCCGTTCACCACCGACATCACGACAATGAGAGTGGTGGTGGCGATGACGACACCAAGTAGAGTGAGAAAGGAGCGCAACTTATGGCTGCGGAGTTCACCAAGAGCATTCCAGAAGGCTTCGCGGACCGCAACCCAGAAACTGGTCTGCGAGCGCAGTGGCGCTCGCGACTCGGCAATGGCAGTCGGAGCTTGAGTGACGGTGGCCACGTTGGCAACTTTCATTCTGCTCTTTGGCAAGAGGCTGCTTACGGCAATAACGGGGCCTTGATTGCCTTGTCCGCAAAGCCCCCGAGGCCCATTAATCGACAGTTTACACCAATGGGCTGAGCCAGTAAACCCAGCGACACCCAGCGACACCCAGCGAGTCACAGCCAGTCATGCCGACGTACTACATTTAGATTACGCTCGGGTCTTTGCAAAAGTTTCCGGTGAGAAGTATTTCAGGGTTAGCCGTGGATCAACCGCTTGATTCTTCACCCTTTGTCGCCTTTCGAACCTGCTGCCCGGTGGCGACGTAAAAATGTCGCTACAGCTTATATCCGATCTTGCGCAGAAAATCTCTGCGGACCTTGATGTCGGCGGCTGTCTCGATGCCCTTGGTCTTCACGCCGTCGATGACGCCCATGATGCCTCGACCTTGTTCGGTCTCGGCGACGACAACCTCGACGGGATTGGCCGTGGCGCAAAAAATCCCGCACACTTCCGGCACCATCTTAAGGGTGTTCAGGATGTTGACGGGAAAGCCGCCGTCCATAAAGATGATGAAGCAATGGCCGCAAGATAGCGCCAGGGCATTCTTTTGTGCAAGCTCGATCAGGCGCGGGTCATTGCCGGAGTGGCGTACTAGGGCGGGGCCGGACGATTCGCAGAATCCGATGCCGAATTTCATGCCGGGAACGGTCTGGACTATGGCCTCGTGCAGATCTTCGACGGTCTTGATGAAATGCGACTGGCCGAGGATGAAATTCATGTCCGCAGGTTTTTCGATCGCGACGGTTTTGAGTTCCATGTGTTGCTCCATCGACAGACTAAGCAGATTTCGTAGATTCTACTCCTCCGACACTTTGAGTACAGCGAGGAATGCTTCCTGCGGGATATCGACCCGGCCCACGCGCTTCATTCGCTTCTTGCCCTCTTTCTGCTTTTCCAGCAGCTTGCGCTTGCGCGTAATGTCGCCCCCATAGCACTTGGCCAGGACGTTCTTCCGCATGGGGGGAACGTTTTCGCGCGCGATCACTCTTGATCCGATGGAAGCCTGAAGCGCAACTTCAAAGAGTTGGCGGGGAATGAGCTTGCGCATCTTCCCGCACAGCACGCGGCCGCGCGAGAACGCCTGATCGCGGTGGCTAATGAATGAAAGAGCGTCGACCGGCTCGCCGGCCACGAGAAAATCCACCTTCACCAGGTCGGAGATCCAGTAGCCTGCAAAATGATAATCGAGCGACGCATAGCCGCGCGACACGGACTTCAGCCGGTCGTAGAAATCCAGCACGATTTCGTTCAGAGGAAGCTCGTAGGTAAGCAACACGCGCTTGGGTGAAACGTACTCGAATCCTTTTTGCACGCCCCGCTTCTCCTCCAGCAGTGCGAGGATGCCGCCCAGGTATTCGTCCTGGGTGAAGATCTGCGCACGGATAACGGGTTCCTCAACCTTTTCGATGTCGCCGGCAGGCGGGAACTTGGTGGGCGTGTGCACGTCCAGGATTTCACCTGCCTTGGTCGTGACACGGTAACGGACGCTTGGGGCGGTGGTGATGAGGTCGATGTTGAACTCGCGCTCCAGGCGTTCCTGGACGATTTCCATGTGCAGCAGGCCGAGAAAGCCGCAGCGAAAGCCGAAGCCCAAGGCCTCTGAGTTCTCCGGCTCGTAGAAAAGCGAGGAGTCATTGAGGCGCAGCTTTTCAAGCGCATCGCGCAGCGTCTCGTAGTCGCTTGCGATCACGGGATAGAGCCCTGCGAATACCATCGGCTTGACTTCCTCGAAGCCGGGCAGAGGCGCAGCGGCGGGCCTCGCGTCGTCTGTAATCGTATCGCCGATGCGCGTGTCGGAAATGGTTTTGATGTTGGCGACGACGAAACCCACTTCACCGGCCTCGAGCCGTTCCACGCGGACCGGCTTGGGCGTCATCACGCCCATCTCCTCAACCGTGTAGACCTGGTTGTTGGACCAGAGGCGAATACGCATGCCGACGGTCAAGGCTCCCTGGACAATGCGGCTGAGCACCACCACTCCCCGATAACTGTCGAACCAGGAATCGAAGATGAGCGCCTGGAGTGGCGCTTCCGCCGAACCGCTTGGCGCCGGCACGCGCGCCACGATGGCCTCCAGCACTTCATTCACACCGGTGCCCTGCTTGGCGCTGATCATCAGGGCCTCGTTGGGATCGAGGGCCAAGGCGTGTTCGATTTGCTGCTTGGTGGCATCGACATCCGCGCCCGGAAGGTCGATTTTGTTGATGACCGGAATGATCGCCAGGTTGTTGTTCAGAGCGAGCTGCGCGTTGGCCAGGGTTTGGGCTTCGACGCCCTGGGAGGCATCGATCACCAGCACCGCGCCCTCGCAGGCGGAAAGGCTGCGCGACACCTCGTAGGAGAAATCGACATGGCCGGGGGTATCAATCAGATTCAACTGATACAGATTGCCATCGCGAGCACGGTAATGAAGACGGACGGCGTGAGCCTTGATGGTGATGCCCCGCTCGCGCTCCAGGTCCATCGTGTCGAGCACCTGGGCGGACATTTCGCGTTGTGAGAGCGCGCCGGTGATCTCCAGCACACGGTCGGCCAGGGTTGACTTGCCGTGGTCAATGTGAGCGACTATCGAGAAGTTGCGAACGTAACGTGCGTCCGTAATGTGTAACCTTATTTTATATAACCCTTTGAAAATCTAACAAAAGGGCGATAACCTGTCAAACTTGGAGTTAATTCGGTTGTGACGGTTGTCATTCCCGCTTTAGCCGGATTAACTATGCGAAGCGGGACTTGAGCGTTCTTCCGGGGGGCAGGACTATGGCTTTCGAGAATTTACTTTACGAAAAGCGCGACGGAATCGGACATGTGACCGTCAATCGTCCCGAGAAGCTCAACGCCCTGAACCGGAAAACCATGGACGAGTTACATGACTGTTTTCAGGAGATCGAACGTGACGATGAGGTGCGAGCCGTCATCCTCACCGGGGCCGGTGAGAAGGCGTTCGTGGGAGGCGCGGATATCAACGAATTGGCGGTTCAGACTCCGGTGGAAGGCAAAGAGCTGTCGATGCGCGGACAGAAGATTCTGGACCTTATCGAGCATCTGGGCAAACCGGTGATTGCTGCCGTCAATGGTTATGCCCTGGGGGGAGGTTGCGAACTGGCGCTGGCCTGCACGATAAGGATTGCTTCCGAGAATGCGCGCCTGGGTCAGCCGGAGGTCAAGCTGGGATTGATTCCCGGCTACGCTGGCACGCAGCGCTTGCCCCGGCTGGTGGGCAGAGGACGCGCCTTGGAAATGGTGCTGAGCGGAGAGCCCGTTAGTGCCGCCGAGGCCTATCGCATCGGGCTGGTCAACCAGGTCGTGTCGGCGCAAGACCTCATTGCCGCAGCCGAGAAGCTTGCGCACAAGATCCTCGCCAATGCACCCCTGGCGGTGAAGTTCGCGCTCGAAGCTGTGAACCATGGTTTAGAAATGACCCAAGCTGAGGGCCAATTCCTGGAAGCAAATCTGTTCGGATTATGTTGCACGACGGCGGACATGAAGGAAGGCACGCGAGCGTTCCTGGAGAAGCGGCCAGCGCGGTTTATGGGGAAGTAGTCCGTTGTCAGTTGTCCATAGTCCGCTGTTTCAGGACGCAAGTATCGAAACTGGATTTTGAAGATCGAAAGTCAAGATTCGGGCCGACTCTCTGCTCTGGATTTGCGACTATGATTCTCGATATGGCCAGTCGAATATTAACCACGAACCACGGACAATAGACGACTGACCAGGGACGACGGACAACGGACCAATGTCTTCACGTAGAAAATCCCGCGAATACGCCATGCAGATGCTCTATCAATGGGAAATCTGCGGCTATACTCCCGCCCAGGTGGCGGCAGGCTTTTTCGCCAACCAGAAAGCGGATGCTGAAGACGAGGGTTTTGCGCGCAATCTCTTCGAAGGCGCTGTGGCCAATATCGACCAGCTCGACGGCGTGGTTCGTGCCCATTCCGAAAACTGGCGTTTAGAGCGCATGGCTGCCGTGGACCGCAACATCTTGCGGGTCGCTCTTTTCGAGCTCCTCCATCACCCAAAAACTCCCCCTGCCGCCGTAATCAACGAGGCGCTGGAGATCGCCCGGCGTTTTTCCACAGTAGATTCCGTGGACTTCGTCAATGGTGTCTTGGACGGCATCCGCAAGAAGCTTCCCTTGCAAGAGCCGAAGCCTGAATGAGGTTGGTTTGGAGTGCGGCAATTTACCGCCCCGTCGTAGCGCCGACCTTGAGGTCGGCAGTCTCCCGCCTTCCAACGCTGCTAACCTAAAGGTCAGCGCCTCCACAGGCGGCGCGGTCGTGCTCGTTGAAGGGAAGCGGCCGCAAGTGGAGGAATTCGACGGAAATTGCGCTACATCTGCCTACGTGAAAATGCCTCTATCTCCGTGAGCAAAGCTTTAACTTGCTCAGGGGAGCAAGCCTCGGCGTAGAGGCGCAGGATGTTCTCTGTGCCCGAAGCACGCACAAGGAGCCAGCCTGAATTGCCGAATCGCATTTTGACCCCGTCCAGGTCGTCAACGGAGGTTACCTTCAGTCCGGCAATCCGCTTGATCCCCCGTCGCCCCACCAGTCGAACAATGCGCTGGGCCACGTCCTTAGAGATTTCCAGGTCTACACGCCCGTAAAAGTGAGGACCGAACTCATCAGTCAGCTCCTGGACTAACTCCCCGAGCGTTCGTCCTCGATCCGCCATCACCTCCGCCAGCAGCAGGGAGTTCAAGAGTCCATCGCGCTCCGGCAGATGTCCTCGAATGCCGATTCCCCCGCTTTCTTCGCCGCCAATCAGCACGTCGCGGGTGAGCATCAGCTCGCCGATGTACTTGAATCCGATGGGAGTGACGTGCAGAGGAAGGCCGTATTTCCGGGCCAACTTGGTTACCATTTCCGTGCTGGAAAACGACTTCACCACCTCGCCGCGCAGCCCCAGATCTTCTGCCAGGTGTTTGAGAAGGATCGAGAAGATCTTATGAGAATCAATGAAAGTTCCGGTTCGGTCCATCGCCCCCACTCGATCGGCGTCACCATCGGTGGCCAGACCTGCATCGTAGTTGCCCTCCACCACAGCTTGGCGAAGCTGCTCGACGTGGGGCTCGATCGGCTCGGGATTCAAGCCCGGGAAGAGAGGGTTGTGCTCCCCGTGGATTTCCCGGTATGGAATCTCCGCCTCCTCAAACAGGCGGGCCAAGCATCCGCGCCCGGCGCCATACATCGGATCGATGACAAACCGCCGGCCTGAGGATCGGATTCGATCGAAATGAACCAGCTCTTTGAGTCGTTCCAGGTACGGAACCACCAGGTCCACGGTTTGGATGGCGGCCGGTTTACGTTTCCGCGGCCGGGCAGTCGAGCGGTCCAGGCGGCGAAGGTGGACTTCGATCCCGTGTAGGATCGACGGAGGCGCGGAACCGCCATAGGGCGCCTTGATCTTCAATCCATTCCAGCGATAGGGATTGTGGCTGGCCGTCATCATGATGGCACCAGCAGTCTGCCTTGCGACCACTGCATAACTGACCGCGGGCGTGGGCGTGGCGCGGTCCGCCAACAGCACGGGGATGCCCCAAGCCGCCACAGTTTCACTCGCATGCCTGGCGAATTCGGCGGAAAGAAAACGAGTGTCGTAGCCCACCACGAGGCCCTTGGCCGGGTCGCTCTCTTCACAGACGTACTGGGCGATAGCTTCGCTGACGCGGCGCACGTTCGCGAACGTGAAATCCTTGGCAATTACACCCCGCCAGCCGTCGGTTCCGAATTTGATCTTGTCCACCATGGCCTCTCGATCAACAGCATCATTCCGGGCGAGATTCCTCGCTTCGCGCCCTCGAAAGTCTGTCATTCTGAGCGAAGCGAAGAATCTGCATTAGTTCGCCTCGAACCGGAACTGCAGATCCTTCGCTTCGCTCAGGATGACAGCAACTTTCATCTCTTTGGGTGGGCCCCAGGCCCGGCCTCGCTCGGAATGACGCCTCGCGCGTGTTTCCGTGCCCCTTCCGTGCGCCCCGCTTACAGCAAATCATCCCGACCCGTACGTTCGAGTTCCTGAACCGCCTTCCCGACGTCCTGCGATCGCTCGCGCGCACATACCAGCAGCGCATCAGCGGTCTCGACGACGACCAGATCATGAACCCCGACCGTCACCACAAATTTCTTGGGCGAAACTACCAAGTTACGCTGTGAATCGAGGCTGAGCCCGGCGCTGGACCGGACATTCCCTTCTGAGTCCTGCTGGCTTAGCTCGTACGCAACCGCCCAGCTTCCCACGTCGTTCCATCCGATATCCGCAGGCACCGCGTAGATATCTGAGATCTTTTCCATCAGCGCAAAATCAATGGAGATTTTTTGGAACTTGGGGTAGAGCCGGCGGAAAGCGCGGGAGTGAATTCCTCCGGCGTCGGCAATCTGCCTTACCAGACCTGCCATCTCAGGCTGGAAGCGCTGGAAGTTCTCGATCAGCGTCACAGCCTTCCAAATGAAAATGCCGCCGTTCCAAAGATACCGTCCTGAGGCGACGTAGCGCCGCGCCACCGCGAGCGCCGGCTTCTCCGTGAATTTGTCAACCCGGAACACGTCGTGCCCTGCCATTCGGCCGTGCCGCCCGCCCAGGCGAATGTATCCGTAGCCGGTTTCGGGCCGCGTCGGTTTCAGGCCCAGGACTACCGATCGTTCCGGCTGAGACGCCACCTGGCACGCCGTAGCGAGCAGGCCGCGAAAAAGCGCCGGCTTGTTGATGATTTGATCGGAAGGCAAGACCACCATAAGACCTTCCGGGTCCCGCCGCGCGATCTCTTGCGCCGCGACGGCCAGCGTGGGAGCGGTATTCCGGGAGGCCGGCTCGCCAATAATCTGATTGGAAGGAAGACGCGGCAAAAGTCGCCGAATATTTCGCAATAACGGCGCACCAGTGAAAATGTAGATCCGGTCCAAGGGGATGAACGGCTGGAGGCGCGCTACCGTTTGTTCGAGAAGCGAGTGCCGACCGAACAAAGTCAACAGTTGTTTTGGGTGCCGCCGGCGGCTTAGGGGCCAGAAACGCGTGCCGCTTCCCCCTGCCATGACGACGCCATAGGCATGTTTAAACACTGAATCTATCGCCATATTCACACATCAAAGACAACCTTCGCGATGTCTTCCGGGGGAATGTTGTGAGCCGCGAGCGGCCGCCTGAAGTCGTGCACGAGGTTGGGAACGTAATACTTCAGGAGGCGCGTTGTGTGGAGGGGGGCGAATCTATAGGCTCCCGCAGCCGGAGGGATGACCCATGTTTCCCCCGTCCGGTAGCCCAACCAGCCCGCGGTGTTCTCGATACGTCCTTCGCCCTGCAGAACGGAATAAACCTCCACTCGTTGCGGTGAACTCTTGAAGGTCGCTTTCTTGCGCAGGAGCATTTCCTCGAGTGCGAAGAAACGGCAAGCCGCGACGTACCGCCGAGTTCCGAAGGACTCCTGGAATTCCCACCGGGGCAGGCGGCACAGAGGAGGCAGATCTTCCTTTATCACGTCCATGCCCTTCGACAAATGGAGAGGACGAGGCTTCCCGTCCAGCCCGGTTCTGCCATAGTCGTCAAGGCGGTAGGTGAGATCTGAATTTTGTTCGACCTCGAATAGAACCAGCCCGGGGCCAAGAGCATGTACTGTGCCGGGCGGTAGGAAGATGGCCTCATCGGCCTTGGGGCGATGGCGAGTGAGGAAGTCCTTCGACGTTCCCTTCTGGAAAGCTGATTTCAGAGCTTCCCGAGTGACTCCCGGCTTAACTGCCACGAGGATTTCCGCGTTCGGATCGGCTTGCAGGATGTACCACATCTCACACTTGCCGACATTCCCCGGGTCGTGGACGCGCGCGTAGTCGTCATCGGGATGAACCTGCACCGATAGCCAGTCGCTTGTGAAGATGTATTTGGCGAGCAAGGGGAAACGCGCCCCCTCCCAAGCCCGCCCATGGAGCGCCGGTCCGTACTTTTCGGAGACTTCCGCCAGCGTAAGGCCTGCGACGGGGCCATTCAGGAAACGTGAGGTGTCGTCGTTGGACCAAACTTCACCGATTAGTTCGCCGGGCTTGCTCGCGCCCCTCGAGACCTCCGCTTTGCGGGAAACCGGAAGGTCGGTTTCTTCCTGCGCCGGGTATATGGGCGCGAGATCCTCCCGGCCCCAAATCTTTGGTTTAAGAACTGTGGAAAGCTGAAGAGGTGTGTTCAGCGTGGACATGGTTCATTCACAACTTGGAGAAGAACGCGGCCATACGTCGCAACCCCTCGTTGATGTGTTCAAGTGAGGTTGCGTAGGAGATGCGGATATGCTCGTGCGTTCCAAAGGCGGTTCCCGGAACAACAGCAACGTGCGCTTCCTCGAGCAGGCGCTCCGCCAATACGGATGTATCGCCCAAACCATCCTTCTTAAGATAATACCCGACATTCGGGTAGGCGTAAAAGGCGCCGTGCGGAGGAACACAGCGGAGGCCCGGTATGGATTTCAATCCCTCCATGAGACGATCCCGTCGTCGATGATACTCCGCCAGCATCGCCTGCACCGGTTCCTGCGGCCCCTCGACGGCCGCCAGTGCGGCCTTCTGCGCAATGGAGTTGGGGTTCGAGGTCGAGTGGCTCTGGAGCTTCAGCATGTTGGCCAGCAGTCGCGCCGGACCAAACGCAAATCCGACTCGCCACCCCGTCATCGCATACGTTTTGGAAAAAGAATCGACAATCAGCAGGTGTTCACGTTCTCTCGAGGACCCGAGTGAAAACGGCTTGCGCCCGTCGTAGACGAAATGGCAATAGCATTCGTCTGAAATCAGAAGCAGGTTATGGCGGATGGCCAACGCCAGGATCTTCTCCATCTCCCCGGGCGGAACCACGGCGCCGGTGGGGTTGTGCGGCGAGTTCACGATGATAAGCCGGGTCTTGGGGGTGATCAGCTTTTCGATGGCTCTGGCGTGCACGGCGAAGTTCTCGCTCTCGCTGGTTTCCAGCAGAACGGGCTTGGCGCCTTCGTACTTGATGATTTCAAGGAAGGTTACCCAGTGTGGTACCGGTAGGATGACTTCATCGCCTTCGTTGAGCACTGCGGACATCGCTTCAAAGATCGCCTGCTTTCCTCCCACGGTCACCAGGCACTCCTCAACCGTGTAGTTCGATCCGTAGTCCTTCGCGTGCTTTTCCACCAAGGCATGCCTTAATTCGCGAATTCCTCCCGTCGCGGTGTACTTGGTGAAATCATCATTAATGGCGCTGATGGCAGCTTTCTTGATGTGGTGCGGCGTGGGGAAATCCGGCTCACCGGCGCCGAAGTCTGCCAACCCCGCATCCTTGACTTTCAGCTTTTCCGCCCTTTGCAGAACGGTGGCGATAGTCGAAACCGAAATCCGTGAAATGCGCTCGGAAAGCCGCACTTCAACCTCCTTTAGATTTTGCCTTGAAAAACCTTCTGATGAAGCCGATCCTCAACCAACGGGGGAACCAAGTCTCTCACCGATCCCCCATTCTGGAAAATCTCTCTGACCAGGCGGGAACTGACGTAGTTGTAGGCCTCAGCGGGGACCAGGAAAACCGTTTCGAGGCTCGGCTCAAGCTTGCGGTTCATGATGGCCATCTGAAGTTCGTACTCATAGTCGGTGAAGGCGCGAATGCCGCGGAGTATAATCCCTGCCTTCTTTTGCTTGGCGTAATCTACGAGCAGACCTCCGAAGGTCTCCACGGCGACATTGGGCATTTCGCGCGTGGCCTCCTGGAGCATCTCGACGCGTTCCCTGACCGTGAAAAGCGGCGTCTTGTCCTGGTTCGTCAAAATAGCGACGATCAACTCTCCAAAAATCCGCCGCGCTCGTTCGATGAGGTCGAGATGACCATTCGTGATCGGATCGAAAGACCCGGGATAAATCGCTAGATTATCGGGCATAGACTGTTGGGTGAACCACGCCCCCGACGACAGGACCTCAGAGAGTTATTCTAACGTTCGAGGCGGAAGGTTGTAAACGGGAATCTACGACACTAGGTCGTTGGAACCATTCGGCCTTTTGCTTCGTTGGACTTGTCAGCGTGGCAGGAGCGGCAGAACTGTGCTGCGCTGTTGCTGGTGGCTGAGCTTCCGGGATTGTACCAGCCACGCACAAAGAAGCGCGTCGGCTTCACCGCCCCATTCGGAGTGCTGAAATAGGGCATGTCGTGTTGGTCGTGGCAGGTAGTACAGGTGATCCACGATCTGCTGGTCACCGTTGTGCCGCTGACAGTTGACCCGGGCACTCTAACCAGGTGATTCAACGGACCGTCGCCGTCTGTCACATCAAAGTAGTCGGCGGTGAAGGCTCTCCCTTTAGGGCCCGCGAAGGTGATGGAGCCGTCCGCGTTTACGGAGCAGTCCCACTCCTTTTTTCCGCCGCAGGAAATGGTCGCGTTAGGTCCCACCGGATGGCCGTTCATATAACTTCCGACCGTTGATTCATCGTTTCCGAGCAGCGTGGGAGGATTGAAAGTGACCCCGGCGATGCGAACGGTCTCGACGGTCGTGCCCTTCATCATGTCGCTCGTCGCCAGGTTGCCGTCGTGGCAGCTAAGGCAGGCAACAAGGTCTAAGTAGCCGTTTCCTGAAAGGAACGGAATTCCTCCTCGGCCGATGTCCGGCAGCGTGGCGGTATATGCGCCGAGCGGATGGCCTGCAGACGTCAGGGATATCCCATAGTGGGGAGATAGATCCTGACCCCAGAGTGCAGAACGGCCGCTGCTCCTGGAGGGCCTGGCTAGGTTCCCGGGCGCGCCGTTGTGGGGCGTGTGGCACGCCACGCATCCGCGGCCGTACACGTTGTGCGCACCGAGCACGTCTTGCGTCGGCGAGGTGACCTGCGCCGCGGCGATTTCCGCGGCCCAGAGAATCACCAAGAGCGCAACTGCGAATTGCTTCCCACCCGACATTTCCTCCAGTCGTTGCGGCGACCTGCGCCGGACTTGCAATGCCGTACATTCCTTCAAGTCCAGCCTGCTGCACGAAGACGGAGTGACGGTACGCATGATGCGTTTCATTCTGCACCTCCAGCCGCATCCTTTGGATCCGGCGTGATCCACCGAGTAGTTCATCGGCGGCATTCTAGTAGACTTGAGGGCTGTTGTACAGAGTACGAAAGTTATGTTGTACGAAAGTTATGTTCTTAAACGGGCTGACAGGGGGTGAGAGTTTGCGATGGCGGAGAGGGTGGGATTCGAAGCCACGTTGGAGTTTCCCCCAAACACGCCTTCCAGGCATGCTCGTTCAGCCACTCGGACACCTCTCCGTGGCCACCAAGGGCAGCATAGCATAGAGGAGCAGGCAGGACGCCGTGGGCAGAAAGCAGGCGGAAATCTCAAATTGGAAATCGCAGATTTCAGAACTCAAGACCCCGGGACTGATTCACGGCTCGCGGATTGGAAATCGCAAATCAGAAATCGCAAATCCTGAATTACGAAATGCAGCCCCTGGCCCCGATCACTTGAATCGGCGGCGGAATCTCAGTTCCACTCCCACCATGCCGTTCGGGTCGCGGACACCGAGGAGCGAGATATTTTCCCCGAAGGCATACTCAAACTGGATAATCTGATATTGCGAAGAGGCAGTATTGGTAAAATAGGTGAGGATCAAGTCATTCGTCTTCGTCCCTCTCCCCTCATGAACAGAACCGATCACATCACCGACAATCGCGCCGAACATGGTGATCGCCTCCAGGCATCCTAACATAACACCAAGCCGCCAGCGGACCAAGCCCTGACCATTTCCGCGTTAACCTAGTGGAGGTGCTCCGTCTTCGGTGCGCTTTTGAAGAGGCTGATCGTCGCAAATCAGTCAGGATCGCCGATGGTGGTCAAAAAATGCGGATACGGGAAGGCCGCCCGTAACCGATACAAAAACTCACTGGGAAGATTCTGACGTTATAACCCGTTCCTTGCCTCTTCTCAGAGTCACTTTATCCCCGCAGACTGGGGGAGCATTCCGAAGTTCGCCATCAATCCCACAATTGCAGTAGATAACGCTTCCGGAGAAAAAACGAGCGGACCTTCGAATTGCGGCCCGAACTCCTTTAGCCGTTCCATCGCAATGGCCTTCGCGGACTCGTCGTGTTGCATTCCGGCATACAGCCCGATCATCTGATGAAGATACGGAACACTGCAGTCGAAGTGATCCCGAACGTACTCCAGGTCACTGCGAGCGGCGGCGTGCGCACCCGCCGCCGAGTGCTTCATCGCCGATTGAATCCGAATCTCGGCCAGCACTAAACGCGCGGCGCGCTGGTACGCCCACAACTTCGCAAAGTCCTCTTTGGGGCTTTTCGCTATCGCCGCGAGGTTGATCGCAAGGAACTGAGGGCATCGGGGACAGCGATCCATCACGCCTGCTTGCACTCCGGCCGAAAGCCACGCTCGCGCCCTTTCCGGCAATGCTTCAACCTTGAGTTGCCCGACCGTACCTGGAGTGCCCGTGGCACGCAAGTATTCAGTGGCGGCAAAGAGGCTTGAGAAAAGCAGCATCACTGGCTTCGGGTCTCGACCTGGTCGGAAGAGCAGCAGGCCCTCAGCCGTTGTGCAAACGAACGGCTATTCCGGTATGCGCCCTGAATCCAGGATCTCCTTCGCTTTCCGGTTAACCGCCTCTTGCCTTGCCGGATCAGTTTGGGCAAGTGGCGGCGCAGGCGGAGGAGAGCTAGGTTCAGGCTTCGGAGTTTCCAGGTTCAGGCGCTGAAGTTCTTCTTGTTTTCTCCGGAAAAACAACTCTTACTCCTATCCACTCCTCAGCTGACGCCCCTGAGTGTGTATCAACGGGAATTTCCATTCTAGGATCCAACGGTGTTCTCCAGGATACGTCTGACCGGCGCCCAAGTCAAACGTCAGTCGGACCGGCATCGCTCCGTGTCTCCACTGACCGTTCAGGGGGCCAGTTTTGGCTCCCTGCAAGCTGCCAAGGCTCGGAATTAAGAATCGGAGTCTGCCCTCTGGCGAAGATGGTAAGAGTCGAAATGCTGTTGGTTTGGAAATAGGGTCGGAAGGAATACGCACGAGCGCATGCCCTCCTGGTGGAAGGTCACTTCGCGACACTAGCCCATAGTGATAGGCATAGCTCGGCAAGAGTCCGCTAGCCGGCCGTCAGATCTTGAACTCAGCGGACGCGCGTGCTGGCATAACATCATTAGTTCTCGCGAGCCGGCCTATGGCAGGGGCGGGCCGCAGAGTCTACCATGCTCAACAATCTGGGCAAGTTTAAGATTGTCTCGGAGGTGGGACATGGCGCCATGGGCGTGGTGTACCGAGCGGAGGACAACCTCGGACGATCGGTGGCTCTCAAGGTTCTTCCCCCACGGTTAGCAGGGGACGCGGACCTTGTTCAGCGCTTCAACCGTGAAGCCCGGTCGGTGGCGGGGCTCAACCACCCGAATATAATGGTGATTTGCGAAAGCTCCCAGATTGAGGACACATCGTACATCGCCATGGAGTTCATCGAGGGCGAGAGCCTCGACCAGATCGTCTCGTCCCGCAGGGCGGTTCCGATCGTCAAGAAGCTCGACATCATCATTCAAACCTGCCGAGGGCTGCAATACGCCCACAAGAAACAGGTCGTCCACCGCGACATCAAGCCCAGCAACATTATGGTGGACCACAATGGGACGGTAAAGATCGTGGACTTCGGTATCGCCCACCTCGGCGGGGGGACGATGCTGACTCTGACTCAAGACGGCCAGAGACTTGGAACGCCATCGTACATGTCGCCCGAGCAAACGCAGGGGAAGGCGGTGGATGGCCGCTCGGACATCTTTTCCATTGGCGTGATGTTGTTCGAACTGTTGACCTACCAGAAGCCATTCCCGGGAAATGATATTGCGACGGTGTGGTACAAGATTCAAAACGAACGTCCGCAACCGCTGAGCGAACTGCTTCCTACCTATCCTCCTGACCTCGAGAAGGCCGTCAACAACGCGTTGGCGAAGAATCGCGAGGGCCGCTATCAGACGGCTGAAGACCTGGGCTTCGCGCTTCAGCAAGTCAGCGACTACTTCAAGCATGACATGATCGAGATGTATGTTCAGGAAGGGCGCCGCCATCTCGAGTCAGGCAATCTCACGGTCGCGAAGGAGTCGATTCAAAGGGCCCTCGAGATTGACAGCACCCGCGAGGTTGCCAAGAGTCTGTTCGAGCGGGTGCAGGGACAGATTGAAGCCCGCCGGCGCGCACAACGAGTTGATCAGGTGCTGCGCCAGGCAATGGAGGCTTTGCACGCGAGCCGGTATGACCAAGCCATCGCTCAGCTTGATGAGGCATTGCAACTGGATCCGGCCCACGAAAAAGCCCGGCAATACAGAACCCTTGCAGTGGAGCAGCGCGAGCGGTTACGGAAAATCAGTCAGCATATGGAGCGCGCCGAGAGGCTGGTGGCCGATGCGGATCTGCAAGGCGCCCAAGAGTCGCTGGAGGCAGTCCTGGCGCTGGACGGCGAGCACAGCGCGGCGCGTAGCAAGCTGGAGTGGGTGCTCAAGGAACTCGCCGAACAAGAGCGCCAGCGGCAGGTTCTCCAGTATACGCAAGATGGCAAAGACTGTCTGGCGCAGAAGAACTTCGACCAGGCAAGGGAGTTGTTGGAGAAGGCGCTGGCTCTGGATCCCATCAACATTGCGGTTGAAGCTCTGCTGCGCCAACTCCGAACCGCCCAGCAAAAGGAAAAGGAACGGCAGAGGCGGGAGGGACGCCTGACAGGCATCCAGGGCGCGCTCAACACCCGAGAATACGACCAGGCTGTGGCCTTGGCCGAGCAGGCTTTAGAAGAGTTTCCCGCCGACCCTCAGGTGCTGAAAATTTACGCCCAGGCGTTGCGCCTTGCCGAGCTCGAGACTCGCCGGCACTACGTGGAAGAACAAACCCGCATCGCCCGCGGTTTCTTCCAGAAGGACGAGTATGCCGAGGCGGTGAATGTGCTCCAAGGCGCACTCGAGAAAGTTCCCAATGAAGTCCGTCTGACAGCTTACTTGAAGACAGTCCAGGAGGCGCAGCAACAAGCGGCTGCTGAGATCCTGAGGCGAGATGTTATTCGTAGGGCCGGGGCTCTGATCCGGGAGAAGAAGTTTGCTGAGGCGATTACCGCTTTGCAAGCAGCTCTGGCGCAGGGGGGCGAATCACCTGAGATTCTGGAGGTGTTGCAGTTTGCGCGCGAGCAGCAGTCTGAGCAGCAGGAAGTAGAGCGCACCCAGCAGGTGCTCACCTGGGCGCAGACCGAACTGCGCGAACAGAACTTCGAGGAAGCCTTGCGCATCCTTAATCTGGCGCGGCGGGAATCGAGCTCCGCTGATCTTGAGGCGCTGCTGGCCAGCGCTCGCGAGCAACAGCAGCAATTCGAATAACAACGTGTTGAGGTGATGCAGTAGGCTCGCCGTTCGCTCGAGGGTGGAGAACCTGGCCGCCCTGGCCCTGCTTGAGGCTGCGCCCAAGGCCTGCTTCAAGAACGAAGAGTTCAGGCAGCTCCATGCCCAATGCCTCGCGGGCCTCGACCGTGCCGCTTCCATCCGAGGCGCAGCCGCGGAGGTGGAAAAAGCTGGCGCGGAGGGGAACCTGGACAATGCCCAAAAGCTGCTCCAGCAAGCCCTTCAGACCTACCCGAATGAAGCCGTTCTATTGGCCGCCCAAGAGCGCTTGCGCGCTGAAGAATTTGGCCTGCAGCGCGATGGGTGGCGCAAGCTGATCGGCTAAGCCAAGGCTGCCATCGACCGCATGGACTACGAGCGGGCGATGGGGATTCTCGCCGCTCTGCCACCGGAGCTGTCCAAAGCCCCCGAGTTGGCTGCGGAAGGCCGAGATTTGCAAGAACAGGCCCGGCAAGGCGCGCGTGCGCTGGTCTTGCGGCAGGAGGCCATTCAGGCCGCAAACGAGCACATCCGCAACAACCAATTCGAACTTGCCATTGCAGTCTTGGAGAAGGCTTCGGCGGAGGCAGGCGAGTCCCCTGAACTGGCTGAGCTTCTCCGGTCCGCGCGTGATCGGCGGGCGTCTGAGTCATCCCAATATTGTGAGAGTGTACGGCCAAGGCACGGCCGGCGCGGTCCGCTATATCGCTATGGAACTGGTCGACGGCGAATCCCTGGCCTCTGCGATCCAGGAAGCAAGGCGGCAGCGCACCACCCAGCCACCGTCGGACTCGAATTTACGCACCAGCCACATTCGACAAACGGTTTCCATGTTCGTGGATGTTGCCGATGCGCTCCAACACGTCCACGAGCACGGCATCGTGCACCGGGATATCAAGCCGCTGAACCTTCTCCTCGCCAAAGACAAATCTCGCCTGCTACTTACAGATTTCGGCCTGGCGAGGGATGCCGAAGCTATGGGAGTGACTCGCCTCGGCGACTTCATGGGGACAGTCCGTTATATGTCGCCGGAGCAATTGCTCGCCCAGCGAGTCAACGTCGATCGTCGCACGGATATCTGGTCGCTCGGGATTTCACTTTATGAGGCTGTGACGCTCGATCTGCCGTATTCAGGCGACAGCGAGGCGGCGTACATCGCCGCCGTGAGCATGAAGGACCCGGCTCGCGCGAGTGCCCGGGACAGAACCGTCCCTAGAGACCTCGAGACGGTGCTCATGAAATGTCTGCAGCGCGATCCGGAACGGCGCTACGCCACGGCGCGCGAGCTAAAGGATGATCTCGTGCGCTTTCTCGAGGATCGTCCTGTGCTGGCGCGCCGCCCGGGGGTCATGCTGAAGACCGCCCGTCTCGCTTGGCGCCACCGCCTCCTGGTGGGAGCCGTCGCAATCGCTGCAACCCTGGTCCTGGCGATAGGGGGAGCACTGGTAACCAGGGCGCGCCACCGCGCCGAGTTGGAACGAATTCGCTGGACCCTTCAACGAGTCATCAGCAGCCCCAAAGCGGAGCCTGAATCCCTCCAGCCGGACTGGGGACACCTGCATGCGATTTTAAAGAAGGAAGTTAGACGAAATCCGCACGGAGACCTCGCGCTGCTGGCGCAGCGCGCGGCCTGCCGTGCTTTCGTCTACGCGCCGTCCTTTGGACTCTCGTCAGATTTGCCTGACCTGGATGTGGGAGTCAATCCCGGGGTTGATACCGGCAAGGACTTCCTCAACATCCTGTCTTATGAGGGAGCCTTAGATGACGGGCCGTGGAAGCCGATCGGTTCAGTGGCTTATCAAGAAAAGGATGAGAATGGTGGGTTCACGACTGGGTACACCTTGGACAAGATTTTTACCATTCCTGAACTGACCCCTACTCCCCACGAGGTTAAGCTTCGTGTCACCTTCCGATTGTTCGGGGCCGAGAAGCTTCCTACCGAAGCCCGGGGAGATTTGGCAAAACGCAGGTCGGTTCCCGGAGCGTTCGAGAAGGCATGGCCCGCCGTCAGAAACTGTGTCCCGCTCTTCACCGAGACGCGAGCACTGGACTCCGTTTCTATCAACCTTTCCACGACATATCCGGACGATTTTCCTCGCAAGGTCTTCGCAAGGCAACTTACGGAACCGCCCCAGACGTGGTCTCACCTCGAGCGGGTCCGAGTCATCAGAGTGAGATTGCCCGCCGGCAGCGCCCCGGGCTTCGCGCTACGATGGCCCCCGCACGACGGACATAGCCCATTTTCTAGCAATCCCTCTGCCTCTACCAACGAAACAAGCTATTGCTCACCGCCAAATCTATCTGGTCTCGCCAGTCCGGTGGTCGGCATCGAATTCTTCGGCCGATTGGAACCGGCGGTTCCAATTGCAGCGGACGCAACCCTATGGTCCGATCATGGTTTGAAACCGCTGCTCTCTTTCCCGGTTATCTGGAGCGACGGTGAATTGCAGAGCATACCGACGGCGGGGGGCGTTGCCGCCGAGGGTGGTGATCGCACTTGGCCATACAATGGGGCGGAGTTCCCGAAACCGAATCGGCCTCTTCCAACACTGCCGGATGGCGTTTCGGACGGCACGACGTCCGGGCGCATTGACTTCGCGGCCTCCCGCTCCGTCGCCCTTACACTCAAAGGCCTTGACCACTATTTCGGCGACCAACTCTCGGTTCCGGTTGCCTCTCTCGAGGTGGTCACTGTGCCTGCCGAATGGGTTCAAAAGGAGGGATGCCGGTAGTTCCTCGCAGGGGCAGACCTCGATGGTCACCTCAAAGCCGGCCAAAGGATGCTGTCCGGGATCAAGTCCTTTTAACCTGCCGATTCCCTTCCTGGCCAGCCGACTATGGCCGGCCAACTTCGCGGACCGCACTTCAGCAGGTGCCCGCCGTGAAGGCGTCCGTCGAGCATGGCGCTGACCGCGCAGTCACCAGAGATTGATCCAACGCACCCAGAAGGGATTGATGGAAGATCGCCCCCGGCCAGCATCCCTTTCGGCTTTTGGGGCACTCTTGAAATACACTTGGTCTACCCCGCCCGGCAGCCATGGCATTTTGCGCAAAGCTCGGAGCCGGACGTGAGGCTTGGGGTCTATTAAAGGCTGGGGCGCAATGCTCCCCCACAATCCTACTAATTCCTCGTTGACAGGCAATTCGAGCATTACCTGCTCCCGAAAATCATTCCAATTCTTACACACGGCTGTTAACGCTCGGTAATGCAACGGAAGTGATTTGATCTGGGAGAGAATCTCTGTCGGAATCCACCCTTCATACATATCCAGCCGCTCAATCTTCGAGTAGACTGCGGTTAGGGCGGCTTCATCAACCCACCAGCATCCATAGGGGTCCGACATTTTTTGGTCCTTCCCAGACCAGCCCGCCATGCGATAGAATTTATGAGGCCCGCTAAACCTGACGACCAACATCGGTTTGCCTTTGTCAAAAGCAGATAGCACTGAGTTCGGTACACTAATCGGTATAGGTGAACTGCGTAACCATGTTACTGGATCTATTGGGAGCGGTTCCTTCATGGGACCTCCTCAGGGATTGGACAAAACACGGGGGAATAGATGGTGCTGCAGTTGAGCTGAGTACAACCGTTCGCCGCCGCATCTTGTTGTTCGGACACCTCCCGACAACATCGCCGCAACAGCAGGAAGTGTTTGTGATCGAAAATCTTGTTTCCGGGCAGTAATCAAGTGTAGCACGGGTCTGCTTGTTTGCTCCCTAGGCGTCCAAGCGCTAGGAATTGTTGTTTCTTCTCGTCCTCCAAGACATTGGCCATCGCTACGAGGCTAATGCGTCGTGCCTCAAGTCAATGTCCCGGAGAGTATCTCCGTTGGCCGGTTTTCGGGTTACCATCAATGGCGGGTTTTGGGTGACTGCTGAGGTTTGTAGTAGGTCCCGGTGCCGTGGGTAGTTGCCATTGGAGCACGCCTCGCTCTATCGCGAGGGTTGCCAAGCTTATATTGCCCTACTTATTGCATTTCCAGTATGGAGTTAACTGCTCTCGAAAAACCCCAAGCGTCAAAATCGGCTATGACCTGGGGCCATCGCGTACCTTCAACACTTATGGAAATTGGTTGTGAATCATTGCCGTGCATCTCCCGAATGATGAGCGGCGAGGATGAGGGTCTAGTGGGTACTCTTTGGAAGTGGCTGGGCGGTTCCTAGAGGCGCGAAAATCGCTCGAATCCCCTTTACATCAGCGCAGAATTTTCAATGCCCCTACAACTGGAGCGGATATGTCGATCACTGGTCGCAAAGAATTCTTGACCATTCCTGAGTCAGCGCAACGTTGGAGCGTATCCTGTCGGATGGTTCGCAGGAGGTTGATGTTCCTGCGCACGAAAGTGCTGGACTTCAATCCCCGTGGCGGGCGCTGTCGCAAGCTGGTGCCCTTTGGCGCGGTTCTTGAGCTTGAGAGTCGGCAACTCCGGGTGCTTTAGGCAATTCCTTCCAGGTGGCAATCAGAAGCGCGTCCAATCTATCCTGGCGAGACTTGACCCACCGCGCATAGTGCTTCTCCGTGGTTCGGATGCTCGAATGGCCGAGGAGCCTTGAGACTTCCTCAAGCGGAATCCCCGCGTCGAACCATTCGACGGCGGACGGCATCGCCGATGGCAAGCCCGGTGTATCTCATGCATCGGATGAGCGCATGCACTCTGGCGGCCTTGGTTGCGTCCGGGAACGCTTTCGGGATGGCCTCTAGAATTCCCTTGAATTGGTCGGGCGTCAGTGGGAGTGTGGGCGCTTGCTCCGCCTTGATGGCGGACATGGCCACGGCTGGGTTGCGCTGAATAAACCCCGCGTTGAGGGCATACCGGAAAAACGCCCGCAGCCTTCCCTGTACCTTCTGGCGTGTGATTGATGAGGGATACTCTGATTCCCACGTCAGGCGAAATTCGGTTAGGTCGGGCAGGCTAACTTCGGCGAGATAGAATTTCCGCTGCTCCTCGCAAAACTCGCGGAATCGGCCAAGCTCGCGGCGATACTTGCCGAGGACTCCCGCGTTGAGGTTCTGCCCCTGCTTGTTTTGGAGAGAGGTTTCGATAGGTTGACGGACCATCGGCGGGCGGTCGGGCTCCACGGGCTTGCCGATTGACTCATACGACAACTCGACTTCACGCTTGATCGTCTCGGCCCCGGCCCACGTTCGCTGCTTTGTGGCCTTGCGGTATTGCTTGCCTTGGTAGGACCATCGCAGATGTTTCCTGCAAGAGCATCGCTTATAAAACTCGTTCCCCGTGCCCGGGCATCCCAGCGAGTGGCGAACAAAGATTGTGATGAGCGGCGCGTCCATGGCTCCTCCATTCGGGCGCAGCATAGCGCCCACGGGTTTTGGAGTTAAGCCTGAAGTTAACCCCATTTATAGTACCAAAGTAACTTGTTACGTGTTTTCAGCAACTTAGGCATGGCGGAGAGGGTGGGGTTCGAACCCTAACCGCGTATTGATTTCATGTAACTTATTGATTTCAGGAAAAGACAAAAACGTTGAAAACAGCCAAAACGCCACTGTGAGGTACACGGCGGGTACACGGCATGGATCCGTGAGGAAACACGGGTCGCGTGCCCGGCACCAGCAGGTCGATCACTCTGCACACGAACAGACGATATCAAGTTCTTCCATAGAATCACCCGCACGTAGAAGGCTGGTCCGGTCGCCCCCCGCGCCACAACAGGAGTGGGTCAGTTTGGCCAATTTCAGGACGGACGTTCTTGAGTCCTAAACCGGCGAGGTGCCCACTCACCACAGTTTCCGTGCGGCCGTTATCCGGGAGTAATCTGACAGGACTGTAAGGGGCGAGTGGGTTGGTTTGTAGACTGAAATGGAATCGGTGTGGGAATTTCTGGGCAAGCTGAAGAATCGTGAGCTCAGAGCCTGGTAAAGCCGTCGCCGGTCCACAGTTCTGAGCCCACTCCGTTATGGACAAAAAAAAGGTCGTTGGGATCATACCTCTTTTTGATCTCGGCGAGGCGGGCGTAGTTGTTACCCCAGTAGGAGCGCTGAAAGTCGATTTCGAAGAAGTTGCTCTCGGAGACGTAAGCTCCGGCACCGTCAGCGACAGCGCGGAGTTCGTTCATACGGCGATGCACCGCCTCAGCCCCCTTCCGGCCTTTCGCGAGGTCCGATTCGTGCATGAAGATTCCGGGATACGCGGGGCCTTGACCGTCGGTAACAAAGGCAAGAGCAAAAGCGCTCTGCACCGCGGGATTCATGGCAGTATCTTTTGCAGCCTCGATGGCTTCCGCAGGCGCGCCGGCGAGCCCCCTATTGAAATGGAGCTCGACTTCGCTGAAACGGGAAGCTGCAAATAAGGAGTTGGCCAGTTTTTCTTGTGAATCGTCCTGCAACAACGACGCAGGCATCCAAAGCGACTCGAAACCCCAGACGACCCAACCGACTTGCCCCGAGTCACCCTTCCACCAGACGTTGCTTGAGTTAGCACCCCAGCGGGAGTTCGCCTTGAAAACATCATGGTGGTGCTCTCCGCGCCAGTCTAGATCCCACCAATGCCGAAATGGCATACTACCGACCACGAGTTCAGACGCGATCGTGTGGTCTCGGGGGGACTGCGCTAGCCAATGGAAGAATGGCTGCCACACTTTTTGCGCTTGCTCCGTGTCCAAACCCAGCTGGACCATGCTGATCTCGAGATTATTGTCCGGCGAGAAGCACGCTTGTTCGCCCCAAAGATCGTTGAAGAGAGCCTCGCGGTAGAAGCCAACAAACTGGCGAATCAAACGACGATAGGCAGCATCTGAAGAAGCTTCTACGGTGAAATTGGCCCCGCGGGCAAATTCAGGAAGATCCCTCACGCGCAGGGTTAACTTGCTGATTACACCAAAGGTGCCGCCTCCGCCACCTTTCAGAGCCCAGAACAGGTCCGGGTTTGTGCGAGCATTGGCAATCCGCACTTTGCCGTCGGCCGTTACGACCTCGGCTTCGAGGAGGCCGGTTGCGGCCATGCCGAAATGCTTGGAGAAACTGCCGAAACCACCGCTTTGAACCAGACCGGCAACACCAACGGTGGTGCAGCCGCCGCCTTGAACGTACTCGCCGGCCTTGGTAGTGACCGTGTCGTAGGCTTGCCAGACAAATTGTTCCGGCGCCCACGGTGACAGCCCGCTGAGGAGGGTGAGTCGACTGGCAACCCTGAGGGACAAAATCATGCCGGATCGTGACGTCATGCATGTGGCGCGTCCAGGCCAGGAGAGAATCGGGCGCGTTCGAGGTGCCTTGATAGCTATGCCCACCGCCTTTGACGACAAGACGCAAGTTGTTTTCGGCGGCAAAGCTCGCTGCGGCCGCGATTTCGGCAGCATTTCTTGCGGCGACAGCATACACACTGGGTTTGGTGGTCCAAGCGTCAATCCAGCCCAGGGTTTGGGTTATGCCGGGATTGTCGCCGGTGTAGTAGGGATTCTTCAGATTTGCGAAGAGAGCCTTGCAGTCAACGCTCTCCGACGAGGACAAGCACGCGTTGATCGGAAAATCGACCGGGATGAGATTGCCACCAACGGCATCGTTGAGACGCTTCCGAGTATCCTTGGTCGGCCAACCTGGGTCGGAAGGACGGACCCTGCGAATTGCGGGGCTTGCGAACAGCCGACGTGGCTATGGCGGCAGAAGGGATGCCGCCCCGGATGCCTTCAAGAACATTCTTCGATTCATTTAGCCACACTCCCTTCCTGACCCACAACAACCCTCTAGGATCTCAATAATCGGTTACGGATGAATTCCATCATGACTCACCACTGGAGGCAAGGGCCCGTTTCCCAGCAAGTCTCAGCGCCCAACTCGTCAGTGATCGCACGCCTTCAGCCGCCCGGACCTACGGACTAATGGCGCGTAACCGATCCAGTTCCAGGTTTGCTAAAATTAACCGGCCAACCGGAAACAATACCGATTGCGAAGCGGTAGCTGGGGTCAACTTCCGGATGCGCCGTTGCTCCCCCGAAATATTGGATTGCCCGTCCGGGTTCGTCGAAGAGCACAAGGCGAATAGGCAGGAGCTACTTCCCACAACCCCATATGCCCGTCGCGTCAACGGGTCACTCCTAAGTTTGGCTGACTAACCAAGCACTAGCATCAATTCGTAATAAATTCGGCTTCTAAATGCGAGGGTCCGCCGAATGGGAAGTACGGCCAACCTCGACACTTTTTACTATGGTTCCAAGTGAATCGCGATTTGCCTTCTGATGGAATGGGGCTTGGGATCGCCACACTCTGTCAGGGCAGCATCCGTGCATTCGCGCCCGATTGTTTCGACCGGGTTGTCTATCTTGCCTGACAGGATCTTCCCGTCGGTCAGGCTCGTTTTTATTTCAACATCGAAGGTTTCCTTACCCACTGCGGCGAGATACTTTCCGTTTTCCATTTTCTGTACTTGGACCCAGTTGTTGGCTGTATCTGCCACTGGCTTGCGCATCCAGTCTGCCGGCAGTTGGACCTCAGGCTTTTCGGGCGGCACGTGATGGATGAGGATGATGACCGTGTTCTCAGTTTGGTTGACCTCCTTGAGACTGAGGTCAAAATCGATGGAGTCTTCCCCGATTAGGACGTAGCTGCCATCTGCCCATGAGTTGGGCTTGCCGTGTTTGAGATAAAAATGATCTCCGGCATGGGCAAGCTTCTGCGTCTTTTCGGCCAGCCACAGATCGACGTAGAAGTTCATGAAGTCTGTTACGGGCCCGACGAGCCTGCGGTCAATCCGGCTGAGATTGGGGAACACGGAATGGCGATTGGGATCTAGCGTGAGCTGCTGCCGAAAATCCAGGCTGGCAGCGGGGAGTTCAAGTTTCTGACCGTCAGAAATCAGATTGGACCAGCGATACTCCTCGAAGTAAGTTCCGGCGAGGTCTTTCTTGACGATTCCGTCAGCTTGAATTTCATAATGCCAGCGTTCGTTGACACCTATCATGTGGTACGTCAACTTCTCGCCTTCACGGTAGCGCCGCAGCAACAGATTGTAGTCATTGGTGAGAGCCTGCGCGGCGAGCAGGTTAGAAACGACGGAGATTAGGACACCGGACGCGAGTAACTTCGTCATTTGTTTCTTATCCCTCCTCGCGAGAACGCCGGTCCTTGGTTCTTTTTGGGCGTTCGAGGAAGCGCCGCGATTTTGCACAACGAGTCTACAGGACTCATGCCGTTATCGCCAACGCCCGATTAACGCTTCGAGGAAGAGTGCATAACTTCAGGACTTGCCGGCGGTTAGATCTCCTGTGACGGTGTAATGCTTGCCCACAGTATCCACCCCGGATTCCTGACAATCTACTTCCCACCCGCGAGCCCTCGCTTCGAGGAAGTTTGGCTCGCACGGCTCTCGGTGGATGCTGTTGGGTATAGTGAAGTCTCCCAACTCCTCTATCGTCGGGCACTCGCAAGATGCTTTCCGGTTGACCGCAGGAGAATTGTTTCGCTCGTTTCCCAGCCACTGGCGGTCGCTTAGAAAGCGCCATTCCGTTGATTGGTTTTGCCCGTAAAACTGGCTCGCCGGAAACTGACCCGCTCCAAGAACATCCAAGCGTTACTGCGGCTCAGGGAGCGCCCCTTTACAAGCGACTACGGTTTTTTGCCAGAATTGACCTGGGAAGAGCACCACCCCAGATTCAGGATGCGTGTGGAGCGCGAGGTGGCAGCGTGAGTAACGCAGAAGCACAAAGCCGTATGGCGCGGGTCAGAGCTAAGCGGCGCAATAATCACGATAGCAGACCGCAATCTGTAGCTGACCGCTATGAGGCTTTTGTACGGGAATACCTGGTTGATTTGAACCCAACATGGGCCGCTATTCGGGTTGGATATAGCCCTCACACTGCATTCGTGCAGGGACCACGCCTGTTAAGAAATGCTAGCATTCAAGAAATGGTAAAAGAGGGCAAGGAAAAGAAGCGATTAGAGAGCAGGGAAACAGCCGATAGCGTGCTGAGGGACTAGGAGTTATTGAAAAAGGCTGACGTCCGAAAGATGTTCGACGAAAAGGGAAACCACAGGGGAATCCACGAATTAGACGACGTTACAGCAATGGCTGTTAAGGGCTATGATTTTGTGACCCTCTACGAAGGCGAAGGGGAGCAGAAACATGCCTTTGGACTACGCCGAAAAGTTAGATTGATCGACAAGCTTGCCGTACGGTCGAAGCTCGGAGAGCACTTCGGGTTATTCGACAAAAAACCTCAAGTGCAGGTGAACATACTCAATGAATTCTACCTCCGAAGCAAGGAAGAACTTCAGATACTTCATACAACACGGAAAATGGCCCGAACCTGAATCTGAGCCACGACAAATCGGTTCTGGAACAACAAGCTCTGGCAGCTAAAGTCTTACGCGAAAAGGACATCGACGACGCCTGCAACGCTGATCCCCTCGAGTGGCTTCGGCACTGCACTCGCACCCACGACGACCACTGGCGCGAGAAGGGCCCTGAGCCCTAGGCTCGATTCCCTGACAAACCATTCTTTCCCTGGCTCTTTGAGGGCTTTCGCAATGATCGGCGCCTGTTTATACCAAAAAGCCGCGACATGATGAGTTCGTGGTCCGTCGTCGGTTACCTGGTCTGGGTAGCGCAGTGGTACGGGCCTGCTCACATCATCATCCAGACACAGCGCGAGGACAAAGCCAAGGACCTTGTGAGTGGCACCGACGTGCCGGGGTACGTGCGGACTCTGTACGAGCAACAGGACGATTTCCTGAAGATCCTGCACCCCACTCCGCGGCCGCTGTCCGAGATGGCCGGCTTGGTCTTCACCTGGACGAACAGCTCGAAGATTCAGGGCGTGCCTTCTGGGGCTGAGCAGATACGTCAATATCATCCCAGTTGCGTGTTTTTCGATGAAGCCGCCTTTCTTGATGACTTCCTTGGTTCCTACGGGGCTGCGGAGCCCGTCGCGACTCAGATTGTTGCCGTCAGTTCTGCGGCGCCGGGCGACTTCGGGGACATCGTGCTGCGCGTGCTGGACAGCAACAAGTAATGATGCGTGAAGCTCGGTCAAAACACTGATTGGGGGAAGTTCGCTCACTGGGTACGCCGAAGACAGAGGAAGAATGCTTGGCGCGTGAAAAGAATCAGATTGGTGCTGGCAGACAAGCTGCGCGCACTGGGGCCGCTCGGCAGGCGCTACGGGGTGTCAGCTAATTGGGTGCAGGGTACCGTCAAACCAGAGGATCCAATTATCGTTTGCCGGAGTGCGTATGCGACTCCTGGAAGGTGCAGGGGCGTAGAGGATTCAGTTCGGCAGTCGCGCCAGCGCAAGCTCGTAGGCTTTCTGCTTCGAGGTTGCCCCGCTTCCGAACAGGATGTGAGCGTAGCGGTCGCCATTGATCTTCTCGATGTGATCAACAAACGCGGTGACCGCGTTGAGTGCGCCCCAGAGCGTCTTCTCGGCAGGCGGAATATTCAGGCCGTTGTTGCTGCCGTTCGCGAAAACTGTGGCAACGGCGTTGCGAGTTTCGATGATCTTTTGTTTGCGGGTGCCGTATTGCCTTTGTAGGCTAACGGGGACTGAGCCGTTGCCGGGTAGACGAGGTAACGGGAGAAGCTTCTCCAATAGCGGCAGAATCTGATCATCCTCGAATGGTACGGAGTGCATTTTCTTGAATGTTTCTCCGAGGTCGGCAGCGGCCTTTGAGCAAAATTGATAGAAATCCTTGGCCTCAGCCGCGAGGCTCAGAGGGCCGACCTTATGTGCCCGCTCGAAGACGTGAGAAGACCGGTCTTCGCGCATGGCAAGGGCCAGAGTGTTCTGGCAAACCACGCGCACCGTCGTCAGACGGAAATTGATGGCAATTGTGCCGTCGTGACTGTTGGTGAGCAGCATGTAGGGCTCAACCACGTCCTTCTCAGCAACCGTGATATTCTCCGGCAGTCTTGCCAGCAGCCAGATGACCTTGCCATTACCCAAGTACCCGCCCGTATGGTAGAGCCGCTGTCCAGGTCCCAGGAATATTTCGAGCGCCTCCGCCGCCTCTCGATTCTGTAAGGGGCGAAACTGCGGGTATACAACACTCAGCACAGCCTTGGGATCGCCCGGTTCCAAGTCATTGCGCACAACCGCCATGCGCCTGGTTATGCTCCTCGGTCGCCTCTCTTCGGTTCGGATCGGCACCAGCTTCACACTCCAGTTCAGGCCGCCCGCCTCAATCGCTTCCTGAGCTGTTGCAGGCTGCGGCAGTTGACCTGAATGTGGTAATCGCAATCGTCCTTCTCGGTTGCCACCAGATACAGCCAGCCAGCCGTAGTCACGAGGTCTCCCTCTTTGACCCCGAGCGGGTTGTCAAATTTGGGTATTCGGAGGTCTTGGTATCGTGGGTCGTCCTCCTTGGCAGCCGGCGGCTCACCCAAGGCCAGTAACTTATCCAAGGGAATGGCCTGACCCGGACCGCTTGATCCTACCCCTTGGGGGAAACTCGTCTTGATCGGCCAGCGAGCCTTCCCAGCACCGTTACAGGTCTGCGCACTGGAAGGTACGGTTGCCATTAAGGACACCAAAGCACTTGGCAGGAGTAATCCGCGAAGGGTGGGGTCAACTTCCGATTGACCACTCGTTCAGAATCGCCCTCGCGACCAGCGGCAGATACGGGTGCCAAAGGCGGGTTTTGCACCGCCAATCAAACTGCAACGTTCCATAGCCAAGAAGACGATGGCTTCGGCAGTTGCGTCCGCTGCTACCGGCCGGGACCCAGGCGCCCTTCCGGCTAGTTGTGCCGGTGTTCGCTCTTGGGAAGGGTAGTACCACAATCGGACATTGCGCCAGCGAGGGAACGCCCAAATTTAACAGTATCTATCCAGTTTTCAGCGCCTTAACGACGGGCTGGCAGTGGCAAGCAGCTTGCACGGGCATATCGTGGATGTGCAAGCGTTCTTCGTCAACCGTTTTGACAGTTGGCTGCGTCGCATAGGCCGAGACCGGCGGTTTTCACCGCCACTTTTGCCTTGCCGGGTGATGGGTGCTCGTCCTCAAATTTGGGTTCGGAAGCGAATAGCGAGAAATGCGGACCCTTCAACCCCTGGCTGACGGACCGGCGAGGCAGCCGCCGGAGGAGACAAAATGACGACCCACACGATCGACACGGCAGAACTTAAAGCGGCAGGAATTACCCGTCCGCTCAGGTATGCAGCCGCGTTGCTGGGCGACTTAAAGGTGGCGCTCCGCTCGCTGGGGCGGACCCCCACGTTGTGGGTCACCGTGGCCCTCACGCTGGCGCTGGGCATTGGCGTGAACGCCGCCATTTTCAGCGTCGTGCGCGGCGTCCTGTTGCGTCCGCTGGTGAATCGCGATGAAGATCGCCTGATTTACATCCAGCAGAGCGCGCCCGGTCTGCAAGTGGATAATGCCACGTTCTCAATTCCTGAGATCACTGACATAGGCGCCCACTTGGAGACCATCAGCAAACTCGGCACGTTCTCCACCATCGACTTCACTGCGCAAGGATTCGGCGAGACACGTGGAATCCACTCCGGCGTTGTCGACGGCGCCTATTTTGAGGTGATGGGGCTGAAGCCGGTGTTGGGCCGCCTGCTCGACGCGCGCGACGATGGCCCCAACGCCGCCGGCGCAGTAGTGCTCACGTACAAGTTCTGGGTCACCACGCTGCATGCGGATCCGAAAGTGATAGGAAAGGTGATACGGCTGGGCAGCATGATGCAGGTCCGCTCAGCAACCATCGTCGGAGTTCTCGAGCCCTCGATTCCCTACCCGGCG
>Ga0209517_10001693_pt1 | contig 32613 bp, 22 predicted proteins | sample PeaSoiMetSII2010_FD_187695 | JGI IMG/M metagenome (GOLD analysis project Ga0209517, IMG submission 187695) | Peat soil microbial communities from Weissenstadt, Germany - SII-2010 (SPAdes) (version 2) | ecosystem: Environmental > Terrestrial > Soil > Wetlands > Peat | place: Germany... | reverse complement strand
AGCGGACCTCCGGCCGCACCGCCGCCGAACGACAGAAATGGGCCAGCGAACCAGCCGATTACACCCTCACCATCGTCCCGTCAAATCTCCCGAAAACAGACGTAAGTCCCGGAAGTTAAGGGCAGTGGGATGGAGCCACATATTTACTGCATATCGGATCCGTGGATCCGTGCCGATCGTGATAACCCGCCGCTGGTGTCCTCAACTGCTCCGATCCGGCCAGGATCTACTTGCCCGGCGACGAGCCAGACTCGACTGCGCTACGCAGCGTGGTCGGCGGTCATACCGATGACCAGGAAATACCCGCCGTTATGGTCGGCTCCCAAACGTTAGTGCTCTCCGCTCGCAGTAATGCATAAAAGACGTTATGTGTGCAGTGCCGAGGATTACGCTTTGGCGGCTGGGATAGTGGATCAGGATCGCATCCGTTGTGTCACACCCGGTTCTTCACAAAGCAATTACACTGTGATTCGATCGGCAAGGCGCGCGGACCGCCGTGGCCAGCAGTGAAGGAATGCTGATTCAGGCTTAACAGCTATCTAGTGAATGTTCCTGACGGAATAGGTCGGCTTGAGTTCCTCGGCGAGGTTCCCCAACTCGGGGTAGATGTCGCCTTGCCGAAACCCGCAGGCGTGGATTTCCTGGGCCAGCCGGTCCAGGTGGCCGGCGTCCAGGATCACGAGGCGCAGGAATTCGCCGTGCCGTTGCCGCATGTTGAGGGCGGCTTGGCTGGAGTGGATGGTGAAGCAGCCCTGCTGCACGAACATGCGCAGGTCAATTTCGGACGCCCTGGCGGCCAGCACCCCGGCCGTTCTCCGCGGCGTCGTCGGTGAACGCGGGCCAGAGCATGCCCTCGCACAATTGCGCATCGATCGAGGGCGTCAGCGGCGGGAACCCCTCCCGCAAGTTCAGCAGGTGCGGGTACAGGACCCAGATCACCGCATCCCCGGCGGCTGTCCCGGCTCTGGCCGCGGCGTATCGCTCCAGGGCGAAGTAGGCGCCTACTAACGGTGACCTGGTCCAGTCCAGCAGCCGGGTAGGCAGCCCGTAATGCTGCATCAGGCTCAGCCAGGCCGCGCTGGCCTCGTAACCGGGGGCTGGGAGTACCGGATCGCCGCCCGCGTACGGAACCGGTTCGTCAGATTCCCCTCATCGGCCGGGGTGTATCCGCGGCAGATCGACGGCAAGGCATCTCAGCTCGCGACGCTGTGACCGCGCTACCACGGCCAGTGGCCATCGGCATTCATCCGCGTCACGACGTCAACAAGCTCGCCGCCCGGCCGCACCACGATCGGCTCGACTTCCGACACGACCGTCCCGCCAGCCACGCCAGCTCCCTCCGCCGATGCGGGCCAGGTTTCCGGAAGGCAGTCAGGCAAGGCTTCCCGATTCCAGCGCGACCCGATTCACACTCTGCACGCCAGCTCTTCTGACAAACTACCCTCGACGCCGCAGCCCTAGCAGCCTGCGGTCCTGGCGCGGGCGGCAGTACACGTGGCGGTACGTTCAGCCAGTGAGCGTCAGCAGCAGGCCGTCATCAGGCGGCAGCGAGTACACCGTAGTATTCCGGGCTGCTTCGTCAGCCAGGTTCCTGCCCGAGGAAGGCTGGGAGCACTACTTCCACATCGCTGCTTTCACAAGCGAAACAGTTCGGACGAGGGCGTTCACCCGGTGGGTGCCAGAAGGCTCGCATTCAAGTCCGAGAGAGCTCGTTGTCGAAGTCAAGGGCCACGCCGACTCGCTCGATGAAGCGGTTGCCAGGTTCGGTATGGTCGCTCGTCCGATCGCGAGTATCGTCGCATTCGTAGCAAATGTTCGCGTCGGTCCTATCGAGGTCCATTTGGCCTTTGATAGCAGCCCTGGCCGGACCGAGCGCCGACTCCTCGAAGTCTTCCTGCCCGATGAGCGGGGCGGTGTGGCCGAGGGCAGGATCATCCGTCGGCACCTCCTCGAGGTGGCATGTCCCGCAATCCTGTCCATGCCGGTCGACGCTGCACGAGTCAGCCGGGCGCTACGTCAGTACGAACTGGCTCTCCGCGAGTGGCACATCGGTAGCGAGTGGCTGGCATTGGGCCACCTGTGGATTGCCGTCGAGAACCTGACCGAAGCGGTGCTTCGCAGGACGAAGCTTGAGCTGTCGAAGAGCGACGAGGAGCTGGCCAGGATGCTCGATGTTGTGACCGATGACCCTGATCGGCCACGATGGCAGCAGGTCATGCGCGAGCAGGTGCGTGAGCAGATCATCTTCGATGGCGACCACGACACGTATAAGACCGCCAAGAACGCCAGCGACGGCCTCGAGCACGGATTCCTCGAACTCGATGCGGTCGCTCGGCATGCCATCGCGAGCGCTGACGCGACATTTACCTACGTCCGGCGAATCATCATCGACCTCTTGGACTTGCCACCCGAAGTCGGCACGGAACTGATGGAGATCAAGCCGAAGGACGTCCAGTCTCAGCGCAAGATAATCCGCGGCAGGCTGCTCGGAGCGACCGAGGATCCGGCTGCCGAGGGGGAGATGTATCCGCTCCTTGAGTGGAGGTCCTCAATCGGCTCCGTCATCCGAGAAGGCTCAGCCTTCGAGATGAAGCCCACAGAGCAGATCACCGTCCGGATCAACCCAGCCCTCCAGTTCCGCTTCGACAGGATCGAGGTTATCGGACGCTTGGCCGAGGGGCAGATGCCAAGGCAACTCACCGAAGTGGAGTTGAAGGTCGTCCAGACGCGGGGGACCGACTCGTCGAATCTGCTGAGCGCAGTAATGCCTCTCGTGGAAGCGGCAGCAGCGACCGGAACGGAGAGACCCTATGACCGGGCTCGGGTGATGGCATTTAACCTCTTTGGCCAAGGCGTCGCGTTCTTTCAGAGTGCCCAAACCATGATCGGAGCCATGCAGCCGGTCGAGGCGTTGCCCTCCCTGCGGGGGCTGACCCTAATGGCAGCACGCTTCGAGCAGATAGCCGACCCCAAAGGTCCTGGCCTCGGCATTGTCTTGAAGATGGCCCTCGACGGCATCGATGAAATCGGGGCCGACGCTGGGGACGGCACCGAGGAAGCTCAGGGCACGATTCGCCAGCTCGCCGATCAAATCGGCATCGCTATTCCCGAGGCACTTCCGGCCCCAGAGGGCACTGCGATCTTCAGGAGCCTCAACGCGGAGATGCGCTTGGCGAATAGCGCATCGAAGGGGAGTTTCTGGGCTATCGGCCTCCATGTTCAGACTACTGAGCCTGAGCACATCGGCTTCCACACAAAGCGCCAGCCCGACTTCTTTACCGACATGATCGCCAGTGCATGCGTGATAGCCCAACTAGACTTGCTGAAGCGTGCGGCCAATCTCCTCAGCTGGACTCTCGACCTCGATAAGCTCAACAAGCTGATCGCTCAGGCAATAGTGATCAACAACGCGGCCGCGCAAGGTACACCGCCCAGCACGAGCAGAAAGAGCGATATGGACGCCACTTACGGATCTACTAGAGCAGGCGATGGCAGCGCGTAATCGGTGGTCGGCGCGTTCCCCCCCCCGGCAGCGGAGCAGGAGCCGTCACTCTCCGTTATGCGAGTCCGACTGATCGCTGCTGCGCTGGGCCCGGTCGCCCCGTCTGAGCATTGTCTGATGCGCGAAGCCGGCGGGGCGGGCTGGTGCCGGATATCACGTCAATGTTCAGATGCTCCTTAACAAGATGCTTTAGTTCAGCGCCGTTGATCAGGGTGATCCGGTTGCGCTTGGCGAATTCCTCGCTGGCGCGGCCGAACCATGATGTGGTGACCAGCACGCCGGTGGTGGCGTTGTGGTCGGCCATGACGCCGGTGAGCGCGTGTACCGACTCCAGGCCGACCAGGCCGCTCCAGCGTTTCGCCTGGATGAGGCACACCCCGCCGAAGAACAAGTTCTTGCTGGTGGCAACGGCGTCCACGCCGCCGTCCTTAGACGGGATCGTGGTCCACGCTTCTGCTCCCATTGCGATGAACAGCTGCCGGACGAGGTGCTCGAACTCTGTCGGGGAGAGCTTGAGCAGGTTGGTCCTGGAGTCAAGGCCGGCGACGACGTCCAGGTCGTCGGTGAAGCGGAATCGCTTGAGGTCGAACGTGATGAACGGTTCGACTGCCTCCATGTCGAACGGGTTCGGCGAGACCAGCGCGTGGAGCCGCTTGAGGCAGGCCGCCGGTTCGACGGAGGCCAGGACGAGATCGGTGAAGCTCGCCCTGCCGGCGGACACGCTGAGCAGGTGCGGTCTGACTGGCTTGCCGGTTGCCCGGTCGATCGTGCTGACGCGCCCGTTGAACATGACCGCGTCGACCACATCACCGGGCGTGGCGGCGAATATCTCGTGCAGGGTGCGGAGCGCGATGCAGGCGATCAGCCGGGCGTAACGCTGCTTGATCTCGTTCTCCGGGCGCGGCAGCGGGTCGATCGCGTCCCGGGCCTTTACGTACCGGTACCCGCGCACCGCGGGGATGGCCTGCCGGGAAGGGAACTCGAATTCGACGATGACATCGCGGTTCTCCGGCCGGTAGGCGACCTGGTACTGATGAGGGAAGCCGTCCGGATAGCTGGATGCATCCAGGACGCGGCGGACGAACGACTCGACGGACTCGGCATCCCCGGCCGAGAAAGCGGCCCTCCAGGCATCGAGTTCGGCGTTCCGGGCTGCGGCATCCGCCCGGGCGGCCGCCGCCTGGCGTTCATGCTCAGCGCGGGCCGCGGCCAGCGTCCGTTGCCGTTCGGCCTCTTGGTCGCGGTAGCTCGACATCGCCGATTCGAACCGCTGCCGGGCATCGGCTGTTTGCCTGTCGTGCCTCGCGTTACCGCCGAACAGGCGGCTTAACGCGCCCGGCGAAGCCGGGGCGAAGGCAGCCCAGTCGGGGGCAGCAACCGGATCGCCGAGCGGCCCCGGGTCGAATCTCGGCACCTGCGCGGTGACCCTCATCTGGTCAAAGCTCAGCGGACGACGCGAAAGGACGCTAGTCAGGATCTCATCGAGTGCCCCGATCTGACCGCCGACCTTCGCGGACATGTCATCTGCGGTCTTCTGCTGGGATTCGAGATGACGCTGCCGGAGCGCCTTCTCGCGTTCCTTAGCTATCCGCGCCTGCTCACGTGCCTGCCGCTCAAGCTCACGGCGAATCGCCGCCTGCTGGCGTTCCCAGTCCGAGCGACTGCTACTGCCGGCCATCGTCGCCTCTCACGCATTCGCCATGCCCACGCCCATCTCGACGCTACCTGCGCTCAAGGATCATGAGAACCCCGCAAATGGCGTCGCGAATGAGCAAGGGCAGCAAGTCAGCAACCATGCTCGAGGTAGGTAACGGCTTGCGGCATCGCGCTGCGCGGTACGAAGCCGACTGATGCCAGCGCATGACCGTATCCGGACCAGCCGAATAATGCTGACCAGCCGAAGGTGGCGGGCAATACGGCAGCCAACCGCCATTGACCACCAGCCCGGATCATCGCACCGCACTGGACGATCGGCTCGGGGACCGCATTGTAATTCGGCCATCCGGGCAGCCGCTCCGGTTCGGCGATCCGGCGGAGAGCCTCCTACCCGGCGGCATGCTTGCTGCTCACATCTTGTAGCCATTGCCGGCAGCACGGAACTGGACCACCCGGTAGCGCCGCCCGCCAACCTGGGATGGCGGGGCCAGGATGTACCCGCCGACGGCTTTGAAGTCCAGCTGATGAGCCGGCAGCCGGCCGCTGCGCTGCCCGGTACCGGGGTAGTAAGCGTGCAGCCCGCCACCGGGAGTCACCACCATGGCGAGCGAGCCATCGGCCAGGCCCGCCTGCCTGAGCTGGCGGAAGGCCGGGTACCCGCTGCCGCGCGGCCGGACGTCGACGTCCAGCACGTCGGGCCCGGGCGCGCCCGTGGCGATCGCCACGTTGCGGTCAGCATCGGCCTTCCACCAGGCCGTGATGCGGTCAGGATCGGCAGTGGCGTCCTTGAAACCGTGCGGGGTAGCTGGTTCCTTCGATCCGGACTGGCACGGGAACACCGGCCAGCCGCGCCGCGTGTAGGCCAGGGCATACGCGGTGGTGCCGGCGTCACCGCCCATCACGGGCCTCACTGGCAGCCGGGCTAGGCGGAGCGTGCCGGGCAGCCAGTTGGGGCCGGTGATCGCGGCACAGCTGCCCGGGCGTTACCGCCGACGTGGCGCGAGCGAGGATGTCTGCTGCGCAGCCAGGAGCGCCTGTGATCGCTGCACCGCAGGCATGCATGAGATCAGGAGCCCAGGGCGGCAGGCTCGAGCTGGTCATGGAGATACCCTCCTAACGCACGGAGACCCGCCAGCCAGGCACGGCCAGCGGGTCGGCCGGTATGGACGCAAACGGTCTGTAAGTCGGAGCAGCGGGTGCCGCCGGCGAGCGGCCGGCGGCACCCGTGGAGAGTGCGGTCAGGCCGCGGCCTCCCCGATGCGATCACTGTGCTGGCCGTCCTGGTCACCGGCGACGGGCCGGCTGTCGTTGCCTGGGTCCTGGCTGGGGAAGTCGCCCGCAGCGTCGCTGTCCGCGGCATCGCCGGAGATCTGGCTGTCTGGGATGCCGTCACCGGCCGTGTCGTCAGCGTCACGACCGAGCTCGCCCGCCGGGAAGGCCGGGTGATCCGCGCTGCCAGGGTCCTCGCCACCTGCGATGCTGTCTGCCGTCTGATCGGCAGTCCCGAGGATGTCGTCGTCCGGGATGTCACCGTTCCAGGGGATGCCGTCGGCGACTGCCTGCTCGATGCCGGAGAGGTGGTAGCCGATGGCAGCGAGGAAGGTGAGGTAGCTGCTGGCGGCCGCGCGGGGGCAGGGGCTGTACCGGCCGGTGCGCCAGGTGTTGCGGCCTTCGGCGTCGGTCATGGCGTGCTCGTAGGCGGTGATGACCGGGGCGAGCATCAGCACGGTCAGCCGACCGGTGGTGGCGGTGTCGCAGACGTGTTCCCAGCCGGCGGCGTCATGGCCGGTGAGCGTGGTGAACAGCGGCTTGTGGGCGGCGGTGGCCAGGCCGGAGCGCAGCGGGTCGGTCATGGCGATGAGCTGGCGGGCGAGGAACGCCTGGGCCTGTCGCGGCACCGCGCGTCGGGGGAACAAGCTGGCGGTGAGCCAGCGGTGCCGGACGTCGGCGGCGGCCTGCCAGGCCTTGTTCCCCGAGATCACCAGCCGCCGTCCGGGGTCTGGCGCCGGGTCCGGGTGCGTTCCCGGGGTCGCGGGATCGCTGTCGCCGCTGTGGTGGCCGGTGCCGGGCGCGGCGGGGAGGAGGAAGCGGCTGGTGTGGCCGTGCCCGGTGGGGCTGGTGCAGTAGTACGCGGGGTGCAGCAGGTTCCAGGCGCGGAACGTCGCGCCGTGGCCGGGACATGTGGCGTGCGCCTCGGGGGTGAGGTCCTGCCCGTCGTGGCTCAGGCTGGTCAGCCACGCGGCGTCCGGCGGCAGGCTGTCGGTGACCGGCACCCCGGCGGCGTGGAGGCTGGCGCGGAGGCTGGCGTGTTCGGCGGCCTCGGCGCGGTCCTGGCGGATCCGCTGCGCGGTGTGCTCGACCGGGTAGCCGTGCTCCAGGGCGCCCAGCAGCGTGCCGGTGGCGTCGTCGTCGCCGTCGGCGAGGACCGCCAGGTCCTCCAGGGTCAGCTCGCGGTCCAGCCCGGCCGCCCTGGCCCGGGTATCGGCAGGCAGCGCGCCGGCGGCGAGGGCGGTCTTGATCTGGGCGGCGGTCCGGCCGGTGGCCTTGCGGATCCGGGTCCTGTTGGCGCCCGCCTCGTGCGCGGCGAACAAGGCCGCGGTCTCTTCCAGGACGGTGTAGTTGGCGCGGTAGCCGTCGCTGTTCGCGAGCAGCATGTCCAGGTACTGGCCAGCCTCATCACCAGCCCGGCCCGGGTCCACGTCGCACGGCACCTGCGCCACGCCCGCCCGGGTGGCGGCGGCCAGGCGGCGGTGCCCTTCGATGACCAGCCACCCGCCGCCGGGGCTGGTGGTGATCAGCAGCGGTATCCGCACGCCCTCGGCGGCGACCGACGCGACGAGCTCGGGGGTCAGGTTCAGGTCCTCGCGGACGTTGCCGGGATGGGCGGCCAGGTCGCTGACCGCGATCATCAGCCGTCGGCCGGCCTCGGCACCGCTGTCAGGGGCCTGGTGGTCAGGAGCGCCGGTGGCGGTGTCGGGCTGGTTGTCGGGATCGGTGACGGTTGCGGGTTCGGAGTAGGCATGCATCGCAGGGGTGTCCTTTCATCATGGTTTCCGGCCGGGAGCGGTCGCAGGCGGCCGTTGATCTGGGTTGCTGGGGTTAGGCGCAGTGACCGCCGGGCGGGCCGGCGGGGTGCAGCGGGCGGCCGTCGAGCGTTACGGCCAGGGCGTCACGCTCGGCGGGGGTGCTGGTGGTGATCTCGATCAGCAGGCCGGGTCCGGCCAGTTCCTGCCGCACGGTCACCGTGGCGTCACCTGAATCGACGCGGGCGACCGGCCATCCCAGGGTGGTCTCGGTGGTGCTGACTTCGATGTCACGGCCGCGGACCAGGACCCGCCCGGTCCGCGCCAGAATCTGGGCCACATCGCCCAGCAGCGCCTGCTCGCCGTCGGAGCTGCTGGTCAGCAGGGCGTGCAGGTCGTTCAGGGCAGCGGTGTCGCTGTAACCGGGCCGGGTCCGCGGACGGAGCCAGGTGACGGTGGCATCAGGCATAGCGGCCTCCTTTCAAAAGGGCGCGAGAAACACAGGCCCGGCACCTCACGCCGTAGTGGGCGCGGGTGCCGGGCCGTGGCCGGGTGGTGGTTAGAGGGCGGCGGCGATCTCCAGGGCGCGCAGGCCCTGGGACTCCATCTCGTGCGCGGCGTCGGCGTCCGGCAGGGTCTGGGCGACGCTGGTCACCGCGTGCATGATCCCGCCGGCGGTGACGTCGCCGCCGCGGATGAAGTGCGCCATGATCTCGGCCTGCTGGGAGTCGGTGAACCGCAGCCGCTGGCTGACCACCTGCACCGCTTCCTGCGGGTCGGCCAGCGGGTGCCCGGCCTGCGCCGCCACCGCCCGGACCACCCGGTCCAGATACCCGGGCTCCAGGAACGTGGTGACCGCGTCGCCGGTGCGGGCGGTGATCAGCGCCAGGGTCTTGTCCATCGTGTTGCTCGACCAGGTAACCACGCCCTGCTCCAGCCGCTCGCCCAGGTGCACGGCGCGGATCGCGTCCCGGGTGATCGTCATCCCGTTCCGGCAGACCTGCACCACCAGCCGAGGGGTCAGGGTGAACGCGCCGCACCCGGTCTCGCTGTTGCTGATCACGAACCCGGCGAACACCACCGGGTTGTCCGCCCCGGCGGCGCCGGTGAACGGGCTGCGGTACCCCGCCAGCAGCGCCGGAGCCAGCACCCGGATCTGCTCGCACACCACCCGCACGTACATCCGCCGCTCGGTCAGATCACACCCGTCAACCTGCACCGGGACCCCGGCGGCGCGGACCCCGTCCAGGGCGGCGAGCAGCACGTCCAGGTTGTCGATCCGCTTGTACCCGTCCGACAGGAACGCCCGCGCCGCCCCGGCGCCGGTCCCGGAGGCGGGCCGCAGGCAGCGGATCAGGAACTTGCGGGCATCGCCGTCCAGCCAGGCGTTGACGTTCGCGTCGTACAGGCCGGACCTGGCCTCGCGGGTCCGCCGCAGGTACGGGGCGGGGATGCCGAGCTTGTCCGCCAGGCCCTGGTCGCACACCTCGGTCGGGGTGTAGGCGCCGGCGGTCATCGTCACCCCGTCCGGGCCGAGCACCGGGTCAGCGCCATCGACGATCAGCTGCCCGTTCCGGGCCCGGATCGCGGCGGCCGGGGCCACGATGTCGACCATGCGGGCCTGCTGATCGCGCAGCATCGCCGCCAGATCGCCGAGTGTCACGTTCCGGACCCCCGCAGATGCTGTCGCGGGGTCAGTGGTATCGGTCATTGGGTGCCGTCCTTCCGTGCGCCTGACTGTGGTCGCCCGGGCGGCGGGTGCCTCCCGGGTGGTCAGGCGGCAGGCGCCGCGGCGGAAGGAGCCCGCACCACCGGCCGGCCCCGGGGCGGGCAAGATGTTTTCCCAGCGGGCACCGCCCGCGCAGTCAGGGAAAAGATCTCTGCCCGGCCGGGGTGAGCGCAGCGAAAGGCCGGTTGCGGGAACCGACAGAGCGGCGCAGGCTGACCACAACCGGGAGGTCCAGCCCGGACGACCACCGACTCGGGGTGCGGTTGGCAGTGGCGCTTGAAGCGCCATGCACCGGTCGCCTCAGTCGCGTGACCAAGAATCACTTCCGAGAATCATCCTGGCTCCTCGGATCAGCAGATGTGATGCTTAAACCAGGCATCATCTCGCGATCTCAGCGAGACCAGTCAGGTCAGTCGCGTACCACAAGTGAAGTGCTACTACACAGCGGTGCTGGTGCTGATTGGCGGCGCGTGAGGCGTGTCAGCCAACCTTCGGGCTCACCTTGAGCGCCGACGCTCGCTGTGGCCAGTCAGTCAGGCTGGAGTAAGCATGCCAAGGCCGGCCAGCCGGTACTCCATGGCTGGCTGTGACACTTCGAATCGCCGGGCGAGTCGTATGACCAACTCCAGGTCCGGCAGCGGGCGGCCCCGCAATAGCACGCTCAGGCTGTGCTGAAGGAGGTCTCGGGGCATGAGTAGCTCGGCAGCGAATTGGTTCGCCTCGATCTCTTCTTCGTCGCTGGCAGTGCTGCTTGTCGCGCCTCGGAAGTTGAGCCTGACGAGACGCTCCAAGATGAGGTCGTGGCCCTCATGCAATGTCAGGTGTCCGAGTTCGTGCGCGATTGTGAAGCGTTGTCGCACCTTGGGGTTGCTGCTGTTGACGCCGATGACCGGTGCAGCATCGGTCGCTCGGTACAGCAGACCGGAGATATCCTGCGCCTCGAATGGCTGGTAGCTGACTAGTGCTCCTGCTTCCCGAGCGAGTCTTTCGACCGGCACGGGGGGCTCCGTGATGCCAGATGTGCTTAGCAATTGGCGAGCGGCTTTATCCACGCGCGTCATGGCGAACGCCGACGCTTCGAATCATGGGCCAGAGCACTGGACGTCTGACCTGTAAGTGTGTCACCAATCACCTGGCCAGCCCAGCGCCGCAGGTTGTCGTCATGGACTCTTGCGCTGAGAGTGTGCAGATCCACCTCGTCGTTGACTCCAATGGCGGTTGCGACTAGACGAAGAAGGTCTACACCAAGAGCGCTGGCCATCTCTGGCAGCAGTGATAGCGGTGGGTTCTGCACGCCTCTTTCAAGGTTCGTTATGCTGGTTCGGCCGAGGCCGAGTCGGTCAGCCAACTCTGCCTGAGTCATGCCCCGCTCTTGTCGGAGATGCCGGACAGCTCGGCCGAAATCCTCCAAGAATGCAGTGGCCACGCTGCCAAGGTTGACTGAGCGTTGCCTCGATGTCAACTTGGCTGACACGGACGGGAGACTGCCAATGTCAAGGTAGTTGACATCATGCCTGCGATGCTGTCGCTGGAGTTGACATCCGTGCCGCCTAGGGCCAGTCTGTGTTGCGTTCAGCACGACCAGTGCGTTGAGCCGGGCCGCAGGAGGCAGCCATGAGAGTAGATGGGCGCAAGGAAGGCGATCCCCTGCATCGCGTGCTGACTGGGACCGTGACCGCCCTGAGAGCTCGCCAGCGCCTGCCCAGGCATGACCAGCGACGAGCTGACTCCATGTGGGTGCGACAGAACTGGCCCGACGCGTTTCTCCTCTCGATCCATCGCAATCGGCTAGTCGAGGCTCTGGCGAACGACAAGACACTGCGCAGCGAAGTTCGTGATGTGCTCCGGCTTCCCGACGCTCCGGAACTCGGGAGGCTGCGAGCACACCTGGCCGACGACGGAGAATCTCTGTCAGAGCCGGTCGGCGAACTCCTCGCTACGGTTATGACGGCCACGGACGATCCCGTCGCAGTACTCGAAGCTGCCGCACTCGATCCCGACATGGCAATCGCTTCAGCAGCATCGCCGTACCTCAGCGGACAACTGCCGGTGCCGGTGGCGGCACCCCCTGCAGTTGACTCCGTACCTGACGCACGAACTAGGGTCCCCGACTCAGATAGACAGCGCAGGGCGCGAGAGGCAAACGCTCAGGCGAGGTCCCTGCGCAGGGACTTGCGGAAGGCACAAGATGAGAAACGCCGTCTCGAGCGCGAACTGTCGTCGGCCATCGAACGGGCCCAAGACGCCGAGGTGAGCATCGCTGCTCTGCGCGATCAGCTGCCCTCGCGCCGCGAACGAGACGCGCTGGCCTCTGCCTCCACACAACAAGACAAGATTTCTGAGCTGCAGCGCAGGCTGAACGCCGAACGCGCTGCACGCCGTTACGACTTGCGCGAGCTACGCGAACGCCTGTCAGAGGCAGAACTAGCGCTGGCGCTGACTCAAGAGAGTCTCGACAGAGAACGAAGGGGCCGACGGGGCCTTGAGGCGGAGCTCGGGGATGCCGGCGCGCGCGCCCGCCGTTTGAAGCCACTCACCGAACGCGAAGCTGCGTCCCTGCGGCAGGCGGCGTCGGGCATGTCAGACGGCCCCGCCAAGACCCGGAAGATACGGCGAGCCGACAGCCTGGACCAGCTGGCTGAATCGCTCGGCGAACTCTACGAGCTGGATACGAACGGCGCATCCGACCCAGTTGCCGACGCGCACGGGCAACGCGCGACCGCTCGCACGTATATCTCCGAGATGCGATCACGCGGCCTTACCGTCACTCCGGTCGGCGGCGCGAACCATATCGGTGGCAGCGCGCTGCTCATCCAAGCCGGCCGGACACGCCTGCTGGTAGACGCAGGACTCAAACCGCAGGCACACATCTCACGTCCTGGGCCCGACCGCATCAACGAGGTCGTCGCGGAGCCCATCGACGCCGTCGTCGTGACCCATGCTCATGCAGACCATGCAGGGTTCGTCCCGTGGGTTGTGGAGCGGCAGCGACGGACTGTCGTACTCTGCTCGCCAGAGACCAAGGCCCTCCTGCCGACGGTCTGGGCCGACTCGGTCCTAGTCATGCGAGCAGACGCGGATGCGGCATCCCAATGGAGGGAACACTTCGAGCCACCCTATGGCGACGCGGAAGTTGCACAGGCCGAGGAAGCACTGCATGGTATCGGATACGGACAATCGCGCACCGTAGGTGACCTTGAGGTGACGCTCTTCAAGGCTGGCCACATACTCGGGGCGGCCGGTGTCGTCGTCCGTGCAGGCGACCAGCGGGTGGTCATCACCGGTGACATCGACGACCGAGGGCAGTCTTCGGTCGGTGCCGCGGAGATCCCTCCACGACTGGCTGCAGCCGCTGACCTCTTGGTCATCGAGACGACCTACTGCGACGCGGTCCACCCCGATCGCGGCCGTGAGGGCGACGATCTTGTTCGCCGAGCCGAGGAGGTGCTGGAGGCCGGTGGCAGAATCCTCGTTCCCGCGTTCGGCCTTGGGCGGGCACAGGAGATCGCCCTGCTCCTAGGTGAACGGCTGCCCAACGTCGACGTGCTCATCGACGGGCTCGCACGTGACATCAGCGAACTATATGCCCGAAATGGCGCTCCCGAGGTTTTGCATGGACGCGTCCGGAAAGTCATCTACCGCGAACGGGAGATCATCGGTTTCCACGAAGGCGTAGTGATAACCACTAGTGGGATGCTTACCGGCGGAGCGGCCATTCCGTGGGCGAAAGCGGTGCTGCTCGAGCCCGACAGCGCCCTATTCCTGTGCGGCCACCAGGACGAGGAAGCCCCGGGACATGAACTTGAAGAACTGGCTGACGCAGATCCAGATCGTCCGCGGAGCATCCGCCTGCGAGACGAGCAGGGGAAGCCAGTAGAGATTGACGTGGCATCCGCCGTGTACAAGTACAACTTGAGCGCCCACGCCGACCGTAACGGGCTAAAAGGCATCATAGACCTCGTTCACCCAAAGGCGATCATGCTCGTGCACGGTGAACCAGGGCCGCAGGCATTGTTCCGGGCCAGGCTCAACGCTGCCGGATACGGAGTTGTTGACAACAGGGAGCCATGGTACGCAGACGCGGTCGTTCCCGACGACCGTCTCGTCCGGCGTCGGCACCAGGCCCGCGGACGCGGTCGCCGCGTAGGCCGACATTGAGCACCCGACCTCTGACAGCCTGGCTGCGCGAGCTATCGGCCCGCGATGCGCTTCTCGCTGCGTGGCGGTCGGCACCGGATGCCCCAATCGCTACATACGAGACCGACGCATTGGCCATCGCAGCACGTGGAGCTAAGACAAGAACATCGGTCACCGTCGCGACACCCAGCGGTCGCGGGCGTCTGCCGCTGCTCGCGGCGGTCCACGCCGCAGCATTGCGCCTCACGGGCTTTCCGTCACCGTTCTCAGGCAGAGAGTACGGCCCCGTAGCCCTCGTGACCCGCCAGGTTATCAGGCGTGCGGAACTCGCTGAGGTTGACGCTGCAGGAGCGTTGGTCAGCCCTGCGCTGCACCCGGCACGCCTCCGCGCCGACGGGCTCCTTGCGCCATTGCCGAGCGGCAGACCCGTGCCGCAAGGCCCCTCGCACCTGCTCATACTTGTCGGGCCATCAGCCGGGTGGGTAACGCCAGCGTTGCCGCCATCGACCGTGATCGTCGACGCAGTCGATGAGGACCGCGAGTTCGTCGCGGGCGCAATCGAGTGGGCCACAGGGCTCGGGGCCACGCGGATCATGTTTGACGATGTGGTCCGGCGGGTCTGGCTACCCGGCGATGTCTTCTATCCGTGCGGCTGGTCCGCAATCATGGCGGATGAACCCCGAGCCGGTGACTCGCTGACCGCGCTCGCGCCGGTACGCGGGCACGCTGTTGCCCTCGCGGCAGGTGCCCGCGCGGACCTCGCAGCTGCGGCGGTCATCCTTGCCGACGCGCGCCGACGCGGCCCCCTCCCTCCTGCGCTGGTTGAGGCATCTGTGCTCTGGCGTCGGCTGGACGAGTTGGTGGTGCCGCTGGACTCCTATGACGCCGCCTGCCCGCGCTGGCACACTCCCACATTGACAGAGCGCCTAGAAGACCTGGCTCTCGTGCGTGCGTCGGACTTTCCGCGTGGCTGGCGCACCTGGGCGCAAACCTGTTGGGCCGGGGTTAAGGAAGGGCTGGCTGCCGCATGTGCCGCGCTAATGACCAGCAACGTCAAGGCTGAACTACTGCTGGAGGCCGTCGATGCTGACTTGCGAGCCGGGCTCGCGGTCGACGTCGCACTCCCGTCCCGAACCGCACGGGACGCACTCACCCGCCATCTTGCGGAGGCCGGGGTGCCGATCCCGGTCGATGGTCGGCTGATCCTCCGCAGTCTCGCCGACGCAGACGCCTGGGGACCGCCACGTGCCACGCTGTTGCCAGCCCCGCCAGGCACCGCGCTCCGGCATCGCTTGGTCGGCGCAGATATCGGGCCCCTCAACATTCTCTGCTACGACCACGAGGTCAGCCCGCTTGAACGAAGGCTCCGGGATGTCCTAGATGAACCGCTGACAGTGCAAGGGCCAGTACGTCAGCTTCTCCCGCCTGCCGTCGATCTGTCGGTAGACGTACACGCGCGGCGACCGAAAGTCGTCGTTTCGCTCTCCACCCCTTTCCGCCACGGCAACCAGAGCGGCGTGGCCTTGTCCCACCTTGCCGACGCCATCGAGATCGCTGGCCTCTCAGCATTGAGAACCGCCGGCCAGCGATCGACCCACCCCGATCTTCCAGAAGCCGATAGCGATGATGTACCCGCAGGCAGTACCACTGATCATCAGGGACCGCAGGGCCTTGTCGCGGCAGTCCCCCTGACTGTTGCGTCTGCAGGGAGCGAACCTTCCGTCGTGATATACGTGCCCGCCCAAGGCACTGTCGCGCGGGTGCTCGACAGCACCGTCCGCCGCATTCCTGCCCTCGAGGTCAGCCCGGGCATGCTGGTGACTGCACTGGACGGCGTGACGCCATTCGACCGGCTGCGCCCCCTGCTACTTGAGGCAAGGGGTCCAGTCACGCGGATGCTGCTCACGGCCTGGGATCAGGCGTTGACGATGGCACTCAGGGGAACTGGCGGGCCGACCGCGCTGGCCAGGGCGCTGACGCATGATGGTGCCACCGTGGCCACGGCCGCCGTGGCGGCGTGGGCGGATGACGAACGCATCGGACCGCGCGACGCCGAGAATGTGACCCGAGTCGGCAAGCTTGCCCGTCATCCTGTCGTAGCCGACAACGGGTCGGCGATCGCCGACGTTATGAAGGGGCTGCGCCTGCTCCACCAGGCCGTCGGCCGTGCTCTCGCGAAACCCTTGGGGGTCAGCCAGGACGTGGCCGGGGAACTTGAGCGGTTGCTCGGCTCGGACGCAGTGTCAATGGTCGCAGAGACCGTCGTCTACCGGGTGGTCGCAGTCGGTGAAGTCATCACAGTCAATCGGAACGCGTTGTATGGCGACTTGCCGCTCGCGAACGGAGCTGGTGGCGACGCACAGAAGGACGAGGAGCAGTCGGATGACAGGTAGCGGCGCCCGAGCTGCAGATGACCATGCTCGCCGGGTCGCGCGTAACGAGGACGAGGTGCGGCTAGCCGAGCATCTCATCGCGCGTGCGCGGAATCGGCTGGCTGGACGCGATGAAGCGGGACGAGAGCTCGTTGGCGTGCGGCCCCGTGAGCGCGTGGTCCTCGGTGTGCTGCTGCCACAGCCACGGCCACTTATGGTGCCGCCAGCATCGTCATCCCCAGTGCCGTACGAGCCGGGAGTGCCGGTCGATCATCTGCCAGCGAGCGAGATGGGTTTGACGGCACTCATTGAGGCGAACGCGACCCATATCACCCTCCGGGTCCGTTCGAGCTTTGCCCTGTACCTGCAGCACACCCCAACGCACGAGCAGCAGAGACAGCATTCAGGACTCACCGGCGTGGCCGAGGACGGCCCGCCCATCGACGACCGGCCCCGCGACGACGACTCAGCTGAAACAGCACCTGCTGAGGGCACAGATGTCCAGACACCCGGTGAAAGTGTCAACATCCCATTGGTGCCGACGGAGGGACAACTCGCATTCTTGTCGCCCGACGTCGCGGCTGCGGTCCAGGCTGCGGTCCAGGGTATCCAGCCGCATTCTGGCGATGCCCCAGAGGACGTCAACGGCACCAGCCAGACGGCTAGTCACAGGCCTGGCAGCCAGAGCTCCAGCGACTTCTTCCGGCCCGTGTATCGCCGCCACGAGGTTAGCGTCGAACATGAGCTGGCAGTACCGGTGCCGACTGATGCCCGCCCGCACACAGTCGGGGAGCAGGCGGCTTATGATCACGCCACTGCAGCAGCCATCGTAGGCGCCACGGCGCATGCAACGGGCATCTACGCCGGGTCGCTTATTGTACCGATGCGCGGTGCATCGGCCGTGCGCGTCCCGCGTGACGAGGTTCTCGCAGGACCGGAGGCCTATGAGGCGTACTTGCGCGAACATGCTCGGCCGGATTGGGATACGCCACTACCGAGCATCTCATTCCAGGCGACAGTGCAGCGCACGCCGGATGGCCCGCTCCGCCTTGCTGTCACGCTGGTCAACGGCAGTCCGCCGCCCAAGAGTGATCGCGGCTTTCTCCCTGAGGTCGCCATTTACGACGCGGGATTCGGCGTCACCGTCACCGGCGCATACGTAGTGCCGAGCGAGTACCGGGTCGTCGAACGTGACTATCGCACCGAGCCGCTGGTCTATGCGCACGGCCGGTTCTGCTGCCTCGATGAGGAAAACTTCGCCGCCACCAGGGAGCTGCGGACCACCTCTCTGCCGGTGCACCGCCAGATGGTGTACGAGTCCAAACCCGAGTTGCAGCCCTCCTTCGCTGAACTCGCCGCCGACCCAGTCCCCGTGTTGCAGCGCATCGAAGACCACATGAACGAGTTCGCCAGCGCGTGGGACAGCCATCTGGCGACCAGCCAGCTCAGCGCCTCCGCCCGCCGCGCATGCGAAACGGACCGGGCCGCGTTCGGCGATGAGATCCGCCGGTTCCGCCGCGGGCTCCAGCTCATCCGCGACGACCTGTCCAAGGACACCTCCGGGCTCGGCGCCGCATTCATCCGGGCCAACGAGGCCGTGGCACTGATGAACACCCGCGGTGGACTCAATCACCCCGGCCCGGCGACCGCGACAACCTGGCGGCTCTTCCAGATCGTCTACGTCGTCGCGAACCTCGCCGCTCTCGCAGCTCGCGAGGCACCCGCCGCAGAGCGGCTGGCATGGGCACAGCATCACGGCGACGCGACCAGCACCGCACACGATCTTGACGAACTCAAAGTCGCCGACGTTCTGTGGTTCCCGACCGGCGGCGGGAAGAGCGCCGCGCTGTACGGCATCATTGCCGTCGCCCTGTTCTTCGACCGGCTGCGTGGCAAGGACGCCGGAGTGACAGCCGTTCTGCGATTTCCGCTTCGGATGCTGTCAGTGCAGCAGCTCGAACGCGCACTGAGGCTCGTCGCGGCCTGCGAGATCGTCCGGGGAGCGCACAATGACCACGGCACACCGTTCCGGCTGGGCTACTGGGTCGGGCGGAACAACACGCCCAACCGGATCACAAACGCGGCAGACGAGCGATGGCACGATATTTCGTGGATGGCCCGGCAAAGCGCGAGATGGAAGCGTGACAACACCGTCCTGCCATCCTGCCCGTACTGCGGACAACCAAGCGTCGCACTCGGTCCCGACGCCTCAGCCCTTCGGCTGGCACACGTGTGTGACAACTGTGGCACGACGCTGCCCGTCGATGTCACCGACGACGAGGTGTACCGGTACCTGCCGGCCGTGCTGGTGGGCACCGTGGACAAGATTGCATCACTTGCGTTCAATGCTCACGCCAGTCATCTCACCCACGGACCCGCATACCAGTGCCCGGACCACGGCTACGTCACTCACCCACAAGGCCGCGACCGCCGTTGCCTGGCCCGCGATGCCTGCGCGCTAACCTCCGATCAGTGGATTCCAGTGTCCATCAAAGATCCGGCGCCTGCGCTAGTCATCCAGGACGAACTGCACCTGCTCAGCGAAGAACTCGGTACATTCGCCGCGCATTACGAGACCCTCTGGCAGCACCTATGCACCGTCGGCAGCGGACTACCGAGCAAGGTGCTCGCAGCCACCGCGACGATCAGCGACTACCAGAACCAGGTCACCCAGCTCTACGCGCTCACACCCCGCCGATTCCCCACCGAGGGATGGGCGGACGGCGAGAGCTTTTACGCGAAGCGCCACGACGATCTTGTCCGCCGCGTCTTCGTCGGCGCCCTGCCCACTCAAATGGACGTCGTGCAGTTCGCGATGGCAGCCGGGGAGGTAATCCGCAACGAGGTAACACGGCTCGGCAGCCTGCCCGCCGACGTTCTCATCAAAACCCTCGACCTGACGGCCACCCAGCCAGACAGCGTCGCCGACCTGCTGTTCCAATACGAATTGGAATGCTTCTACTGCAACCGCAAGACACACGCCGACCGGGTTCATGCATGGGCTGAACGGGCAACTCGGAACGGACGGCCATCCTTCCAGTCGGTACGCCTCAACGGCCAGACGCCGCTGGCAGAGATAAGCGACGTGATCCGCCGCGTCGAACGTCAGTCGCTGGACACCCCGCCGGAGGAGCGGCTTGGAACGATCTCCGGAACCAGCCTGATCAGCCACGGCATCGACCTGGAACGCCTCAACGTCCTGTTCGTTCTGGGAATGCCAAGCACGATCGCTTACTACGTGCAGGCCACCAGCCGGGCCGGCCGTACCGGCGTGGGCATTGTGTTCACGGGGCTTGCCCGGCATTTCGTACGGGACAGGAGCGTGTTCCACTTCTTCGACGCACAGCACCGCTACGTTAACGTACTGGTCGAGCCTGTTGCGCTCAACCGATTCAGCACCCATGGGCCCCGGAAGACCGCCAGCGGCCTGCTGGCCGCGATCCTCGCCCAGCAATGGGCACGAGACACAGCTCTACTCGCAGCTGTCCAAGGATTCGCTGCGCCATCTGATCTGTCTCGGGCTGACGTCACCCGCCTGCTGCTTACCCGGCTGCGCGCCCGCGCGGCAGCCGGCAGCGGGCCCGATCCGGTGGATACCATCCGGGAGGCGATGCACGGCGCGTACGGGATGCGCGCGGCTGTATTGGACCCGCACATTGGGCAGCTTTTTGCCGCAACCGTGGACGGACAGGTGGCAAGCATCCTCGCTAGCGTCGAGGCAGCTCACGAGTCGCTGCTGACCCGGTCGATGCGCCCGCGCCCGCCGAGAAGCCTTCGTGATGTCGACGCCAGCGCGGACTTCGGCGCCGCCGACTACCCCGCCATCGAGCGCTTCAAGTTCCTCGGCGCTGCCTACTACGACGACGACCAAACGGACTACTCCATTGCGGACGAGGAGGTGTGACCGTGGAACGCTCCCGCGTCACCGTCGAATACTCACACCTACCGGGGCAAGTTTTCGAGCATGAGGCCAACGGCGTGTACTGCGTAACCCGGCATATCAGCGGGCGGACGCCTGAGGACGTCAAGCTCGGGCAGGTGCTCGAGGCCCTGGAATACGCGCTGGAACTCTGGAGCACCGCAGGCGGAGTGCATGCAGGATTCCCGCCCGGGCTCACCGACCACGAGGACGAGTTCCGCCTGATCGTCCCTAGTACAGTCCAGTTCGACGTGTGGCCGTCGATGTTGTTCTGCGCCAACCGGCGGTGCGGCCACGTGTTTCGTGTCGCCCGCGTCCAGGATCTCCCTGCGCAGCGGCGGTGCAGCATGTGCCAGGTCGGCGCCTACCAGCAGCTTCCGTACTTTCAGGTCCATTCATGCGGCGCGAAGCGCGAGTTGATGCTGCCGTCCTGCCCGGACCACCCTCACGGCCAGATCGGGTTCGAGGACTCGGCGTCGTTCTACACAGCAGGGTTCAGATGCCTGCTTTGCCGACGCCCGCTGGTCGTGGCATTCCGACAGTGCCCATGCAAGCTGGAGTGGCGCGGCGGCGGCGACATCAGCGAACGAGTGCAGACGCCAGTTACGGCGCGGGACACGCGCGCCTTCTTCGGCCATCACCTGACAATGGTGTCGGTCGGCGGGACATGGCTGGCCGACGCCATGCGGGCTGCCAAAGGTGTGCATTACGCCCTCGGTCACTACGCGGGGACGGTCGACGACCTCGCAGGGCTTGAGGACGAAGCGCGCGGCCGACGCCGCGCCACCGGCGGACGCGGCGCCGAAGCACTCCAACAGCTACGAGATATGCACCCCGATCTGCCGGCGGAGATGCTTGCCGAGCTGACCCGCGCAGTGGAGGGCGGCCGCGGCGATGAACCTTCGCTGGAGGCTACAGAGCGGCTGCTAAGCCAGACCACCTTGGAGAAGGCGCGACTGGACCGCCGCGTGATGGAGCGCGCATTCTTGTTCGCCGAATGCGCGGTGGACAATCTGGCCGATGTCGCTGCGGGTATGCGAGGGATCGGTCATCTGCCGCTAGCCGACCGGATCGATGATGGCCTCGCCTTCGCCGCAACCGAAGGCCTCGCCCGAGTCAGCATAGTCCGCGATTTCCCCATCGCACTGGTGGGATATGGCTACACGCGCGAGTATGGCGACCCCAGCCGCGCGCGGCTCGCGCCGCTGCCGCATGGCGGTGACGATGACAAGCTGCCTCTCGTCACCGTCGAGGCGCGTACCGAAGGGCTCCTGATCGAGCTGGAGCCGTTGCTGCTCTGGCGCTGGTGCGCGGCTAACGGCTGGGCCGAAGCGCCCGCCGCAGCGAGCGACCGGCACGCGCGCGGCTGGCTGCTAGACGAGATGTACGCGGACCCGCCATCCAGCGCTGCCGTCGCGGTCCGGCGGGTCACCCATGCCTACAGCCACCTGCTCATGCACGCGCTGGCCTATCACTCCAGCTACTCGTCGAACTCGGTGGCAGAGTACCTACTGGAGCGCCAAGCCAGCGCCCTGGTGTACGTCGCGAAGTACACCAGCTTCAATCTCGGTGGCCTTGCGGCCCTCGCCGAACAACACCTGCGCAGGTGGATTGAATCGGCCACAGGCAATGCGTGGTCGTGCGTCCATGACCCAGTGTGTCTGGCGGAGCGCGGCGGCTGCCACAAGTGTCTAGCCGTCGCGTTCGGCTGCGAGCGGTTCAACCGAGGACTGGACCGCGGCTACCTGGTGGGCGGCGGTCCACAGGATATTTCCGAGGGTTACCTCTTCACGGCCCGTCAGGAGGTTGCGTCCCGCTAACCGGGGCGGCGCAGCAGCAGGACACTCTCCCGGCCACCAGAGCTGACTACGCCTCCGCGAGCGCGCTGCTGAACCGCAATGCGTTTATGGCGCAGCACCCAGATTTCTTCTACCAGCAGCCCCACTCGCTGGGCAATTGATGCGAGCATCACATCGGTGGGCACCGGCTGCCCGAAGTACGTCTGCGTCGCTACGACGCACGCCGCAGGCGCTCCGGGGCGCAGCACCCTTGCGAGTTCGGCGAGAACACGACACATGTCATCGAAGTACCCGACTAGCATCCGCAGAGTCCGGCCCCACCCGCTAGGCCCTCCCTCTGCCGCTGCCGCGGCAACTGCCCGGAGCACGGCCAGGACGCCGGGGTCATCCAACACCAGGTACGCGGCGGGCGGCGCTTCGAGATGCGAGCGCAGCAACGACTTTCGGATTCGCCGCAAGTCCTCAGGCCCCTGAACGAAACCTCCCGCAGCTAGTTCCAATTGGTATATAGAGGAGTAATCATACCTATTTGGGTACGGAGGACTGAAGATGGAACTACTCACAGCCCCGTCGCACAGCGGCAGGTGACGCGCGTCTCCCATCAATACTCGCGCCGCTGTACCACTAGGCATCTTCGGCAGATCCTCTGCAATCACCTCGACCGCTGCGAGGAACGCATCGACAACATCATCTGGCTGGCGCCGCTGTTGTTTACTGTCGGAAACTTTCGTGCGGCGAGCCCTCTGGCGATCACGGTGCCGAACGCTCGTCCCATCCTTAACGGCGGCGCTTACGCCCTCGACAACTGATATGAGGGCGAGATGCGAAAGGTCAACCTCGACCTCAGCCCCCCGCGGGAGCAGTGCCTCGCGTAGCGCTAGCAGAACACCAGTGACGTCATCGGAGAGCGCCCACGATGCCGCGGGCACGGGAAGCGCTGCAGCGGTTATCACCCGGCCAAGTCGCGCCTTGGCTGCCGCCCTTGCGGCCACATTGCGGAGCACGGCGACGTCTGCCGCATGCGCCCGTACAACCGCATCTGCCGCCCACCGTGCGTACGGCAGTAGCTCAACGCCAACAGCAGTCAAACCTCGCTCGACTGCCACGAGCAGCGACGTGCCGCTACCCGCAAAGGGGTCTAGGAGCAAGCCATCGACCCCAGACCAGCCATCGAGGATCGCACGCACCAGGCCAGGCGAGAACGCCTCCTTATACGGCAGCCAACGATGTCCGGCCTCGTCCCTGTAGCGGGGCCCGGCAAACCAGCCAAGGTCTGCGCGATCCTGCTCAACGTCACGGAACTCGCCGATGAGCCGATTAGCCGCCAACACATCATCTGGCTTGGGCTTCAGCAGCAGCGACCGCCAGTCGGCATCAGGCGGATGCCCATTGTTCGCGTTCGTCATGAGCGAGTTCTCCCAATCCAACGCACTAGATGGAGAGTCGAGAAGCTCTCGGATCAACTAGATGCTCCATGTCACGCATGTAGGCCTCCAGCGGTCTTGACTCGCGCTTCGAAGCAAACCTACGGCCAGGTGCCGCGCTGACGGCGATCGACCATGTGGCACGTCCAATGCAGCCGCTGTCGGCGGAACAGCGAGGTCGCGTCGTCATCGTGATCGGCGCACGACCAGCCCGAGCCGATCGTACCGATGCGGTGCGGAACGTCGCTGTTCTTCGGGCACGCCGTAGCCATGGCCGCACTGATCAGCTGGTCGCCCAGCCTGATCGGCACCAAGTGCGTTGCCGCACCTTCCAAGTTCAAGTCAGCCTTGCTCCCCGCGGGGTCTGCTATCCACCGATTCCTACATGAGATTCCGACAGCAGCATGGTAACTTATGGTTTATAGCAACAGCCATCTGGCGGAATGGAGCGCCGAGCGCAGCGCCTCGCCAGACAGCCAGGCCCTTGGCCACCTGACCGATCGGAAACTGCGCCATCTGCTGCTACCGCCTGATCCCGCGCTGCACAGCGACGACATGAAATCGTTTGATGCGCAGCCGGGTCATGCTGTGATGGCCTGGACAAAATTGGTCCGGCCGGTCATGCCAAACCTCTCGGTGAGCGATATGTCGGTATTAATGACTGTATGGTTATGCTCTGCGATCTGAGTGTGAAGACTATGTTCCTTACGCCAGCATGGATGACCTGAACTGCACCGAGGAACCATCGGCCTTCAGGAGGCAATTGCCGGGCAATGTGTGGAGTGGGGCTACTGTTTCAAGGAGGTGGAGGGAGGTGCTGCCGGTGGAACGGGACATCCGGTTCGACGTTGCGCTGTTCACGCTCGAGGAAGCCTCTCGCTACCTCGGGCGTGCTCGGTCAACGCTGCGGGATTGGACACAGCGTGAGGCTGGGCCGGCGCCGCTGGTGCACCGACTCGTGCCCGAGTCGCCGCGAGCGGCGTCGCTGCCATTCGTAGCCGTGGTCGAGGCGCACATGCTCGGCGGGTTCCGGGAGCTTGGGCTTAGCCCGGGCGAACTCAGGAAGTCGGTGACCAGGATCCGGCGGGAACTCGGCGACGAGTACGCGCTCGCAACCCGCCGGGTCGCGACCGACGGGGTCAGCCTGCTGATCGACATGGCCGAGTCGTTCGAGAACCCGGCGTGGGAGCGGGCGAGGGACGGGCAGCAGGTCATCAACGAGGTGATCCAGCGCTACCTGAAGTTCGTGCGCTGGGATCCTCCGCACATTCACGCGACGCGGCTGCGGCTCAAGACGTACCAGGGCGCGGATGTGATTATCGATCCGCGGTTCGCTTTCGGCCAGCCCGTCCTGGAGCGCGAGAAAGTCAGGGTCGGCGACATCCTGGACGCTTTCTGGGCCGGCGAGAGCTACCGCACGATCGCCAGTGAGTTCGGAGTGAACCCCGATGAGGTCGAGGCGGTCATCCGATCGGCGACCCGGCGGCAGCGAGCCGCCTGAGTTCCTGATCGACCGCAGTCTGGGCCGGCTGTTACTCCCGGCTGCGCTCCGTGAAGCCGGGCTGATCGTCCGCACCCTGGCCGATGTTTACGGCGAAGTCGCGGCTCAGGACGTGGAAGACCGCGAGTGGATCTCGCTGGCCGCGCAGAACAACTGGGTCGTGCTGTGTAAGGACGACCGGATCCGCCGGCGCCCAGCCGAGCGGGACGCGCTGGTCGAGGGCCGGGTCCGGGCGTTCTGCCTGACCAACGCAAACCTCCCGTTCGCCGAGCAGGCGGAGTACTTCGTTGCCAACCGGCACCGCATCCTCCAGGCCTGCCGCAAGCCCGGGCCATACCTGTACGGCGTCTACAAAGACCACATCGAGCGGCTGTGGCCCAGACCGGCTGAGCAGGGAAGCGCCTCGCAGTCTCGCTAACCCCATGCGAGCCGGTGACCGCTGCCGCGCGCTCCGTCATCTTCTTGCCCGGCTGGTGTCTGCAACGCACCAGGAGTTGTCGCAATATACTGGTAGCATGTCTTATGTGGCAGCTCATGATGAACCGGAACCGGGCGCCCTGCCTAGAGTGTTCACTCCTGCGGAGGCCGCCAAGGTTCTCAGGCATCTCGGTCTGACCGAGATCACCGAGTGCGCGCTCCGAACGCGTGCTTACCGCAAGCAGGTGCCGTTTCACCTGAACGGCAGGCGGATCACCTTCACGGTGAGCGACCTGCGTGAGATTGCCGAAGGTCAGGCATGCATGCCGCAGCCGCGAACTGCCGCGATCAGGCCGCCGGCAGCCGCCCAGCTCGCGCCGCGCCGACGCCCGCCCCATCGTGCCGTAGCGCATCGAGGTGATCGGACCGAAAACGACCTGTGGCGGGCACGGACGTCGCGCCAACACCGGTCCAGCGAGAGCACTGCCGCTCGCGCAACCACTGGCGCGCCGTCGTGACCCGCGAGCGCAGGCCGAAGCCGTGGGCTGAGCCACGAAGCCAGGGCACCCGGTATGTCTGGCGTTTCGACGGCCAGAGATACCGCACGCCGTTCTACGCCGACCCCGAAGAGGCCCGCGCCGACGCCACCAAGCAGATCACCGAGCAAATTCAGGGAACCTGGCGGGACCGGTCAGGACCGAAGATGCTGCTGGAAGAGTGGATCGACCTCTGGGCGCAGCTGCTGGACGACATCGAGCCGACCACCCGCGCCAAGTACCGGTACCTGGTCGAGGCCCATATCCTCCCCGAGTTCCAGGGACGCCAGCTCGGGTCCCTGACGTTCGAGGAAATCGAGGCATGGGACCGGGCCATACCCACCCGGATCAGCGCCCGCGGACGGCCGTACGCCCGCTCGGTCGCCACCGGGGCGCGGTCGCTGCTGATCACGATCCTCGGTGATGCCGTGCATGCCGGACGGCTGGACCGCAACCCTGCCGAGCGCCGCAAGGGCCGCCGCGGCCGGGTCCGAGCCAAGGGCCGCGCACCGACACGTGCCATCCAGCAGTCGACTGCCAACGTGATCACCCCGCTGCAGGCGCTGTGCCTGGCCGAACGATGCGCACTGCTGTCCGGCCGCGACATCGACTTCGTGATGAACGTGTTCGCCGCGTGGACCGGCGTCCGATGGGGCGAGCTGTTAGCTGTCGAAGGGTGGGACGGCGCGGACTCCCCGCTTCAGCTCAGCCAGGACGGCATATCGACCTACGCCGTGGACTGGCAGCTCCGCGAACTCGGCGGCGTCGTCCTCAAGTCACCGCCGAAGGACGGGTCCTACCGGGTACTCGATCTCCCCGCATTCCTCGCCGACCTGCTGCAGTGGGCCATGGAGAACCGGCGCGTTGCGTGCCACTGCCCGCTAGTCGACGGCCGCCCCGCTTGCAAAGGTGACGACAAGACCGATCCGAACTACCTCTTCCTCGGCCCCGGCGGCGGACACCCGCGCCGGTCCAACTACGCCGACCGCTACCTCACCCCAGCAGCCGAGGGCCTGTACCCAGCCCGCAACGGCACCCGGCGCCCCGTCTACGTCACCGCCGAACCCTGGCCTGGCGTCCCGATCCGCAAGGGCAACAAGAAGGCCAAGGCCGCCGACCTGGCGGAGGCCACCTGGCCGAACCTGACCGGCAAGTTCAAGCCGCACGACGACCGGCACTCCCACGCCACCTGGCTCGATGCCGCGAACCTGCACAAGGTCATCCAAATGGACCGCCGCGGCCACGCCATGCCCGGCATGGACGCCGTCTACAACCACGTCACCACCGAGATGCGCCAGCAACTCTGCGACGTCCTCGAAGACCTCTGGTGGTCGGCCATAACCCAGCGCCGCGAACTTGCGCCGCGGTCAGCGGTACTACTGCTTGATCACATGCTCGTCACAGACGAGACGGCTGAATCGGGAATCGGAGCCTAGCTGGGCGGGCGGCAGCACGGCGAAGCGCAGCGGAGCCGCTTCATGGGGGATTGGTCGGGCGGCGGCCTCCTGAAGGATGACCTTGTGGCCGGATAACCGTTCGAGTTCGGCGATGAGCTGGCGTTTGCGCCATTGCCGACCGCTACCAAGGCGCGCTGTTTGCTGCGGCGCCGGGGGCCAACCGGGTGGTAGCGAGACCCTTGGAACGTCTTGGTGTGGGCGGCGCTCCGGCCGGCCTCGCGATTCGCCCCCCACTCGGCCGTGAGCATTCTGGACCAGCTCCTGCGTGGCAACATTGCGCCTCCCTCTTAGTTGACAGGGGCGGTCCGACTAAGGGATAATGGTAGAAATCTAACTCACTTGTCCGTTCCGTACGCCCTCGCGCCGGTAAGTTTCCGCAGGTCAGAGCGATGCTGAAGGATTGTGAGTGTGATTTGCAGATGGAATAATTAGCGATGTTGCAGCTGGAAGGAGACAGAATAATTGACGATAGATATAATTGACGATAGATTTAACGATGCAAGCAGCAGATCCAGAAATAGGAGATGCTCCAACTTTGAACTCGACATTAAAATCAGAGAGCAGGAGATTTAGATGACAACATGTATGTGCGGACCATGTAGAAGAGAGCGGCAGATTCGGCTTGACGAACGAAGGCTCAGAAGTCAGGCTCCTCCGCTGCCACCAGCAATTGATATCAGTTACAACGAGCGACTGCTGATGATCGTTGAGAGAGCACGCTGGCTGTACGACGTAGCGCGGTGGACTCAGTCTGACATCGCTCTTCACCTTAACGATCATGATCTTGTGACTCCCTACTACGGGTGTGCTTGGACTCAGCCCTCAGTCAGCTACTGGCTCCGTGTCGGCCCAACAGCCGCAAGTCAGGCTGCGTGATCACCTAGTCCTCAGGGAGATGCCCGTTTGTGGCGCGATCGGGTGGCGTGGAGGCAACTCCACGCCACCCGATCGTGGGCGCGTCGTCTGCGGAGACGACTCTAAGGTTCAGAGACATCAGCCGATACCGTCAGGACGCGCCAGCTCGGCGTGTCGTCCGTGCCTGTCAGTGGTTCGACCTCGATGCGGCGGCGAGACCACGCACTAGGGACGGGCAGGTTGGTGTTCACGATGAGTACCCCGACCAGTGACGGGTACCGCTGGTCCTTAAGACCATGCTGGCGCGGCTTGAGCCAGTCGATGTAGTTATCGATCACGCCGGGAGGTGCTTCCTTGCGGCCGTGATCGAAGATGACAAGTACCGAGAGTTGGCTCCCGCGTCCCACTCCGTACTGCGTCGGCTGGCCGACGTAGCGGTCGCAGCGGTCGACGGTGACGGGAGCGCCGCGGGATACCTTGAGCTCGGCGATGACGTCGTCGTGGACCAGGTCGTGGAAGCCACCAGCCACGGCATCACGTCGGCTCAGGCGGCCCTCCAGCTCAGGATCGGCGCGCAGCAGGCGCTCCAGCTGGTCGTGGAACTCGGCTTCGGACACCCGCATGCCTCGCATGAAGATCTTCTCGAACATGATGACCTGGGCCGCCCGGACGCAGGCGGCAAACAAGCGGCAGAAGGCCCTGACGTCCTCGGTGTCGAACTCCGGCGAGTCGAGCGCGCCGAACATGGCGAGAAGGCGGGCATCGGTCTGCTCGTGCTCCGTGAGCGTGTCGCGGCTGGGGTCGAAGGGCCGCAATCGGAGCCGCTGAAACCCCGCCACCTCGATCACCTGCTCGTGACCATCCCCGGCCAGGCGGACCTGGATCGGGCAGTCCAGCGCGGAAGCCAGAATCGGCTGCTCGACCCGGCAGTGCAGCGGTCCCTCAGCAGAGAGCGTGACGCCGAAGTCATCGGCGGTGCCGTCGCTGAGGGAGAGCTCGTACCGGGGCAGCGCTAGCGCGTCCCGGCCGAGCATGGTGACCGGCTCAACGATGCACCGCTGCGCCCACTCCGGAGCCGACAGGACGCGAACGGTCATCCCGAGGTGGTACAGCTCGTTTGGGCGGACGACGAGGATGTCGGTCACCGGCACGCCGCACATCGTCGCGACGCATACAGCCCGAGGCGGCTCTTCTGGCTCTGGTGCTGCCCCGCCGGCGAAGCGCCGGGGCAGCAGGCTGGTGCCGACGAGGCAGACCGGCGGCGGAATGCCCGCGAGCCGCTGCCAGGCTGCCTGCGCGGCACCAGGGTCGGCTATGCGCTCCACGTCGGCGAGGAAGGCGACGAGACCGTCGGGCACCGCCGCGTCCTTGGCCAGGCTAACCTCGACGCGGAGCACCTCGGCGCGGCGCTTGGCCGCCCGCACTAGCGCGGTCGCGTTCGCGCTGGCGGCGCGGACGGCGTCGTCGTAACGAAGCAGGAGCGCTACGACCTGCCAGGCGCGAGCGACCCACGCCCGCTGCGCTCCGGACGCGTGAGCCGTCGGCGCGCCGAAGAGAAGGGTGGCTGCCCGATCCAATTCACTGGCCGCTCCCGCCGGGTCGGAGATTGCGGACGCGAGCAGGAGCCTGGGTGCCGTAACCGATGCCAGCAGGCTGTCGAGGGTCCAGCGAAGCTGACCATCCTTCACGCCGTCCGGGATGGACGCTTCCAGGTCGGCGGCCGCCGACGTAACGGCGTCGGTGAGAGCATTGAGCTTTGCCTCGGTAGGAGGCCCTTCGGCAAGGGCGTGAGCCAGCTCGGCGCCTCGGGATATAGCGCCCGCGAGGCGCCGGCCGGGTGCGCCCTCGTCACCGGGCGGCTGGCTAGCCTCTACGCCGCGGGCCACGACCGCCGCGTCGGCCCAGCGACCGGCCGACTGCAGAAGCTCGACGGGTTCGAGAGCACGCCATGAGTGCGCCGGGCCGTGGACGCCGCTAAGCGGCTCGATCTCCGCCAGGAGCACATCGGCCAAGAGCTTTGGCCGGTCCATAAGCACCTGGAGAACGGGTTCGTAGCGCTGGTTGTAGTAGTCGGCCAGCTCCGGGCTGGCGGCCGTAGCAAGCGCCGCGCTCGTCCAGGCTGGATGTGCACGAAGCTCGTCCGGCCACCAGGCTGTGAGCAGCCGCTGGCTGTCGGATGGCCGACACCGGCCGACATACGCCAGCGCGATGCTGAACCACCCCGTGACCTGCGACTGGTCGTCGAGCCCGCGAGCTAGAGATCGAAGCGCCCAGATGGCCGACTCAACGGCGTCGGGATCGGGCTTGTCGGCGTAGGTCACCACCCAGCCTGCGACGATTGGCAGTAGCCTCGCTACCAGGTCCGCCGGGAAGGACAGGCGGGGTATCTGCTCCAGCATCCGCTTGTGGACGATGACGTAGCGATCCTGCAGGAGCGGGATCGCCAGCTCGCTCAGCTCAGCCGGCAGCGAGCCGGCCAGGCCAGCACACGCGACCCACAGATCGATGCCGCCGCGGCGGATCACGTGATCGCGATGCAGCAGCGCGGTGTAGGTGACTGGGAGGATGTCCCGCAGCATCTCGGGCGAGACCGCCTCCTCCAGGACGTCGAGCATGGTGGATTGGACGGCCCGGTCGGTGCGTTCGTCGCCGGTCGTGGCCGAGAACAGGGCCAACACGGGGGTGATCACCGCCGGAGGATTGACCGGCGCGCAGCGTCCGATAGTCTCGGCCAGGCGCCGACGACGACCGTCGCGACGGATGCGCGCCGATTCGCGTTCGAGGGCTGCCAGTATTTCGCGGTCCTGGGCTGCCGCCGTTGGCGGCGTGTCTGGCTTGGCGGTGGCGGCCGCAGTGTCCGATTCAGTGGCGCACATGGCCAGGATCGCGCCAAGCATCTCATCGACGTGCCCCGCGATGGCCTCAGGCACCTCGCGGGCGAGGCTGGTCAGGTGGTCGGCGGCGTGGAACGCTGCCTCCTCGCCCCAGTCGCCGCCGGTCCGGCGCACGACGAAGCTGATCGCCTCCGAGGTCGCAGGCGGTGATGCATCCCATGGCTCCCGGAACCGTTGCAGGAACCACGGCACCCGGGCCAGTTCGTCGCGGGCGTCATGCACGGCCTCGGCTGCTACGGTCTCTACGATGCGGCGGGTCAGCACTGGCTGGCCACGCCAGGCCTCGGCGAGCGCACGCAGAGCTGCCGACGCGGGATGGGGATCGCCGGCGTAGCCGGCATCCGGACCACGGACGCTCGCGGCCAGGGGGTGACCGAGGGCCACGACGCGCGTGGCGTCCACAGCAAGCAACACCTGGGCGGCATCAGCGGCTGCCTGCCTAGTGGACTCATCCTCACTGCCGAGATGCTCGATGATCCGCTCGGTAACGGCGGGCAGATCGACACGCGAGGCTGCAATCAGACCATCCGGCGAGGACGGCAAGCCCCAAGGACCGATGTCCTCCCCGGAGGACAGAGCGATGAGCTGATCCAGTAGATCCGGCAGGTCTTCGGACCGCAGGTCCGGCTCGACCGCCGCCAGAAGCTGGCCAGCATCGACGGATCGTTGTCGTTGCAGGACGGCACGTGCGGCGTCGAGCGCTCGGCGAGGCGGGCAGTGACCGGATCGGACGAGTGCCGTCAGTGCTTCGAAGGCGGTCACGTCTGTGGTGTCGGCCGCGAGTTCGAGCAGGCTGTCGACCAAGACGGGGCGGAACAACTCCGGCGCGCCTCGGGCGGAATCGATGACCCGACGGGCAGCTCGCGCCTCATCGAGCGAGAGCGGTTCGGTCCGGGGCTCGGCACGGTCGATGCGGTCCAGATCGTCGGCGAGATCGCGAACGACATGACCCTCGCCGGCCAGAAGCTGGCGACGCCGCTCGCGGCGCTCGTGATGGCGCCGGGTCCTTTCGTCGGCAGCCCGATGCGCTGCCGCCTTCCGCGCTGCTTCCTCGGCGGCGCGCTCGCCTGCAACGGTGGCCAGGCTCGGCAGCTCGCCCGCGCCGTCGCGGTACGGGCAGCCGGCACAGTTCGCTTCGTAGAACTCGATGGCCAGCTCCAGAGCCCGATGTCCCTGGGTACGAGGCGGCGGGGCATGCTCGCAGCGCACTTCGAGTAGACCCATCGGAAGGCCGAGCATCGATCCGACTGGGCTGTTGCCAGCGATGTCAGCGATCATGAAATTGAGCAGTGAGGGGCGTGCTGCGATCACGTAATTGACCACCCCGATCACGTTATTGACCATGGTCATGGCGTGCGTGTCGGGGTGGACCTGGTCATCGGGAAGTCAGGA
>Ga0209517_10001692_pt1 | contig 32635 bp, 28 predicted proteins | sample PeaSoiMetSII2010_FD_187695 | JGI IMG/M metagenome (GOLD analysis project Ga0209517, IMG submission 187695) | Peat soil microbial communities from Weissenstadt, Germany - SII-2010 (SPAdes) (version 2) | ecosystem: Environmental > Terrestrial > Soil > Wetlands > Peat | place: Germany... | reverse complement strand
CTCCGCGGGCCGCCGCACGGTCGATCTGCTCTACCATGCGCCGGAAGTAAAACTCGTCGCCCTGTTCAGCCCGGAACACGGGCTCGCAAGCCAGGCGGACGCCAAGGTCGCATCAGGCACTGATGCCTCGACCGGCTTGCCTGTGCACAGCCTTTACGGCGATGTTGAAAGGCCCACGGACAAGATGCTGGAAGGCCTGGATGCACTGGTCTACGACATCCAGGATGCGGGAGTCCGCTTTTACACTTACACTACGACACTGGGCTATTGCCTGGAGGCTGCCGCCAGGAAGGGAATCGACTTCTATGTGCTCGACCGCCCCAATCCCATTAACGGCGAGGCAGTCGAGGGACCAGTTCTCGATAACGACTTGCGCAGCTTCGTGGCTTATTTCCCGGAGCCCGTGCGCCCAGGAATGACGGTTGGAGAGTTGGCCCAGATGTTCAACGCAGAGAACCACCTCGGCGCCAGGCTCCACGTCATCAAAATGCAGGGCTGGCAGCGTACCGATTGGTATGACGAAACAGGCCTGACGTGGTTGAACCCTTCGCCCAACCTTCGCAATCCGACCGAAGAGGTTCTATATCCCGGCGTGGCGATGGTGGAAGGCGCGAACCTCAGCGTGGGACGCGGAACGGACACGCCGTTTGAGGTCCTCGGCGCGCCGTGGATCGACTCGCGAACCCTCTCGGCGTATTTGAATGAGCGCCACATTCAGGGAGTCCGGTTCCTGCCGGCGGATTTCAAGCCTTCGAGTAGTTCGTTCGCCGGCCAGCTCTGCCACGGCGTGCAACTCCTGTTGCTGGACCGCCAGGCGCTCGATTCGCCCGCTCTCGGCGTCGAACTCGCCGCCGCTCTCTGGAAGCTATATCCCAACGACTTCAAGCTGGACAAAACGCTGCCTCTCGTCGGCGCGCGCTGGGTTCTCGATGCCATCAAGGCGGGGAAGGACCCGCGCCGGATTGTGTTCGAGTGGCAAGACGCGCTAGAACTATTCCGCAGCCTGCGCACGAAATACTTACTCTACCCCTGACGGCTAGTTGGTGGCAACGTTCACGGTTTTCTTGGCTCGTCCGTACTGATTGGTCGAGTAAAGCGGTTATGTAGTGGTCGTGGACGGCGCGGCGATGGTGATGCTCGACCCGCGACCCCATGCCTTGTTCAGACTTTACCCTTCACTGTTTGCACTTTTGCCCTATTGTGTTCGGCGCCGGAGCAGAGTAGTATTTCCACGGAAATTATCGAGTATGAGTCTTGGGCGGTTTGTCTCCACACATTGGAAATGCTGGAGCAGTAGTACAGGAGGAAAGATGCGAACTTGCCGACCTATGTTCCTTTTGGTTGCCGCGTTTTGCGCATTGTTGATGACGGCGGGACTTCCGACCTTCTGCGTAGCTAAGGAAAAGCCCGTGGTCGTCAGTCCGGATGACGTCACGTTGCGCCTTTTCCAGCTTCTCGACAGTTCTTACGGCGGGAAACTATCGGATCTCTACTTTGTCGGCGACGTCTACAAAGATCCCAAGAACCCGGACAAGGAACTCCAGCACGTTTTTAAGGCGGAGTACGAAAAAGCCCGGGCCTTTGGGAGGTTACGACTCTACGTGCGCAGCGTCGATAAACTCACTCCCGGCCAATTGAAAGACTACACTGCCCAACAGGTCTACGAGTTTGCCGACTCAGATGTCGAGAAATTCACCAAGACTGATCCGGGCCCGCTGGGCCGGCCGGGCGACCTTTACTTCCAGGCCACGGAGAATGGCCCTCTTGCTACAACCCCCGTCACCGACGAGGCCCGAAAACAATATGAGACCTACATCGCACAGTGGCTCATGCCCGCCCTTGAGAAGAAGTGAGTACATGACTCATGCTCCCAGGCCTTGCGCGCCGGTTGGTGGTGTCCTAATTTGAAATTAGCATACCCTAATTTTGGAATTCAGATTGCCGGGATATCCCGATTTGGCATCAGCCATCGTTAATTCATTCGTCTCCCTCGCAATTCTCCACTTCTGGAGGTGGCCGGTTCACCTTGGAGGACTCATCGTGTAGAGGGCTAATCATGGACTCGATGGTGTTGTGGGTAGCTTTGAGAGCGGCAGCCATGGTTTCGTGCGCCTTATCATGGCTCGGAGCGGTTTGATCTAGATATTTTCGCGAACTCTCTGCAACGCTGAAGGTATATAGGAGGATGTCAATTATCCGGTCTATCTGAATAGTTGACATTTCCAATATACCTATAAGTCTACTAATAAATATAAGGGGAACCAAAACGCAAAAGAATATAGTATTAAACGCAATTATTGCTAAAGAAAAACGAGGGTGCGAAGGAAATGTGTATATTCCCCGAGCAATCATGTAAATATCGACCGCAAGGATCAAGAGCTGGGGCATGAGACTTTTGCCTAAACGCTCCAAGAACATGCCCCTGGAGGACTGCATTAATCTGCCCAATAGCCGCTCCTTGCCAGGGGCTCCATATTCTGCGGGCTTCTTTTTTAACATGGAGCGGACATACCAGGCTGTGACAATGGCCGGAATGACAAGCATCGGGATACAGGCGAAGAAGACAATTTTGAGGGTGCGGAGATGGCCACTATAAAAAGCAATTACACCGAAGGTAGCGATTACATAAACGAAAAGAAGATAACCGTTCAAGATTCCAAGGAACAGGCTGGGGGTAAGGGGTTCATGCTGAGCCTTAAGGAGTTTCTCGGCTTCCTGTTTGCTTTCTTCGGCGCGGGCCTCCTGCTCGGCTTTATCGTCACGTTTTTGTTCTTCCATGGCCACTCCTGAAATCGAGGAAATTGTCAAATTAGGACACCACCCGCCGGTTCCGGGAGGTGAAATCACGGATCGTACATGCTATAGTTTCTGTCAGGGAAAGCGGTATGCCAACCCGAACTCTGATAACCATCGACCAGTACGACGCGCTCCCTGAAAAGGAAGGCGTGAAGTACGAACTCAACGAGGGAGAACTGATTACAGTGTCCCCATCGCCTCGCTTGGTGCACAACCGCGTCCGCGACGAGATCGGCTTTCGCCTCAGAGAGCATGTACGCTCCCGCAAACTCGGTGAAGTAACGATGGAAACGGATTTCAAGCTGACGGAAGGGACCATCCGCATTCCGGATATCGCTTTCGTGTGCGCCGATCGGCTTGCGGGAATCGATCCCCGTCAGCGTCTGGAAGGTGCTCCAGATCTGGCCGTTGAAATTGCCTCTCCGAGCGACGATCCGGACGATCTTGTGCTCAAGGCCCGGCAGTACATCGCGTCCGGCTCAAAGGCCGTTTGGGTTATTTACCCCGAAGCCCGACTTGCCTATCTCTATAAACCTGGCGAACGTCCTGAGATTCGTGACGTGGAACAGTCCCTTGATGACGCCGAACTCCTACCCGGTTTTTCCGCACCGCTGTCCGCCATTCTCTCCAACTAAACCTACACTTGTTGCCTTACTGGAACAGGTCTTCGTGGAAGAGTTTCTGCCCTCCGAGTGAAGTGTAGAAGCCCCACCCGGCGATTGCGACGAAGCTTAGCACCACGGCAAGTGCGCTCGAGGCGTACCAGTTGCTGAAGTCGAAGGTGTACGGGACGCTCAAGAGAACGTTGGCGGTGAAGATGGCCACGGCCAGTGAGATCAGGCCGAAGCGGGTAACTGCGTAAGCTGCAATACCAAAAACCACTATCCAGACCGGAACAAAAACCTCCGGATGCGTGCTGCGAAGAGAATTATTCGTTGTCCAAAGGGCGACGAAGACGGCGGTTGCCAGCCATTTGTTGCGTAGCACGATGCGGAGGAGGAACATGGCGAAGAAGAACTCGATCGTACCTCCGATACACTGCATGATGTTCAGCAGCCAGATTCCCACCAGATCGCGGCCGCCGGTGAGAAGAGACTGGCTGGGTAATTGCGGAACTTCGCCGAGCCGGTTCAGAATGAGCAGGCCAATGCTGATCACCACTGTCCAGATCACACCCAGGAGAACTCCCCAAAGCACGTCGCGCGCCACCAGAGGGTCGCGCACACGTCCGGTGGTCAGCCGGCTCCAGGAGACGACCGCCTGCGGCCAATGCCGCCGCACGTAAGGCTCGAGCGCCAGGTACAACATTCCGATGGCTCCCGACAGAAAGAGCCCAGAGCTCACGGCCAGCACGAAGCGTCCAAACGCGGCGAGAGTGGGGATGAAGTGGTATCGGCAAACCCAGATGGCGATCTCGATCACGAAGATTGCGACCGCAAGGCGAAGAGCGCCCCGAAGATCGCTCTTGCCGCGCAAGTAATTGCGCCGCGCGATCAGAGCGCCAGTGGTCAGGAACAGGATTACGAGAGTGGCGCCCAAAATCGACCCCGTGTGCTGGAGCCCATTCGCACTGGATTGCTCTTCTCGCCCGGGCGTAACCCACGGTCCAATCAGGCGGAAGTAAACCGGCTTTCCGCGCCAAGCGGCGGCTTCCACGCGCAAGGGCCGGCCGGAATCGGGCCAAGTCCCGGTCCATGCGGCGCGCGTGTCAGAAGCACCCAGTTCCACCCATTGCGGCTCTGCGGGTTTTAGATCTTTGGGATTGATTCCAGCTGCCGCGAAAAGAGGTTTCCAATCCAGGGGGCACTCCGGCGGGGGGGTCGCGTCAAATTCCTTGGGAATCGCTTCGAAGGAAATCAATCGGCCTTGGGAGTCAACGATGAGGTTGATCATGCCGGACTGAATTGCCGGCGGGTCATCAAACTGAACGATCCCTGGAGTGATCGAGGTGCCCTGGTAACCATCGGGATCCAGATAAACGGGACTTTGCCGATAGGCATAGACGAGCACTTGGGGTCTTTCAGAAAGAATCTTCGGCCAGTTCGGGCGCGCACCGTCGTGCTTTTTGACGTAAGTGGTGAAATCAGTTTGATAGTACCATTGAGCCGAATGGTCGACCGGCCGATCGGTGTAGCCGAGGCTTTTCACAATGTCGACCGCTTTGACTTCCAGGGCCGGGGCCGGCAGTGGCTGCGGCATCAGGCGGAGCGCGTTCACGCGGGCGCCAATAAGGCTGCTGATCGCAAGTCCCACGACAACCGCTGCGAAGGCGGTTGCTGCTACGCGCGCCGCGATGCCTTGTTTCTCGCCTGCCGCCGCCACCATTTCCGGCGACGGCGTTTCACCCGCTGCCAGCGCCGCCGCCAGGGGATCGCCGCCGGGCAACGCCGCAGCAACGGCAAGCGCCGAAGCCGGCCGCGCGGCGGGTTCGTACTCCAGGCAGCGCATAATCACTCGCTCGACGGCGGGATCAAGGTCCTTCACCCAGCTCGAGGGATTGCTCACCGGCCGTTCATTACGAATTCGCACGAGCTCCGCGAGCGTCTCGGCTTCAAAGGCGCGCTTGCCCGTGAAGATCTCGTAGAGCACGAGGCCCAGCGAATAGATATCGCTTTTGGCTGTCACTTCCTTGCCGGAGAGCTGCTCCGGCGACATGTAGGCGGGCGTGCCGCTGCGCACCTCGGCGCCCTGGATCTGGTCCACGAGTCCGGCCAATCCGAAATCGGTCATCACGGCGCGGCCGCGCCCGTCCAGCATCACGTTCGCTGGTTTCAGATCGCGATGCAGAACGCCTTCCTTGTGGGCGGCGGCGAGCCCGGCGCAAAGTTGCCGCGCGATCTCGACTGCCTTGTCCGGCGGTAGACGGCCAATGCGCCGCAGGAGCGAAGCCAGGTCCTCGCCATCGACGTATTCCATGGAAAGAAACATCTGACCGTCGACGGTGCCTAGGTCATAGACTCGACACACATTGGAATGGGAAACCCGGCGCGCGGTGCGGACTTCGTTGCGAAAGCGTGTGAGCAGTTCCTCTTTGCCGGCGGCTGCTTCCGGAAGGAATTTCAAGGCGACCGGCTGGCCCAGCACCAAGTCGTCAGCGCGATAGACTTCGCCCATTCCGCCCCGCCCGAGCACGGCCACGATTCTGTAACGCTCCGCCAGCAGGGTTCCGGGAAGAAAACGGCCTTCGCTCGCCAGGCCGCTAGAACTCGTGGAAGTGCGCGGGCTGGTAGATGCGCGTGGACCGCTGGAGCGCGGCCGAGCTTGTGCGGTCACCAGCTTCGGAGAGGCCGGTCCCGGTTCGGCTGCCGTCGCAGCGGCAGTGGCGGCCGCGGTGACTGCGTAGTCAGAAGCAACGCTCGCTCCACAAGACGAGCAAAACTTCGAGTTCTCCGTCACCGTAGTTCCGCAGGATTGGCACTTCAGCATGAATGGCCTCGTCCGGGTGCCCGTCAATTACACCTGCGATGTTCTCAATGGCACAGGCAGACTACTTCAATGATATCATTTAAGGTTCATGAAAAAGCCAGATTTCGATCCCGGTCTCACGCAACAATACAGCGCCAAGCTGCGTCGTGTGATCCGCGACGACGGCGAGTTCAATGTGAAACGCCGGGGCAGAACCTGGCGAGATGTTAGCCCTTACCTTTTCTTACTCAATACGCCCTGGACCGCTTTTTTCGCGCTGGTTTTGGGGGCCTTCATCACGGCCAATCTTGTTTTCGCGTGTCTCTATTTCTGGGAGGGCGGGATCGAGCGAGTCCATCACACGGACCTCTCGGCACTCAGCCGTTTTCTGGACGCGTTCTTCTTGAGCACCCAGACCTTGACCACGGTAGGCTACGGCACAATCTGGCCGGAGACCACGGCCGCCAATTTGATCTCCTCCATTGAAGCGATGACCGGCCTGCTGGGTTTTGCAGTGGCCACGGGCTTCTTAGTGGGCCGCTTGTCGCGCCCCACGGCGCGCATCGGATTCAGCAAGTCGATGATCGTTGCCCCTTATCAGGACGGAACCAGCCTCCAGTTCCGCATCGTGAATCGCAGCGTCAGCAACCTGATGGAACTCGAAGCCAGGATGCTGTTGATGACGGTGCAATCAGTGGATGGTCGTCTGGAGCGCAAATATGAGCGCTTGGAGCTCGAACGGCCCACCGTCCTGTTCATGCCGCTGACCTGGACCATCGTTCACGTTCTGGACGCCGAAAGTCCGCTTTATAAAAAGACCGCGCCGGATCTGGAGGATTTACAGGCAGAGTTCCTGATCCTCATCAAGGGCGTCGACGACCGGTTCAGCCAGACTGTCCACGCCCGCTTTTCCTACCGCTACGACGAAATTGTGTGGGGCGCGAAATTCGCCCGAGCCTTCGATGTGGACGAGGACGGCGACTTGCGGCTGGATCTCGACCGCGTAAGTGACATCGTTAAGGCGGGTTGAGGGGTGAGTCATGAGGGTCCTACTCATTTACGCGAACACCGAAACAATCAGCATGCCAACCCTCCCGCTGGGCGTCGCCGGCGTGGCCGCCGCAACACGTCGCGCCGGCCACGATGTCGTCCTGCTTAACCTGATGTTCGAGACAGATCCGAGCTCGAGCATCAAGAACTCTATCGAACACTTGCGCCCGGACCTCATCGGGGTTTCGGTGCGAAACATCGATGACCAGAACATGGCGGCGCCCCGCTTCCTGCTGGCGCCGGTTAAGGAGGTCATAGCGATTTGTCGAAGTTTCTCCGTGGCGCCGATCGTTCTGGGCGGGGCAGGTTACAGTATCTTCCCGCAGAGCGCGCTGGATTACCTTGGCGCCGACATGGGAGTTCAAGGTGAAGGAGAAGTCGAATTTCCTCTCTTGCTGGATCGAATAGGCAAGGGCAGGGAAGTCTCGGATATTCCCGGAATTCACCTGCCTGGTCCAAATCGTTGGGCAGTCGAGCCAGGCATAATAGGACTATGTCATTCCGAGCGGAGCGAGGAATCTCGCTCGGCCGTGAGCTCAGTCGAACGCGAGGGGGGTCAGGGCAAGATTGCTCGTTCCGCTCGGAATGACACTTCCTGCCGGGGAGCCGGCGCGGATGCAGATCGCAAAGCGCGCGGGTGTCATTTTGTAGAAAACCTGGATGAACTTCCTCTCCCCGAGCCCAGCCTTTGGATTCCGCCGGGCGCCGTCAAGGGTAAGCTCTGGGTGCCGGTGCAGAGCCGCCGAGGGTGCCCGCTCGACTGCGCGTATTGTTCAACCAGCCTCATCGAGGGAAGAGGGATACGGACACGTTCTCCCGCCCAGGTTGTGAAGTGGCTGGCGCAGTTGAGGGAGACGGGCTGCCGGAATTTCAACTTCGTCGATAACACCTTCAACCTTCCGCTGGACTATGCAAAAGACCTTTGCCGGCAATTGACTCGAGCGGAACTCGACCTTCATCTTTGGTGCATCATTTATCCCAAGTGGATCGATGTGGAGCTTGTGGAACTCATGCGCCAGGCCGGATGCCGCCAAATCAGCTTTGGATTCGAGAGCGGCTCGGGTGAAATGCTGCGCAGCCTTGGTAAGCAATTCGATCGGGAAGAAATCAGGACGGTCTCAAATATTTTCGCGGAGGCCGGAATTCAGCGAATGGGGTTCTTGCTGCTGGGCGGTCCCGGGGAAACGAAAGGCACCGTCGAGGAAAGCCTGGCTCTCGCCGAGTCTTTGAATCTCGAGGCCTTGAAGATTACCGTCGGCCTCCGCATCTACCCGCAAACTCCTCTCGCAAGAACTGCGCTGGCAGAAGGCGTGATTCGAGCTGACGAAGACCTGCTCGTGCCGCGGTTTTACTTGCAGCCAGGTCTCGAGGACTGGCTCCCCGAACGCGTGGCCGCCTACAAGGCCTCACGTCAGTGGGTGAATTGACTGAAGCTATCAGCTCTCCGCCCTCAGCTCTCAGCAAACACTTCGTTGCCAAGTTTAGTGGTCGCAGGGGTAAGGCCGGACCGCATCTTTGTCGGGCCAACGGTCGCAGCCATCCGTGCCCGCGGTGTTCGCTGCAAGCTGACGGCTGAAAGCTGATAGCTGAAGGCTACTTACGCTTCCTTGGCCTTCCCGCTCGCAGCGTCCCAGCAGATCTTTTTGCCGCTGCGCACGGAGAGATTCACCATGTGGCCCGTCGCGGCCGAGCAGTGGCCCATTTCGGCGTTTTCCACGGGCTCGCGCCGGGTGCGAACGGAATCGAAAAACGCGTTCAGGTGAAAGATCACCGCGTCCGGGCCGCTCGGCTTGTAGTCGAGCGTGCCCTCCGCACGAACATAAGGGTTTGATTCCTCGCGATGGTTTCCTTCCGCCCAGAATTGGTCTTGCAACTTCTTGGGCCAGGGTTCGATCTGCGACTGGTAACCTTCTCTGACGCTCTCGTTGGTCAGGGTCATTTCCTTGTCCAGGCTGACCATGAGCGTGCCCTCGGTGCCAAGGTACTGAATGCCTTGTTGAGAGCCGCTGGCGTTGTTCATGGTCGAACCCATGTTCACGTGGAAAGTCGGGTAGTCAAAGAGCGCATCGAGCGTGTCAGGAACCTCGCGGCCATCGTGCCGCGCCAGGATACAGCCGATGGCGGCCACTGTGTCCGGCATGGGGGCGTCCATCACGAAGTGGATCGTATTAATCAAGTGGACGAAGAGGTCGGTGGAGATGCCGCCGGAGTAATCCCAGTATTTGCGGTAGCGGAAAACGCGCTCTGCGTCGAAGGGACGCTTGGGGGCGGGCCCTAGCCATTCTTCCCAATTAAAGTTCACGCCGTCCTTCAAGTCCGGCGGGATGGGATAATTCCAGGCGCCCGTCGAGCTGTTACGGTTGTAGAAGGCAATGACCTTCGTTACTTTGCCGATTTTTCCGGATTGCACGATCTCTTTCGCCTTGATGTGCATGGGAGCAGATACCCACTGGCTCCCCGCCTGCACCATGCGGTTTGTGCGCTTCGCCGCCTCGATGATCTTCGGCCCCTCCTCAATGCAATAGGTCATAGGCTTTTCGATGTACACGTCCTTGCCGGCGGCCACCGCATCCAGCACTATGGGCGTGTGCCAATGGTCGGGCGTGGCGATTACAACGGCGTCGAGGTCCTTCCTATCCAGCAGTTTCTTGTACTGCGCGAAGTAGGTTTCAATCGCGCCGTCGGTGCGCTCCTTGGCGCGGTCGAGATGCCCCTGGTAGCAGTCGGCAACGGCAACAAGATTCGCCTGCCCTGTCTGCTTTACGTTCTCCATCAGATAGCAGCCGCGAATGCCGTATCCGATGAAACCGACGTTGACCCGGTCATTAGGGCTGGCAGGCTTGGGCAGCGGCGCCGCCTCCAATTGGACTCGTTTTCCGTTGAGGAATAATCCCAGGGCCGTAGCCCCTGCGGCGCTCTGCCGTATGAATTGGCGGCGTGTAACAAAAGACATTTTGTACTCCTCCATCAAGCGCAAATAAACCCACGTATATTAGCCTGTCAAGCGCCCCAGATCAAGGATCGGGTGATTGTGATCGCGAGATCCGGAGATCGGGTGATCGGATGAACATCTGATCAACCGGCGGCCTGATCGTCAATCAAGGTTGCCTGTCATTCTGAGCCCAATGTTTCTTGGCGCGCGAAGAATCCCCGGAGTTGTTCGTGCTTCTTCAGAACCGCTTCGAACCGCCGGGATGGTTCGGTCCGCTCAGCATGACAAATCCTCATTCTGGCGTTCATACCAGCCGATAAACAGAAGGTGAGCCGCTGTGGAGGAGTATTTTGTTCACCCGATCACCCGATCTCCCGATCAACCGATCACCGGGTCTCCCGATCTCCCGATCATCCGATCACCCGATTACTCGATCTGCCGATCATAGATTTTGGCAACCCAAAGCCACATCGGTTTGGTATTCTCTGAGTCATATCCTTTTTGGAGAAACAAGCATGACGACAAGGAAGCCCGAAGCTGAAGAGACGCTCTTAGTGGCCTACCGGAACCACCAATTTCTCGAGAGCAGTGATGCGCGTATGTTGCGCATTCTAAGCGAATACCTGGAACCGCAGGCCAGACTGCGGCGTTTAGGCGTGCATCACACGGTGGTGTTTTTTGGTTCCGCTCGCATCCGGCCTCGCGATGAGATGCTTCAGAGGGTTCAGGAATTGGAAAGCAAGGGCGGAAACGGAGGTAAGGGCCCCCTCACAGCAGCCCTAAAGAGAGCGCGCACGGACCTCGAAATGTCTCAGTATTACGAGGACGCGCGAGAACTCTCACGCCTTGTCACGGAATGGGCGCTTACTCTCCGCCCCCTTTTCATGGTGGTCTGTTCGGGCGGCGGGCCGGGCATCATGGAGGCGGCTAACCGCGGCGCCGCCGAGGCCGGCGGCCAGTCCATTGGGTTGAACATCACGCTTCCCGCTGAGCAACGGCCTAACCCTTATATTTCGCCTCAACTCGGCTTCCTCTTCCGATACTTCTTTATGCGCAAGCTCTGGTTCGCGCAGCCCGCTCGAGCCCTCATCGCCTTTCCCGGCGGCTTCGGCACTTTGGACGAACTTTTCGAAATGCTCACTCTCCTTCAGACGCACAAGATGGGGCACCGCGTCGCGATTGTGCTCTATGGCTCGAGCTTTTGGAAACGCGCCATCAACTTCGAATATTTCCTCGAGACCGGGACCATTTCGGAAGAGGACTTCAAACTCATTCGCTTCGCGGACTCGCCGCAGGAGGGTTTCAACATCATCAAGGATGACCTTACCCGCATCCTTCAAATCAGGCCCGTAGTCAAGCATCCGTTCATATGATTTTAGATTTTGGATTTGCGATTTTGGATTCGGCGGACCGTCCGTAGTCCGTCGTCAGTTGTCCGTTGCCAAATCAAGCCTCTCCTGCTGGGCTAAGCTGTGTTATTCCGAGCCCTTCGCTGTCATCCTGAGCGCAGCGAAGAGCCTGTCCTGAACGAAGTGAAGGAATCTCGCTCTGGGTGTTCAGGGTAAACTCCGCGAGGAATCTCGCCCTGAATCGTTTATCCGGAGCGCAGAGCGAGATTCCTCGCTTCGCTCGGAATGACAGGGCGGAAGGCTCCTGACTCCTGACTCCCGAGTCCTGACTTCTGAATCCTGAATCCCGACTCCTGGCTCCACAACCCTGACACCCGACACCTGACACCTGCGCTATAATTCTCACCGGAGGGCCCCATGCAATTCTTCAAAGATAGCATGTTGGAACTGATCATTCAGACTTCTACAAACCTGCCGCCCGACGTACGCCAAGCCATGGGCGTGGCGATCAAAACCGAGGAACCGCGAAGCCAGTCGGGCCAGGCGCTGGCCATTATTGGCCAGAACATCGATATGGCCTACGTGGATGAAGGTGCGATCTGCCAAGACACCGGCATGCCGACATTCGAAATCAAGACGCCCGTGGGCGTTAACCAGATGGTGCTGAAAAAGCATATCCAGGAAGCCATCGCGGAAGCGACGAAACGAGGTAAGCTGCGGCCCAATTCGGTCGACTCGATCACCGGGAAAAACAGCGGCAATAATCTCGGCCCCGGCACACCCGTCATCCACTTCGAGCAGTGGGAGGAGCCCGATATCGAAGTGCGGCTCCTGCTTAAGGGCGGTGGCTGCGAGAATATGAACATTCAGTATTCGGTGCCCTGCACGCTGGAACACTTGGGCCGTGCCGATCGCGACCTCGCAGGCGTCAAGAAATGCCTGCTGCACGCCGTGTGGCAGGCACAGGGACAGGGTTGCGCGCCGGGGGCTATCGGCGTTTGCGTCGGCAGCGACCGGGCGGCCGGATATCATCTTGCGAAGCTGCAATTGTTTCGTTCGCTCGATGATGTGAACCCTGACCCGGTGCTGGCCAAACTCGAGCAGGAGGTTATGGGCGAGGCCAACAAGATCGGAGTTGGAGCCATGGGCTTCGGCGGCAGGGCTTCCCTGATCGGCTGTAAGATCGCCGCCGCAAACCGCTTGCCCGCCAGCTTCTTCGTTTCAGTCGCCTACGATTGCTGGGCCTTCCGGCGGCTTGGTGTGCTGCTTGATGCTGACTCCGGCGCAATCCAGCAGTGGCTGTATCGCGATCCGAATCGGCCCGTAGAAAAGTTGGTGGCGGGCGCCGGATTCCAGGTGTCAGGCAGGGAAATACGATTGGAAACGCCGCTCAGCGAAGAGAAAGTTCGCGCCTTGAAGGTTGGCGATGTGGTTCTGATCAACGGGCCATTGATCACCGGACGCGACTCTGCCCACACTTACCTGATGCACCACGACGCGCCTTGCGATCTCAACGGTGCCATCCTCTACCACTGCGGTCCCGTAATGATGAAAGAAGGAACGCCGCCCAATGTCCGCTGGCGCACCAACGCCGCCGGCCCAACCACCAGCATTCGCGAAGAGCCGTACGAGGCCGATGTGATCAAGCGCTTCGGCATCCGGGCGGTGATGGGCAAAGGCGGCATGGGCGCAAAAACGCTCGCGGGCTTGAAGGAACACGGCGCCGTCTATCTCCACGCCATCGGCGGCGCAGCACAGTTCTACGCTCGCTGCCTGCCTAAGGTCCACGGCGTGTACTTACTCGAGGAACTGGGAGTCCCCGAAGCCATGTGGGTCTTTGAAGCCAAGGATTTCCCCGCTATCGTAACCATGGATTCGCACGGGAACTCGCTGCACGCGGACGTTTCCGCCGCTACGGGGGCGGAGTTGGAGAAGGTGGGAGCGGGGAGGTAGGCAGGTGGGCAGTTGGCAGAAGGCAGAAGGCAGTCGGCAGAAGGCAGAAGGCAGTAACATCACCCTACCGGTTGAATTCTCCAAAGTCAGGAGGGCTGCCCTCTCCCGAGGGGAGAGGGTGGCTCGCTGCCGGCGCTTTCATCAGCCGGAGCGGGCCGGGTGAGGGGTTAGTTGGAACGGGAGGCACGGCCCGCAGATGGTGGAAGTCGTGCGGGTCGAAATCTGCGGCCGAAGCCTTGCAAGCGGCCACCAAATAATTGGTAGGTCTTTCGAACGGTTCGATGTCTACTCGTCTTCGGGCAGGGACTCGTGGTATTCGTCGATGGCTTCGGCAGCGACTTCAGCTTTCATCTTGAGCCAAAACAGCTCGACCGACAATTCAGAAAGCAGGTCCTGATAGGGCTCACTTTCACGTTGCACGCTCTTCATCTTTTGGCGGATATTGCGAACGCGCTCGTACCATTCGTCAACCTCTCCGATCAGCCCCTCAACCGTTTCGAGGTTGGGCACAATTTTAGTCGCCATTGTATTACCACTCCCTCCTGAGGCGGCGAACCAACTGCTCAATCTTCTCTGTAGCCGTGTTTATTTCGCGCGCCCAGCACCGGATATACGATTCGTTGGGCGACGGCTTCAACAATTCCAGTCGGACCTTTTCCGCGTGCTTCTCGGCAACCTCCCTCAGCCCCGCGATCTTCTTTCGAAGTTCCTTGTTCCGTCCCATTCGCCGTCAGTATTATACCATCTCCAGTCGGACTCTTTGGCTCTGCCTTGATTTCCCGCATTCTGTTACAATGCCGCTCAAGCCCATAAACTGTAGGGCGAGTGGGCAAGCGGGATCGGGGGCCCAGGTTTTGTTGGAATCGTTGAGGTGAGCCGCAGTGGAACAGGAACAGGAGTTGCTGGACCGTTGCCTCGCCGGTGAAGATTCCGCCTGGGAGGCACTTCTCAAGTCATACAGCCGAAAAATCTATAATCTCTGTTATCGCTTTACGGGCCGGGCGGAAGAAGCCGAAGATGTGACCCAAGAGGTTTTCATCAAGGTATTCCAGACTCTGAATAGTTATCACGCCGCTCAGGGCAGCTTTGGAACTTGGCTCAATCGGGTAGCGCGCAACCATCTGGTGGATCACTATCGGCGCGCGCGCAAAGACCGCGTAACTTCCTCACTGGAGGACGAACTACCCGAGGCCGAGCAACGGCCGAGCCCGCATATGGAGCCTACAAGCCGGGTGGAATCGCGGGAGCGCAGGGAGGTCTTGCAGCAAGGGCTGGATAAGCTCTCCCCCGATCTGCGGGAGGCCGTGATCCTGCGCGACCTGCACGACCTCGACTACGAGGAGATCGCCCAAGTCTTGAGTGTGCCCCAGGGAACTGTAAAATCTCGAATCAATCGCGGAAGATTGGAACTGGGGCGTGTTCTTAAACGTATGGAAGGTATGAGAGGCCCCGTAAAGGCGGGGAACGAGCCATGACGCACCTGGAAGTCGAAAATCTGACGAGCGATTACCTGGAAGGGCTTCTCGAAGAGGGGCTGAGAAAGGAAGTCGAAGCCCATTTGAACGTCTGCTCTTCCTGCGGCGAGATGGTGGAAGACGTGCGCCGGGCCATGGAAATGTGCCATGCCGCGCCGGAGCTCGAGCCCGCTCCCTGGCTGGTGAAGAAGATCATGCTGGCCACGGTGGGCGAACGCAAGCCCGGCTGGTCGGAGCGGTTGGCGGCCTTTTTCCGGCCTACGGTTCAGCCCAGGATTGCGTACACCGTGGCGATGGCCGTGTTTTCGCTTTCGATCATCGTTAACGCGGCAGGAATCAATCTGCGGCACCTGACCTTCGAAGATCTGAACCCACTTACCTGGGCCTCGAGGGCCAATCGTGCCCGGCATGTTTACGCGGCTCGGGCGGAAAAATTCTACTACGACCTGAGGGTGGTCATCGAGATTGAGTCCCGACTTCGGCAACTCCGCTCCCATCCTGAAGAGGAGCAGCAGGTCCCGAAGCAAGAACCGCCACCCGGAGGCTCAACCAACACCGCGCCGCCGCCATTCCCCGCGCTGGCAGCCAATCAGACTCGAATCGTCGAGATGGCTAGCACCCGCGCTACTCTTCACAACGGAACGGTACCGCCACCTTTGATTATCGAGTCAGTAAGGAGCCAAAACCCATGAAATGCGCCAACCATCCTGAAGTTGATTCCATCGCCTATTGCGGCCTGTGCGGACGCGCTCTGTGCGCGGATTGCAAGCGCGACGTGCACGGAATGCTTTATTGCGAGACCTGCCTTGCAACCCGCTTGCAAACTCCCATTTTCGGCCCGCAGGCCGGACCCAGTCCCGGAGTTGGCCTGGCTTTGGGCTTCATCCCCGGCGTGGGCGCTATCTATAACGGCCAAATTGCCAAGGCCATGGTCCAGGTACTGATCTTCGGCTCTCTCATCGCCCTGAGTAACAAAGTTGGGAGCCCCATGGACACCATTTTCGGCTTGGGCGCGGCGGCCTTTTACTTTTACATGGTCATTGACTCTTATCAAACCGCCCGGGCGAAACAGTTTGGCCAGCCGGTTCCGGAATGGTTTGGGCTGGGAGACATGAAGATGAATGCGCCCATCGGGGCTGCCCTGCTGATCGGCCTGGGAGCTTTGTTCCTGCTGGATAATCTCGGCATCCCTGTCTTCTATCATCTCGGTAAGTACTGGCCGGTGCTGCTCATCGTCATCGGCGTGCTCCTGCTGCAACGCAGGCTGGGTGGAGGCGGCGGGGGCGGGGCCACGGGCGGGGGTACGCATCTTCCCTCGCACTCCTCCACCGACGCCCGAAGCTTAAGGCAGGGGCCTGGGAGCGGTCAGGGTCCGTTAACACTGTAAGCAGCTACGCAGCACAGCCACTCCTGGCTGTGCTCGATGCCCACGGGCAAGAGTGCATTTGCTAATCAAGGAAGGGCGCACGACAAATTACCAGGCCGGAGGTTCTGAATGGAAAGTATCCTGACCAATCCGATCTTTATCCCGCTGGGAGCGTTTGTGATGGTCATCTTTATCGTGGGCATCACCGCCATGAGAAAAATGCGGGAACGCGAGCTCCAGGCCCACCAGGAGTTGCGCATTCGGGAGATGGAACACGAACGCAAACTGAAAGAGATGGAAATCGAGAAAGCGAAGTTGGAACTCGAAAAGGCCAAGGCGGTGAAGACCGTATAGCGTGCGACTCGAGTCGACATTGACGCACTGTGCTGGCCTGGCTTGATAAGGAGACTTATGTTGGAACCGGGTATTTTGATTCCCATTGTGGCCATCGCCATGCCGTTGGGCATTGTTGGCATCGTGTTTTGGTACAAGTCGCGTGCAACGGAACTCCAGTTCCACCAGGACCTGCGCATTCGCGAAATGGAACATCAGCGCAAGATGAAGGAGTTGGAACTGGAGATGGAAAAGGAGAAGAACCGCCGCGCGGCTGAAAAGGCGGTCTGAGAATGACGGTGCCGGCACATGAGACTTGCCATTCTCATGCCGCCGGCACCAGACGTGAACGAGGATTCCTTCCCGTCGCCGGACGGGCTGCAATGGGCGCAGTTCGAAGGAGGCCTGCTATGGAGCATATTCCCGAGATGATGTTCCCGGTTATGGGCGTGGGGGTGATATGTCTGACGGCCATTTGCATCGTAGCCATCGTGTGTTGGTATAAGGCGCGCGACAGGGAGCTTCAGATTCAGCGCGAGATGCGCATCCGGGAAATGGAACATCAGCAGAAGTTGAGGGAGTTGGACGTAGAACGCGAGAAGGCGAAGGCATCTCAGGTGCCCGAGCGCGTGGCGTGATGGCAAGCCAACCTGCGCCCCTGTCATTCTGAGCGAAGCGAAGAATCTCCGCAGTTCCAGAGGGCGGCAACTGCAAGCATTCTTCGCTTCGCTCAGAATGACACCGCCTTTCATCGCTGTGGGTTGGCGCAGGCCCATGGGCGCCCGGAACGAAGTGGGCGGACGGGTTTTGTTAGGAGGGTGCGGAGGTGATAGGACAATGGATTCGCCGCTAATCATTCCCTTGGCCGCGTTTGCACTGGTGGTCATCATCGTCGCGATCGTACACCTGATGAAGGTTCGCGACGTGGAAATCGATTCCCTCCAGCGATTGCGAATCGAGGAGATGGAGCACCAGCGCAAGATGCGTGAACTGAACCTGGAATTGGAACGTATAAAACAAGGGAAGTAAGTGAGGTGGAAGAAGTGGACGGAGAGCAGAGCGAGGGAAGGGAGGGGCCGCGGCAGGATATGGGTTACACGCCAAGTACGCCGATTTTGCGCAGACCGAGTTTGATGGGGCCGGTCTTCCTGATCACGCTCGGGCTCGTCTTCCTCATCGCCGAGTTTGTGCCGGAGTGGGGCGTCAGGAAAACCTGGCCGGTTCTGCTGGTCGTCATTGGCGTTATAAAACTCCTGGACTCCGCGAGGCCGCCGCGGCCGCCGGAGGGGCCAAAGTTCTAAGCGCAATGCTGAGCGAATTAGCCTACAGGCGAGGTTGTCATTCCGAGCCCTTCGCTGTCATCCTGAGCCCTTCGCTCGTCATTCTGAGCGGAGCCAAGAATCTCGCTCTGCCGCTCAGGGTAAACTCCGCGAAGAGCCTGTCCTGAACGAAGTGAAGGAATCTCGCTCCGGGTGCTCGGGGTAAACTCCGCGAGGAATCTCGCCCTGCCCCGGACTGGGCGGAGAGAGAGCGACCTGAATGGTCGCGAGCTACGGACAGAAACAGAGCAAGATGCCTCGCTCCGCTCGGAATGACACATCGGGGCTAGGGTGAAGAGGAAACCATGAGCACTTATGGATATCGTCGAGGATCGATTTTCTGGGCGCTTACTCTGATTGGGGTGGGCGCGATCTTCCTCTGGGAAAACTTCAACCCTGCTATTCACCCTTGGCAAGTCATCGCCAAGTTCTGGCCGATACTTATCATCTTCTGGGGCCTTTCGAAATTGATCGACTACGTTCAGGCGCGCGTCCATCCCGAGACGGTGCCGCCGCCGCTTTTCGGCGCCAGCGAGGTTATCCTGCTGGTGTTGATTCTGGTCTTAGGAACCCTGGTTTCGAAGGTCGTGTTGAGGCCGTGGCAGCAGTGGCCCGCTTCCTGGGGCGTGAATATGGACGACGAGGGTTTTGCCGGCCTGTTCATGAATTCGTACACTTACACGCAGACCTTTTCTCAACCGGTTCGTCCTCAGCCTCACCTCCTGGTGGTGGACCGCCGGGGTGACGTGGAAGTGCATGGTACCGACCAGACCACGATTGACGGCGTAGTGAAGAAGACCGTCTGGGCTCCCAATGAAGATGACGCAATCAAGCTCTCCAACCAGGTCAAGATTGAAATCGTCGAACAGGCAGGCCGGTACCTGGTTCAGACTAACTTGGATTCGCTTCCCGGCGGCGGTCACAACGTGCGTCTGGACTACACTCTGCGTGTTCCCTCCGCCACCAGCACGGAAGTTACGGTAGAGCACGGCGACGCTATCCTGGATGGCTTGAAGGCCGAGCAGGCCCTCACCGCCCGGCACGGCGACGCGCACATTACCAACGTGGAAGGCTTGGTGCGCCTGACGCGCGGCAGCGGGCTGACGGAAGTGCGCGATCTTAAGGGCAGCCTGGAAGTTGAGGGGCGGGGAGGCGACGTCGATGTTTCCGGGATCACCGGTACGGCCAGCATCAACGGCGAGTTCAACGGTGACATGGACTTCCGCGACATCAAGCAGACGCTCCACTTCAAGTCCTCGCGCACCGATATGACGGCTCAGAAACTCACCGGCCGGCTCAACATGGAAGTCGGTTCGCTCGAACTGAACGGCATTGACGGCCCCTTCGAAATCTCGACACGCCAAAAGGACATTACCGTTACCGACTTCAAGCACAGCGTGAAAATCACGGATACCAACGGAGACGTGGCACTCCGCACCTCGACTCCTCCGACCCATCCCATCGAGGTCGAATTGAAGAAGGGCGAGATCGAACTGAGCGTGCCGTCCTCGAGCAGTTTCCAAATCGAAGCGGCCTCGCCGCACGGCGAAGTCGACAGCGACTTTTCCGCGCCGGGCTTGCAGGTCATGAAGGAAGGCGACAACCCGAGAATCAGCGGAAGCCTGGGCAAAGGCGGACCTTCGGTCCGGCTCCAAACGGAATACGGGACCATCCGCTTGCTGCGTATGGGCGCGCACCCGCAGGCGCCGCCCTCCCAGTCACATCCCGCGTCTGGAGATGAGAAAAGAGCCTGGAATACGCCTCAGCATCGCCACCTCGTTTCAGGCAAAGCCGGCCGTCCGGTCAGCTCTCTCCCCTTAGTGCGGTTGGCTGAATGGTTGAAGGGTGTCCGGGCGATAATGGTCGGTGACTCTCTGATGGTCACTCCGACCCGCTAATGTCGTGTCCCAGAAGTTCGTTGAATATGTCAGCCCGCGGAGCGGGCGTAAGCAAGTAGCCCACGGCTCACGCCGTGGGCTACTTGCTGGCGCCCCTGACGGGGCTGCTGACGCCTGGCCGAATCGTCTCGACTTATATTGCGAATCACTGGGACAGGACGCTAAAGCTACGCAACATTAGTAGCCTTCGGTTTCATTCCGTGACGTTGTCCAGCGTATCGAAGAAACCGGGGAAGGATATTTCAACACAACTGCTGTTCTTGATGTGAGTGTCGCCCTGTGCGATGAGTCCCGCCACCGTAAAGGCCATGGCGATTCGATGATCGTCGTGGGGATCGATCTCGGCCCCGTGAAGGGTTTGCCGCCCGGAAACGCGCAGGCCATCAGGAAACTCTTCCACCTCGGCGCCCATCCGCCTCAAATTCTCCGCCACCGCCGCCAGCCGATCGCTTTCCTTTACGCGCAACTCAGCAGCCCCCCGAAACGTCAGCCCTTGCTCGGTCTGCGTCCCCAGGACAGCCAGAACCGGCAATTCATCAATCAGGCCCGGAACCGCGCTTTCCGGGATCTCGCCGCCTCGCAACTTGCTGGCCTCGACGTGAAGGTCACCGATCAGTTCGCCATTCATCATATCCAGGTTAACCACCGTAATCCGTCCGCCCATGGGAACAAGAAGATCCAGGATGCCGGTGCGAGTCGGATTCAAGCCGACGTTGTGGAGCATCAGGTTAGAGTTCGAGGTCACGAGCCCCGCCACGATGAAGAAAGCGGCGGATGAAATATCGCCGGGCACGTGGAGCTTTTTGCCTTCGAGTCGCGCCCTGCCGCGCACCGCAATGGTGCGAGCATGGCGGCCAATGTCTGCCCCCATCTGCTCGAGCGCGATCTCGGTGTGGTCTCGTGTCCGTTCTTTTTCGATGACTTCGGTTTCCCCCTCGGCGAACAATGCCGCCAGCAGGACTGCCGATTTCACTTGCGCGCTGGCCACCGGCATTTCGTAGCGAATGGGCTTAAGCGCGCCGCCCTCGATTTCGAGCGGTGGAAGCCTGCCTTCACGCAACTTGACTGCCGCGCCCATCTGCGAAAGCGGGTCAGCGACCCGTTTCATGGGCCGCTCCGAAAGCGAGGCATCACCCGTGATCACGGACCGAAACGGCTGGCCGGCCAGTATGCCTGCCAGCATGCGCATGGTCGAACCTGAGTTCCCGGCATTCAGTGGCTCAGGGCAGGGCCGCAGCCCCCCGAGGCCCTCGCCTTGAATCTTCACCACATTGTCCTTGCGCGCGATCTTCACCCCGAGTTGATTCAGACACGAAAGCGTGGACTGGCAATCGGCGCTAGACGAGAAGAAGTGAATCTCGCTCGGGCCCTCCGCAATTGCCCCCAGCATGGCATAGCGGTGCGATATGGACTTGTCGCCAGGAAATTGGACCGTTCCCGTCAGTCCCTTGGCAGGCTTGATCTTCTTGGTCTTTGAACCGAACAGTCCCATGGTGGATGATTCCCCTCCTTGTTAAGGAGGGGTCAGGGGTGGTTGGCTGCTGACCCGGCCGACGACGCACCACCCCCTGCCCCCTCCTCAGCTGAGGAGGGGAGTTGTTCAGCGTTTCCCCTCCCCAGTTACGATCATCCGATTCAATCATTCTGCCGTTAACTCATAACGTCGAAGTTGCGGCTTTGCGGTTGCGCGCTGCAGTTCGACAATCTGCTTTTCCAGTTCATCCAGGGCTGCCACAACCGCGGATTCCCCTGCGAGCTTGTAGGCTTTGAGCGAGATCTCGACGTCGCGCCAGCGCGCGAAGTGTATGTCGTTATGCTTCAGCGTCAGGTCGTGGACTTTGGCCGCCTGCTTGGCCATGGGTGTGGGGAGTGTCGCGAGGTTGACTCCTTCCTCGAATTGTTCCTTGGTGAAGCTGCCGACCTTTTCACCATCGATGGTCAGCGTGTACCGCGCCGCGGAGAGGCCGGTGACCTTGAGCGGCTCCTGGTCGAGCGCGGCGATGAAGTCCGAACTGCGAACGCTGAGCGCCGTCGCCTTGTCATCCATGTCCACCGGCATGGGCAGCGCGGCGTCAATCTCCGTCCAGGCAACGCTAGGTCCGGCTTTTAATCCTGTGATCTTGGCATTGTCCGCGCTAATTACGCGTCCTGCGGCCGCATCGATCTCGACCGCCGCAACGTTAGCGGGCGCGTTCCATGCCTTAAGCAAGGCCTCCGCCATAATGAGATGGCCGCCTGGTCCCGGGTGGACGCGGTCCTCGATAATGTTCTTAGCCAATTCCGGATCCTCCGCCTTGGCCTTCTCGAGCATGCTTACTACCGGCGAATTGAGGTCGGCCACCAGCAGGCCCTCGCGCTCCCCCAATTCTTTGACGAACTGGCCGTAGCGAACCAGCACGGCATTGTAGCCGTCGTCGATGTTGGGCGGGCGCGTCACATCGTCGTACGGCGAAGGCTGGATCACGGTGATTCTGATTCCCGGTAGGGCGCGCTTTACGGTGTCAATGATGTGCTGGTAGCCTGTCGAGTAGGTCTTGAAGATTCCGTCGTCCAAGCCGCGATAGCTCCCATCATTCATGCCGAGCATGATGGTCATGACCGTGGGCTTGTAGGCGATCACGTCGCGGGGCAGGCGCACATCGATGGAGCCCGCCCATCCGCCGCTCACCCGGTCTCCGCCCACGCCCGAGTGTACGAACCAGACCTTCAGGCGCGGGAAACGCGTGACCACGTAAGTCTCGACGAAGGTCGTATAGAGACGCTGGTCCGTGATGCTGTCGCCGTAAAAGACCACGCGGTCGCCGTCTCTTAGCGCAAACTTTCCTTGTGACAGCGCTGCGGCAGCGAACAACAGCGTGGCAGCGAGCAGAAGCAGAATACGTCGTATGATTCTCATTCGTTACCTCACAGGAAGATCGGTCAAGTGGTTCGCACTCACTCTAGCCGTTTGGCCCGCAGAGGTCAACAACACCGTGGCTAGGGACTAGAGGCCAGGGCCCAATGCAGGTCAACAGCCCTCTCCCGTCGGGAGAGGGTGTCGCGCTCCGGCGCTTGCATCAGCCGGAGTGTGACGGGTGAGGGGTTAGTTACTCGGCCATCTCTTCGCTGCGCTCAGGACAGGCTCTGCCCGCGCGCGGCTGGACCCGGGCTGTGTAGGGGTAGGGCTTGCCCTGCCCTCGTCAGGACCAGCAGAAACGCGGGGACGGCAAGCCGCCCCGCTACGGCGGGCCGGTTATCGACGGATTGGGGGCGGATGTTCTTTCTTGACTTCGCCTGCCTTTACTCATAATTTGTATTTCTCTTTGGCAACGAAGTGGCGAGGTGAACTCGGCGCTACGACGGCGAGATTGCTTCGCTGTTACATTTGCAGATTACGAAAGGTGGAGGCAATGACGGGGGAAACGAACAACAATTCAGTGCACGTCGGTAAGACAACGGTGGAAAAAGGGGCAAGTGCGGCGGCTCTGGCGGGAATCAGCTTTATTACCGAACCGCAGCGGGTCTTTGGCGCCAACGACCGCGTCCGTGTTGGAGTCTGCGGGCTGCGTGGAATGGGCTTCCAGCACATCGAGGAGTACTCCCGCATGCCGAACGTGGAGATCGTTGCCGTGTGCGATGTGGATGAAAACATCATGCAGGGGCGCCTCGCGGACATGGACCGCATGAGCCTGCCGGCCCCGAAGACTTACACTGAGGTGCGCAAACTTCTGGAAGACTCCTCCATCGACGCGCTCTCCGTTGCGACGCCCAATCACTGGCATGCCTTGATCGGAATCTGGGCTCTCCAAGCCGGGAAGGACGTTTACATCGAGAAGCCTTGCTGCCATTACTTGTGGGAAGGCAAGCAACTGGTTCTGGCCGCGAAGAAGTACAATCGGATCGCTCAACACGGAACCAACAACCGCTCCGCGGGCGCCGTAATCGAGGGCGTCCAGAAGATGCGGGGGGGATTGATTGGCGACGTATACCTTGCTCGCGGCCTCTGCTTCAACCAGCGGAACACCATCGGTCGCGCACCAGAGGAGCCGGTTCCGGCCGGGGTAAACTACGATCTCTGGACGGGACCTTCGCCGCTTCACCCCTTCACCCGCAATCGGTTTCACTACAACTGGCACTGGTTCTGGGACACCGGGAATGGCGACATCGGTAACCAGGGAGCGCACCAGATTGACGTGGCCCGCTGGGGACTGGGTGTCAAATTCCCGAACAAGGTGTCGGCGCTGGGCGGGCACTTCATGTTTGACGACGACCAGGAGACGCCGAACACTCTCAACGCGGCGTTCGAATTCCACCAGGCCGGCGGCAAGCCCAAGATCCTGGAATTTGAAGTGCGCCACTGGCTGACCAACGAGGAGGCAGGCATCGGCTCTCCCGGGTTCGGAGTCGCCATTCCAGGTTTCCTGGGTCCACCCCCGCGCCATCCGCGCCCGCACCGAGAAGTCGGCCAGGGGTCGGTGGGCGATGTTTTCTACGGGTCGAAGGGCTACATGGCAATGTCGAACGAGGAGTACCCCTCTTACCGTACCTGGCTGGGAGAGGAGCAGGAACGCGGCCCCAGCGGCGCGCGGGAAGGGAACAACTGGCAGAACTTCATCGATTGCGTGCGCAGTCGTAAGCAGGAGGAACTGAATGCGCCCATCGAGGAAGGCTACATTTCATGCGCGTTAATCCACTTGGCCAATGCTTCGTACCGGCTGGGCCGCACCCTTGATTTTGATCCGGAAAGTCAGCAGGTGGTCGGCGACGAGGAGGCGAATAAGTTGTTGCGCGGCACGTACCGTGCGCCGTACGTCGTGCCGGAGAAGGTCTAGTATCGCGAAATGGGAGTTCGTGGCGCCGCTCGCGTCCTATGCGAGCCGGTTAGCTGAGCCCCATGGGGGCGTAAGACAGTAGCCCAGGGCGCAAGCCCTGGGTTGAATAGCCCTCACCCCGCCTTTGGCACCCCTCTCCCGCCCGGGCGGGAGAGGGGACGGGGGAGAGAGTGGGACGCACTGACCCACGGCTCGCGCCGTGGGCTAAGTTCTGCCGCCCGCTCCGCGGGCTGTATTCATCAACGAGCTTCGGGCACAGGACGCCCGATCGATGCTTGTCCGCGCCCAGGGGCAACCACAAGGGTTGCCCCCACGACCCTATTGGCGACGGCGGGCAACCACAAGGCCTGCCCCTACGTTCAATTACCGCCTGCCGCACCGGCTGCCGGCTTCTCGAACAATTTTGGATCGACGGCAGGATTAATCTGAAGTTCCTGAATGTCCTGCGAGCCAGCGTCGTTGCCGCCCTGCTTGATTTTCAACTTGAACGGAAAGCTCATCCCCTCGACCTCTTTCCACTCCGAATAATCGACGATCTGCTCACCTGGCCCACTCATCCCCATCGTCTGGGCGGAGGTTCGAAGGATGTGCCCGGTCTGTGGGTCCACATACCAGCGAACTTGCGTTCCATCGGCATTGATGTCGAGAATCTGGGCCTCGACGTCGCCAATCTTCTCACTGCCGCCGGCGGCGAAGATGAACTTGGTATCATCGGCGTGCTGGGCCACAAATATGGGATGGCGCTTCAATTCTTTTAGTCCGTCTTCCTTTTGCGCACCAGGCAAGTCCTGAGACCCCATGGGGGATTTCATGAAGGCTGCGGAAGGAGAAATCACCATGGTCATCTCGCCCATGGGCATGCGCATCTTCTGCCAAAGTTGATCGGGGAAAGCAGCGATTTCTTCCATCCCTATCGACATGTCCCCTTGCGGGGTCTTAGCAAGCACCGTACTCTTCTCGCGCAGCGCCTTTACGGATTTGACCTTCGCCGCCCCTCCCAGGCTTTCGATGACTTTGGCGATGAGCGCCTGCCCCGCGGAGTTGCTCGCAGTGGCGGCCTTGGCTGCCCCCGGCGGAGGCGGAATAGTAATGTCGAGCGTGGTCACCGGCCCATAAGTCGAGAGCGGCTTGTCAAAGTCCGCCGCCTTGCCCACCACCAAGGTCGCAAGCTGGTCCTTGTGGACGTACTTCTCCGCCACACGGGAAACATCCTCGATGCTCACTTTGGCGATTCCCTCGCGATAGCGCTCCAGGAAGTCCGCCGGATAACCGTAGAATTCATAACTCATCCGCTCGCGCAACACCTTCTCCTTCGAATCGAAGCGGAAGACAAACGAATTCAGAATGGCCTCTTTCGCTTTGGTCAGTTCTTCGCGCGTGGCAGGATTAGTCTTCAGAGCGTCCAGTTCAACGTTGAAGGCGTCGATGGCCGCCGCCGTGGTGCTGCTCTTGGTTCCCAGAAACAGCCGCAGCACGCCGGGGTGGTCATAATTAGTCCCGATCCCTCCGCCCACCGCATAGGCGAGCCCTTTCTTCGAACGGATGTTGGAGAAAAGGCGTGACGAAAACGAGCCGCCGAAGAATTGATTGAATACCTCAATCGCGTAATAATCCGGGTTGTTTCGAGTAGTACCCAAGCCGACCATTTGCACGGTGCTGGCGGTGACGTCGTCCTTCGCAACAAAATAGATGCCGGGCTTCGGCCCATGGAATGAGACCTCAAGCTTGGGCGCCGCCGGGCCCTGCGGCCAGGAGTCGAATGCCTCGTGAAGCTTGGCTTCCATGGAAGCCGCATCGAAATCGCCCTCAATCCCGAGGAGGATGTTATTCGGATGCACATACTGGCGGTGCCAGTTCAGAAGGTCGTCTCGCATCACGGCCGCCACCGTGGCGTACTCAGGCTCCCGCGCGTAGGGGGAGTCCGCCCCGTACACCAGCTTGGCCGCCTCGCGGCGTGCGATTCCAAAAGGTTCGTCATTGCGCCGGGAAATCGCGGTGTTGATCTGCCTCTTCGCCAGATCCACCTTGTCCGGGCGAAACTCCGGCTCGCGGAGCACTTCGACGAAAACTTTGAACACGTCGTCAAAGTTGTCCTTCAAGCAGTCCCAACTGATTGTGGTCGAATCGGCGCCGCCGGAGGTCTCCACCTTGGCGGCATGGGCTTCCAGGTAATCGTCGAGCTGGTCGCCCGTCCGGCTCTTGGTGCCGCCGGTGCGCCAAGCCCCGCCATAAATCTCCACCAAGCCCACCTTGTCGCTAGGTTCGTTTAGCGATCCGCCGCGGATCTCAGCGGTACCGCGAATGAGAGGCAATTCGTGATCTTCCTGAAGGAAAATCACCATTCCGTTCGAAAGTTGCACGCGGCGCGGCTGCTCGGGGTGAAAGGCGTGAAGGGCCGGCGCTTTGATCTGTTTCCAATCGGTCGCCTGGGCGGCCGCTCGCGGAGCGAATGCCGGCGAGGTCAGAAATAGAGCGAGAACGAAAGTCATCGCGTGTCTTGGCGTCATGGTTAGTTCTCCTTCCCGGCCGACGGCGCCGCCTGGGCAAGCTGCGTGGACTCAATCATGCCCACCGTGCGGTTCGATTCCACGAACGTGGTGTTGGCCACGCGGCGAATGTCCGCTTTGCTCACCTTGCCAATGTCATCGACGTGGCGAAAGACTTCCCTCCAGTCGCCGAAGAGCGCCTGGGCGCCTCCCAGTTGCTGGGCCAGACCCTCATTGTCACCCAGCCCGCGCACGAGGTCTGCTTTGGCCCGTACCTTGATCATCGCCAGTTCCTCGTCCGTGATGTCTTCTTTCTTGACCCGCTCGATTTCGGAGTGGATCGCGTCGCGGAGTTCTTCCGGCGTGTGCCCGGGGGTTGAGACCGCGAAGAAAACGAACAGGTTTGGGTATTTGTTGCCGGGGAATCCATTGAACCCGCCTGAGAATACCGCCAGCTTCTTGTCCCGGACCAGGGAGCGGTAGAGGCGCGAGGTGCGGCCATTCGACATCAGGTCCTGAAGCGCGTCATACACCGCGTCATCCTTATCGCGCGCGCCGGGCTTGTGATAACCCTCGATGAAGATTGGCTGCGAGGTTTCGTGCAGGATCACGATTCGCTCGGCAATCTGCGGCGGTTCGACGGTCCGCAGCGGCTCCGGCTTGGGCCGCGCCGGCAACTGGCCGAAATACTTCTCCATGACGGGCAGGGCCTCGCTGGCCTTGACGTCCCCTACTACGGTCACTACCATGTTCGCGGGGACGTAATATTTGCGGTAGTAGTTCTCGGCGTCTGTCTCGGAGAACGATTCCAGGTCCGAAGGCCAGCCCACCACCGGCCTGCCGTAGGGATGTGCGATGTAGGCCGCCCCGAGAAACTGCTCGGACAGCCTGCCGAATGGCTGGCTTTCACTCAGGCGCCGTTCCTCGTGCACAACCTCGCGCTCCTTGTAGAACTCGCGAAAGACCGGATGCAGAAACCGATCCGATTCCAGATAAGCCCAGAGCTCAAATTCATTGGACGGAAACGAATAGTGGTAACCCGTCTCCTCGTTGGTGGTGAAGGCGTTCAGTCCTTCGCCCCCCTTCTGCTCCACGATCTCGCCAAACTGGTTTTCCACCACGTACTTTTGCGCCGCCGCCATGGCGTCCTTCCAAGCCTTCTCCAGTTCCGCGACCTTCTTATCGTCCCGCCCCACTTCCTTGCGCCGCTCACGGTCATAAGCCAGGTAGGCCTGCTCCACCTTCTCGAGCGCCACCTTCTCCGCGGGATAATTCGTGGTTCCGATCTTGTCTGTGCCCTTGAACGCCATGTGCTCGAACATGTGCGCCAGGCCTGTGATCCCGGGGTACTCCCGATCCGCGCCCACATCCACGTGCGTGAAGAATGAAAATACCGGAGCCTCCGGCCGCTCGACTACCAAAACGGTCAGGCCGTTAGGCAGGACCTTTACCGTCACCCGCTTCTCGAAAGATGCCAGGTCCTGCCCCCGAGATGCGACCGCGAATACCATGAGCAACACGACACTCAAAAGCAACCTGGTCCATAAAACCCTTTGCCTCATTTCGCCTCCAACTCGCCCGTGATTTCGGGCCCGCCGCTGTGGCGGGCGAGGTATCCATGCAGTTGTCGTTAGAAGGTGCTGAACCAACCATTATACACTCGTTCCGGTGGGTGATATTTTCGCGGAGAGTGGCTTGCGGCTTTGCCGCCCTGTCTTGCGGAAAGGCTTTGCCTTTCCGGCGAGGCTTTTTCGACCTGACTCCTTTATCGTGTCGCTTTGCCGTGCAGACAGATGTGCCCAGGTCGGCTGCTGAGCCCCAAAGGGGCGATCTAACGAAGCCCAGGTCAACGGCCTGGGCCGGCGATGTCGGCCCGTTTAGATTGGGTCAGCCCTGAAGGGGCGGAATAAGGTAGTTCCCATGCCGCAATCTTTGTCCCAATTGTACGTCCATCTCGCTTTCGGCGCCAAGCATCGCGAACCCGTGCGGCGGAGGTGTATTTCGCCCCTACAGGGCTTCGAGATTGAAGGCGCGACGTTGACCCAGGCCGTTGGCCTGGGCTGTGATAGATCGCCCCTTTGGGGCTTAAGACAAACGCAGATGCGAGCTTTATGCCTCAACGTGGCCGAGAACGGTCATACCGCAAACAAGGGCAATGAAAATGTAGAAACTCCATGGAAGGGCTTTGCCTTTCCGCAAGAAAGGGCGGCAGAGCCGCACACGCCAGGCAACCTCTGATCTTGCGTTTGCGTCCGTCCTTACTAAAACTCCGAGGGAGATAACTGGTTTATTTCAAAGAAATACCAGCCCCGCATTATTGACCATTTATCTGCCTTGCCTTAGCCTACACCAATCTCAGGGAACAGGGTGGATCGAAACTATGAAGCGATTCGTTCGGGGTGGGTTTCTATGCCTCGCTGGTCCTGGTTTTAACATCGACAATACCAATAGGAGATATACTAATTATGGCATGGATCAAAACCATTCCCATGTCTGAAGCTGACGAGGCTTTGCGCCGCGCGGCGGAGGGCCAGAGGTCGCTCTATCCGATCGAGTACGCAACGCCTGTACACGCGTCCGACGGAGGCGGCGCACAGATCGTCGAGTCACACAGCCTGATCCCGGATGCGCTCTACCACGCCTTCGCGACCTTTGGCGCGCTCATGTCGCCCGAGCTTCCGCTCAGCCGCCGCCAGCACGAGATCATCACCACCATGGTCTCGGTGACCAATCGGTGTGTTTATTGAATCGAGTCTCACGCAGAGTTTCTGCGTCGCGTCACACTGGATGAAACATTGGTTAAAGCGCTCGAGTCGGATTACACGACGGCGCCGCTCACGCCGGCGGAGCGCGTGATGGTGGACTACGTGGTCCAGCTTACCAAAGATGCTACAAAGATCAGCCGCGCCCACCACGAGCGGCTGCGCCAGGCCGGATTCGATGACAAGGCCATTCTCCAGATTACCCTCATCGCCTCCTGGTTCAATTACATCAACCGCGTTGCGGACTCGCTCGGCGTGGGCCGGGAAGGGTAAGGGCTGCCGAGTCTGCATGAGAACTCCATTAGTCTGTCATTCCGAGGAGCCGTAGGCGACGAGGAATCTCGCACTGCCTTGAAAACATTCAGGGCGAGATTCCTCGCGGAGTTTACCCTGAGAAGCCAGAGCGAGATCCTTTGCTGCGCTCAGGATGACAGCGAAGGGCTCGGAATGACACCCTAATTCAGGTGTTCACAGAGACTCTGCCGGGGAAACCACGAAGCATGGTCACAACCCAGAGTGCGACCGCGACCCCCGGTCTCGGCGAAACCGATTCCCGCTACTACGGCTGGCGTGTGGCGCTCGCGGCATGTCTGGGCGTCATGGTGGGGTTCGGCTCGCTTTTCGTATACACATTTGGCGTGTTCGTCAGGCCCCTCAGCGCTCAATTTGGCTGGAGTCGCGAGGGGATCTCGCGCGGCTTCGGTCTCGCGGCCCTGAGTGTGGCCTTCTGCTCCCCTGCGCTCGGCCGTTGGCTTGACCGTTACGGCCCACGGCGAGTCATACTTCCTTGCGTCGCCGTATTTGGCTGCGGCATTGCATCCCTCGCGTTGCTGCGATCGCATTTGTGGCAGTTCTACGCCACGTGCATTCTGCTGGGAGCGGTCGGAAACGGCGCCGCTCACCTCTCCTACGCGCGTGCCATTTCCACATGGTTTCGACGGCGGCTCGGAATGGCGCTGGCATTCGTCATGCTCGGCGCGGGCATGGGCGCCATGATCCTGCCGCTTCTGGCCCAAACCGTCATTAGCCGGTCCGGATGGCGTGCCGCCTATGGGCTGCTGGGGGGAATTGCGTTGGTGGTCGGCATCGTGCCCACCTGGGCATTCGTTCGCGAACGTCTGCAAAAAGAGGATGATCCCGCTCCTGTCGCACTCACCGGCATGACATGGCAGCAAGGTGTGCGGACTTACCCTTTCTGGATCATCGTCGTCGCACTTTTTGTGGGCTCGATCACCATGAATGGGGCGATCACCCACATGGCGGCCTTGCTGACGGATCGAGGCGTCACGCCCGGCAGCGCTGCGCTATGCGCGTCCATGCTGGGCGGCGTGAGTGTGCTGGCCAGGCTGGGGGTGGGCTCGCTGCTGGACCGCTATTTCGGCGGCCGTGTTGCCATGTTGGTTTACCTGTTCACTGCGGCCGGGATTTTTCTGCTCGCCCGGGCGAACAGCTTTGTGGCGGGCTGCCTGGCCGCAGCACTCATCGGCTTTGGCGCGGGTGGCGAAGCGGATATCACACCTTACTTGTTAACTCGTTATTTTGGACTGCGCGCCTTCTCCACCCTTTACGGTCTCACCTGGACGTTCTACGCCGTCGCGGGAGCCATCGGCCCGATACTCCTGGGCCGTGCATTTGATCTGACTGGCTCTTACGCCCCGGTCCTCGAAGCCCTCGCAGTGGCGACCGCACTGGCGGCTGTGTTGCTTATCCTGCTGCCGCAGTATTCAAACTCACCCGTAATTGATCAGGTCTGAGCAGAACCGCTTCCTTCGCCGCGGCTGGCGCAGAGCGAAGCTCTGCGGCCGGGAGTATCACAATGGGGCGAGACCGCGGAGCTTCGCTCTGCGCCATCCGCGCTTGTTTGGGTGGCGTCGCAGGTTGATGCGTAGCGCTGGCCTTTAGGCCAGCACGTGCCGACCTGAAGGTCGGCGCTGCCTTCGAATTAAGCCAGCGCCCGCTTTGCGAATGTGGTTGACCGGCCGAGGGGCGTGGTGTACGCTCCCGGCTGAACGAGGAGATTGTCGTGCTGTCCTTTGTCAGGGTGAGATCAAGCCCACCCGTTTAGGCATGTTAACTCCGAAGGAGGATACTGAAATGTTTCATCGCTTCATGATGGCTACAATTCTCTTGTTGTCGGCGGCGGCGTTTGCGATGGCCGCTCCACCCAACCCGGTGGACGGCAAGTGGCAGGGAACGGTCAGCGGGCCGAACGGCGACATCACGATTACTTTCACATTCAAAGCGGACGGCACCAAGCTGACGGGAACTGTCGTAACGCCAAACGGCGACCAACAATCCATCACCGATGGAAAGATCGAGGGCGACAAGCTCTCGTTCAAGACGCAGTTCCAGGACAACACGATCGAACACGAGGGTGCGGTTTCCGGCGACACGATTCAGTTGAAAGTCAAAGGGCCGTGGGGCGAAATGGGCATGACCCTCAAGCGCGTCGAGGAGAAGAAGAGCTAGTACTTGCTGACGGATGTCCGGGTCATATTGAGGAGTGCCAGGAAGGGCGGGGCTTCAGCCCCGCCGCGGAAAACGGCCTACCCTTGAGGGCTTTAGAGCATTTGTAATTTAAGTGTATACATTTATGTGCGATAATGCCTCTGCCTGCAGAGGGGAGGCAAAGGATGCAATCCTATTCACAAGATTTGCGGGATCGGGTGTTATGGGCATTGGACCGCGGCGAACGTCCGA
>Ga0209517_10001691_pt1 | contig 32655 bp, 26 predicted proteins | sample PeaSoiMetSII2010_FD_187695 | JGI IMG/M metagenome (GOLD analysis project Ga0209517, IMG submission 187695) | Peat soil microbial communities from Weissenstadt, Germany - SII-2010 (SPAdes) (version 2) | ecosystem: Environmental > Terrestrial > Soil > Wetlands > Peat | place: Germany... | reverse complement strand
CGATCACGCCGCACACGAAGTTCAAGGCCGAAGCGTACGTGTTGACGAAGGAAGAAGGCGGGCGGCACACGCCGTTCTTCAGCGGCTACCGGCCGCAGTTTTACTTCCGCACCACGGACGTGACCGGCGACATGAAACTGCCGCAGGGCGTGGAAATGGTCATGCCGGGCGACAACGTGAGCTGCGAAGTTTCGCTGATCACGCCGGTGGCGCTCGAGAAGGGCTTGCGCTTCGCCATTCGCGAAGGCGGCCACACCGTCGGCGCCGGCGCCGTCGCGGAGATCATCGAGTAACGTTGGCATAACGAGACAGGAGTGGGCCGGCTATGCTGGCCCGCACTCCAGTGAAAAGGAATTCAAGAAATGCGGGAAATCATTACATTGCAATGTGGTGAGTGCAAGAACCGGAATTACACCACCACGAAGAACAAGAAAAAGCACTCCGACCGGTTGGGGACAAAGAAGTTTTGCAACACGTGCCGCAAGCACACGCCGCACAAGGAAGTGAAGTAAGTTTTCGTTTTGGAGCTGGCAGCGCACGGCGGTTTTGGTTTTAGGGGAGTCGTCCAACGGTTAGGACTCCGGTCTCCAAAACCGGGTATGGGGGTTCGAATCCCTCCTCCCCTGCCAGGATTTTGAAGGACACGAGCCGCAAGGCTCGTGCAGGTGAAAGGGATTCATGGTTACGCAGGCGGTCAAAGTGAAGAACGAAGAGACTCAAAGCAACGCAATTACCGGGGCGACAGCCGGTGTCGGCGAAAGGGTCACTGGAACCATTCAGGGCACCCGCGAATTCCTCCACGATGTTCGTGTGGAAATGAAGCAGGTGACCTGGCCCAACCGCGATGACGTCATTTCCACCACCACCGTGGTGATCGTCACCGTTGCGTTTTTTGGAGTGTTTCTGGCAATTGTCGATTGGCTCGTGCAGCACGGAGTCCAGCGGCTTTTCGACTATTTTCACGTCTAAGGACGGGATGTCTTATGTCGATGCAGTGGTACATCATTCACACTTATTCGGGCTTCGAGAAGAAGGTTAAGGAAAGCCTGGAAAGCCGTGTGGCCGCATTCAGCCTGCAGGACAAGATCGGCCGCGTGCTGATCCCCACCGAAGATGTCGTCGAAGTGCGCGGCGGCAAGAAGATTGTCGCTTCTCGTATGTCCTATCCGGGCTACGTGCTCGTGGAAATGGATCTCGACGAGAACACCTGGCACATCGTTCGCAATACCCCGCGCGTCACCGGTTTCGTCGGCTCGGCCACGGCTCCTCCGGCGCTCTCCGAGGCCGAAGTGGACGCCATCATCAATCGCGTGCACACCCCTTTGGATCGCCCGAAGCCCAAGGTCGTCTTCGAGCGCAACGAGCAGGTACGCATCGCGGATGGTCCTTTTGCCAACTTCAACGGTACCGTCGAGGAGATCGACAACGATCACAGCCGCCTCAAGGTTTCCGTCACCATTTTCGGCCGCTCCACTCCCGTCGAACTGGATTTCGCGAGCGTGGAAAAGTTGGGATGAACTCAAGCGGCCTGCTGCCGCCGCAACATTAACGAGATTGAGGTAAAGGAAAGATGCCACCAAAGAAAGTACAGACAACCATCAAGCTGCAATTGCCCGCCGGCAAGGCCACCCCGGCACCGCCCGTGGGCACGGCGCTCGGCCCGCACGGCGTCAACATCATGGATTTTTGCAAGCAGTTCAACGCCAAGACGCAGAAAGAAGCCGACGGGATGATTTTCCCGGTCCTCGTCACCATCTACACGGACCGCTCCTTCACCTTCGTGTTGAAGACGCCGCCCGCCTCCATCCTGTTGCTTCGCGCCGCGGGCATCGCCAAGGGTTCGCCGGAGCCCAATCGCAACAAAGTCGGCAAAGTCACCAAGAAACAAGTCGTCGAAATCGCCAAGATCAAGCTTGTCGATCTCAACACCACCAATCTGGACTCTGCAGTCCGTACCGTTATGGGCACGGCTCGCAACATGGGTCTGGAAGTCGTGGAAGCCTAGGGAGTCACAGGCGCCAGGAGATCGCAGAGGTAGAAATGGCCAAGAAGTCCGGAAAACATGTGGAGAATGCGCGCAAGAAGGTGGAAGCGCGTCCGTACAAGCTCGCCGATGCCGCCGAGCTGATCAAGAAGACGCACCACACCAAGTTCAACGAAACCGTCGAACTGGCCATCAATCTGGGTGTGGATCCGAAGCACTCCGACCAGGTGGTTCGTGGCACCGTCGTTCTGCCCCACGGCCTCGGCAAGTCCGTTCGCGTACTCGTCCTCGCCGGCGGCGATAAACAGCGCGAAGCCCAGGAAGCCGGAGCCGACTTCGTCGGTGGCGACGACATGGTTCAGAAAATCATAGAAGGCTGGACGGATTTCGACGCCGTCATCGCCACGCCAGACATGATGCGCTCGGCGGGCAAACTCGGCAAGGTGCTGGGCCCGCGCGGCCTGATGCCCAATCCGAAAACCGGAACGGTCACCATGGACGTCACCAAAGCCGTCAAGGAAACCAAGGCCGGCAAAGTGGAATTTCGCGTGGACAAGGCGGGCATCGTCCACTGCCCCGTCGGCAAAATTAATTTTGACGCCGTCAAACTGGCGGAAAATGCGCACTCGGTTATCGCCGCCGTCCTGAAGGCCAAGCCCGCCGCGGCAAAAGGCAAGTACGTCAAGAAGATTACTCTGACTTCGACCATGGGTCCGGGCATCCTCGTGGATATCGCCGAGGCCGAAACCCTGGCAACCGCCGCGTAGCGCGCAGAGAGATTAGCGGAGACCGAGAACAATGAAGAAGAAAAGCGAAAAGCAGCAGGATCTGGACAAGCTGAAAACCGAGCTCGCGAAGGTGTCCACCGTAATTCTCACCACCTTCCAGGGCATCACCGTCGAAGCCGACACCAAGCTCCGCCGCGCCGTGCAGGCGGCCGGTGGCAAGTATCAGGTCGTAAAGAACACCCTTGCGGAACTTGCCGGCACCGGCACGCCCGCTGAGGGCGTGCTCAAGAACCTGAAGGGCACTAATTCCATCGCCTACACGGAAACCGACCCGGTGGCCCTCGCCAAGGCCCTCACCAAGGTCGCCAAGGAAGTTCCGTCGTTCCAATTCAAGTCCGGCGTGGTGGAAGGCAGAGTGATCTCCATCGCGGAAATCCAGCAGCTTGCCACCATGCCGTCCAAGGATGAACTGATCAGCAAGATCATGTTCCTCCTGAACGCTCCGGCTCAGCGGATCGCGGCCACGCTCAACGCGCTGCCCCGCAATCTTGCCGTGACCGTCAGCGAAGCGGTCAAGGCCGACAAATTTAGTTCGTAGGGGTTTGGGGCTAAGCGGGCCCCGCCCGCCGCGGTTCCGAAAAGTTTGATTCAGAATATTGAGAGGAGAAATCGCAGTCATGTCGAAAGTCGAAACGATCCTGGATGAAATCAAAGGCCTGACACTTCTCGAAGCGTCCGACCTGGTCAAGAAAATGGAAGAAGCCTTCGGCGTCTCTGCTGCTGCGGCCACCGTGGTCGCGGCTGCGGGCGGTGCGGCTGCCGCCGCGGCTCCGGTGGAAGAGAAGACGGAATTCACCGTCGTTCTCACCGATATCGGCGGCAACAAGATCAACGTCATTAAGGCGGTTCGCGAAGTCACCAGCCTCGGCCTCAAAGAAGCCAAGGACCTGGTTGACGGCGCGCCCAAGACCGTCAAAGAAGGCGTCAGCAAGGACGAGGCCGCGACCATCAAGAAGAAGTTCGAGGAAGCGGGCGCCAAGGTCGAGATCAAGTAATGGCTGGCCGGCTGCTCTTCGGCCGGCTCTCCATGGTTCGGGCTTCGGTTTCGGCGCGGTTCATTTGGTGCGCAACTGCGCCAGGGGAATTCAGTACGCAAGCTACGGCCGGACGTCTCAACAATCCTTTGGGTCCCCGAGGGACCCTCACTCACCGTGTGCGGGGCGGCATCGGGCATGCCGCGCGCTATCACGGCTAAGTGTCTTTTCCAGTTTTTCCGCACGCTGCCCGAAAGGGAATGAGGTATATCAGGCATGACCACTAGTAACCAGCACGTTCGGGAACGCCAGCGACTGGATTTCGCGAAAATTCAGGGATCCATCCAGATCCCTAACCTGATCGAAGTCCAGAAAAAATCCTATCAGCGCTTTCTGCAGATGGATTTGCTGCCTAGCGAGCGCGAGGATGCCGGCCTGCAATCCGTGTTCACATCGGTGTTCCCCATCCGCGATTTCCGCGAGATGTCGCAACTCGAATTCGTGGACTACGCGATCGGAAACTGGGAGTGCAAGTGCGGCAACCTGAAAGGTCTGCATCACCTGCGCGCCACTTGCCGCAATTGCGGCGCTTCCGTCGTCACCAATCCTTATCAGACCGGCGACGTCATCTGTCAGAAGTGCGGCACTTTCAACAAGAACACCCCGACTTTCTGCAACAAGTGCGGCGACCCCGTGGCCATGCAGTTGAAGTACGACGTCAACGAGTGCCAGGAACGCGGCATGACCTACTCTGCGCCCCTTAAGGTCACCATTCGCCTCACCATTTACGACAAGGATCCCGATACTGGCGCGAAAACCATTCGCGACATCAAGGAGCAGGAAGTTTTCTACGGCGATATCCCGCTGATGACCGATAACGGCACCTTCATCATCAACGGCACTGAGCGGGTCATCGTCAGCCAGTTGCACCGCTCCCCCGGGGTCTTTTTCGAGAGCGCCAACAATCGCACCTATTTCCTCGGCAAAATCATTCCTTATCGCGGCTCCTGGGTCGAATTCGAGTACGACACCAAGAACATTCTTTACGTGCGTATCGACCGCAAGCGCAAGTTCCTCGGCTCCATTTTCCTCCGCGCCCTGGGCATGAAGTCGAACGAAGAAATCCTGCGCACCTTTTATCAGGTAGAACGCATCTCTCTCCGTGAGAAGGAACTTCTCTGGAATGTTTCGCCGGGCATCGTTGACCGCAAACTGACCCACGAAATCCGCAATCCGAAATCCGAAGAAATCATCGTGGGCGCCCACAAGCGCATCACCGAAACTCTCTTCAAGGAACTGATCAAGGCACGCATCAGCCAGGTTCGCGCGGCTCTTGCCGATCTCGAGGGTGCTTACAGCGTTGCCGACGTCGTCAACCGCGATACGGGTGAAGTGCTGCTCGAATCAAACAAGCCGCTCACCGCCGATCTCTGGCAGGCTTTTGCCGAAGCGGGCATCACTGAAGTGGATGTCTTCTTTCCGGAACGCGATGAAATCGGTTTCGTGTTGTCCCGCACCTTGGATAAGGACTCCATCCGTTCTTCCAAGGAAGCGCTTATCGAAATCTATCGTAAGCTGCGTCCTGGCGATCCGCCGACTCTGGAAACGGCCACCAACCTCTTCCGCGGCATGTTCTTCGATCCGCGCAAGTACGATTTCAGCCGCGTCGGCCGCTTGAAGTTCAACATCAAAATGGGCCTCGATACGCCGCTTGATAATCGCACTCTGGACACAACCGATTTCGTCGCCGCTATCAAGTACCTCTACAAGCTGCGCAAGAACATCGGCGTCGTCGATGATATCGATCACCTCGGCAATCGCCGCGTCCGCGCGGTTGGCGAACTTCTCGAAAACCAGTTCCGCATCGGCCTTGTCCGCATGGAACGCGCCATCAAGGAAAAGATGAGCGTCTACCAGGAAATGTCCACGGCCATGCCGCACGATCTCGTTAACGCTAAGCCGGTCATGGCGGCCATCCGCGAATTCTTCGGAAGCTCGCAGTTGAGCCAGTTCATGGACCAGACCAACCCGCTCAGCGAAATCACCCACAAGCGGCGTCTCTCCGCTCTCGGCCCCGGCGGGTTGTCTCGCGAACGCGCTGGATTCGAAGTCCGCGACGTTCACCCGACGCACTACGGCCGCATCTGCCCCATCGAAACCCCTGAGGGCCCGAACATCGGTCTCATCAGCTCGCTCAGTTGCTTCGCGCGCATCAACGATTACGGCTTCATCGAATCGCCCTATCGCCGCGTCAAAGGCGGCCGCATCATCGACTTCGTCCAGATCGTCAATGCCGGCGACAGCGAATTCAAGGCTGGCGACATCGTCGAACGCGACCGCGTCGAGGAGCTCAACGACGAACTCAAGCGCCGCAAGGTCGTTTACGAGCCCTACTGCTTCTATCTATCAGCTTGGGAAGAGGACAAGTACGTCGTCGCCCAGGCTAACGTCACCCTCGACGACAGGCTGCGCATTACCACCGAACTCGTCAACTGCCGCCAGGCCGGCAACTTCGTCCTGAAACATCGCGATGAAGTTGATTACGTCGACGTTTCGCCGAAGCAGCTCGTCTCCGTCGCCGCCAGCTTGATTCCGTTCCTCGAAAACGACGACGCCAACCGCGCCTTGATGGGTTCCAACATGCAGCGCCAGGCCGTGCCTTTGATCCGTGGCGAAGCGCCCCTCGTTGGCACCGGCATGGAACGCGTCACCGCACGCGATTCCGGCGCCGTGGTCCTCTGCAAGCGCGACGGCATCGTGGATCAGGTCGACTCGGAGCGCATCATCGTCCGCGTCGAAAGCGACCACTCCGGTGTGCTCAGCCGCGAAGTGGGTGCGGACATCTACACACTCACCAAGTTCAAGCGCTCCAACCAGAATACTTGCATCAACCAGAAGCCTATAGTTCGCGTGGGCGACCGCGTCAAGACCGCGCAGGTCCTCGCCGACGGGCCTTGCACCGACCGCGGCGAACTCGGCCTCGGCCGCAATGTTCTCGTCGCTTTCCTGCCCTGGCGCGGCTACAACTTTGAAGACGCCATCCTCGTCAGCGAAAAGCTCGTCAAGGACGATTACTACACCTCTATCCACATCGAGGAGTACGAAATCGAAGCGCGCGACACCAAGCTTGGCCCCGAGGAAGTTACTCGCGACATCCCCAACATCAGCGAATCGTTCCTCCGCAATCTCGACGAAAGCGGCGTCATCCGCATCGGCGCCGTGGTCAAACCCGGCGATATCCTGGTCGGCAAGGTCACGCCTAAGGGCGAAACCACCCTGACACCGGAAGAAAAGCTCCTCCGCGCCATCTTCGGCGAAAAGGCCGGCGATGTTCGCGACGCTTCTCTATATTGCCCGCCTGGCATCGAAGGCACCATCGTTGACGTCAAGATCTTCACCCGCAAGGGTGGCGAAAAGGACGAACGCCACAAGGCCATCGAAGCCTCTCAGGTCTTCAAGCTGGAAAAGAACCTCGCCGACGAAATCCGCATCCTCACCGATGAGCGCCTCAAGCGCCTCGGCGATCTGCTGGGCGGCAAGATATTGCAAGCCGACTTGCACGACGAAAAGACCAACAAGCGTTTGCTGGTCAAGGGCACCGAACTTACCCGCGACCTCATCGAAAAGATCTCCACGCGCAACCTCAAGCGTTTGAAGCTCAACGAAAAGGATCCTCTCCTGATCGAAAAGATCGAAGAGATCGAGGAGATGACCTCCCGGCAGATCGACGTGCTCCGCAAGATCACCGAGGAGCGCAAGGAAAAGCTCAAGAAGGGCGACGAACTGCCTCCGGGCGTCATCAAGCTGGCCAAAGTTTATATCGCCATGAAGCGCAAGCTCTCCATCGGCGACAAAATGGCCGGCCGTCACGGTAACAAGGGCGTCATCGCCCGCGTAGTGCCTGAGGAAGACATGCCGTACCTTCCCGACGGCACGCCCGTGGAAATCGTGCTCAACCCCCTCGGCGTTCCTTCCCGTATGAACGTCGGCCAGATTCTCGAAACGCACCTCGGCTGGGCTTCCAAGGAACTTGGCAACAGTCTCAAACGCCTGCTCAGCAAGGAAGTCAAAGCCGAAGCGCTCCGTCGCTGGTTCCGCGAAGTTTTCAGCGACACGGCCATCTGGAAGTCGCTCTCCAAGATGTCCGATGAGGAGTTGCTCGACTACGCCGAAGGCTTCCGCGACGGAATTCCCTTCGCCACGCCCGTATTCGACGGCGCGCGCGAAGCTGAAATCCGCCACCTGCTGGAAGTCGCGGGGCTCCCGCACGCCGGCAAGATCAATCTCTTCGACGGCATGACCGGCGACCAGTTCGATCAGCCTGTCACCGTCGGTTTCATCTACATGCTCAAGCTGTCGCACCTCGTTGACGACAAGATTCACGCGCGTTCCATCGGCCCCTATTCGCTGATTACGCAGCAGCCCCTCGGCGGCAAGGCGCAATTCGGCGGCCAGCGCTTCGGCGAAATGGAAGTCTGGGCCCTCGAAGCCTATGGCGCCGCGCACATCTTGCAGGAACTCCTCACGGCAAAGTCCGACGACGTTTATGGCCGCGCCAAGATTTACGAGGCCATCGTCAAGGGCGAGCCGGGCATCGAACCGGGCGTTCCCGAATCGTTCAACGTGCTCGTTCGCGAGTTGCAGTCGCTCTGCCTCGACGTCGAGTTGATGAAGCGTCAGAAGCCGCCGGCGGAAAAAGCGGCCGACTGATTTCAGCCGTGCGGGCGCCGTATTCCGCCCCCCGCTCGGCACGCATTGCTAGGGAGTAGAAGGTTTCGGTTGTTGGGTTTTCAGCCGGTCCTGCACCATCGGACCGCGTCCTCGGTGAAAGCCGGGGAGGGAGGAAACGACCTTGTATCGCAGCAGCCCTTATGATCGCGCGAGTTTGATTGCGGATTTCGATTCCATCCGGATCAGCCTCGCCAGTCCGGAAAAAATCCGTTCCTGGTCCCACGGCGAAGTCACCAAGCCGGAGACCATCAACTACCGCACCTTTAAGCCTGAACGTGACGGCCTCTTCTGCGCAAAAATCTTCGGCCCCGTCACCGATTGGGAATGTTTGTGCGGCAAGTACAAGCGGATGAAGCACCGTGGTGTGATCTGCGACAAGTGCGGCGTCGAAGTGACGCTCAGCAAGGTCCGCCGCGAACGCCTCGGCCACATTGAGCTGGCTTCGCCCTGCTCCCACGTCTGGTTCTTCAAGGGCCTTCCCAGCCGCATCGGCTATCTCCTGGATATTTCCATGCGCGATCTCGAGCGCATTCTCTACTTCGAAGCGTTCGTTGTCGTGGACACCGGCGAAGTGGCCATCCTCAAGGACCGTCAGGTCCTTCAGGAGGAAGAATTCCGCAAGCTCTCCACCGAATTTCCTGGCCAATTCGTCGCCAAGATGGGCGCGGAAGCCATCAAGGAACTTCTGCGCCGCGTCGAAGTCGAGAAACTCTCCGACGAACTCCGCGAGAAGATGAAGACCGATCCTTCTCTCCAGAAGCGCATCAAGTACGCCAAGCGCCTCAAGGTTCTCGAAGCCTTCCGCAAGAGCGGCAACAAGCCCGAGTGGATGATTCTCGACGTCATCCCCGTTTTGCCGCCCGAACTGCGTCCCCTTGTGCCTCTTGATGGCGGCCGCTTCGCCACCTCTGACCTCAACGACCTCTATCGCCGCGTCATCAACCGCAACAACCGCCTGAAGAAGCTCATGGAGCTCCGCGCGCCTGACGTCATCGTCCGCAACGAAAAGCGCATGCTTCAGGAAGCCGTGGACGCGCTCTTCGACAACGGCCGCCGTGGCCGCGTTCTCCGCGGCACCAACAATCGCCCGCTCAAGTCCCTCAGCGACACGCTCAAGGGCAAGCAGGGCCGCTTCCGCCAGAACCTCCTCGGCAAGCGCGTGGACTATTCCGGGCGCTCCGTCATCGTCGTCGGTCCCGAGCTCAAGCTCCATCAATGCGGTCTGCCCAAGAAGATGGCCCTCGAGCTCTTCAAGCCCTTCATCTATCACAAGCTCGAAGCCCAGGGTCACTGCACCACCATCAAGCAGGCCAAGGAAATGGTCGAGCAGCAGGAACCCGTCGTGTGGGACATCCTCGAGGATGTCATCCGTGAACATCCCGTGCTCCTCAACCGCGCCCCCACCCTGCACCGTCTCGGCATTCAGGCCTTCGAGCCGACCCTAGTCGAAGGCAAGGCCATCCGCATTCACCCGCTCGTCTGCACCGCTTTCAACGCGGACTTTGACGGCGACCAGATGGCCGTGCACATCCCGCTTTCCCCGGAATCCCAGGTCGAAGCCTCTGTACTCATGCTCAGCTCGCGCAACATCCTTTCTCCCGCGCACGGTCTGCCTCTCGCCGTTCCGTCGCAGGACATGGTTCTCGGTCTATACTATCTGACCAAGTCCAAACCCGGCGCCAAGGGCGAGGGCCGCGTCTTCGGTACCGCGGAAGACGTTGATCTTGCGCTCGAGGCCGGTGAAGTCGAGCTCCTGACTCCCATTCGCCTCCGCTACACGGGCGAAGTCATTGACCTCACTACCGCCTACGACAACCAGGACGTCACGCACACCGAACCCGTGCAAATGGCTCGCCAGTTCATCCAGACCACGGTCGGCCGCGTAATCTTCAATTCTCATCTGCCCAAGCACATGCCTTACATCAACGGCCTTCTCAAGAAAAAGGGCGTTCAGCAGTTGGTCTACTACGCCTATTTGCGCTTCGGCCTGGAATCCACCGTGGAGCTGCTCGACCACTTGAAGGCCCTCGGCTTCACCTATGCCACCAAGTCCGGCATCTCCATCGGCATTGATGACATGCTCATCCCCAGCGACAAATACCGCTTGGTGGAAAACGCCGAAAAGGAAGTCGTCAAGGTGCAGCAGCAATACCTCGACGGCGCCATCACCAACGGCGAACGCTACAACAAGGTCATCGCCATCTGGGGCGACGTCACTGAAAAAGTTGCCGACGAAATGTTTAAAGCCCTTGAAGGTCAGGACCGCGAAGGCATCATCAACCCCGTTTACATCATGGCGGACTCCGGCGCCCGCGGTTCCAAGCAACAAATCCGCCAGCTTTCCGGCATGCGCGGTCTGATGGCCAAGCCCTCCGGCGAGGTCATCGAAACCCCCATCACTTCCAACTTCCGCGAAGGACTCACCGTGTTGCAGTACTTCATCTCCACCCACGGCGCGCGGAAGGGCCTTGCCGATACGGCGCTCAAGACGGCCGACTCCGGCTACCTCACCCGCCGCTTGGTCGACGTCGCGCAGGACGTCATCATCAACGAGCGCGACTGCGGCACCAGCGACGGGATCTACGTCGAACCCATCATCGAAGCCGGCGTCGAAGTCGAGCCGCTGCGCGACCGCGTCGTTGGCCGCGTCTCCCTCGAAAAGATCAGGGACTTCGAAGGCAGCGTCATCGTCGACGTAAATCAGGAAATCACCGAGGAACTCGCCAACGCCATTCAATCGGCGGGCATCGAGCGCGTGCGCATCCGTTCCGTACTGACCTGCGAATCCCGCCGCGGCGTCTGCGCCCTCTGCTACGGGCGCAACCTGGCCACCGGCCGCATGGTCGAACTCGGCGAAGCCGTCGGCGTCATCGCCGCTCAGTCCATCGGCGAGCCCGGCACGCAGCTCACCATGCGCACCTTCCACATCGGTGGCGCGGCCACCCGCGTCAGCGAACGCTCCACTCTCGAAGCCAAGAACGTCGGCGTCGTTCGCTTCGTCGATCTGCGCCACGTGCAAGGCCGCGGCGGCACTCTCATCGCCATGAATCGTTCCGGCTTGATTGTCATCGTGGATGAAAAGGGCCGCGAAAAGGAGCGCTACCACGTCGTCTATGGCGCGCGCCTTCGCGTCGCCGACGGCGACTCCGTCACCCACGGCCAGATCCTTGCCGAATGGGATCCCTTCACTTTCTCGATCCTGACCGAAACCGCTGGCTCCGTGAAGTTTGACGACCTGCGCCCCGGCCTCACCATCGAAGAGCAGGTGGACGAAGTCACCGGCTTGTCGCAGCTCGTTGTTACCCTGCCCCCGGGCGACGAAAAGCACCAGCCTGCCATCATGATCCGCGATTCTTCCGGCAAGGTCCGCAAGAAGTACCTCATGCCTTCCCGCGCCCACTTGATGGTCCAGGATGGCGATGAAGTCCAGGCCGGCGACGTCCTTGCGAAGATCCCGCGTGAGACCACCAAAACCAAGGACATCACCGGTGGTCTGCCCCGCGTCGTGGAACTCTTCGAGACCCGCAAGCCCAAGGATCCCGCCGTCATCAGCGAAATCGATGGCAACGTCCGCTACGGCGAAATCAGCAAGGGCATGCGCAAGATCTACGTTGAAAGCGTGGACGGCAAAACCACCAAGGAATATGCCATCCCCCGCGGCGTCCACATCAACGTCCAGGAAGGCGAGCACGTCCGTGCCGGCGAGGCTCTCATCGACGGTCCGCTCAATCTCCACGACCTGCTTGCGGTTCTCGGCGAAAAGTATACCCAGGCCTACCTCGTCAACGCCATTCAGGAGGTCTACCGCCTGCAGGGTGTCAACATCAACGACAAGCACATCGAAACCATTTCCCGGCAGATGATGCGCTGGGTCAAGGTCGAAGACGTCGGCGACACTACCTTCCTCCTCGAGGAACAAGTGGACAAGTTCCGCTTCCGCGAAGAGAACGACCGCGTGATCGCCGAAGGGGGCCGTCCCGCAACCGGGCGCCCGTTACTCCTCGGCATCACCAAGGCTTCGCTCTCGACGGACTCCTTCATCTCGGCCGCCAGCTTCCAGGAGACCACCCGCGTCCTCACGGAAGCCGCCGTGGCCGGTAAGGTCGACTACCTACGCGGCCTCAAGGAAAACGTCATCATGGGCCGGCTCATTCCTGCCGGTACCGGTCTCGAACACTACCGCAGCATCCAGTTGCTCACCGAAATGCCCGCCCCGGTGCCCATCGAAGATCTTCCCGAAGCGGCCGAATTTGCCGCCGCGGACGAAGCCGCTGGCCTCGACTTCCTGGGCGGCAACAAGGAAGCCGACGCCGAAGCCGACGCCGCCACCGAGGGCCAGGACTGATTGGCCTCGGCGAGTTTTCGCCGCGCATTCCACAACTTACCAGCGGCGCCTCGGTCTCACCCGCGGCGCCGTTTTTTTGCCCCGCCATGATCGCAGCGCTCTCCGCCTCCCCCTTTACCAGTTGATTGCCGCTCCTCGGGACAGGTAAGCATCAGGTACCACTCCGCGCCTATCTCCTTGCCGCCTTTCTACTCCCTTCTTAAGATGGTGCCAGATGTGTCACGAAGATATGCTCATCCTCTGCGATTCATAAACGCGAATGCCCACCCCTTTGATTCCTGGCGAAGAGCCGAAGGTCTCTCAGGAGAGAGAACCCCGTAACCCCGCAGGGGCGCGTCTGGAAGCCTTTGAAAAGCGCCAAACCGAACTTTGGCGCCTCACTTTCTTCCTCCTCCTGGTCGTCACCATTGTTTTTGCCTGGCTCTCCTGGGGCACCTTACGGGCGGAGAAATCCCATCTTGAAGCATTGGCCTACACGGTTGGGCTGGTGGTGCTGGTCCTGCTCTTCGGCGCCTACATTTGGAAGAAAACTCAGGAAATCGCGGAGCTAAAAGGTCTCCTCCGCGGCCTCGACCAGAAAGACTCCGGTCTTCCCAGCGACCGCCAGATGCAACAGCTCTTCGAGATGATTTCCAAATCCCAGCAGGGTTTCCGCGATCTCATCGATTCCTTCGACGACCTTCTCCTCGCCCTTAGCCTCGATGGCGAAATCCGCGCCGTCAACCGCAGCTTCTCCGATCTCGTCGGCCGGCCTTTTCAGGAAATCATCGGCCGCCAGGTCATGGAGTTTCTCGAGGACGTCAACGAAACTCCTCCGGAATCCATTGCCCTGATGATGTCGCGGTTTCTCGAACGCCGACACTGGAGCGGTGTCCTTCAGGTTCGCGTCAAGCGCACCAACACGGTCTATTTCTTCGATTGCGTTGCTCACGCCATGCTCCGCGAAGACAAGGTCCACGGCCTCACCATCCTCGCACGCGACATCACCGCCATTCGCCGCAGCGAGGCCCGCTTCACGGAGCTCTTTGAGTCCCTCCAGGAGGGCATCTACATCGTTACCCCCGAGGACCAGATCCTCGAGGTCAATCCCGCGCTCGTCCGCATGTTGGGCTACGATTCCAAGGAAGCGCTCCTCGGTAGGCACGTCAGCGACATTTTCGTCGACCAGGAGCAGCGCAACATCCTCGCTCATGAAATCCATCATCAGCCCTCTCCTCAGGGCCACGAGATCACCTTGCGCCGCAAGGATGGCCAGCCCCTCCTTTGCTTGAACACCGCCACCGTCGTTCGCGACACCACGGGTCGGGTCGTCCGTTATCAGGGTGCCGTCGTTGACATCACCGAGCGCCGCGCCATCGAAAAGCGCCTTCACAAGGAGCAGGAATTCGCTCGCCGCCTCATCGATAGTTTCCCCGACCTGATTTTCGTGGTGGACGCCAGCAAGCGCTACACCTTCGCCAGCCCCAGAGTCGAGGAAGTTCTCGGTTATAAAGACACGGAGACCATCGGCAAAGCCTTTGGCGAGCGCACCCATCGGGACGAACGCGCCGCCCTTCTTGCTGTCTTGGATGACTTGCTCGCTGGCCGCCGCAGCTTTGCTTCCATCGAGGTCCAGGTACGCCACAAACAGGGCGAGTGGCGCCGCCTTCGCTGCCACTTCAGCCCGCTTTTCGATGAACACGGCAAGATCGAAGGCGTGGTCATCTCCGGGCGCGACGTTACCGAGCTCAAGCGCCTCGAAGAACAGCTCATCCAGGCTGAAAAGCTCGCCGCCATGGGTCAGATGCTCGCCGGTGTCGCTCACGAACTGAATAATCCTCTTACTGCCATTCTCGGCGTTAGCGAATTGCTTCGCGATCGCCAGGGCGTCGACGAGGGCACCAAGCGCCAGCTCGAAATGACTCACCGTCAGGCCCGCCGCGCTGCTCGCATCGTGCAGAACCTCCTGGAATTCTCGCGCCCCGCTTCGCCACAGAAGAAAGTGCTCGACCTCAACAACATCATCGACCGCACACTCCAGTTGCACGAGCATTCCCTTCGCCTCAACAGCGTCGAAGTCGACTTCCGCCCGTTCCCAGGTCTTCCGCTCATCACTGGCGACGCTAACCAGCTCATTCAGGTCTTCCTCAATCTTGTCAGCAATGCCGAACAGGCCATTCGTGAAGTTCGCCAGTCTGGCCGCATTCAGATTCGTCTGGGCCAGTCCCTGAATCGCGTCTTTGCCACCATTCAGGATGACGGCGTCGGCATCAAACCGGAAACTCTCGCCAGGCTCTTTGATCCCTTCTTCACCACCAAGCGTCCCGGTGGAGGCACCGGCCTTGGCCTTAGCATCTGCATGTCCATCGTCCGCGAACACGGCGGCAACATTGAAGCCGAATCCCTGCCCGCGGGTGGCGCTGCCTTCACCGTCTCTCTCCCGCCTTCGCCCCAGGGAACTGGGGTCGGCGCCGTTCGCGAACACGATTCGGGTTCCGGCAGCGGCGAAATCAAAACGCTCTCGTTCTTGCGGGATCGCTCAATTCTCGTCCTCGACGATGAAGAGAGCATCCGCATGCTCCTGTCCGAAGGCCTCGCCCCCCACGGCCTCAAGGTCGAATGCGCTGCTACCGCCGGAGAAGCCCTGAGCCTCGTTCTCGGCAACAAGTTCGACGCCATTCTCTGTGATTTAAAGCTAGCCGGCTCTGGCCCCGACGCCGACGGCTATGGCGTTGCCCAGCGTCTCAGGATTGCCGCTGGCCCCAATCCCCCGGAAATCATTTTCATGTCCGGCGATGTCATCGGTGAAGAGGGCGGCCGCAGCGGCTTGCGCGCTGGCCACGCCCTCCAGAAGCCCTTCCGTATTTCGGATGTCTTGGGTGTTCTTATGGCCGTCATCAATCACCCCCCGGCGGGACCCGGGAAGGCCTAGGGTCCTCAGTCATAAATTCGCTGAAAAAGGGAAATTGTCATTCCGAGCGAAGCGAGAAATCTGCTTTTCTCCTGAATGTTGAAAACAAAAGCAGATTCCTCAGGCCCCGCGCAGCGCGTGGCCCTCGGAATGACAGGATGGGCCGCGATATGTAGAAAGTAGCTCTGACTCAGGACACTGGGTTGGTTGTTCTATTTCTTCGTGCTGTCGGGACTGCCATCCACGCCAAAATCCCACACAAACAAGTTCATTCCGTCCGGCAGTATTTCCGCCAGCACATATTCACCCGGCGGCAGCGGCGCGCCCAGCGTGAACCGGTAAACCGACGATGCAATCTCCCAGCGCTGTACCGAAATTGTATCCAATGACGTGCCTGTTTGCTGCCCAAACAAAGAGCTCATCGATTCCAGTCGCCGCTCATTATGCGCTACCTTCGCGCGAAGCAACTCGACCTCTGGTCCTGTTTCCCCCGCGCGGCCGCTCCTTTCTACTCCCGAAACGTGATCGGGATCCTGCGGGGCTTCGCGCAAATAAAACTCCGGCCTCGTCGTCTTCAAGCGCAGCCCGGCGCGCGCTCCGGCAATGATCATGTACTTTTTCCCCGGCACGATCTGTACCGGCGAGAGAATCTGCTCGATCGTGCGCTTCTTGTCCGTCTTCACCCCGGAAACCACCTGGTCCAGAATTCGCACGGACTTTCCCTCAACCACAAACATCCCTTCGCCCGACGGCAGAAACGCGCCGTCCCCCACCGGCAGGCTCGCGTCAATGTCCGTCACATTGTCCATCCGCGCCGCTTCTTCCTGCTTGTGCACCTTCTCGACCATCGCGGAGGACGATTTTTCCGCCTCGCCTTCCGCCTTCGCGGTGGCCTCCCAATCCACCAGGGACGCCGGCAATTCCTCCCAATCCCCGCGTTCCAGGCTGTAATACCTCACCCGCTCGCCCTCCCTCTGATATTCCCGGACGATCTGGTCCGTGCCGTCCTTCAAGATCAGTTTCTTTCCGCGAGGTAGCGTGGCCGCCGAGGTCTGGCTCCGTTCAGTTTTTGCTTCTTGGGGAGAGCCCGTCGCGGAATGGCCCGACACTGCAGCCACACCCAGCAATAGCGCAGCGAAAGAAACGCACCACGAACAGTCGGAATGGCGTGGACCGGCCATCAGAAAACCCCGGTTGGCGCATCTCACGCCTAGAAGTTCAGCGCGCGCCACCTAAATTTCAGCATAGCGCTCCCCCCGCAGCCTCGCAAGATGCCCAACCTTCCCCCCTACACTGAGCCAATTCGCTGGCCAACCCGTAGCGCCACTCGCTCCCCTTTTCGTATGGGTCCAGCACCGCTCGAAGCCATCTCCGCAAGGCCCAGCGAAGGTCACTGCCGCATCGTCCTGTACCACTTAATGGGGGAAACTCCGGGAGGGAAACTGGCTTAACTGAAGACTACAGATTGCATTCCAGACTCAGCCGGGGCTGGGGATAGCCCAGCGGGTGCGTCGAGAGGAGCGATTCTCGAACCCGGCCCGCTGCCCCTTAGTGCGTGCAGCGCGGAAACAAAGTCACTAGCACCATCAAATCCGAAAGCGTGAACAGCCACTGGTCCGCGCGGGCGCCTGCTGCTTCCGCCGCCCTTGCAATGAATCCCAGATGCCGGCTCCGCGCGAAATTGCGCAAGTGCTCCGCACAAATCCCCGTCAGGCTGGCAACTTCCGCCTCCGTAAAGATCTTCTGACTTGACTTGACCTTAACCAAGAGTAGCCTCTCAATTTCTCCGCCGCTCTCGTAACCTTTCACCTGGTGAGATGCTTCAACGAGATTACGAGTTGCTAATTTCTCCTGCAATAGTAGTTCCGTTTTATTAACCCAGAACGAATTCTCTAGTACTTTTCGCCATCTGCAGGCAAAAACCTGTCTTTTCCTCGTTTTTCTGCGTTCCAAACAAGTTCGCCTGCTCCCCAAAAACGACAGGGGCCAGTACGCAAAAACGTACTATTTTTGGATATTCTCTACAGCTTTCGGGAGGTGCGCTGCTATTTCCTTTATTTGCTTCGTGTGCCGCAGCTCATGCGACGCAATCATTTCAAACCATTCATACACACTCAGCATCCCCAGAAAAGCATGCTTCCACCGGTAAGCGCTCAGATCCCGCCGCTGCGTTTCTTCCAGGAAAGACAGCGTGCGCTCGCGTGCAGCTCGCAATTCCGCCAACATCTCTTCCTTATGGCCCAGTAGGCTATGGTCCAGAGGTATCGGCGTCTTCCGGCGGATCAGCCGCGATTCCACCAGCCAGAAAGGCAGGTGAAACCGCTTTTGAAAGGGAACATGTTTTGGAGTTTTCTGGATGATGCGATCGGCGCCGCCCACCACAGCGCGCTCCACCATGACCAGATGGGCTACAACTTCCGCGGCGGACCACTCCCCGGCCTTGGGTTTGCGGCTCCATTGGTCTGGGGGAATCGTGTCGGCTGCGCGAAAAAAAGTTGTTTGCGCTCGCGCAAGTTTCTCGACGATTGGCTGGATCGAAGGCACGCCCACTCTCAGTCAAGAACTCTTTAAAGCGCAGCCCCGCCCGCCTGCTCAAAGGCGTGAGCCAATCGCAGCACCTTGGCCTCTCCGAAGGCCGGACCGAACACTTGCAGTCCCACCGGCAGCTTGCCGCCGATCCTTCCGCACGGCACGCTGATCCCCGGCAGCCCCGCCAACGACCCAGTAACCGTATATATATCAGCAAGATACATCTGCAGGGGGTCGTTCACGCGTTCCCCGAGCTTGAACGCCGGCACCGGCGAAGTCGGTGTCACAATCACATCTACCTTCTGGAACGCCTCGCGGAAATCCTGCGCAATCAGCGCCCGCACCTTCTGTCCCTTCAGGTAATACGCGTCATAGTAGCCCGCCGACAGCACGTACGTTCCTAGCACAATCCGCCGCTTCACTTCCGCGCCGAATCCTGCGCCCCGCGTCTTTCGGTAGGTCGCAATCAGCGAATCGCCCTCCACGCGCGGGCCAAAGCGCACACCGTCATAACGCGCCAGGTTGGAGCTCGCTTCCGCCGTCGCAATGATGTAGTACGTCGCAATCGCGTAATCCGTGTGCGGCAGGTGGATGTCCATCACATCGCAGCCCATCTTCCGCAGCAGCGTAATCCCCGCTTCCACCTTCTCCCGTACTCCGGCATCCATCCCTGCACCAAAGTACTCTTTTGGGATACCGATTTTCATTCCTTTGACAGGTTTCGCCAATCCCGCCGCGTAATCTTCCACCGGCGCCGTCGTGGATGTGGAATCGTTCGGGTCGCGCCCCGCTATGATCTGCAGCACCTGCGCGACATCGGCCACGCTCTGCGCTAACGGTCCAATGCGGTCCAGCGACGACGCGAACGCAATCAATCCATAACGCGACACCCGCCCATAACTCCCCATCATCGCCGGCAATCCGCACAAGGCTCCTGGTTGCCGGATCGACCCGCCCGTATCCGTACCCAGCGCCGCCACCGCCAGGTCCGCCGCCACCGCCGCCGCCGAGCCGCCGCTCGACCCGCCCGGTACGCGGTCCAACGCAACGGGATTCTTCACCGGGCCATAGGCGGAATTCTCCGTCGAGCTCCCCATCGCGAATTCATCGCAATTCGTCTTGCCCAGAATCACCGCGCCCGCAGCCTCCAGTCGGACCACGGCCGTCGCATCATACGGCGGGATGTAGTTGTCCAGGATTTTGGAGCTGCAGGTGGTGCGCACGCCGCGCGTGCTGATCGTATCCTTAATAGCGAGCGGCACGCCCGCCAGCGGAGGCAGCGGTTTGCCCGCGGCCACCATCGCGTCCACGCGATCCGCTTGCGCGTAAGCACGCTTCTCGCACAACGTCAGGAACGCATTAATCTCCGGGTTGCGCGCCGCGATCCGCTTGTAATGCTCCGCGGCAATCTCCCGCGCCGATGCCTTCTTCGCCGCAATCGCTTCCCTTACTTCACCAATCGTCTTCATTGTCGTCATAAAAAGGCCCTGTCATTCCGAACGGAGTCCGCGGAGTGAGGAATCCCTCTTCGATCGATGGGCCAAGAGCACCTCATCTTTCAATCACCTTCGGCACGCGGAAGTACGGTGGCTCCGGGTCCGGCGCTTGCGCCAGAACATCGTCCGCCACCGCGCACGGCACCACCAAGTCCTCGCGCAAGGTCGCGTCGGCCGTCTGGTCGTCCGCTAACACCTGTGCCATCGGCTCCACCTTGCTGGTGTCCAGCTCGTTCAGCTTGCCGATGTACTCCAGAATTTCGTCAATCTGCGCGCGGTACGTTTCCAGTTCCGTCTCACCCAAATCCAGGTAAGCCAAATCCGCCACCCGCAACACATCTTCCCGCGAAATCTTCACTTGTTTGCCACCTCTGCCGTCTTACGAGGATATTTCGTGCTCACATAGTTGTCCACGAGCTTCTGAAACGCCACGGCCAGTTCGTCGTACGTGCCTTCCAGCGTCACGTCCTTCTGCCCGTCAATATATACCGGGCAGCGCGGTGCCTCCCCGGTCCCGGGCAAGCTGATGCCGATATTCGCGGCCTTTGATTCACCGGGGCCGTTCACGATGCAGCCCATCACCGCCAGCGTCATCGTTTCCACGCCCTCATACTGCGTCTTCCACACTGGCATCATGTCGCGGATGTACCCTTGAACGCTTTCCGCCAATTCCTGAAACGTCGTGCTGGTGGTGCGCCCGCAACCCGGGCAAGCCGTCACGCTCGGCGCAAACGACCGCATCCCCAGCGCCTGCAGCAGTTCGCAGCACGCGTACACTTCCTCGCGGCGATCCCCGCCCGGCCGCGGCGTCAGCGAAACGCGAATCGTATCGCCGATGCCTTCGTACAGCAGCACGCCCAGCGACGCCGCCGACCACACCAGGCCCTTCATGCCCATACCCGCTTCGGTCAAGCCCAAGTGCAGCGGCTGTTGCGTCTTCGCGGAAAGATCGCGGTACACGGTGATCAGGTCGCGCGGCCGCGAAGTCTTGCACGAAATGATGATCTGGTCCTGCCGCAAGCCGCTTTCCAGCGCGAGTTCCGTGGACTCCAGCGCGGAGAGCACCATGCAATCATTGATGATCTCTTCGCTCTCCTTGCCCAGGTTCTTGTCCGTGTTTTCCTGCATCTTGCGCATCACCAGCTCCTGGTTCAGGGAACCGCCATTCACGCCGATGCGCACGGGCTTGCCGTGGTCCACCGCCACCTTGCAGATGGTGGCAAACTGCTCGTCGCGCCGCTGGCCTGCGCCAACGTTGCCGGGATTGATGCGGTATTTGTCCAGCGCCGCGGCGCAGTCCGGATATTTGATCAGCAGGACGTGCCCGTTGTAATGGAAGTCGCCGATGATGGGCACATTGCACCCGGCATCCAGCAGGCGCTTCTTGATCTCCGGCACCGCCGCCGCCGCTTCCGGCACGTTCACCGTCCAGCGCACCAGTTCGCTTCCCGCTTCGGCCAGCTCCAGCGTCTGCTGCAGCGTCGTCTTCACGTCCGCCGTGTCCGTGTTGGTCATGGACTGCACGACGATGGGCGCGCCGCCGCCCACCATGATGCGGCTCACCTTCACGCCATAAGTTTTCCTGCGCGGATTCCGCAGCGCGTTGGCGTCAAATCCCGAAATCTGGTTCAGCATACCCATCTATTTTACCAGACCTTCCGTCTCTCTCCTCTTGGGTTCGGGTGACCCTTGGGTTTGGGTGCCCCATTCTTCGCCCGCCTCCGGCGGGAAGAGTGGGTCTTGGGTTCCTCCCCTCCGTCATTCCGAGCGCAGCGAGGAACGCTGCCCCATCGCACGCTTTTTGTGCGATGAATCCCTCTCCCTCCTTAGTCAATTTGCCAGCTTGATCTCGGCCAGCTTTTTCAGCACCGCAATATCCTTGGCCCCTTTCACGGTGATCCGCACGCCAGTTCCTTCCGGGTACTTGGACGCTTCCTCAAGAATCTTCATCACGCGCGGCGGAAGGGCACATTCCCGCGCCACTTTCATGGCCTTGTCGCCCAAAATGAACGCCACGCGAAAACATCCTCGGCACGGCGCGAGCCACACAATCGTCCGCTTCTTCCGCTTCAGCCGCAGCGACCACCCCGCCTTCTTCGAGTAGGAACTCCACTCCTGCACATCCACTCCGTATTCCTCTGCCAGCCCTGTGATGAAGCGGTCCCACACCGCCTTGGCCAGCCACAACGCCGCTGCCAACTCCTCCTCCGTCGGCTTCTTTGCCTTACCAATGAACGCATTCGCTTCCACTCGCTCACCTCGCTTCCGCCATGTTTGGCCCATGGCCCTCTTTGTGCTGCCTGTGGAGTGTAGCGGGGAATCTTTTATCTTCTCTGTGATTTAGGACGACCGCGCCGGCGGCCCGGGGTGCGCCAACCGCGATCACTGACAGACCTTTGCACGTGACGCTGGATCAAGAGTGCTGGGCGCGAGCCCAAGATGATCTCGAGAATCCACAACTTCTAGGTTGCTGACTGAATGAAGAACAACTTCATAGTGATAGAGTCCCATGTGCCCGTAAGTATGTTTCTCGGAATGAAAGACTCCTGTGAAGATGCCCGTAACGTTTCCCATCTTCTTGTGAAGCACCCGGGTCAGTTGGCTGCCGGCTTTGTTGGCTTGGGAAGAATCGTCGAAAGTGACCCAAATACGGCCTTCATCAAAACAAGATAGACAATACAACTCTGCTACTTCGAAGGAGAGGCGGTATGTGGCATATACGGTGACTTCATGGCCGTCAAAGCGCCCTGGCGAACGCACAACCTCACAGAGCGGAGTCGGAGGTTTTGGAACGCCTTGCAATTGAGATGTGCTTGCCGGGCACGACTTGCTCAGCGCAACTGCTTGAGCAAGAAAAGTGAAGAGCACAGCGGTACTCATCATCTGCTCCAGGATCCTGGTTCGGTGCGGGTGGCAGAGGCGGCGTCGCTCAGTTCGTTTTTTGATTGTCAGGGGCATCATCGGGCTGAGGATACCACCTTATGACGGACCTAAAGGTCTGACATCCTAACGGAACAACTGTGCCCCGCCACGCCCCAGCGAATCCGCCATTGAGCAAACCGTCGTGCGGAGTTAGGATGCGTCTCATCGGGCTCATTGCGGTTTGACGGGAGGAACTACCATGGCAGTGACAGTGAAACGCATCACGTTGTGGCGGAAAGAACTGGAGAACAAGGCCGGAACCCTGGCCGGTACGCTGGAACCTCTGGCCAAGGCAGGAGCGGACCTGCAGATTGTCATGGGGTACCGCAATCCGGCAGAAAACACAAAAGCAGTGGTGGAGCTGTATCCGGTTGGAAACAAGAAAACGACGCTGGCGGCGCAGGGAGCGGGGTTAACAGCTTCAACGATTCCGGCGCTCTTCGTCGAGGGCGATAACCGGCCCGGCTTGGGGCACGGCATTGCGCAGGCCGTTGCCGAGGCGGGCGTCAATCTGGATTTCCTGGTGGCGCAAGTGATCGGCAGAAAGTACGCGGCGGTGATCGGCTTCGAGAACGATGCCGATGCGACTAAGGCCAGCGCCCTGATCAAGAAGGCCGCAGGTAAGAAAAAGTAAATACACGAGGAATCCGCAGGCGGAACAATTTAATGCAAGGTATTTGACCCGGCCTTCGCAGTCTGTGGTAGATTTCGCGCATGATGACAAAAAACATCTGCGCGAGAACGACAATCCTCACGGTGCTGCTCCTGGGTGCGCTGGCGGTGTTTGGCGACACGAAAGGCAAGGAGCCTGCGCGACGCTTCCATGCCAAAACCATGGATGGACAGAATTTCACCAACGAATCGATAAAAGGAAAAGTGGTGCTGTTCGAGTTCTGGACGACGTGGTGCGGCTATTGCGTGGGCGAAGCGCCGTTCGTGGACCAGATCGCGCAGGAATTCAAGGGCAAAGGATTGGTCGTGCTTGCGGTGGATGTCGGCGACTCCAAGAAGACGGTGAAGAAGTATCTTGAGGCGCATCCGCGAGCCTGCCCGATCGTGTTGATGGAGGATACCAACTTGGCGGCGATGTATGAGGCAACCGTGTATCCGATTTATGTGCTGATTGATCGCGACGGGTACATTGCGGGGACACAACGCGGCGCGGCGGGAGAAATGGCACTGCGGCGATTCCTCAGGCGCGTCGGGATTGGCAGCGACTCCAACACAGAGAACTAGAGCGAGCCGCGCAGGTCGAGGGCGTCGGCGTGTTCGCGGAGCGCCTGGATACAGAAGGCGATGTGGTCGTCGATGGGAATGCCGAGTTCCGCGACGAGGAAGAAACAAGATAAGGGCGGAAAGAGGCGCGCAGACGCCGAGGAGGCATGAGGTGCGTCAATGCTTGGGAGTTTATTTCTCAAGGCTGACACGGCGGAGGAGGGCTTGGAAACGTGGCTCGGTACGAATGGGATCGAAGGAGGGTTCGATAGCAAGCTCGGTCATCGAGAGAAAACGTTGTTCGTGGGCCTTTTCCAGGGAGTCCAGAGCTTTGGACTTCTCACCAAGGTGGGCATAGAGAATCGCGGTGCCAAAAGGCGAGTTGTAGGCTTCGGGTGGATTGTCGGGGAGTTGCGTGAATTCCAGGAGTTGCTTCCAGTAGCCGCGGGAGCCGCCGGTGGCCAAGGCGTGGCGGAGAGCGGCTTCTTTTTGCAGGGCAGAGTGTTCCTCTTCGCCGGAGAGGAGGCGTGCTCTGGTGTCTTCGGCGATGGCATCCTCAAATTTCCCTAGGAAGGCAAGAAGTTGGGCCAGGCGTTCGTGATCGATGGCGAATCCGGGAAACATCTCGGCGCATTTGCGGAGTTGCGCCTGGGCCTTGTCGTATTGGCGAGCCCAGATGTACGTGCGCCCGAGGAAGGATTGCACGGGAGCTGAGAAGGGATCGATGGCGACAGCTTTCTGCATCTCGGAGATGGCTTCCGCGTGACGGTCGAGGGGGGAGAGATAGCTGTTGGAATAGAAGAGGTGGGCGTAGGCGTCGTTGGGATTCAAATCGAGAGCGCGTAGATATTCGCGTTCGGCAGCGGGCCAGTCAAAATCGAAGTGAGCCAAAACAAAACCGAGAGTGGAATGCCCGGAGGCAAGAGATGGGTCCAGGTTGATGGCACGCTGAGCAGCCTCCCGTGCTTTGGGCATGGATTCCATGGTGGTCATGGCGTCGACGACGGAAGCCAGACTGTAGGCGCGAGCGAGCGCGGCGTGGGCGGGAGCGTAATTGGGATCAAGGGCAATGGCCTGCTGGAACTCCGCGATGGCGCGTAGGACGGCGGGTTTGGTGCGGAGATCCCAGTCATGGAGACCTTGAAGGTAAGTTTCGTAGGCGGCGGCGTTGAGTGAAGGCGCTTCCACGAGGCGGGCGCGTGCGGGAGGCGATAGGGTCAATTGGATCTTGCTGGAGATGGCGAGCGCGAGGTCGCTTTGGAGTTTCAAGACCTCGCTGAGGTCGCGATCGAAATCAGCGGCCCAGAGATGAGTTTGATCGCTGGCCTGAATGAGTTGAGCGGTAACGCGGATGCGCTGATTGGAGCGGCGCACGCTGCCTTCGAGCAGGTAATCCACACCAAGTTCGCGAGCGACCTGAGCGGCGCCTTTTTTTACGTCTTTGTACTGCATGGAAGAGGTGCGGGCGATCACGCCGAGATGTTGCGGATCGAGGCTGCCGAGCTGGGTGATCATCTCTTCGGTCATGCCGTCGGCGAAATAATCCTCTTGGGGATCGCCGCTGAGGTTCACAAAGGGGAGAACGACGAGCATGGCTTTTTTCGAGAGAGGCTTGGGAGGCTTGGTGAAATGTGAGCGGAGGAGAAGCCCGACAGCGACGAGTGCGATCAGAGCGACGGCAGTGAAGATGGCCCAGCGGGCCTCAGGGGTTAAAACCCCTGAGGTTGGGGAGGTTTGTGGCACGGCTGAAGGCGTGCCCTGATGAACCCCACTATGAGGAGGCAACTTGATATGGGTGGGAGGCGTAGTTTCCCGGGAGCCATTGAGGAGAGGAGATGTAGCGGGGGCTTCTGTGCTGACTGGGGCGGTGAAGCGATAGCCTTTTCCGGGAATGGTGCGGAGGAAACGAGGGTTTTCGGGATCGTCTTTGAGGGCTTGGCGGGCCTTGCGGACAGCAGTGTTGATGCTGTTGTCGGCGTCAACGAAGACATCTTTACCCCAGATGGCCAGGAGGATTTCGTCACGGGTGACGAGACGGTGGCGGTTCTCGGCAAGCAGGAAGAGCAACTGGAGGGGAATGCGTTCGAGTTTGACGAGACGGCCGGTGCGGCGCAACTCGAAGGAGCCTGGGTCGAGTTCGAAGTCTTCAAATCGGATGGTTTCGTGAGGCATGTGGGCCACACGCTGGCGCGCGACCTCATTCTACGTGTTCGCCGGGCGGAGACAAAGGGATGATTTGCCGGGTTTTCTCCTGTGAAGGAGAAGAGGAACGGCGGAGGAATCGATGTAACTCTAAGAAAGGGAAACGTTTCGGGCTTCAGGGAAAGTACAGGAAAGCTTCAGGCCGGCTCCATTGTGGAGGAACCGCGTTGCGTCGAATATGGCGGCTACCCCCGGCACGACCGGTGGCAAATGAAAATGGAGGCTGGCTATGAAAGGTTTGGCATGGAAGGCAATGGTGGCAGGACTGATTCTGGCGGGATTTCTGAGTGCAGGGGCGAGAGCCCAGAGTAGTGACAATGATGGATGCAGTGATGCGACGCTGAAAGGGGACTATGCGTTCACGGTGTCCGGGACTATCTGGGTAACAGATCCTCAAGGAGTCCTTGAGGCGGTACAACGCGATGGAATCGCCATGACCCATTTTGATGGATCAGGCGTTCTGTCTCAGGTGGATTATGTGTTGTCGGGTTACAACAATTTGCCGAAGCCCCCGGCTGGTTCTCCGCCGCCTCCCTCCGATCCGGTAACAGGGTTCAACACGGACGAGAAGGGGATGTACAAGGTGTATTCCGATTGCACGGGGACGTTTACGATTACCGGCCCCAGCACCATCATCACAGTGAATTTTGTGTTGAGCGATCATGGGCGGGCGATTCATACAATCGTGACGTCGCTCATGATGCTTAGACCGGGCGGGCCAGTGGCGGTGCAGGCGCTGATTCACTCAGAAGGGCATAAGCTGGGGAGAATTCGGGAGGAATTGGATTAGCGATTAAGAGCAGAACGATGGAATGTCAAGAATGGGGCGCAAGAACACGTAACAGCTAGTGTGATTGCGCCCCATTTTTTCGTGACATCAGCCATACCGGCGTCAAGACACGACGTTGGCAATAGTACCCGTTCTCATCTGGCGCGAAGATCAAAGTGGCCCGAGAACGATCCCGAGTGGGAGCCAACACGAGCGGGGGATGCCCTCGACCGAGGAAACCGCGGAGCGCTACAGCGAGCCGCGGAGGCCGAGGGCGTCGGCGTGTTCGCGCAGCGCCGCGATGCAGAAGGCGATGTGGTCGTCGATGGGGATGCCGAGTTCCGCGGCGCCCTTGATCATGTCTTCGCGGTTGACGCCGCGGGCGAACGCTTTATCCTTCATGCGTTTCTTCACCGAACTGACTTCCAGATCAAGAATACTTTTTGAAGGGCGAACATAAGCGCACGCGGTGAGAAAGCCGGCGAGTTCGTCGCAAGCAAAAAGGGTGTGTTCAAGTAGCGACTCGCGCGGCACGCCGCAGTAGTCGGCGTGGGAAAGAATGGCGCGGACTATCTCTTCGGGATAATGATGCGTGCGGAGGATTTTGGCGCCCTCGGAGGGGTGCTCGTGATCGGGAGAATGCTGACTATTGGGCCAGCGTTCGTAGTCGAAATCGTGAAGCAGCGCGGTGATGCCCCAGAATTCCTGATCGGCATTGTGCTTTTTGGCGTAGGCGCGAACGCAGGCCTCGACGGCAAGCATATGCTTGCGGAGACTCTCGGATTGCGTGTATTCGCAAAGGAGATTCCAGGCGTCTTCACGAGAAGGCATGAGGAAGGACCTCCGACAGAAGGGATAGAATACCGAAAAAGGGAGGAAAGTGACGAATTGAAAAGCCAAGGCAGAGAGTAAGCATAGCACAACATATAGTCGTGTGACGGTGAGGACAACCCAAGGGGCGGGGGATTTTCCAACAGAGTGTCCGGTAGTACAGGCGAAAACACGGCGTAAACACGGTCGATTTCGGGCGTTCCCGTTATAAAATATCGAAAAATACTCTTGACAGCGAATGTAAATTCAAGCCACACTCCCATCGCGCCAGTAACTGCCTTCCCTTCCGAGAACGTTCCGACGTTCCTCTCCTATCCGCACGCCGGAAAAAACAAGTCAAACGAGGAGTTCCGGTGTCGGCACAAATGGAAAAAGAAGCGACGATGAATTCTTTGGAAATGGACCGGGAGGTCATACGTTGCAAAACGTGTGGACTAGTCCAATACCGCACGCGCACCGGCAACTGCCGTCGCTGTGTGCGCGCTCTGCCTCAGCGGATGGAGTATTTGATTCCGCAGGAGGAGCCGCAGGAGCAGGAAGCTGCGGAGGTGCTAACGCCGAAGTTTCCGAATCAGGAGACGGTCGAAAATATCGGCCAGCGGATTCGGCAGCTGCGGGAATCGCGAACGATGACGCAGAGCCAGCTTCAAGCGCGCTCAAAGGTGAGCCGGTCGTACTTATCGCGCATTGAAAGCGGGCAGATGACTCCGAGCCTCGGCACACTGGAGAAGATCTCCGAGGCGCTGAACGTGGGGCTGAACCGGTTCTTTATCCCGGAGTCCGACGGCGAAGCGCTGCTGGAAGATCCGTTCATTCAGGGGCTGCGGCTGTTTTTGCGGCAACTGGATTGGGAACAATGGCAATCGATCTTAAAGAGGCTGCAGGCGATCAGCGACCACGTGAATGCGGCCCCGATCACCCTCCGCCCCATCGGTAACCCGGCACGGCTGCCGCAGCCCGCGCCGGCGAATGGCAACGGGCAGCTCGGGCACATCGGACACGCCAGCCATTCGAATGGCCTCGTACCCGCGCAAGCCCATGGTCAGCCGCAGGGCTATCCGCTGCGGCGTCCGGGGATGCCGGTGTTTCAGCGCCCCTTGGCGCGCTAAGAAAAATCTCGCAAGTGGTTTTGACAAAAAAGGCGCTCTGAAAAATGGGGCGCCGTTTTTGTTTTTGGGAGGCGAGGTTTGAAGAACTTATTCGCGGACGACGGCGACTTTAGCGGAGGGGACTTCAAGCCGCATGAGGCGATGATTCGTGTCGAGGTAGAGGATGACTTCGAGATCCGAAGTGGACACTTTGAGGCCTTCGTACTCCTTGCCATCGGCGCTGACGGTGCCGACTGAATCCACGGTGACAGTGCCGGGCAAGAGTTCCTGGGGTACGAGGACGGAGTAGTTTTGCGCGCCGCGCCGCGACCAATCGTAGACGCGGGCAAGGACAGCGTATTGGTGGTAGAGATTGTTGTCGAGAACGACGATGAAGGGAGAACCAAAGGAAAGATCCTGCTCAAAAGCGTGGGCGCCTTGCATCTGGAGAGTGATTTTGGCGACGCCATTGGCGAAAAGAATACGCGCGCCATTGGTTTTTTCAGCTTGGGACGTCCACTCATAGCTGATGGGAGCGCCATCGGGCTGAAGTGTGAGCGTCCCGGTCACAGTGGAAGAGGCGCCTTGGGGAGGACTGATTTTGGTGGTGCCTTTGGCGATCCAACCGCCGCCGGAAGAGGTAATCTCAAATTCCTCGCGGCCAACGGACTTGCCATCGAGAAGTATGTTGAGCTTGCCCTTGTCGGGTGAAAAGACGGAGCCGGGCGGACCTTTTTTCTGGGCGGCGTGGGCGAGCAGGCCGAAAGCAAGGAAAGAAAGCAGCAGGGCAGCGAAGATGCCAGGCGATTCTGGCCTCAGTGAGTTTTTCCGCATGGCATCCCCCTCAGGACTGCGAGTCTTCTACGGCTGAATGAGAATTCGGGAGCTGGTCGACGTCACCCGCAATGCCGCGACGCAAGATCTCGGCCACAACCGCTGCGGGGTCGCTGGAACTATCAACGCGAAAATCAGCGAGCTCATAGGAAGGGAGGCGCTGGGCGTGCAGCGCGCGAAAGCTGGATTCGTCGCGGAACAGGGGACGCCCGGTCATGGTCATGCAGCGGGAGAGAAGGACCTCGATGGGCGTATCGAGCCAGATGACGGGGATGCCGGAGTTGCGCAGGAATTCGGGAGCCCCGGGTTGCGCGTAGGTGCCGCCGCCGAGGGCGAGGATGGTGGGTTCGAGGCGTTCGGCAGCCCGGCCCAGGGCCAGTCGAAGTTGATCGGCTTCCAATTGGCGGAAAGCGGTTTCGCCGTGGCGCTCGAAGAATTCCGGGATCGCAATGCCGGCCGCTTCCTCGATTTTTTCGTCGAGGTCAACGAAACGCCAGCCAAGCTGTTTGGCTAAGCGGGAGCCAACTGTGCTTTTGCCGGAACCCATGAAACCGGCGAGACAGATAACAGGCGTGCGTGGTAGCACACTGCGAGCGCTAAGAGGTGAATTCACAATTCCGGAAAGCGCAAACTAATCGCGCTTCAGAATTCGAATTGTACCACTGTAGGAAGAGAGTTCGACCCTGGCGAGCCCCAGACCCACCGTACCAAACAACCCCTTGCTGAACCTTCCATAGGAGTGGTGGCTGCCGTGTGTATCGGGCTTGAGGAATGCGGCGGCCTGGTTGTCCACAGTTCCGAGGAGCGTCTGGGCCCTCAGGTCGAAGGAGTCATTGCCGGAGAAACGGACTTCGACGAGGCCGCGGCCGCTGTTCATGCTGTACATGCCGGTATGGACGAAATCGCCGTCGTAGAGAATGTTGCCCGTCGTAGTCATCAAATTGACGCTGGTCAGGGCGGGCTGGAGGATCTGCACGTTGCCGCTGATGGAGGTGAACTCGAGTTTCCCCGCGCATTGCGTGCAGATGAGCGTGCCGCCGGTGGTCTTGACGATGATGTAGCCGGAGACTTCCTTCAGATGAACATCGCCCGCGACGCTCTGCAGTTTCATGTCGCCTCTCACCTGCTCGACGTAAATGAGGCCGGTCTGGGTGCGCAGTTGGAGTTCAGTCTGCTCCGGAACGGTGAGCTGGAAGTTGGCCTCGACTTCGTGGGGCTCCGCGGTAGTCTCGAGGGAATTGGCGTTGATTTCGATGCGATCGCCAACCTGCTCGATGTCAATGGCGACCTTTCCAGCTGCGGAAGTGCTGCTGACCACGACTTCCGGATTCTTCCAGGATTTCACTTCGATGCGTCCGTTGACGATGTTTTGCAGAACCACAAACGGGTGGCCCTTCACGGCAAAATGGCGTTCCTGGTGATCGGGGCTGGCGCCCCAACCAGGCGCGGCGGCGCAGAAGAGCAGCCCTGTGCTGAGGGCAGAGAAGACGATAGTGCGAATTGCGTGCGGCTGCATATTAGTGCTCGCTCCTTCCGCTATCCATCATAGCGGCCAACAACTCTGCTTTTTGCTGATAAGCGCTTTCAAGATATTCCCGGGCCAACTGGTCGCCGGGATGTTGCTTCAAGTGCTGCTGGCATTCCGCGATGAATTCGTTGACCGTGCGGAGATTGTCGCGAAGGGAGGCATCGACGGTGGCATTGCCGGCGAGCTGCATATTGGGGACATCGAGTTCGGCCTGATTGAGGACCACACCGCCATTGGCCATGGCCTCTTCGGTAGGAGAAGGACGCGGAGTCAGCGAAGAATCCTCGGCACGCGGAGCGACGGGCGAGGCCACGGGCGCGGCTGCAGGCGACGCAACGGGGGAATTAGCGATTCGAGCAACCGGCTGCGGGATGGGACTCCGCGACAAAAAGACGGCCGTAACAAAAAGAACGATGCCCGCGCCCGCGGTGGCCAAGGTGCGCGGTCTAAGCCATGCAGTAAAGCTCTGCCACCAAGGCATGGCCGAGGGGAGTTCCACGGATTCCTTGATTACACCTTCGGCGCAGAGCTGGGCGCGCAAGGAAATCCAGAGGCGCTCGGGCGGATCGGCCTCGGTCGGGAGTTCCTGGGCGAGCGACTGAATGGTAGTGAGGTCGGCAAAGAAATGCTGGCAGGCCGAACATTCCGCGAGGTGCGCACGAGCACTCGGAGGCAGAGGGGCTAGACCTTCGTGCTCCAAAACGGCTTCTAATTCTTTACACTGCATACTTCCAACTCCGTAGGAAAAGGCATTGGGTGGCCCTCCCCGAAAATATTCTATAAGGACTTGCAGCGCGTTCCGACCTGGAAAGAATCTTCATGGTAGCTCAATCCACCGAGCCCGTCTGCGACTTAGCTGCCTGGCGCTCCTGGCGGGCCTGGTCCCGGACCTGTTCCTGGAGGAGTTCGCGAAGGCGGGTACGTGCTTTGTGCAACTGCGATTTGGAATTACCCACCGAACATCCCATGATGCTCGCGATCTCATTGTGCTCAAAGCCCTGGACGTCGTGAAGAACGAACACCGTCTTGTAACCTGGAGGAAGTTGCTCAATCGAGCGTTCGAGGTTCACCCTGTCCACGGCGCCGGACAACCGCAAATCGGCAGCGCCGACATCGCGTTTTGGCCCGCTATTCTCAGCGTCCGGGTCAATCGTCTCTTCCAGGGAATCGGTCGGCAGTGATTTCTTCCTCAGCCGCATGAGCACGACGTTGACGGTCATGCGATGCAGCCAGGTGGAAAAGGCCGATTCACCCCGAAAAGTGCCGATCTTGCGGAAGAGCTGAAGAAAAGCCTCCTGCGCGAGATCTTCCGCATCCGCCGGGTTGCTGACCATGCGCAAGCACAAGGCGTAAACCCTGCGGCTGTGCATCTGGTACAGGAACTCGAAAGCGGCAGCATCCCCGGCTTGCGCGCGGCGGATAGCTTCCGCCTCGGTCCACGCTACCGGCTCGGTTGGTCTTTGACGGGCCAACTGTGCAATAGCGGCGCTACTATCCTTTCGGATGCGCCGAATCCCTCCAAGAGTTGT
>Ga0209517_10001690_pt1 | contig 32666 bp, 26 predicted proteins | sample PeaSoiMetSII2010_FD_187695 | JGI IMG/M metagenome (GOLD analysis project Ga0209517, IMG submission 187695) | Peat soil microbial communities from Weissenstadt, Germany - SII-2010 (SPAdes) (version 2) | ecosystem: Environmental > Terrestrial > Soil > Wetlands > Peat | place: Germany... | reverse complement strand
CCAGCCGCCGTACCGCGGCCAGCTTGAACTCCTTGGTGAACTGCCTGCGAGACATTCCCATGACTCAATTCTCCATTCCTTGGATTTTGAGTCTTAACCATTTGTCTCATTTTTGGGGGCAAGTCCAACCCGACACCTGATCGTCCACCGGGCAACGAGGATAGATGAAGAATACCAACGAAGAACAGGCTCGACCCTCTCGATCGGAAGCCGCTTGATCTTTGGTGAAGAAGGTACAGCCAGATTTGTACGCGCCAGTCACATGGCCGGATTCGGCCTATTGGCATTCGTGAATGACTGGCTTGTGGCAAGATCCGAGCCGCAACCTAAGGGAGCAAGTTCAGGAGAAGGTCAAAAGGAACCGGAAGGGTTTTCTTAGAGCCTATCCCGGTCCCGCCCAGCACCGACAAGCCACCCTCCAGGGGGCTGGCCCACCCTTTCGCTCATCTCAACTCCAGAGGGTGGCCCGTCCTTGTCGCGCTTTTTGCGACAGGGCGGGGATTTTGACTTCCTATCTTCACCACGACTCCCATCTGCTCACAATCCGTCCGTGATCGACATTCATTGACTTACAACCCATTGAGCGCGAAAATAGAGATCTGATTGGGGCAGTTTCGAGATGTGTCCGTCCGCCAAGACGCACCTCGAAGCTGCCCCAAACCAATTTTCAGCGCTCTTTGGCAAGCTAAGTCCTTATTCCGGAATACTTTACAAGTAAGTCCTTATTCTTGAATACTTTGCGTAAAAAATGGGGGGGAGGGGGGGTGGGGGGTACCCACTCCGATCAGCGGCCGAAATTATTTCCGCAGACGCACTGGGAACGCTCCTCGCGCACTCAGGCGTATAATTCCCAGCCGAAAGCCATAGGAGGAGTCAACATGGCCAAGACCAAGCAGTTCACAATCTCGATTGAGAATCGACCGGGTGCAGTTGCTGAGATCGCTCGCACGTTGGGGAGCGCCAAGGTAAACATTCTCGCTCTCTTGGGAACGGCACAAGGGACGACCGGAACGGTGGAACTCGTCGTCGAGGATGCACGGCGCGCCAAGAAAGCGCTGGACGGAGCCGGGCTCACTTACAAGGAGACTAGCGCTGAGGAGTACGAGCTGCCCAACAAGCCCGGCGCGCTGGCGGAGTGTTTAGACAAACTCGCCGCCAAGGGCGTCAACTTGAATTCGATCTGCGCCACCGCCGCTAAAGGTGGGAAGAAAGCGGTTGTGGTCTATACCGTCGCGGCGGGAGAAAAAGTGGTGGCAGCGTAGGGGCGAGCAGCCAGGACACTTTTTCATCGCAACCAACCGGTGTCAACCATCGCAGAGTTCCAACCCGCCCAGTGCGACAATGTTTGCCAGATGGGGCAGCGCAGAGGTGTGCCGCCTCCCGAGACGGCCGTCGAAGCTGCCCAGAACCATTCTCAGCGCTCTTGGTGAAGGCGCGGGTGAAATCGTGCCCCTTCAAAGAACCATTTTTGAGATACGCTGTAGTAACCTGCGAGCCAGCACTTAGGTAACCTCGTCATCCGACCCCGTCGCAACTAATCTTTTTCCGAGGGGTTTCTATCTACATGAACAACAAATTCACCAACTCGCTGTTAATCTTGGCAGTCGGGGGACTTATGCTTGCTGGTTCCGCCTCTGCTCAAACCTCAACTCCTTCGGGCGCGGGCCCGGGTGTTGTCGATCCCGGCCATCCCCGCGTCAATCAAGTGAACCGCCGTGAAGGAAACCAGCAGCAGCGCATTGGCAACGGCATCAAGAGCGGGAAATTGAACTCGCAGCAAGCGGCCAACCTCGAGAAGCGCGAGACCAGTGTGCAGAACCGTGAACAGAAGGACATGGCGCAGCACAACGGACATCTCACCAAGGCCGAGCAGAAAGGGATCAATCGTCAGCAGAACCGGATCAGCAAGAGCATCTACAAGGACAAGCACTAACTGGTAATCTGGCGAGAGGGCGCAAGAGTGAAAACGGCCGGGAAAACTCCCAGCCGTTTCTTGGGGAAGTGCTACAACATCTCTATTTTTTCAGCGAGCGAACGTACTTTACCGTAGCCGCATGACTAAAGTCGTGCCCTTCTCAAAACCCTGCTGCAATCGTTTTTCCGCAGCCCGTAAAACCGCGCCCTTTCAAAGCAAGGCCCGCATAACTCCGCTAAGTTAATTTTACCAGTTCAATTTCAATGCAAACTGGAACTGACGCGGGTCGTAGGCGGCGGTGGCCTGGCCGGCGACGCTCATTTGTGGGTTTACGCCCGCCACGTTGTACACGTTGGCGAGGTTGAACATGTCGACGATGAGATCCATGTTGAAGCGCTCGCCGAAGTAGATTTTCTTGGCGATGCGGAGGTCGTTGAAGACTGTCCACGGGGCGGTGCCGGCGTTGCGGCCGAGGTTGCCGTCGAGGCCCAGCAAGGTAACGTGGGGGTAAGGAAATGGGCCGGGAGTGAAAGCTTGATAGCAAGGCTCCTGGAAAATGCCGGTGGGTGAGAATTTCGAGGGTATTACCGGGTTTCCAGCCTCCGTGCATGCAGCAGTTTCGAAGGTGTTGGGCCGCCCGGTTTGGTCGGACAACTGCTGGTTGTCGCCCGAGCCGGTGATGATGTTGAACGGTCGTCCGGAGCTGAATTCGATCTGTGGGGCGAACGTCCAATTGCTGAAGAGCTTGCTGGCGAAGCCGCCGCCGCTGAGCTTGCCTGTCTGGTAAACGCCGCTGAAGACGAAGCGGTGGCGCTGGTCGAAGGTAGAGTTGGAACGATCGAGACCGGGGAAGTAGCTGTCCTGCGGGGTGGTTGTCGATTGCAAGTCGGTCGAGTCGTCGATGGCGTGCGACCACGTGTATGAGGCTAGAAACTCGTAGTGGTTGCTGAAACGCTTGCGGAGATTGGCGGTCAGCCCGTGATAGATCGAACTGCCGTTGGAGTAGTTGGCGTCCATGTCGCCGAAGGGAACGCAGCCAGCGTAGGGCGGCGCGGGATTGCAGTTCGTGTTGAATCCGGCGGTACTGTATCCGTTAGCCTGAAGATATTGCATGACCAGCGGCAACACTGCGGTTACACACTGGCCGGCACCGGCGCCGATCAGGGCGTTGGCGATCGACGCATTGATCCCGCTGGGGCGGAAGAAATTGGTCAACGCAGCGGAAACCCAAGGTACCCCGCTGGGGTTGACACCGCAAGGAGCAAAGCCCTGCGCGGCGGGACCGCTCCCAACGCCCAATGGTCCACCGGTGGTCGCATAAGACGTCGGATCACTGTAAGCCGCCTGCCAGTTTGCCACCAACAAGTCGCCGCGAACCGCGCTGGCGTTAATAGGACGGTTGAGGTGGCGGCCACCGTTAAAGTTGTAGCCCAGGCTGAAGGCGAAGCCATCTCCGAGGTCGCGCTCGATGGTCAGGTTGGCCTGCTGCGCGTAGGCGTAAACGAAGTTCTTGGCCTGCGGGTAACCGAAGGGTTGGGAGGCCAGCGGGAAGCCGGCGTTGATGTAGGTCTGATTGAGAAACAATGTGTTCGACAGAAACGGATCGAAACGTTGCGGGTTGGGGTTGCCGTTGGCGGATGTTTGCTGATAACCGAGAAGGCCTACAAGTCCTGCGGGCCCGGGCGCGCACTGCGGCGCGAGGGAGTTTATGAGGTTGCCCTGGAAAATCGGCCATGCGTTCAGGTTGCCCGGATTGCCGGCAGACGAACAAAATCCAGAGCCGGCGAATGCCAACTGGCCGCTGTCCGAGCCGTCGGAGGCATCGCCGAGGAAATAGAGGCCGAGCAGGGGGTGGTCATAGAACATGCCGAACGACGCGCGGACCACGGTTTTGCCGTCTCCCTTGGGATCCCAGGCAATGCCAAAGCGAGGCTGAATGTTGTTCTTGTCGGTCTGGATGCCTTTTTGTAACCCGAGGAAGTTGTATCCGGTTTGACCGAGCCCGGTCGGGGGCTTGAACGTCGGCGGGAATTCTACGTCGTAGCGCACGCCGTAGTTCAACGTGAGATTGCGGCGCAGACGCCAGGAATCCTGCCAGAAAACGCCCAGCGGTTTGTTGGAGAACGAGTCGGTGGGAGTGCCGATGCCCTGGATAAAGGCCCCCGGCATGCCAAGGCCGTAGGATTGCACCGGGTTAAACTGGGGGAAGGGAGCCGGAAACAGGGACTGGTTGCCGAAGTTATAGACGCCGCCATAATTCACCGTGAAGGTGGCCGTGAGCGGAAGATAGTTGAAGTCCCCTCCGAATTTAGTGTCATGCCGTCCGATGCTCCAGGAAAAATTGTCGGTGAACTGATAGCGTGGCTCGACGCGCTTGATGTAGGAGTAGGGCTCGCGTCCGAAATAAGCGTAACCGGCAATGTTGACAGCCGGGTCGGAACCGCTCGGAATCTTGGTGTTGTAGAAATAATTCAGGCCTCGGCGGGCGTACTGGAAGCGGAATTCATTCACCTTGCTATTGCCAAGGGTCCAGGTGTCCTGCACAACGCCGGCCACGTCACGGTAGGTTTGTTGAGAAGTGCGCGAGTAAGCGTTTTGTCCCACGGCCTGGTCTTGTCCGTTGACTTCGATGCCGGTGACCGTGCTCGGGCTGGCATTAACGCGCAGCGTTAGGCGGTTGCTGTTGCTCACGTTGTGGTCGATGCGAAGCGAGTAGAGGCTGGTGCCTTCGAAGACGGGGAAGTTTCCTGCCTGCTGTTGCAAGGTCTGGAACGACGCGGGTAGTCCGGTGCAATAGAAATTGAACCCGGCCGCCACGCCAAACGAGGGATTGCAAGAAGAAGGAAACTGTTGCAGTCCCCCGGCGGAGACGGGGACGGGAACAAGGGACGGAGGAAGACCCGCGAACCAGCTCGGATAGCTCCCGTTCAAAGCGATGCCCGAAGAAGCGCCGACCATGAAGGCATAAAGCTGCAAGGCTGGTACCGGGAAAGGGTTACTGGCCAGGAAGGCCGCCTGACCGGTCGGGCCGCTCGTGGCCAGGATGGCGGGGAGGGAATTCGCCGGATATCCAAAGATTGGTGAGACGTCGACGCCTGTCAGCCCGAAGTACGCCGGATCTTTCGACGGGTCGGGGATGCTGGAGAATCCGGTCTCGTGGCGCCGGGTGACTTCATAGGAAAAGTAATAGTAAGTTTTGTCTTTCTTAATCGGCCCACCGAAGGCTGCGCCTCCCTGGACGCGGGTGTAGGCGGGGTTGGACGTGGTGCTGAAGGGGTTGACGGCCTGGAAATTGCGATTGCGCAGGTATCCGTAGACGTCACCGTGGAAATCGTTCGATCCGGAACGGGTGATGATATTGACCACGCCGCCCGAGGCGCGGCCGTATTCGGCGGCGTAATTGTTGGAGATGATCTGGAATTCCTGCACGGCTTCTTGCGAGACGGTGGAGCGCACGCCGTTGGTGGAATTGTCGGTGGCGTCGGCGCCATCGACGTTGACCAGGTTGGAGCGGGCACGCTGGCCACTCATATTGAGGCCGGAAGTGGGCGCCGCTCCGAGGTTGGGGGCGCTGTCGCGCTGCACCTGCGAATCGGTCAAAGTGAACTGGATGTAGTTGCGGCCATTGATCGGCAGATTGTCGATGCGGCGCTCGCCGATGGTGTTGGTGGTGGAGCTGCGCGAAGTTTCAACGATATCGGCTTGGGCGCTGACTTCGATGATTTCCCTGGCGCCCGCGACGGTGAGCGAGACGGGTAACTCGGCCATCCCGCCGACGGTGATGGCGACGCCGGTGGCTTCGGCTTTGGCGAAGCCCGATGCGTCCACGGTGACGGAATAAGTGCCGGGAGCTAACTGACGCACGCTGTAGCCGCCCTGGCCGTCACTGCTGCCGGCGCGTTCCAGGCCCTTGGCGGCATCGCGCACGGTGACCGTGGCATTGGTTACGGCGTTGCCCTTGGGATCTTTCACGCTGACGTGGACGTCGCCGGTGGCGGCGCCCTGGGCAAAGGCAGATTGACGGACGAGCAAGAACATGAGTGCGAAACAGAACAGACGCAGAGTCGCTTTCATAAGGCTCCTGGGATTTTCCGCCTTGGAGGAGGCGGGAATCAAAGTGCGCGGTTTATCACCAGCTACTTGAACTTCGAGCACGGCGGTAGGTTAGGATACCGCTGATATGTACATCAGAGGAGGGTGTTTAGGCAAGCGATAAGTGGATTACCGGCTGGCGGAGGCCGACAGGGGGAAACTGTCTTTGTCCCCGCCTTTGTCCCGGCGCTGCGTTTGCGGCGGCCCTTCTTTAGATTTTTGGAGCGAGATTACTGGCTTGCGGGAAATATTTCTTGTGCCTTCTCTTGTGCCTTCCGAGAATTTCAACGGACATTCCATGACCGGCGAACTGCTGCGGGTGATGGTGTGTCCGCCGGGCAACGCGGGGTGGGATATTTCCGGGAAAGCCGCGGCATGGCGGGAGCTCGGGTTTCGGCATGCTCCCGATTTTCCGGCAGCGCAGAGCCAGCACGAGATTCTGTGCGGGCTGCTCAGCGAGAGCGGAGCCGAGGTCGTGAGTCTGCCGCCGGCGGAGTCTCTCACGCTCGATGCCGTCTATGCGCACGATGCGTCGCTGGCCACAGACTATGGTCTTATTCTGATGAATCCGGGAAAGGAGAATCGCGTGGCGGAGGCGCAGGCTCACGCCAACTTTTGCGGGCAACTGGGCATTTCAGTATTCGGCGAGATCGGGCTGCCCGGGACTTCCGAATCCGGCGACATCGTCTGGCTTGATTCGCATACACTGCTCATCGGTGACGGCTATCGGACGAACAAGGCGGGGATCGAGCAGATGCGGTCGCTGCTGTCCGCCAAGAACGTTGAGGTGCTGTCAGCGCCGCTGCCTTACGGACCCGGCCCTTGTGCCTGTCTGCACCTGATGTCGCTGATGAGCATGCTCGATGAGCAGACCATTCTTGTCGATCTGCCGTGGCTGGCGGTCGAGACCGTCGAACTGCTGAAGGCGCGTGGATTTCACTTGATCGAGATCGAATATAGCGAGCGCGAGACGCTTGCTTGCAACGTGCTCTCATTGGGTCGGAGGCGCGTGATTGCTCTTGAAGAAAACGCCAAGACGAATCAGCGGATTCGCGACGCCGGCTTTGACGTGCGCACGTTTCCCGGGTCGGAGATCTGCATCAACGGGGCAGGTGGGCCGACGTGCCTGACGCGGCCGTTGCTGCGGAGATGAATCGGGCCAGCTTGGTCGGTTTCGAATCGCTTCCCTTTCGCTGCTGTCTTCCGATGGTCGCAGTCGCCTCAACGGCGCTACCTTGCTCCCGTCTCTTGGCTGAACGCGCACACCCATTTGCCCTGTCGCTTTAGCCATAGGGCGGAAACATGGACTCGGGCGGAAAATTCCTTGCCATGGCTGGTTCCGCTCTCGCTCAACGTATAAATGATCAGGCCGGAGTCCGCCGAAAGCGGAATGAACCTCACGTCGGCCATCGTGTAGTCATGCAGCCCGAATTCGGCGGTATGCTCCATCACCTCCGCTTTGGTGGCGGGACCGTGTGCGTCAACGAAGATGGCGTCATCCGCGGTCGAAGCGGCGAACGCCGTCAAATCGCCGGTCTTCAGCGCATCCAATCCGGCACGTTCTTGAGGGACGATCTGCTCCCGCAACGCATCTGGGCGAGATCCCGATGCCGGTGCCGTCTCTCCTGGCTTCTGCGGTTGAGCGTAACCGAGCGCCACCATCAATAGAATTAAACTGGCGAAACCCTTCTCGACACTCCAGAATTTCTCATCGCATCCCTTCCTTGACTCAGGATCGACCCTAAGGACTCGAACGCAGATTAGCGATAGAGCATGGCGTTGGCGAGCGCTCCATTATCCCAAAGTTCTGCCATACGACGGCCGCGGATTTTGCATTTCTTGAAGCTACTCTTGCCGCGAGCATCCGGCAATCCGCTTCAGCGCGGACAGACTGCTAAAATGGTTTGGAATGCTCTTGCCGTTCGTCCGCGAAATTTTCGCGGACGTTGAACAATTACCTGCCTTCACGCGTGCCGCCTCCCATCTGCGGGAAAGCGCGGGACGCATGGGTGTCACTGGACTCTCCTCGGCGGCCAAGGCGCTGATCGTTGTTTTATTGCGACGCACGGTCGAGCGTCCGTTTGTACTGGTGGTGGCCGACAACCGCGCGGCCGAAGAGTTGCTACCCGTACTGCGCGCGTTCTGCGAACTGACGGGAGCCGCGGATCCGGACTCGGTGGTAAGCCTTCCGGCGCGCGATGTGCTGCCTTTCCAGAATTTGTCGCCCCATCCGGAGATTCAGGAAGAACGGGCGACGGCGTTGTGGAAGATCGCGACGGGCCGCGCCGCGATCGTAGTTTCACCAGTGACCGCGACCACAATTCTCCTTCGTTCCCCCGACTACTACGCCGACCTGGCGCGGGTTCTGCGTCGCGGGGAGATTTTCGACCTGGAGAAGCTGCTTGAGCACCTGAACACGGTCGGCTACAGCGCGACCGATATCGTGGAAATGCCGGGGCAGTACGCCGCTCGCGGCGGCATTCTGGATGTGTACTCGCCGGAAGCGGAGCGCCCGGTGCGAGTCGAGTTTTTCGGGGATGAAGTCGAGTCCATGCGCAAGTTCGACCCGGCGAGTCAGCGGTCTTCAAACCCAGTCGACGAAGCGTTGCTTCTGCCCCTGACGGAAACGCCGGTCACGGAAGAACTGCTCGGTTCGATCAACGCTCGGCTTTCGGGGAAGCGCATTACGGGATCGCCGGAGATTGTGGAGCAAGCGATGCGCGACTCCGGCGCGGGAATTTTTCCGGGCTGGGAGTTTTACGCTCCGGTGGCGGGCGCCGACCGCAGCATTTTCGGACTGCTTCCGGAAGCGCGGGTGATTCTCGACGAGCCCGAAGCCCTGATGCAGGAACTCGACAAAGTCTGGGCCCGCATTGAAGAAGCGCACGAGCGCAGCGGAGTGGGGAACCTGGTTCGTCCCGCCGATCTTTATCTCACGCCGGAAAGTTGGCGGGAAAAAACTGCGTCTCTCCCCGGAGCCGATTTCGAATATCTGGCGGTGGCGCGCGCGGGGAGAACGGAAGCCGCTTTTCTTTCGCAGCCCGCCACACGCTTCCACGGCGCGGTGCCCGCGATGATTGGACAGGTTCAGAAGTTGGTTGGCGGCGGCACGCAGGTAATTCTCGCTGCGCCCAACACTGGAGAAGTCGAGCGCCTCGCCGATATGTTCACCGAGTACAACGCTTCGTATCGTCTGGGAAGCCGCACGCGCAGCGGGGAAAGCTATGCCGACGAAACTTCTTATTTTGCCGGCGACGTTCTTACCACTACGCTGCTGAAAGCTTACCTTCCCGACGGCTTCGTTTTGCCGGAAGCACATCTCGCGATTTTTGGGGCGCGCGATCTGTTCGACGAATCGGACCTGGTGGCGGCGCGACCGCAACGGCAGAAATCGAAAGTTTCGGCCTTCCTCTCTGACTTCCGCGATTTGCAGGTCGGCGACTACGTCGTTCACGTGGAGCACGGCATTGGGCAATACCAAGGTCTAAAGGAAATCAACCAGGGCGACGGCGCCGCGGAATTCATGCTGCTCGAGTACGCCGAAGCTGCCCGGCTCTATGTTCCGCTAACTCGCCTCGATCTAGTGCAGAAATATCGTTCGGCGGAGGGCGCGAAGCCCGTCCTGAATCACCTCGGGACTGCTGCTTGGGGCAAGACCAAGGCCCGCGTGCGCAAGGCGATGAAGGACATGACCGACGAGTTGCTCAAGCTCTATGCGCAGCGGCAGTCCGCGCGGGGGCACATCTTTCCGGCCGACACCGAGTGGATGAAGGAGTTCGAAGCTTCGTTCGAATACAACGAGACCGAAGACCAGGCGCAGGCCATCGCCGACGTGAAGCGCGACATGGAGTCGCAACCCCCGATGGATCGCCTGCTGTGCGGTGACGTCGGTTATGGCAAAACCGAAGTCGCGATGCGCGCCGCCTTCAAGGCCCTGAGCGACAACAAGCAAGTCGCCGTGCTGGCGCCCACGACCGTTCTCGCCTTCCAGCACTACGAAACCTTCAAGCAACGGTTCGCGCCGTTCCCGCTCATGGTCGAAATGATCAGCCGCTTCCGGACGGCCAAGCAGATCAGAGAAATTTTGCAAAGAGTGGAAGCCGGCAAAGTGGACATCCTGATCGGCACTCACCGCCTGCTCTCAAAGGACGTGAAGTTCGCCGATCTCGGCTTGCTGGTGGTGGATGAGGAACAGCGTTTCGGCGTCCGCCACAAAGAACGCATCAAGCAGATGCGCACCGAAGTGGACGTGCTCACCATGTCAGCGACGCCGATTCCGCGCACACTGCATATGTCGCTGGTGGGCCTGCGCGACATGAGCCTGATCGAAACGCCGCCCAAAGACCGCATGGCAATCCAGACGGTGGTCGCGAATTGGGACGAAAAGCTTATCCAGTCGGCGATCGAACAGGAACTCGACCGCGGCGGCCAGGTTTATTTCGTGCACAACCGCATCGAGACGATCTGGGAGATTGCCGCCAAGATTCAAGCAATGGTTCCGAACGCCCGCGTCACCGTGGGCCACGGGCAAATGGGCGAAGGGGAGTTGGAAAAAGTGATGCTGAAATTTATGCATCACGAAGCCGACATTCTGGTTTCGACCACGATTATCGAGAACGGCCTGGACATCCCGCTCTGCAACACGATCGTCATCAATCGGGCCGACCGGCTGGGCTTGTCGGAGCTTTATCAGCTTCGCGGACGCGTGGGCCGCTCCAACCGGCGCGCCTACGCATACCTGCTTTTGCCCGCCGAAATCGAGTTGACGCCCATCGCGCGCCGCCGCCTTGCCGCGCTCAAGGAGTTCTCCGATCTCGGCGCCGGCTTCAAGATCGCTGCGCTTGATCTCGAACTGCGGGGCGCAGGAAATCTTCTGGGCGGAGAGCAGAGCGGCCACATCGAAGCGGTGGGATTCGAACTGTATACCCAGATGCTGGAACGCGCCGTACGTGAGATGAAAGGCGAGGCGGGCGTTGAAGTAACGGAAATCCAGCTCAATCTCGGTCTCAACATTCGCATTCCGTCCGACTACATCAAAGAGGAGAACCAGCGGCTGCGGATGTACAAGCGCGTCGCAGGAGTCGAGACCGAGTCGCAGCTGCACGACGTGCGCTCCGAACTGGTCGATCGCTACGGCGAAACGCCCCGTGCGGTTCGCAACCTGCTGGAGTACGCTGCGCTCAAACTGCAGGCGATGCGGGTCGGCGCAAACGCTATTGAGCGCAAGCGCGAATTCGTGAACATCAAGTTTAGACAGAACGCTGCGATTGATCCGGGGAAGCTGGCGCGCTTTGTGGCGTCGCAGCGCGGCACGCAATTTACGCCGGACGGGACGCTGAAGTTCTCGATAAAAATCAGCAGCGCCGAAGGAATATTGCAAACGCTGCGCGATCTGCTGGAAGAGCTGGAAGCGCGCGAAGAAGTAGCGCGGCAGGTATAAAGGCAAGCGGTTACAATGATTCCGCAATGAAGCCAACGCACGAACGACGAACGAATAGCGACCGCCGCAAGATCCGGAAAGTCCGCAAGGCGGTTTTCCCGGCCGCCGGATTGGGCACCCGTTTTCTCCCAGCCACCAAAGCTCAGCCGAAAGAGATGCTACCGCTCGTCGATAAGCCTATCATTCAGTATGGCGTGGAAGAGGCGCTGGCGGCCGGATGCGACCAGATCATCATCATCACCGGGCGCGGCAAGAGCGCGATCGAAGATCATTTCGACGTCAGCTACGAACTGGAGAAGATGCTCGAAGAAAAAGGCAAGCACGACTTACTCAAGATCGTGCGCCAGATTTCCGACATGATCTACGTGGCCTACGTGCGGCAGAAGGAGGCGCTTGGGCTCGGTCACGCGGTGCTCACCGCGCGCGAATTGATTGGAGACGAACCCTTTGCCACGCTGCTTGCCGATGACGTCATCGATGCAAACGTGCCGGTGCTCAAGCAGTTGATGAATGTGTTCGACGAGAAGCACTGTTCCGTGATCGCGACGCAGATCGTCGACGGGTCAGCGATTTCTTCCTACGGCGTGCTGAAGGCGAAAGAGGTCGCGGGCTCTGGCGGCAAACTCTTCGAGGTTCTCGACCTGGTGGAAAAGCCGAGCCTCGCGGATGCGCCTTCGAATCTGGCCGTGATCGGACGCTATATTCTGACGCCGACGGTATTCGAAACGCTTTCCGAGATCGAGCCGGGGGCGGGCGGCGAGTTGCAACTCACGGACGGGCTGCGCGGGCTGCTGCGGCGCGAAAAGCTGTACGCCTACGTCTACGAAGGCCGCCGCTTCGATACTGGCGACAGACTCGGCTTCCTCAAAGCTACGGTTGAGTTTGCACTGAAACGCGAAGATCTGGGCGGAGAGTTCCGGGAATATCTGAAAAGTTTGAAGCTGTAACTTGCGTCCAAACGCTACGGCATGACGTCGCTCAACACGATGTCGTGGATCCAATCTTGTTTGTAGCCCTGCTGACGCAAGAGAGTCGCGAGCTGCGCGCGGTGATGCACTCCGTGCAGTTCCACTTGCGCCATCATTTTCCGCTTGCTGGCCTTGTGGTCACGAAAGCCCAGCGGGATGATTTGGATCCAATCTTCCTCGCGAGCGCGATCCACAAACTGGCGCAGCTTCTCCGCCGCTCCTTCGCCGATCCCGAACAACTCATCGATGGTGGCATGTGGCAGCGCCTTGAAATCTGGCGGGGCCAGCCCCAGCAGGCGATGGGCAAAATACAGATCCGTTGTGAGGATGTGCAAAAGAAAATTGTGGACTGTCGGGCTTCCCGCGACGTCACAGGGTAAATCCATCGCCTGAGGATGCTCACGGAACCACTCTTTCCACCGGCGATTCTCCTCTGCCGTGTACGCGAGTAGTTCCGAAAAGCGGATTCCATCATTCATCGTTACACTGCGTTTTTGAGTTTTTTCGATTTCATTTCCACGCCGCGCGCAAGTTTCTCTTTGTGCGTTGCCAGTTTCTTCGCGATCGCAGCATCCGCGAGGCCGAGTATCTGCGCTGCCAAAATTCCGGCGTTGGTTGCGCCGGGCTTCCCAATCGCGACGGTTGCTACCGGAATGCCTGCGGGCATTTGCACCGTCGCCAGCAGGGAATCCATGCCCTGCAGGGAAGTGGAGGGGATCGGGACGCCGATGACCGGCAAGGTTGTGTTCGCCGCGATGACGCCCGCCAGGTGTGCCGCTCCGCCCGCGCCCGCGATGATCACCCGAATGCCACGTCCAGCGGCCTTGCGAGCGTAATCTGCCGTGCGATCCGGCGAACGATGGGCTGAAGTTACATCCATCTCATACGCAATTCCGAATTCAGCGAGAGCTTTTCCGGCCTCGCGCATGATCTCCAGGTCGGAGTCGCTGCCCATCACGATTGAAACGAGTGGCTTGCTCATGATTGCGTTTGCGTCCATCCCCGATGAGGTGAGAACTGGGTCGTCCCTCCGGGACTTGAATCATTCTTTGACTTTTCCCAGCGCTGAAGCGCTGGGCTAAGCTAGGCCGCCCCTGACGGGGCTGAAAGCCGCTGAATCTAATCCGCGACCGTGAAGGCGACGATACTAGCTCTTCTTCAGTGCGCGGGCCGCAATATCTTTGCGATAGTGCGCGCCCTCAAAGCCGATCTTCGCGCAAGCCTCATAGGCGCGCTGCACCGCCGTTTGCAACTCCGCAGCCCGCGCTGTAACCCCGAGCACGCGTCCGCCGGTAGTGTAGAAAGCTTCGTCACGTTTAGAGGTGCCGGCATGAAAGACTTTTGTGCCGTCCAACTTCGCGGCATCCTCCAGGCCGGTGATTTTCTTGCCCGCCTCGTAAGCCCCGGGATAGCCGCCCGAAGCCATCACCACACACACCGCGGCATCGTTTGACCATTTGAAATCGCCGTCGCTGGTGCGGCCGTCGATTGACGCCTCCATCGCCTCAACCAAGTCGCTTTCGAGGCGCATCAAAATGGGCTGCGTTTCCGGATCGCCGAAGCGGCAGTTGAATTCGAGCACTATGGGGCCGCGTGCGGTCATCATCAGGCCGCAATAGAGAACGCCTTTATACTCCGCGCCTTCGGCCTTCATGCCGGCGACGACGGGCCGCACAATGTGGGCGAGCAGCCAGTCGCGCATCTGGTCATCGACGATGGTGCGCGTGGTGTAGGCGCCCATGCCACCGGTGTTTGGCCCGGTGTCGCCGTCGCCCACGCGCTTGTGATCTTGCGCAGCGACCAGCGGCGCCACACGCTCGCCGTCGCTCACGACCAGAAACGAGAGTTCGTCGCCTTGCAGAAACTCTTCCAGCACTACGCGCGATCCGGCCTCGCCCAGCATTCTGCCGCTCAGCATTTCATTGGCGACAGTCGAGGCTTCGTCCTTGGTCTTGGCGATGACCACGCCCTTGCCGGCAGCCAATCCGTCGGCCTTCACCACGATTGGAGTATGGAAGTGCGGCAGCGCATCGTGCACTTGTCCCGAAGAATCGCAGATCGCATAATGCGCCGTGGGAATGCGGTGGCGTTGCAGGAATTCCTTGGCAAAGCTCTTGCTGGTTTCAAGCTGCGCGGCGGCTTTGGTGGGGCCGAATGTGCGCCAGCCGCGTCGCGTGAATTCATCCACCAAGCCGAGCATCAGCGGTAGTTCCGGCCCCACGATCGTGAGATCGGGCTGAATCTGGTTGGCGAGCGCGATCATTGAGTCGAGGCTCTTTACGTCGACCGCGACGCACTCGGCCTCATCCGCGATCCCGCCGTTCCCGGGCGCGCAGTAGATTTTCGCGACCCGCGGCGACTGCCGGAGCTTCCACACCAGAGCGTGCTCGCGTCCTCCGCTGCCGATGACGAGGATCTTCATAGTCGAGAACATTCAAGGGTAGGGGCGGAAGGAGATGATGTCAAACGGGGCGGGCAGTGAGTCGCAGGAGCAGGATGAAAAATGTAAATTGGAACCGTAAAGTCAGTCCGCGCCAATCCGCCATTAACTGTGCTTAACGCTTCGCCGTATAATACGGTTCACGTGATCACCGTTTCCAAAGAAGACTACCTTAAAGCGATTCTCGAGGCCGAGAGCGAAGGGGAACCCGTCATTTCGGCGACGCTCGCGCACTGGCTCAAGGTGTCGCCCCCGGCGGTAACGATGGCTGTGCGTCGGCTGAAGAAAGACGGCTTGGTGCGGGTGAATGCCGACGGACGCGTTCGCCTGACCGCTGTCGGACGGAAGATTGCCCGCAAGCTGACGGTCCGCCATCATCTGATTGAGCGCATGCTCGCCGAAATTTTCGGAATGGAATGGTACAAAGTCCACGACGAGGCGGAACGTTTGGAACACGCTGTCTCGCCCGATTTCGAGGCCAGGTTGCTCGCCAAACTTGGGCGTGGCGTCGCGTGTCCGCACGGCAATCTGACCGAACTGGAGAGTCCCGCCAGCCGGCGCCGTCGCGGCCTGCTGCTGCTCTCAGAAGCTGAAGTCGGGAAGAACTACCTCGTAAGCGGGATCTACGAGCGCGACCGGCACCTGTTGGAGTTTCTGGAAGCCCGCGCTATTCGGCCCGGGGCCAAGCTCAGCTTGATCGAGAGCAACTACGACAAGACGCTGTCTATCCGGACTGCCGCGCGCACCGTGGTCCTAGGCCGACCCGCAGCCGACAGAGTGTGGGTTTCTCCACTGTCGTCTCGTCCTTCATAAACTATTAACTACCATTAACATCATAGCGTATACTCCAGTTGACTCGTGGGTCTCTCGCATACACAGAAGATGAGAAAGCCAGAAGGAACGACGGACACGAATGCACCGGCCTCCTCCGGCTTGCCACCCTCCGGCGATCGAAGTAGCGGCCACGTGTCTTTGGAAGGCGTGCACAGTTCCGTCGACGTGCCGCATCATCAGGCCGGCTTCTGGGAACAGTGGCGAGCTTTCGTCGGCCCGGCGATTCTGGTCAGCGTCGGATACATGGATCCCGGTAACTGGGGGACGGACCTGCAAGGCGGCGCTCAGTACAAGTACGGGCTCTTGTGGGTGGTCGGACTCGCCAGCCTGATGGCGATCTTTATGCAGGTGATTTCCGCTCGATTGGGCGTGGTGACCGGGAAGGATCTCGCCCAATGCTGCCGCGACTGGTATCCCAAGTGGACCCGTTGGCCCAACTGGCTGATGAGCGAGGTGGCCATCGGCGCCTGCGACTTGGCGGAGGTGCTCGGCAGCGCCGTAGCTCTCAACTTGATGTTCCATATTCCTCTGTTATGGGCGGTCATCATCACCGGCTTGGACGTGCTATTGCTCCTGGCCTTGCAGCGGTTTGGGATGCGCGCCATCGAGGCTGTGGTTCTGTTGCTGATAGCGACCATCGGCGTGTGCTACTTCATCGAGATTTTCGTTCTCCCGCAGACCCAGCCCAGTTTTCTTGAAATGGGGCGGGCACTGATTTCACCGCACTTTCGTCAAGCCGGGATTTTGTACCTTGCCATCGGTATCATCGGCGCGACGGTGATGCCCCACAACCTGTATCTGCACTCAGCCCTGGTACAGAGCCGCAAGTTCCAGAAGGACGAACCGTCCATTCGGAGCGCGATCCGCTTCAACAGCGTTGACTCAATCGTGGCCTTGACCATCGCCTTCTTCGTCAATGCGGCGATTCTGGTGCTCGCGGCAATGGTGTTCTTCGGGAAGGAGAGCGTGACCGCCTCGGGCGGGCAGGTGATCAAGTTCAGCGCCGACAGTGATTGGATTCGGGTCGCTTATTTGACGCTGGCGCCGTTGCTAGGCACCGCGGCAGCGAGCACGCTGTTTGCGGTGGCGCTCCTGGCAAGCGGCCAGAGCAGCACCATCACCGGCACGCTCGCCGGGCAAGTCGTGATGGAAGGCTTCATGCATTGGCGAATCAAGCCCTGGGTGCGCCGACTCATCACGCGCACTTTGGCCATCCTGCCGGCGGTCTTTATTATCGGGCTGCGAGGCGACAGCAGCGTTACCGATCTGCTTACTCTCAGTCAAGTAGTGCTCGCGCTGCAGCTTCCGTTCGCGATGTTCCCGCTCCTGCAATTCACGAGTTCCCGCAAGCGAATGGGGACTTGGAAGAACGGTTGGTTTCTACTGGTCGCCGGTTGGGGCAGTGCTATTCTGATCACGACGATGGACATTTACGGCATACCGGACTCGCTCAAAGCTGCGTGGCAGGTTGTCGCCGGCGGATGACGCCGGAACAACAAGAGACGGCAGAAACGGATCAACCATGTACGACACCATTTTGGTGACGTTGGACGGTACGCCAACTGACCGGGCGATTATCGAACACATCAAACAGCTCGCGAAGCTCGCGCACAGCCGTCTGGTGCTGCTGCACGTGGCTGATGGATGGGCAGCTAGGACCTATGGCCCGGACGCGGTCAGTCCGGAGATCGCCGAAGACACTGCCTATTTGGAAAAAGTGCGGGCCGAGTTTCAATCCATTGGCATTTCTGCACAGGCTGAACTGGCTTACGGTGAACCGGCGAACGAGATCATCAAATGGGTCAAGCAGAAAGGTTGCGATCTGGTAGCCATGAGCACGCACGGGCACAGGTTCCTTGCCGATGTCTTTCTCGGCACGACGGCCAGTCGGGTCCAGCACAGTATCAGCGCGCCCGTTTTGCTGCTCCGGGCGAAATGAACTTGGCCGACAAATCCGGTTAGGGGACACTCCTAGCTTTCAGCTGCAATAGGTCCCATTGATTGCCGTACAGGTCTTGGAAGACTGCGACTGTGCCGTACGTTTCTTCCCGCGGCTCGCGTGTGAACTTTACGTTCCGCGCGGTCATTTCACGGTAGTCACGCCAGAAGTCGTCGGTGTGCAGAAAAAGAAAGACTCGCCCACCGGTCTGGTTGCCGATACACCTCACCTGCTCGGGCGTCGCCGCCCGGGCCAGAAGCAAGCTTGTGCCCTGAGACCCCGGCGGAGCGACCAGTACCCAGCGCTTGTCTTCGCCCAAACGAGTATCTTCGATCACTCTGAAGTTGAGCGTGCGCGTGAAGAAGGCCAGGGCTTCATCGTATTCCCGGACGACCAGTGCGACATGGCCCAAGGTCTGCATCATCGGTAGTGTTTACTTTAACTCAATCGGGGCGACGTTCCGCAGCTTGTCGCCCCGCTTCGCAACGGCGTTCGAAACGAACACGGGCGGGCGCCCGCGCCCCACGCACGCAATGATTCGAAACCAATTACACTATTAGTTCCTAGTCTATTGCGCTCCGGCTCTGTGCCGGAGCTTGTGAAGGAAGGCCATCATGTCATCGAATAGTTTTGGCGCTCGCGCAACTTTCAAAGTCGGCAACAAGGAATACGAGCTCTACCGGCTCGACGCTCTCGACAAGCAGGGCATCTCCACCCGGCACCTGCCGTTTTCGTTGCGCATTCTGCTGGAGAATCTGCTGCGCACCGAAGACGGGCGCAACGTGACGAAGGAAGATATTCGCGCGCTCGCGGCGTGGAACAAAAATTCGAAGCCAGAAAAAGAAATCGCCTTCACGCCCAGCCGTGTTCTGCTGCAGGATTTCACCGGCGTCCCGGCGGTTGTCGATCTTGCCGCCATGCGCGACGCCATGAAGCGCCTGGGCGGCGATGCCAAGCTCATCAATCCGCTGCAACCCGCCGAACTGGTCATCGACCACTCGGTGCAGGTCGACGAATTCGGCTCGCCCAGCGCCTTCGACGTGAACGCGCTGCTTGAATTCCAGCGGAACAAAGAACGCTACGCGTTTCTGCGCTGGGGACAGACCGGTTTTCGCAATCTTGCCATCGTGCCGCCGGATACTGGCATCGTCCACCAAGTCAACCTCGAGTACCTGGCGCGCGTGGTTTTTGTGCACGAAGAAGGCGGCAAGCGCACCGCTTATCCCGACACGCTTGTCGGCACCGATTCGCACACCACCATGGTCAACGGACTCGGCGTGCTGGGCTGGGGCGTCGGCGGTATTGAAGCCGAGGCCGCCATGCTGGGACAGCCCGTCTCCATGCTGATCCCGCTCGTCGTCGGCGTGAAGCTCACTGGACGCCTGCGCGAAGGCGCCACGGCAACCGATCTTGTTCTTACCATCACCGAGATGCTGCGCAAGCACGGTGTGGTCGGCAAATTCGTCGAGTACTTCGGCCCCGGCCTACAAGACTTGCCACTCGCCGATCGTGCGACCATCGCCAACATGGCTCCCGAATACGGCGCCACCTGCGGCATCTTCCCGATCGACAAAGAAAGCGTCCGCTACTTGAAACTCACCGGCCGCAGTGACGAGCAGATCGCGCTGGTCGAAGCCTACGCGCGCGAGCAAGGACTTTTTCACGACGCCAACACGCCGCAGGCCGAATACTCCGAGCTGCTGAGTCTTGATCTTGCCACCGTCGAATCGAGTCTCGCCGGGCCCAAACGCCCACAGGATCGAGTTGTGTTGTCGAAAGCAGGCGAGTCGTTTGCGCAGGCACTGCCATCGCTGGTCAAGCCGAAGGCTAAAGCCGCCGCTGCGGTTCCCGCCGACGTTGCTCGCAAGCAGGTCAATCGCTGGGAACAGGAGGGTGGAAATCCGACTGCAGTTGGGGTCGAGGATCCGAACGTCCACGAACACGTTCCGACGAATGGGAATGCGCTGCGGCATGGCAGTGTGGTGATAGCGGCGATTACCAGTTGCACGAACACGTCGAATCCGTCCGTGATGCTGGCCGCTGGACTGCTGGCGAAGAAGGCCGTGGAACGCGGTCTCGAGGTACCGGCGACCGTCAAAACGTCGCTCGCTCCCGGATCGAAGGTCGTACTCGACTATCTGGAAAAAGCGGGCCTGATGCCGTATCTCGAGAAACTGAAGTTTCACATCGTCGGCTACGGCTGCACTACCTGCATCGGAAACTCGGGCCCGTTGCCAGTGGAAGTTTCGAAAGAGATTGAGGAGAAGAATCTGGTTGTCGCCTCGGTCCTCTCCGGCAATCGGAACTTTGAGGGCCGGATCAATTCTGAAGTCCGCGCCAACTACCTGATGTCGCCGCCGCTCGTGGTTGCCTTCGCTCTCGCCGGCCGCATCGACGTTGATCTGCGCAAAGATCCCGTCGGAAAAGGCAAAGACGGCAAGCCCGTCTACCTCGCCGATATCTGGCCGTCGCAGCAGGAAGTCGAACAGGCGATGGCGAGCGCGATTACGTCGGAGATGTTCCGCAAGAGCTACGCCGAGGTGTACTCGGGAGACGAGCGCTGGCGCGGGCTGCCGGTTCCGAAGGGCGAGACTTACGCCTGGGACAAAGATTCCACCTACATCCGGCAGGCGCCGTACTTTGATGACATGGCGCTCAAACCGTCGGCTGTTGAGGACATCAAGGGCGCGCGCGTGCTGGCCGTGCTCGGCGACAGCGTCACCACCGACCACATCTCACCCGCGGGTTCGATAAAGAAAGAGGGCCCGGCCGGCAAATACCTGATTGTCCACGGCGTGCAACCACCGGACTTTAATTCTTACGGATCGCGTCGCGGCAATCACGAAGTCATGGTGCGCGGCACGTTCGCTAACGTCAGGCTGCGCAATAAGATGGTGAACACCGAAGGCGGATTCACCCGCCACCTGCCTGACGGCGCCGAAATGTCGATCTTTGACGCAGCCGAAAGGTACCATTCCGAAAAAGTGCCACTCGTGATTCTCGCGGGAAAGGAATACGGCTCCGGATCTTCACGTGACTGGGCAGCCAAGGGACCCCGTCTGCTCGGCGTTCGCGCCGTGATTGCGGAAAGCTACGAACGCATTCACCGCTCCAACCTGGTCGGCATGGGCATTCTGCCACTGCAGTTTCTGCCGGGAGAGAATGCCGACACGCTGAAATTGACTGGCGAAGAGGTGTTCGAGATCACGGGGATTCGCGATGTGGTCGAGAAGTTTTCTTCTGGCCGCAAAATTACGGTGCGCGTGAAGGGTGGAAAGACGGCGGAACTTCAGGCCGTGGTTCGCATCGACACTCCGCAGGAAGCTCTCTACTATGCCAACGGAGGCATACTCCAGTACGTGCTGCGCCAGTTGCTGGCGGGGAAAGCGCAGCCGGAAGCGGTTACGGCGTAGCTGCCGAGCTGCGCTCGGCTGGACAGCCGGGCGCGGCTGTCCCTACGTGTAACGTGCTTGCTGCGTGCTAATCTCAAAGCCCCATGTCCGTCGCAGCCCAATACATTCCTGCTGCTTATAGCTTGACCGCAGTCGGTGTCTGGGGCGCGAGCGATTTTCTGGGTGGTGTGGGCGCGCGGCGGGCGAACGCGTTTCTGTTCACGGCCATCGTGCACATCAGCGGCCTGGTCGTGATCAGCACGCTTGCGCTGATGACCCACGCGCCATTTCCGGGAAACTCGAGCCTGGTTTGGTCGCTGATGGCCGGGTCGGTCGGGGGCATCGCTCTGGCCTTGTTTTATCGTTCATTGGCCAGCGGAAATATGGGACTGGTCGCGCCGGTGACTGCCGTTCTGGGCGCCGCGATTCCCACCATTGTGACCGCCTGCGCTGAGGGCTTTCCGGGCTATCGGCACGTGCTTGGTTTTCTTCTGGCTGGAATCGGTGTCTGGCTCATCTCACGGACCGAAGCTGGCGGTGGCCGTCCCGAAGGCCTAGGCATGGCCGTGTTGGCCGGAATCGGCTTCGCTGGTTTTTACCTATGTATCCACCACGCGGGGAACGCCTCTGCATTGTGGATCGCGGCCTGCTCGCGGTCAGCTTCCTTGTTGGTCACGGGAGCTTTCGTTCTGATTGGAAGACACCTCCGCGCCGTGTCTACGCCGGTGCTGGGGATTGCGGTGTTGGCCGGAATTCTCGACATCACCGGCAGCTCTGCCTTCATCCGCGCGAGTCAAATCGGGCGCCTGGACGACGCGGTCGTGCTCAGCTCGCTCTATCCTGCCGTCACCGTTCTGCTGGCTCGCATCTTTCTGCACGAGCACTTCAGCCGCGCCCGTACCATCGGCATGGTCGCCGCTCTTGTGGCGGTGCCGATGATTGCGGGGTGAAAGAAATGGATAGTAGATAGTTGCTGGCCACCGGCGTCTTGCCGACCACTATCCACTATCCACTATCCACGATCCACTGCTACTCTGACCCCGTGGCTCTGCTCGAAGTCCGTAACCTGACCAAGATTTTCGATCTTTCCGAATCGCCGTTCGGCAGCCGCCGCGCCGGCGAAGTCCGCGCCGTGGACGATGTCTCCCTCGACATTCACGAAGGCGAAACGCTCGGCTTGGTTGGCGAATCCGGGTCCGGCAAAACCACGCTCGGACGCCTCATCCTCCGCCTGATCGAGCCGACTTCGGGCGCCATCCTTTTCGATGGCCTCGATCTGCTGAAAGCGAACGGCTCTGAAATGCGCCGTCTTCGCCGCGACATGCAGATCATTTTCCAGGACCCGTTCGGTTCGCTCGACCCACGCTTCCGCGTAGAGGACGTGATCGCCGAGCCGCTGATTCTTCATCAGAACATCGTTGATCGGAAGATCATTCACGAAAGCCTCAGCCGCGATGCCCGCCGCGAGCGCGTGCGGGAACTTTTGCGTGCCGTGGGAATGGATGAATCCGCCATGCCCCGTTATCCGCACGAGTTTTCCGGTGGCCAGCGGCAGCGCATCGGCATTGCCCGCGCTCTCGCTCTGCGGCCGAAGTTTATCGTCGCCGATGAACCGGTTTCCGCTCTCGACGTCAGCGTCGGCGCGCAAATCGTGAATCTTCTGCAGCAACTCCAGCGCGATTTCGGTCTCACCTATTTGTTCATCTCGCACTCCATGCCGGTGGTTCGCTACCTCTCGACCCGTATCGCAGTGATGTATCGTGGCAAGATCGTCGAGATCGGAAGCACGGAGCAGATCACTGCCCAACCTCAGCACGCTTACACGCGCAAACTCCTGGCGGCCACGCCGGAGATGGCGGCGTCGTAGTATTCCTCGTATTCCTCGCTTCCTGTTGTCGTTCCGACGGAAGGAAACTACAATCTCCAACTGTTCGGGGAGAACATATGGCGACCAACCCCTCCGTGTCTTCGCAGGAACCAGCGCCGCTGTCTGAACCGCAGCGCCTGGTCGATACTTTCATTGCGCCGAGCAAGGCATTCACCGACCTCCGGAGGAACGCTAACTGGTGGGCGCCATTTCTGATCATCGCGATCGTTTCCCTGCTATTTGTCTACGTGGTCGATCAGAAGGTCGGTTTTCGCAAAGTGGCGGAGAATCTGATCCAGTTGCAACCCAAGCAAGCCGATCGCATTGACCGCTTACCGGCCCATCAACGCCAAACGGTGATGCAACAGCAGGTGACGGTTACGAAAATAATCTCCTACGCTGTTCCCGTTATTGCGCTCGGGGTCTATGCAGTCTTCGCCGCAATTTTGTTGGCGACCCTCAAGTTTGGCGTGAGCGCCGATATCAAATACAAGAGCCTGTTTGCTCTGGTTGTCTATACCAGACTGCCGGAGCTGCTAAGGGCGCTGCTAGCAATTTTGTCGCTTCTGGCGGGAGTCAGCGGCGACGGATTTAACATTCAGAACCCTGTGGCAACCAATCCCGGATATTTCGTCGACCCGAGCGCCTCTGCGGTGCTGCGCGCCCTTCTGACACCGTTGGATGTCATCTCCATCTGGACCTTGATCCTGACCGCCATCGGCATCACTTGCATCAGCAAGGTCAAGCGGGGCACCGCGTTCGCAGTAGTGTTCGGATGGTTCGCCCTGGTGGTGTTGGCTAGGGTTGCCATTGCCGCGGCGACAACCTAAGGCGCGTCACAGAGACGAACAATAGACATGCACACTGCAGACATGCACACTGCGGACGTCGTTCTCATCGGCGGAGGGATTGTCGGTTGCAGCATCGCCTACCACCTTGTCGCCGCTGGCTGTACGAGCGTTCTCGTGATTGAGCGCGAGACGGCGCAGGGCAAGGGATCCACGGGCAAGAGCATGGGCGGCGTGCGCGCCCAGTTTTCGACGCCGGTCAACATCCAGATGTCGCTTTACTCGATCCCGTTCTATGCGAGCTTCGAAGAGCGTCTCGGCCACCCGTGCGACTACCGCCCCCAGGGGTATCTTTTTTGCGCGACCAGCGAGAAGCAGATGGCCTACCTGCGCGCCAACTACGAAAAGCAAGTCGCCATGGGGCTGAAGAACGTGCGCCTCGTTGCCGGCGACGAAATCCGCAGCCAGTTTGCGCAACTTCGCGCCGATGACATCGTGGGCGGCAGCTTCTGCTCCACCGACGGTTTCGTCGATCCCTACAGTGCCATGATCGGATTCATGACCTGGGCAAGCGATCACGGCGCCACGCTATGGAAGAGCGCTAGCGTCATCGCAATCACGCGCAAGTATGGGGGCTTCGAAGTCGCGACCACGCACGACGTGGTCTCGACGCGCACGGTCGTTAACTGCGCGGGACCGTGGGCTGCTTCGATCGCGAAGATGGCTGGCATCGATCTTCCAGTCGAACCGTTGCGCCGCATGTTGGTTCCGACGGAACCGTTTGACCAATTTCCGCACACCGCGCCCATGATCATCGACATGTCCAACGGCTTTCATTTCCGCCCCGAGAGCCGCGGATTCCTGTTGGCGTGGAATGATCCGGAAGAAACGCCTGGCTACAAAACTGATTTTGACGAGAGCTTCATCGAGAAGATCCTGACCCGGGCTGCGGATCGCGTGCCCGTCTTCGAAAATGTCGAGGTCAATCCCAAGCGAGCCTGGGCCGGGCTCTATGAAATGACGCCGGACCATCACCCGATTCTCGGCGAATCTCCCGAGGTCCCCGGATTCTTCTTCGCCAACGGATTCAGTGGGCACGGCGTGATGCACTCGCCCGCCACCGGGAAAATTCTGAGCGACCTGATTCTGAGCGGGAAGACCGACTTGATCGACGCGTCTCTGCTGAACTTTTCGCGCTTCGCGGAGGGGCGGATGATTCACGAGACGGCGGTGCTGTAGTTTGGTTTCAATGTGCCTCGATCGGCAACGCAGTCATTATATTATGGCCGCGAAAAGAAGCTGACCACCGAGGACAAAGAGGGGCACAGGGGACACCAGGGAATTTCCATGTGCTCCTCTGTGTCCCCGTGGTTAGGATTCTTTCAAAACAAGATGCCCCAGGAACTCAACTACTGGCTGACCACCGTCCAGATGCCCAACTCCCCGGCGCAGCCATTGGCGGAGAGCGCTGACGTTGCCATCATCGGAGCCGGATTCACCGGACTCTCGGCCGCGCTCTCGCTAGCCAAACGCGGCGCGAAAGTGGTCGTGCTCGAATCGGAAACCATCGGCTGGGGCGCGAGTTCGCGCAATGGCGGCATGGTGCTCACCGGGCTGAAGCTCGGCGTCAACAAACTCATCTCGATGTATGGACGCGACCTTGCGCGCCGCATGTACGCCGCGTCGCTGGAGACCATCGACTCGGTCGAGCGCATCGTGAAAGAGGAAAACATCGCCTGCGATTTCGCCCGCACCGGACACCTCGAAGTCGCCTGCAAACAGGCGCATTTCGATGACTATGCCCGCCAGGTTGAAGTGATCGCCCGCGAATTCAACCACCAGTTGCGCGTCGTGCCCCGCGACCAACTCCGCAGCGAAATCGGTTCCGACATTTATTACGGCGGCATGGTGGACGAAATCTCAGCCGGGCTCAATCCCGCGCGCTACGTTGCCGGACTCGGCGACGCCGCCATGCGCGCCGGCGCCAGGATCTGCGAGCACACACGCCTGCAGAACATCCAGCGCGAATCGCGTGGCGGCGCGCCTGGTTTCAGGCTGAACAGCTCTCGTGGCGTGATTTGGGGGCGCAACGTGCTGGTCGGAACCGGCGGCTATACGGGTGCGGCGACTCCGGCGCTGCGAAAGAAAATCATCCCCATCGGGTCCTTTATTATCACAACCCAAGTGCTTTCTGACGCGCTGGCCCGCGAACTGAGTCCGCGCAACCGCCAGATCTACGATTCCAAGAACTATCTTTATTACTACCGCCTCACCCCCGACAACCGCATGTTGTTCGGCGGCCGCGCCGCCTTCTTTCCAGAGACCGATCGGACCATTCGCAAGAGCGCGGAAATTTTGCGGCTCGGCATGATTGACGTCTATCCGCAACTGCGCGACACGAAGATTGAATATGTCTGGGGCGGTACGCTTGATTTCTGCTTCGACATCATGCCGCACGCTGGGCAGATCGATGGCATCTATTTCGCCGTCGGATATGCTGGACACGGGGTCGCCATGGCCACTTACCAAGGCCAGAAAATGGCCGAGTGGATCGCAGACGGGAAGACTGACAACCCTTTCACGGAGATTCCATTCCCCGGCGCGCCGCTTGGCCTGTACAACGGCAAGCCGTGGTTTCTGCCCTTCGCCGGCGCATACTACAAAGTCTTAGACTGGGTATCATGAGAAGCAGGTGTCAGGTCGCGGGTGTCAGGTCTCAGGTGTCAGGTCTCAGAAATTCGACCGAGCTACAGCAGAGCGAACGTTCGAAGTCCTTGCATGGCACACTATGGAAACGAACCTAAGCCGTTCCCGATTTTCCTGACACCTGAGAACTGAGACCTTTTCCCGGAGAACCGCATGTCTATCTTTGGTCTTATCGAATACGTCGACGCCACGCCCGAAGTGCGCGCCATCTATGACGACATCATGGTCACGCGCAAGACCGACTGGATCAACAATTTCTGGAAGGCGATCGCGCACGATCCGGTCATGCTCAAGCGGACTTGGGAAGACATCAAGCAGATCATGGCTCCCGGAGCGCTCGACCCGCTCACCAAAGAACTACTCTATGTCGCCGTCTCGGTCACGAACCAGTGCGCATACTGCATCGCTTCGCATACCGCCTCGGCGAAAAACAAAGGCATGACCGACGCCCAGTTCAAAGAGTTGATGTCCGTGGTCGGAATGGCCAATGAGACCAATCGCCTGGTCGCGGGATACCAGGTGGAAGTCGACGACCGCTTCAAACCCCAAACCGGCAAATGACATCCAATCGGTTGGTGCTGTCGCGCACTTGTTGATTACGCGCTGCTTGCTAAGTTTATAATCGTTGGCACGTGGGGCAAGACGCGCATCATCAGGTATGAATCACGAACGCTTTCGAAAGAGGTAGAGTCATGTCCGAGATGACGGTGGCTCCGGTTGCAACCCACGGTTTTTTCCTGGACGGGAAGTGGCTGGAAGAGGGTGACATCGTCGATGTACGTGCGCCTTACGACGGCGCCCTCATCGCGCATGTCCACCAGGGACGCCGCGAACACGCCGAAGCCGCGATTGCCGCCGCCGTCAAGGCCTTCGCAACCACCCGGCGACTGCCCGCCTTCGAACGCCAACGAGTTCTGCGCCAGATCGCGATCGGGATTCACGATCGCAAAGAAGAATTTTCCCACACGATTGCGCTGGAAGCGGGCAAACCGATCAAGAGCGCTCGCACCGAAGTTGACCGCGCTGTCTTTACGTTCAACATCGCCGCCGAAGAGACGGTTCGCGGCTACGGCGAATATTTGCCGCTCGATTGGCAGCAGTCGACCGCCGGGCGTTGGGGCATCATCAAACGTTTTCCCCTCGGCCCCATCGCCGGCATCACGCCCTTCAATTTTCCCTTGAATCTGGTCGCTCACAAAGTCGCCCCGGCCATAGCCGCGGGCTGTTCCATGGTGCTCAAGCCCGCGCCCGAGACGCCGCTCACCGCGCTGTTGCTGGCGGAAGTGATCCAGCAAGCGGGATGGCCGGATGGCGGATTCAACGCGGTTTTGCTCGCCAACGCAGATTCCGGTCTGCTGGTCACCGATGAACGCATCAAGCTCATCAGCTTCACGGGCAGCGCCACCGTCGGTTGGGCCATCAAGAACGACGCGGGCAAGAAAAAAGTCGTTCTCGAACTGCGAGGGAATTCGGGCGTCATCGTGCACAGCGATGCCGATCTCGCTTACGCCGCCGACCGTTGCGTTACCGGAGGCTTTGCTTACGCGGGACAGTCCTCCATTTCGGTGCAGCGTATTCTGGTTGAGCACTCCGTCTACGGAAAATTCACCGAGCTGTTGCTGGCGGGAGTCCGCAAACTGAAAGTCGGGGATCCGCTCGACGAGTCGAGCGACCTCGGGCCGCTCATTCGCGAAAGCGACGCCATCCGTGCTGCAGAGTGGGTGCAGGAGGCGGTTCGCGGTGGTGCGCGCCTACTCTGCGGAGGCAACCGCAACGGTTCTTTGTTCGATCCCACCGTGCTTACCGGCACGAAGCCCAACATGAAAGTGAATTGCCAGGAAATTTTTGCGCCGGTCGTGACCGTCGAGCCTTACAACGATTTTGCCTCCGCGCTGAAACAGATCAACAGTTCCGCCTACGGCCTGCAGGCCGGACTTTTTACCCGCGACGCCAAACTCATCTTTCAGGCGTACGACGAACTCGAAGTCGGAGGCTTGATCGCGGGCGACGTTCCCACGTTCCGCATCGACCACATGCCTTATGGCGGCATTAAAGATTCCGGACTTGGCCGCGAGGGCTTGCGCGACGCGATTCAGGAAATGACGGAACCCAAGCTGCTGGTCATGCACCTGCGCTGAGGTTTCGTTTCCGGCTGCTTTTCCAGAAACGAATGCACAATGCATTCAACCTAACAGGCTGCGGAAAAAGTCGATAGTCGATGCTCAGCCCCTGATAGAGCGTGCGTGAGAACTGGGTCGTCCCTCCGGGACTCCATTGCCGTTTCAGCGGTGGTTACCTATGCCGATGAAAACACGGTAACTGGCTCTGTTTTCATAGTCAAGCGCAGAATGCGAAGATGGTAACTTCCGTGGGATGAAGGGTGGAAAATGCGATAAGGCTTCCACTAAACTTTCACATCGAAGGCGCAATGGCCGCTGTCAGGCGCGCGAGAACTCGTGGGTGTTTTCGCCAGACGCTCGGATGGGCCGAGCAAAGCACTAGATCGATCAGCCATAATCTTCCCCATCATGTGCGGACAAGCAGGTTAAACATCCGCGGCTTGCTGGGAGGATACGAGCGTGAGCGCATGAGACGCGGCCAACCGAAGAAGGTTCTTCCAGTCGGCAAACTTCCGCGTGAGCATTTGCGATCGTTGCTGAGGCATCTGCCAAAGCATGATCCGCGCCTGCTCGTTGGACCTCAGATTGGCGAGGACGCGGCCGTCATCGACGCAGGCGATCGCTATCTCGTCGTCACGACAGATCCCATCACCTTTGCCACTGATCACATCGGGCGTTACGCTGTTCACGTCAACGCGAACGACATTGCCGTCCTGGGCGCGCGCCCGTTGTGGTTCTTCGTCGTCATGCTCCTTCCGGAGAGCCGCACGACGCTGAACTGGCCGAGACGATCATGGCCGATGTGCGGACCACGTGCGAGGAACTGGGCGTCACGCTCGACGGCGGGCACACGGAAATCACCCAAGGCCTCGACCGCCCGATTCTGGTCGGCCAGATGCTCGGCGAGGTCAGCCATCTGGCTTCGAGCGGAATTGCCTGTGCAAAGAAACAGAACCTTTGGTTTCGACGATTTCATGCTCTTGCTTCCCCAACTAGGAAACAGGGGTGACCCGGATCACATCCCGTGAACCGGTGAATGCTATCATAGGCTCATACGGTTATACGAATATAGTTATTAAGGACTGGCAGTCACGACGAAACTTCAGATTTTCGATCCTGCGATGTGCTGTTCGACTGGTGTCTGCGGTCCCAGCGTCGATCCGGCCTTGCCCCGCTTTGCGGCTGACGTGGAGTGGCTCAAAACGAAGGGGGTCGAGGTCGAGCGTTACAACCTCGCCCAGCAGGTGTGTGCCTTCACGAGCAATGGCACAGTGAAGAGCACGCTCAATGCGAAGGGTACGGAGTGCCTTCCCCTGATCCTTGTCGATGGATCAATTGTCGCTGAAGGTTCCTATCCGACCCGCAGAGACCTTGCCCGCTTCGCCCGAGTCCCCTACGAGGAGGCTCCCACCATTCTTCGCGTAAAGGAGCAATCGTCGCTCGTCACTCTCGGCGGTGCGCAGCGGAAAGATGGAAGGTGACGCATGCAACTCTTGCATGATGTGACTCGAAATCTGCTCTTCACGGGCAAGGGTGGCGTGGGGAAGACCTCAGTTGCCTGTGCTACGGCGATTGCACTTGCGGACAGAGGAAAGCAGGTTCTGCTGGTCAGCACCGATCCCGCTTCTAATCTTGACGAAGTTCTGGGCGTGACCTTGGGGATGCGACCGACCCCTGTGCCAACCGTGGGTGGACTGTTTGCCATGAACGTTGACCCGGAACAAGCGGCGAAGGAATATCGCGAGCGGGTCGTGGCACCTTATCGCGAACTCCTGCCGGATTCCGCCGTCAAGAGCATCGAGGAGCAGTTGTCCGGAGCCTGTACGGTGGAGATTGCAGCCTTCGACGAATTTGCTAAGCTCCTCGGGGAAGCGGCGACAACGGCCCGTTTCGACCATGTCATCTTCGATACCGCCCCGACCGGGCATACCCTGCGCCTTCTGCAACTTCCCGCTGCATGGGCAAATTTCATCGATTCCTCTGTCGGCGGCACTTCCTGTCTGGGGCCACTGGCTGGCTTACAGGCGCAACGTTTCCTGTATGAAAGCACACTCAGGGCATTGTCGAATCCCGCTCTTACTACCGTGTATCTGGTCAGTCGCCCGGAGGTCTCGGCTTTGGCGGAGGCCGAACGTACCCGCGGTGAACTTCATGTCCTCGGAATTACGAACCATCGTCTCATCTTGAACGGTATTTTCCGCGCCAGCGTCGAGAATGACCCCGTTGCAAGTGCCCTTGAAGAACGAGGCCAGTGTGCGTTGCAGTCAATACCTGAAGGTCTGCGAGGGCTGCAACGGATTGAGATTCCTCTCGTTCCACGGTCGCTGATCGGCGTCGATGCACTTCGCAGTCTCACGACCAAACAGGCGAATTGGAACAGCGAGCAGATGCTCCCAAAGGACAAGCCGGAACTGCCCACTGATCTCGTTGAATTGCTGGCTGATCTCGCTGCACCGGGCAGCGGTGTCATCATGACAATGGGCAAGGGCGGCGTAGGAAAAACTACAATTGCAACCCAGATCGCAGTCGCCTTAGCAGGCAGAGGCCACAACGTACATCTCACCACGACCGATCCGGCAGCCCATGTCCGAATGTCGGTTCGCGACCCCATGCCAAACCTGCGGGTCAGCCGCATTGATCCCATTGCCGAGACGTGTGCGTACACAGCCGAAGTAATGGCAGAGGCCGGACGCGATCTCGACGAGAAAGGCCGCGCCCTGCTTGAAGAAGACCTGCGCTCCCCCTGCACCGAAGAGATTGCCGTCTTTCGCGCCTTTGCCCGATGCGTGGACGAGGGGAATAACGGCTTTGTGGTTATCGACACGGCACCAACCGGGCATACGTTGCTGCTGCTGGACGCTGCGGAGGCTTATCACCGTGACGTGGTGCGAAACCTCAGTTACATCCCTGATAGTGTGCGACGGCTACTCCCGCAGTTGCGGAACCCCAACTTCACACGGATTCTCATCGTTACCCTGCCAGAGGCTACTCCAGTTCACAAAGCAGCCCGGTTGCAGGGCGATCTCCGTCGTGCAGGAATCACGCCTTACGCATGGGTCATCAACCAAAGTCTGGCTGCAACAGAGACGCATGATCCTGTGCTCGCGGAACGGGCGGCTCTGGAGCAACGCTACATCGCTGAAGTACAGGACAGACTCGCGCAGAGAGTGGCCTTGATACCGTGGCTGGCTGAATCTAGTGACCATGAGAATCATCAGCCAGCGGAGGTCGCCGCCGGAAAATGAATTGGAGACATGAATGAAAGAACTCGAACAATATTTCAAAGCTTTGAGTGACGCAAACAGGATGCGAATTCTCAACCTGCTGCTTCATGGCGAACTCTGCGTTTGCGACATTCAGTACGTTCTGGCGTCCTCGCAACCGAATGTGTCACGTCATCTCGCCTATCTGAAGAATTCCGGCCTCGTGCTCGACCGCCGCGACGGGCTCCGAATCTTTTATCGACTGGCTGAGCCGAAGCATGGCATGAAAAAGAGACTCTTCGAATTCCTGCAAGATGCGTACAAGGGCGAGGAACAGTTGCAGGAGGACATAGCCCGACTGAGGGGAGCCATCAAAGAGGGATCATGCACGGTCAGTGAGTGGAAGCCCTTTTCGGGGATTGGCGCTACACGACCCTCGCAAGGCAGTCGGGCGTAGTCGGCGAGGGAGACTCAGAGATGACGTCCACCCTTCACGCCCCTGAGAGAACTGAACGGAAACGGCTCAATGTGTTCGAGCGTTTCCTGACTGTCTGGGTCGGGCTCTGCGGCGATTGCGCTAAAAGGATGGCGTTGGCACTTTGCCCCAAGCCGTTTCTATCGGCAGACTTCTAACGTCGAGAATACTGAGGCTGTGTACATCTAAGTCCACCATGAAAACGGGCGTTCGGGTTGCATTGATGGCGAACGCATCGGTCGCTTTGCCAACCGAGACGTTCGAGACCTTCAAGAAAATCAATCTTTTTACCGAACCCGCGACCCCACCGTGTTCTGGATGGCCTGTCTGTTCGTAGATCGAATGGTGCCCACCCCCTAACAGGCTGCGGAAAAATGGACTCCGCGACTTAGGTTCTCTCCAGTCCCAGTGATTTTGTGATTGGGGAAGGGTTCTGGCTGCATCCGCTGGTGTCCCGCGGATTCATTTTCGGGTCTGCGAACCCATC
>Ga0209517_10001689_pt1 | contig 32675 bp, 23 predicted proteins | sample PeaSoiMetSII2010_FD_187695 | JGI IMG/M metagenome (GOLD analysis project Ga0209517, IMG submission 187695) | Peat soil microbial communities from Weissenstadt, Germany - SII-2010 (SPAdes) (version 2) | ecosystem: Environmental > Terrestrial > Soil > Wetlands > Peat | place: Germany... | reverse complement strand
GCTGCCCAGCAGCGGCTCGCTGGCGCGTTCGGGGTGCGGCATCAGGCCAGCCACGTTGCGGCGTTCGTTGCAGATGCCGGCAATGCTTTGTACTGAACCATTGGGATTGGCTTTGTCGGTCAGATTTCCGCTCGCATCGCAATAGTGCCACAAGATTTGCCTGCCCAGCTTGAGCCGGGCGAGCGTTTCCTCATCCGCGTAATAGCAGCCTTCGCCGTGGGCGATGGGAATTTTCAGCCATTTACCCGGCGGAATTTTGTTCGTGAACGGCGAATCGGTCGTCACGGTCTTCAGAAAAATATGCTCGCAATGGAATTGCAGGTCGCGGTTGCGGATGAGCGCGCCGGGCAGCAGGCCGGCTTCGGTGAGCACCTGAAAGCCGTTGCAAATGCCGAGCACGAGGCCGCCGCGGTCGGCGAACTGCTTCACTGCCTGCATCACCGGGCTGAACCGCGCAATCGCGCCGCAACGCAGATAATCGCCGTAACTGAATCCACCGGGCACAATGACCGCGTCGGCAGCGCCGAGGGAATTTTCCTTGTGCCAGACGTAACGCGCGGAATGGCCGAGCAGGCGGACGGCATGGATGGCGTCCTGGTCGCAGTTCGAAGCGGGAAACTGTAAAACAGCAAAGTTCATGCGATTTACGATTTACGATTTACGATTTACGCGTTGCACCGCCCGGCGGCTCGTCAATCGTAAATCGTATATCGTAAATTCTTCGGGTCATTCAATTTCCAGTTTGTAATCTTCAATGATGGGGTTGCTCAAAAATTTATGCGCCGCGTCGTTCAGCGCCTTCTCAGCGGCGGCCTTGTCCGCGCCGGGGGCGAGGTCAACCTCGATGTATTTGCCGACATGCACGGCGACGACGCCCCGGTAACCCATTTGTTCGAGGGCGTTCTGGACGGTTTTGCCCTGCGGATCGAGCACGGCTTTCTTGGGGGTGATGACAATTTTCGCTTTCATTCGCGCGCGGGGGAAGGTTGCGAAAAAATCCGCCGCCGGGCGAGCATTTTTTGATTTTTGCGCAACAACGTTGAAATTGTGCGCCCGCTGCGCCATTGTTTGGGCCATGGTTGACTCTGAACATCCCGACGTAGCACCGGCTGGCTACATCGGCGCGGAACGCAAGGCGCTGGAACCGTGCACCATCGTCATCTTTGGCGCGAGCGGCGATTTGACAGCGCGCAAACTGATTCCGGCGTTTTATCATCTTTACAAGGACAAGCTGATGCCGAAGACATTTCGCATTGTCGGCTTCGCGCGGCGCGAAAAAACCGACGACTTGTGGCGGACGGAACTGCGCGCGGCGCTCGACCAGTTTTCGCGCACCAAACCTGTGGACGACGCCGTCTGGCAGAAATTTGCGGGCAACCTGTCCTATTGCCAGGGCGACGTCACCGACGCGGCCGCTTACCACAAGCTTGAAGAACTGCTCACCTCGTTTGGCAGCGCACCGTTGCGCGAGAATGTGCTGTTTTACCTGGCCACCCTGCCCAGCCAGTTCGGAACGGTCATTGAAAACGTGCATCGCGCCGGCCTGCTGCACAAAGAGGGGGCAGGCTGGCAACGCATCGTCGTCGAGAAGCCATTCGGGCACGACCTGGCCTCCGCGCACGCGTTGAACGCCGAATTGACGCGCTTCGCCCGCGAGCAACAGGTCTGCCGCATTGACCATTACCTCGGCAAGGAAACGGTGGCGAACATCTTGATGTTCCGCTTTTCCAATTCGATTTTCGAGCGGTTGTGGAACCGCAACCTGATTGATCACGTGCAAATTACTGTGAGCGAAAAATTCGGCGTCGGCCAGCGCGGCGGATATTACGAGGAAGCCGGCGCGCTCCGCGACATGGTGCAAAACCACATGCTCCAGGTCCTCGCGCTCATCGCGATGGAACCGCCCGTGTCCCTCGACTCCGAATCCATCCGCGATGAAAAGGTGAAGCTGCTCAAATCCATTCGTGCGCTGGGACCCGATGACGTGGCGCGGCAGGTGGTGCGCGGCCAATACTTCGCCGGCACGGTGGATGGGAAACCGGTGTTGGGCTACCGGCAGGAAGTCAAGGTAAAGCCCGATTCCAACGTTGAAACCTACGTCGCGTTGAAGCTATTCATTGACAACTGGCGCTGGTCGGGCGTGCCGTTTTATCTGCGCACGGGCAAATACTTGCCGCAAAGCACGAGCGAAGTGCGGGTCCAATTCCGCCCCACGCCGCACGTGCTGTTCGCCGCGCAGTTGGGACAGAAACTGGATCCCAATGCCATCGCGTTGCGGCTCCAGCCCAACGAAGGCATTTACCTCCGTTTCAACGGCAAGGTGCCGGGCATGAGCCTTGGCGTGCGGCCGGTGCGGATGAATTTCAGTTACGACGCCGAGTTCGGCGCTTACACACCCGAAGCCTATGAACGGCTGCTGCTCGAAGCCATTGCCGGTGACGCCACGTTGTTCATCCGCCGCGACGAAGTGGAAACCGCGTGGCAAATTGTCGATTCCATCCGCGCCGGCTGGAAAGACAAGCCGCTGACCAACCGCGAATTTTACGCCGCCGGCACGTGGGGCCCGGTCGCGTCGGACGATTTGCTCGCTCACAGCGGCCACGCCTGGCACGAGCCTTTGCCGGCGCCATGAGAAATTTCGAACTGACTACTTTCGCCACCGCCGAAAACCTGGCCCGCACCGTTGCCGCCAAATGGCTGGACGAAATCGAATCGGCAAGCCGCGCGGGGAAATGGCATTGCGTCGCGCTGTCTGGCGGGCGCATCACGCAGAAGTTTTTCGCTTCGGTCGTGGAACAGGCAAAAGCCCGAAAAATTGGGGACGGCGGCACACCGTCCCTTCCGGGCAATGTGCATTTTTTCTGGGCGGACGAGCGTTGTGTTCCGCCCGAAGACAAGGAGAGTAATTTTCTGCTCGCGAACGAACTTTTATTTGCGCCGCTGAAAATCTCCGAAAACCAAATCCATCGCATCCGCGGTGAATTGCCGCCGGAGACTGCCGCCGCTCAGGCAGCAGCGGAAATTCTTCGTATCGTCCCAACTGGCTCTCCCTCTCCTCGACGAGGAGAGGGCCGGGGTGAGGAGGCCGTTTTCACAAATCCAACACCCCTCGCCCCAACCCTCTCCCCCCTCGGACGGGGCAAGGGAGTTAATTCGCTGCCGGCCCTGGATTTGATTTTTCTCGGCATGGGCGAAGACGGCCATGTGGCGTCTCTGTTTCCGGGCGAAATGAAAACCGCCGGTTCTGACCAAGCGGTTTATCGCGCTGTAAGAAACTCTCCCAAACCGCCGCCGAATCGCGTTACGCTTGGCTACGCCGCCATTGCGGCGGCTCGGCAGGTTTGGGTGCTGGTTTCGGGTGCGGGCAAGAAAACGGCGTTGCGCGAATCACTTGATGCCCACGGCGATACGCCCTTGGCACGAGTGACCAAAATCAGGACACAAACGATAATTTTTAGCGATTTTTTGACAGTTTGAACGGTCCAAAAAAAAATAAAAAGTTTTTTGAACAACTTGCGTTTTCACTCCGTCTATGTCATCGTAGGCATTGAGGATTTCGCTGTTCGTTTAGGGTTGGCATAGAGGTTTTGCTTGTGGCGCGGCTCGAACAGCGACCCCCAAGTTGGTCGCGCCACCCTTCTGAGCGCCTCGGTGAAGGCGTATAAACCTCGTCACTGCGGGGGCCGGACGCAAGTCCGGCCTTTCGCATTTATACGATTCGCATTGAGTAGAAGGAACAAAATGTTTAAGCTTCCCGACGCATGAAACATCAGTTGGATTTCGAAAAGCCGATCATCGAACTGCAAGCCAAGCTGGATGAACTCCGCGAACATCCGGAAAAACATTCGCTGGACATCAGCTTTGAAGAGGAAATTCAACTCATCGAAAAGAAGCTGGAGGAAACCCGCCGGCAGATTTTTTCCAATCTCACCGCCTGGGAACGGGTGCAACTGGCGCGGCATCCGAAACGTCCCTATGTGTTGGATTATCTGCGGACGGCCTTCGCCGACTTTCAGGAACTGCACGGCGACCGCCTCTTTGCGGAGGATCACGCGGTGGTCGGCGGTTTCGCCAAGCTCGGTGAATATCGAGTGGTCGTCATCGGCACCCAAAAGGGCCGTGATACGAAGGAAAACATTTTGCGCAATTTCGGTTGCGCGCAGCCGGAAGGTTACCGCAAGGCGCTCCGGCTGATGCGGCTCGCCAGCAAATTCGGCCTGCCCATCATCACGCTCATTGACACGGCGGGCGCATTTCCCGGCATCGGCGCGGAGGAACGCCACATCGCCGAGGCCATCGCCGTCAATCTCCGCGAGATGACGCTGTTCGAGGTGCCCATCATCGCCACCGTCATCGGCGAAGGCGGCTCGGGCGGCGCGCTGGGCATCGGCGTGGCTGACCGCACCTTGATTCTGGAGAACGCTTATTATTCGGTCATCAGCCCGGAAGGTTGCGCGGCGATTTTATGGAAGGACCGCGCCAACGCCGCCAAGGCCGCCGAAGCGTTGCGCATTACGGCGAAGGATTTGCTCGAACTCAAATTGGTGGACGAAATCGTGCCCGAGCCGCTCGGCGGCGCGCATAACGACCCGGCCGCGACGGGCGAAAGTTTGAAAACGCATTTACTCAAGCATCTCAATGAACTCCTGGCTCTGCCGGCCGCCGAGCGGTTGAAAAAGCGTTACGAAAAATACCGGGCGCACGGGCATTTCCTCGAAAAGGCCCCCACTCCGGCGGAAAAGGTCGAACCGGCCGTGAATGGCGCCGCCACCGCCACCGTTTCGCCAGCCGCGTAAAACCCAGTGCTCTATCCGCTCACCTTCCATCCGATTTTCAAGGAGCGCGTTTGGGGCGGGCGCAAGCTCGAACTGCTTTACAAAAAAAATTTGCCGCCGGGCGCGCCCATCGGCGAATCCTGGGAAATCAGCGACCGGCCGGGTGATGTGAGCGTGGTCGCCAACGGTCCGCTCGCGGGAAAAAATCTGCATTGGCTGATGGAAAACCACGCAGGTGAATTGCTTGGCGACGCGAAACCGGCAGCGGGAAACCGTTTTCCCTTGCTCTGCAAAATACTTGATGCGCGGGAAAAGCTGTCGTTGCAAGTCCATCCGCCGGCCAACCAGGCCGCTGAACTCGGCGGCGAACCGAAGACCGAGATGTGGTACATCACCGATGCCGCGCCGGGCGCGGAACTGTTCGTCGGACTCAAACGCGGCGTCACGCGCCCTGAATTTGAAAAGAAAATCCAGACCGGTAGCGTGGCTGATTGTTTCCACCGGATTTCCGTTCGCGCGGGCGACGCCATGTTTCTGCCCAGCGGCCGGGTTCACGCCATCGGCGCGGGAGTAGTGATTTTTGAAATTCAGCAAAACTCGGACACGACGTACCGCGTTTTCGATTGGAATCGCGTCGGGCTGGACGGCAAGTCGCGCGAAATGCATATAGCCCAATCGCTGGCGAGCATTGATTTCAACGATTTCGAGCCGGCGCTGGCTCAAGGCAAGTTGGCCGGCCAGGAAATCAAAACGCGACCGCTTGTGAAGGATCGGTTGTTCAACGTCGAAGCGATGGAGATGAAGAGCGGTGCGAGACTGGATTTGAAACCGCGCAAACTTCAAATCATCGCCGCTGTGCGGGGCCGGCTTGAAATCCGAAGCAATTTGATTTCAGTGGAACTCTCCGCCGGACAATTTTGTCTGATTCCAGCTTGTCTGGAGCAGACGGAAATTTCGGCCAAAGCGAAAACGACCCTGCTGCAGGTTGAAGCCAACTAAACTTTCGTCTGCGTTGAATACAAGGCGTAATCAGAAGGCTTGATTCGCTTCCATTCGCTTTGAAATTCGCGCCACATTTTGCACCGGATGCGGAATTTCTGAAGCCAGTTGGCGCCGGCAAGTTCGCCGGCATGCCCGGCCTGGATTGACTTGCGCAAGGCCTGTTTTGTTCCCTGAAGCCTGGCCCTCGAGGCCCCGTCCGCCACGAAGCGGCTTTTCATAAATTAATGCTTCAATTCCAGGCCAGGTTTTCCGGCATTTGCGAGAGCAGTTTATTCCGCCAGCCGCCCTTGCGCTTGAGAATTCTCGACCAGAGTTGTTCGGCAGGCGTGTCAAAAACCAACTCGAGCGACGCGGGAAATGTCACCCAGGCTTTGCGTTTGATTTCGTCTTCGAGCTGTCCGGCCGACCAGCCGGCGTAACCCGCGAACAGTTTTACCTTTTTCTGAGTGGAAAATGATTCGCCGACCTCCACCAGATCGTCGAGCGAATGGCCGAGCGCCAGATTCGGCAACACGTCAGCATCAGGAATGAAATTGTCCGTGTGCAAAAAGCTCAACGCGGTGGGCTGGACCGGTCCGCCGAGATACAGCGGCGATTCCCGGAGCGTGTCAGGCAAATCGGCGACGATCATCTCGCCGACCTTTTTGCCGAGCGAGCGGTTGAGGACGAGACCGAACGCGCCCTCGGCGTCATGCTGGCAGATCAGCACGACCGTGCGCTGGAAAAAGGAGCCGCCCAGTTGTCCGCTGTCCAGCAACAACTGGCCTTTGAGGAATTTTCCCGGCGTGTTCACCAGCTTAATTTGCACCACCTTTGCCCGGCTGGCAAAAAGAAAACCGCCCGGGCCGCCGACGCAAAGAAAAACCGGCCTTTTTCTCTATTTTTCCAACACCACCGGGGTGTTCAGCCAAGGCGTCAAGGAAACCACTACCTCGCCGTTCAGGTGCCGCGAAATTCATTTGGACGGCAACGAAAGTTCCTGTTCCTTGCCGGAGCTCAAATTTTGGATGCGAACCGATTTTTCCCGGATCTCCAGGCAACGGATCGTCACGTTTGTATTCCCCAGTTGCACCTGTTCTAAATCGTTGGCCAGGAAGGAATGGCCGTTAATGATGGCCACGGGCCGGTTCCCCCACAAAATTCCTTCCAGTTTGATGGTCGTCGGGGCGGGCGCGGGTTTGGAGGCGGCCTTGTTCGTGCCAGGGAAAGCCACCCGGCTGCTGGCAACCGTTTTTGCCGATGGTATCTGGACGTCCCGGATTTCGTCCACGTGCCCTGCTTCCAATTGCGATGCCACACCGTATTTCATCCAATCCAGAACTTCATCGAATCCAAAACGCTGCTCGGCTTCGATGAACAAATCAATCTGGCCCCGGGTGTAATGATTTTGCAGCACCCGTTTTTTTTCCACCTCTTCGTGTTGTGAATCCATCAACAGATAACCGACCAGTTCGCAAAAACCCTCCTCGGCGTCCCGACCCAATCTCGCTCTTCGTTCCTTTGGCACATTTTCGCCCACCCAGGCATGGGAATATTCGTGGGCACAGGTTTCTTTCAATTGGGCCAGCGGCATCCCGATCAGGAGCCCGATTTTGTATCGGGTCCGGCCGTTGACCGTTTCGGGGCGCGTACAACCCAGCAGGTCGGGACTTTCAAACGCGTTGCCTTCGGTATTAAACATGGAAGCCACATCTACCCGGTCAAGGACCGTGACATCCACATCCGTCGGGAACGACAGGAACCGGGAAAACAGCCGGTCGAGGTCATCCTTCACCCGGGCACAGTCCTGTTTGATGTCATCCGCATCCAAAACCACCGTTTTGGCATCCCGGGCGCAAAGCCAGCGGCCGTCCGGCAATTGAATACCGCCGTCCTTGACCGGCATTCCGCAGATGGAACACGTGGGCAACTTGAGGCAGTCGGAACAAACCTCTTTTTTTTCACCGGTGACCTTGTCGGTCATGACAGCGATCGTCCCGCCGTATATGGGCTTGCCACAAATGGCGCAGACATTGTCCGCCCGCGCGCCAAGGAACGCGCCGAAGCAAAAACACGCCATCCAAAAGATTATCCAAAGATATCTCGCGCGGTGTTGCATGGTTTACTCCGTTTTCCAAAAAGGCCTGGACGGCGACGAACCGGCATTGGTCCGTCACCGAATGTAACCAGAAAGCACCTCCCGCGCCAAAAATCAGCCCAAGGATTTGACTTTTTTGACTATGGCCGCGGCGTCAATGCCGAAGTGTGCGAGCAACTCCTCAGCCTTGCCGGAACGCGGCAACGCGGTGACCGCAAGTTTGTGGACTTTGATGCCGGCGGGGCTGAGTTCGCCCGCCACCGCGTCACCCAGACCGCCTTCGGCGTAATGGTCTTCGACGGTAATCACAGTATTATTTGACTTCTGCGCCGCGACGCGAATCACGTCCCTGGCCAGCGGTTTGATGCTGTAGGCGTCAATCACCGTGATCCCGATGCCTTCGTTCTTGAGCGCATCGGCGGCCTTGAGGGCTTCAAACAGGGTGACACCGGCGGCCACGACGGTAGCTTTATCGCCGGCGTTCTGGCGCAATATCTTGGCGCCGCCAATCGGAAAGGCTTCTTCGTTTTTGTAAATCACCGGCGTTTTGGGCCGCGACGTGCGCAAATAACAAATGCCTTTGGCGAGGGCCATCTGTTCGACGAGTTTTTCCGCACTGACCGCGTCGCATGGATACAACACCGTGCTGCCCGCAATCGCGCGCATCATCGCCATGTCCTCCAGACCCATCTGCGAAGGGCCGTCCTCGCCGATACTCACGCCGACGTGCGAGCCGGCTAGTTTCAGGTTGGCCTGCGAAATGCCCGCAACGCGGATTTGATCGTAAGCGCGCGTGAAGAAACAGGCGAACGTGGAGGCAAAGGGCACCTTGCCACGCGCGCCGCAACCGACGGCAACGCCGACCATGTTTTGCTCGGCAATGAAACACTCGGTGAACCGCGCGGGGAATTTCTTCATGAATTTTTCCGAGTAAGTGGAATTCTTCGTGTCGCCGTCCATCGCGACAATGCGTTGGTCCACCTCGCCGATGCGGGCGAGCGCATTGCCGTAAGCCTCGCGCGTGGCCACCGCCTCGCCGGGTTTGTAGGTGACCGGCGGGTAGCCGGCGGGCGCGGCATTGTTCGGGGCCGGCAACTGATTTGGCGCCGGAATGGCCACCCCGGCGGCGGACTTGGCAACCGGCTGCAGTTCGGCGATGGCCTTGACGGCTTCCTCCTTGTTCAGCGGTTTGCCATGCCAGCCGTCCCGGTCCTGTAAAAATGAAACGCCGGCGCCCTTGTAAGTTTTGGCGATGATGGCCAGCGGTTGGTCGTTGAGGCCGACACCGCTGAGCACTTCCAGAATTTCCTCAATGTCGTGCCCGTCAATGTCCTCGACGCGCCAGCCGAACGCTTCAAAGCGTTTGCGGTAAACCCCGATGTCATGGCCGAACGCGGTGGCCTGGCTCTGGCCGAGGCGGTTGGCGTCCACAACGGCGATCAAATTATTGAGTTTGTAAACGCCGGCGAGCGACGCGGCTTCCCACACGCCGCCCTCGGCGATTTCGCCGTCACCGAGCAGGACGTAGGTGTTGTAATCCAGCTTGTCGAAACGCGCGGCCAGCGCCATGCCGACCCCGACGCTCAAGCCCTGGCCAAGCGAACCGGTGGCCACGTCCACGAACGGCAGGCGCGGCGTCGGATGGCCTTCGAGGTCGGAGCCGTACTTGCGGAGCGTCAATAAATCGGCGGCGGGAAACAAACCGGTTTCCGCCCACGCGGCGTAAAGAATCGGCGCGGCGTGCCCCTTGGAAAGAATGAACCGGTCGTTGTTGTAATAGTGCGGATTTTTCGCGTCGTAACGCATGTGCCCGAAAAACAGCGCCGCCATCACGTCCGCGGCGGACAGGCACGAAGTCGGATGGCCGCTGCCGGCGGCGGTGGTGGCGTTAATCGAATGAATGCGCAACTGGTTCGCAATGCCCTTCAACAATTCAATGTCAGTATCAATCATGGAGCGCGAAAATTACGTGAGAACCCGGCCAAAGCCAAGAATGAAAATTGCCCCGCGAACGCCGACATAGGGGTCAGTCCCGGCTATTGTAGAACATTATCCTCGTTTCAAGCAATTGGCCACCGTATGCCGGCACCCCATCTGCAAACGCTGCGCCACCCAATCCAACGTCATCACCGTCTCCGCCCGCAAACGCGCCGCGAGTTTTACCTTGTTCGCGTCGGTTTTGCGACGCTGCTTCAAATCCTGCTCCGTCCACCGTCGTTTCCGCAATTCCTCCAGCACCAGGCGTTGTGCCTTCTGCTCATCGGTCTCCCGCTTTTCCTCTCCGCCATGATTTTTACTCATTCCGGTGCTCATCATTTCCAATAGCTGTTCCCTCATTTGGGCGCTACCCAAAAACCACCCGCGCCGCACCTGTTTCCACTCTCCCGGCTGGTCTTTCCCACGCCGTTCTGCCATCACCTGCGCCAATTGACGCCGCCCCGCCCTATCATCCCGCCGGATCCCAAGTTCACCCAGCAGCCGGTCCACCCGCAACCAGACTGGCCGCCGTCCAGTCCGTTTCAAATACTCCGGATAACTGCTCCAGCGATATTCCTCAAGCGGCTGCTCCAGCCCCAGCAATTTGGCGCGCACTGGATTCAGATGAACGTAATCGCAAACTGTTCGCAGATAACCGTCGCCGCTGCCATCCACAATCAATGATTTGTAGCGGCCGCTGAACAAATGGCCAAAGAGCTTGTGCCGCCGGTTGAAGCGCGACGTATAGGTGCCCAGAAACCATTTCATGCCGGCGACCAGGTTGGCGTTGGGAGTTTCCACGACCAGATGAAAATGGTTCAGCATTAAACAATAGGCATGCACCTGCCAACCCGTTTTGGCGCACGCCTGCCCGAGGGTTTCCAGAAAGCGCCGGCGATCCTGATCGTCTTTGAAAATGGGTTCCCGCCGATCTCCGCGATTCATGACGTGATAGATGGCACCGGGATATTGAACTCGCAATTTGCGCGCCATGCCGCCTATACTCTCGACACAAGCAGGGGAGTCAAGCAAATTCTACAATAGCCGGGACTGACACCTTCCTGATACTCCTTAGTGAAATCTACTTCGACTGGGGCATAAAAAGTCTCTCCATCTAAAGCCGTGAAAGATTTAGAATTCTCAGGCGGATTGCCCCCCATCTGGTGAATCGCCTTAGTCGCCTCATAATAGTCGCCCGCCTCCGAATCCCAAGTGTTCAAATGAGTGTCCCAGTATATCTTCCATGAAACACCGTACTGGATGCCCCTGGCAAATTCCGCAGTTTGCTGGTCTTGGCTCCATGCAGCAGGCAAAGAGCAAAGCAGCAAGATAAATGTAAATCGCATTTTCATGGCGACTTGAGCGAGTAGAAATCGTTACCAGCAATATTCCCCAAAAAGGTGTCAGTCCCGGCTATTGGAATATTCGGTTGCACTTGGTTATGTTGAACCAACGGTGGTTATCTAACCTCTAACACGGATAGTGTCAACACCACTTATTCACAAGCGGGTTACAATTATAAAACAGAGACTTTTCTTCGGATTGGGTGCGTCGCGGGGAATTACCCGGCTGATATCGGAAGCGTTACGAAACGAACCGGAACGCCGGTCGCCTCATCCCTGAAGAAAGTGGTTACGGGTGCGGGCACACATCAATGATGTGCTATATTCGATGTTCAGCGGATGCCGCATGGCGCGTGCCCGGAGCATCGCCACACAGCCGGCTCAAGCGGGTTTCCACTGATTCATGCACCAACTCCTGTATGGCGTTCAACAGTTCAGTCACGTCGAGGGGTTTTTCCATCAGCGCGCCGACACCGGCCGCCACGGCCATGTCGTGTTGATTGGCCGGTCCGGTGATAACTATGATCGGGAGCATGGGAGCCTGGTTGGTAATGCACTCGAAGGTGTCCCATCCGTTCCTGACCGGCAGTCCAATGTCCAGCAGCACCAAATCAACGCGTTCGCCTTCGAATTGCTCCACCGCTTCCCGACCATCTGCCGCCAAAGCGACTTCGTAACCCGCGTCCACCAGGACCTTGCGTAAAGATTTACGCACACTGGCGTCGTCATCCACGACCAGAATTTTTTCTTTCATCGGCTGCGGGTTGGTTCAACCTCAACCCGCGAGTCGCCGGTTTGGCCGTCAGAACCCAAGTGTCATTTCCGTCTTCCGTCTGATTACGGCCTCTCCGGCGAATTTCCAGGGCTTCTTTGCAGACCAGCCAATCCCGCAAGGAACCCGGGAGACGGGCATGGTCGTGGTGCGCGGGCGTGTTGGCAGAAATGGACGCGGTCGCGATCGGGTCCGAGGCGACACGTGGGAAAAAGGGGCTGACGTCCTGAGCGCTGTCGGCGACACCCGATTTGGCCGGCGGCGCGGGAAAGAACACGGAGTCGTAAGCACCAGGAACAATTTGCGTTTTCATGGGACTGAAATTTGTAGTTGTTATCGGTTTGGACTATACTTGGCCCCGCTCTTGCAAAACGGGATGAGCGGTTGTTGTGCCAGCAGGGGCGTGAGGCGGTTTTCCTGCATAAACCGATGTTTTTAAGCAGGCGGCCGCACGCGAATGAAACAGATGGTTGGTCCATTTCAAGCCACAGGTGCTCCGCCAGGAGCCAACTCGGCCCGCCCGGCGGTGACGCTGCGCCTCGCCGGATTGGTGCTAATCGTATTGCTTGGCTCGATCCTGGTGGTCTGGGTCAGCCGCACAACCTGGGCCCGGATGGAACGTCTGCAGCTTGAGTTTGCCGGGTTGAATCCGGACAGCTTTTATCTGGGCGTTCGCATGAAAGGCGACATCCAGCGATTGAATAATCTCCTCCTCCGCTACCGTCTGCATGGCGAACCCGCCGCCTATGAGCTGTTCCTCGGCAATGTGCAGGAACTGACACAATGGTTCGAGGCAAATCGGACCAACGCCGTCACGCCTATGGAACATCAGTTTTTTGAGCAGATTGGAGGTGCTTACTACGATTACCTGAACGTGAGCACGAACCTGCTGGTGGCCGGCAACGGAATGCTCCAAACCAAGGTGGGGGCGTTTCCGACCAGCTACGAAAAAGTGCAACAACAGTCTGAGCATTTGCTGGACCTGTGTGATGCCTTCATCTACGGCCAGAAGCTGGCATTCAATGATTTTCTTCGGGAGTCGAACAACACGCTGACCACCTTCCAGCTACTGGTCAAACTCTCCGTGGCGCTGCTGCTGGCACTCATCGCCGCTCTGGCCGTATTGGTTTATCGCGGCATGATTGCGCCGCTGCGCTTTAAATTGACCGAAAGCCAGGCCATCATCGCCCGGCAGGAAAAGCTCGCCTCTCTGGGCGTGCTGGCGGCGGGCGTTGCCCATGAAATTCGCAATCCGCTCACGGCCATCAAATTCCGCCTCTACAGCCTGAGAAAGTCGTTGCCCGGCGCGGACAATGAAGATGCCCTGGTCATTGACAACGAAATCAGCCGCCTGGAACGCATCGTCAAGGATTTCCTCCAGTTTGCCCGCCCTTCCGAGCCGGAACTGGTTGCCGTCCCGCCGCAACGCATCTTGCAGGAAGTCCACGACCTGCTGAAGCCGCAATTGGAAAAGTCGGCGATTGATTTGCAGTTGGAGCCGTCCGAAGCTGCCTGGGTGCAGGCGGATACCCAACAAATCAAGGAGGTTCTGATCAACCTGATTCAGAACGCGGCAGACAGCATCGGGCGCAAAGGCGTCATCACGTTGCGTGCACACGACGAAAACGGCTCCACGATTCTGGAAGTTGCCGACACCGGAAAAGGGATTCCGGCCGAAGTGCAAAACCGTCTGTTCGACCCCTTTTTCACCACCAAGGAAGGAGGCACGGGACTGGGCCTTCCCATCGCGGCGCGAATCGTCGAGAAGCACGGCGGCGACCTTCGTTACCAAACTCAACTCAATCGCGGCACCACCTTTGCCGTTGTCCTGCCGCACGCTCACGAACATGAATCCAAAAATTCTGCTGATTGAAGATGATGCCAGCACGGCTTCCTCCTTGAAAAAGGTCTTGTGCGCCGAGGGTTATCAAGTGGAAACCGCCGGCCGCGGTGACGCCGGTTTGGAACTGGCCCGTCAAAACGAGTACAGTGTCGTCATCTCGGACCTGCGGCTGCCCGGTTTGGGCGGGCTGGAGCTGGTGGCCCAACTCCATACCGCCAAGCCGAAGCAGCCGATCATCCTGATCACGGCGCATGGCACGACCGAGACGGCCATCGAAGCCACCAAGCTGGGGGCCTGCGATTATCTGCTCAAACCGTTTGAAGCGGATGAACTGCTTGATTTGGTCGCATCGGCGGTCGCCAGCAGCCGGCTCATGTCCGAACCGGTGGAAATGGGCGAGGCCCGCATGGACCAATCGGCCATCATCGGCAAAAGCCGGGCGATGCAGGCAATCTACAAGGAAATCGGACGGGTCGCCGCCACGCCCGCCACGGTCCTGATTCGCGGCGCGACCGGGACCGGCAAGGAACTGATTGCGCGCGCGATTTACCAGCACAGCCTGCGCGCGGACAAACCGTTCATCGCCGTCAATTGCGCCGCCATCCCGGATGCGTTGCTGGAAAGCGAATTATTCGGCCACGAACGCGGCGCGTTCACCGGCGCGCAGGCGCGGCGCGTTGGCCGTTTCGAGCAGGCACACGGCGGAACCATTTTTCTGGATGAGATTGGTGATTTAAACGCGAACACCCAGGGCAAACTGTTGCGTGTGCTTCAGGAACGCTGCATCCAGCGGCTCGGCAGCGAGGTCAACGTCCCCGTGGATGTCAGGGTGCTGGCCGCCACCCATCGCGAACTGGAAACTGCCATCAAAGAAAAGGAATTTCGTGAGGACCTGTTCTATCGCCTGAGTGTCGTCACCATCGCGCTGCCGCCGTTGAGCGAGCGTACGGAAGACATTCCGGAACTGGCGAAATACTTTATCCATCGTTATGGAAAGGAGCTTGGCCTCGAGTCTCCCTCCGTGCAACCCGAAGCCATTTCGTTGCTGCAAAACCAGCCGTGGCCGGGCAATGTGCGCGAACTGGAAAACGTCATCCGCCAGACGTTGTTGGCGGCGCGGCCATTTGGCATCAGCCTGGAACACGTGCAGCAGGTGCTGGCCAAAATCCGGAAACCTGTGGCCGCCTCCCAACAGACCCACGCCGCCTACATCACCGAACTGCTCAGCCGCGCGCAAAGCGGCGACACCCACGATGCTTACTCGCGCATGATCGCGGATCTCGAACCGGAATTATTCAAGCAGGCCATTCAGTTGGCGCAAGGCAATCAATCCAAGGCGGCCCGCTGGCTGGGCATCGGCCGGATGCGGTTGCGGGAAAAGTTGGTCCAGTTCGGTTTGGCCGTCGGCCGGGAAGAACAAAACAAATAGTTTCACCTCGAGTCATTGTGGCCCGGTCGAATCCACCTCTGCTGCCAAATGTGCCAGCCGCCGGCACGCCGAAGTTCAAATTCCGTAGATAATTCGTGGTTTTGTCCGGTTTTCGCAGGGGGCATGGAATCTGCAAATTATGCACACAGCCAGTCGAGTAGCTGGCCTGCGCAATCAAGCGCCTGTTGGAATTTAACCCCGTTCAGGCGCGGCGCTGGCACCGTACAAGACTGATCCGGCAAGTAAAACGCTTGCTGAACGAAAGGAATCAAATGAAAACGTCAGTCATGCGGATGGCAGTAGTGGCGGGCATGGCGTTCAACCTGATTTGCGCCAGTCCCACCAAGGGCGATGAATCGGCACCGGTTCAAAAAGACAAGATTTTCAAGGGCACTGTGACTGCGGTTGACCAGAAGGAAAAGACGGTCTCGGCCAGGGACTTCTGGGGCACCAAAACCTTCAATGTCGCCGATAATTGCAAAGTGTCACTGGAAGACCAGCCGGCAGCCTCACTGGGGGAATTGCGTCCTGGCCAAAAGGTGGAGGTCGGCTATGAAAACGCACATGGTGTGCTGGTGGCAAACCGGGTCGCCCAGCACAACCTGGTTTTTACCGGCTACATCAGCGCGATTAACCCCGCCAAACGAACGCTGACCATCAAGCATGGCTCGTTCAGCCGCGACTTCGCCGTCCCCGAAAACTGCGTGGTGGTCATCAGGGACAACAACACAAAAACCCTGGATGACCTGAAGGTCGGGCACACGGTCAATGTGGTTTATGAATCGGCGAATGGTTCCCCGCTGGCGCGGAGCATCGAGCAGAAAAGCCCCACGTTCGTGGGAACCATCCAGGCCATTGATGCCGAAACGCGAACGGTGAAGGCCAAGGACTTGCTTGCGGAGAAAACGTTCCACCTCGCTGACGGATGCCAGATTGTTGTTGGCGGCAAACCGGGCGGGAGCCTGAGTGATCTGCGCATTGGCGCCCGCTTTGCCTTCACTTACGAAGACACGGATGGCGTGCTGGTGGTCAATCGGATTGGCTATGATGCGGCCTCCGCCAGCATGGAGAGCGCGCAGGCCGTGAAATGAAAGCCAATGACGCGTCTGGTTAACGCATATTTTCCGCATTGGTCCGTTTGACGCCGCTCAAATGCCACAGCGGGCTATGGCGGCGGCAGCACGTGGCCGGGAATCGAGCAGGTTGGCGGCAAGCCCACGGCATTAATCGTGTAAGTGCCGCCACCAGGACACACCGGGAAAGTCCCGCCTTTTAAATACGGCAGCAAATCCAGCGTGGTTGGAACGGATACATCGGTTTTGTTGTTCTCCAGCGCCCACTGCTGCTTGGCCGCGTCAATCTGGCGGAGGTTGTTGATACAGGTGTTGCGTTGAGCGGCTTCGGTTTGGGCCTGTTGTTGCGCTGCCGCCGCGGCGGCCCGTTGGGCTTGTTGGGCCGCGACTGCGTCCGCCTGCCAGGCCTGCAATGCATCCTGCTGCTCTTGCGTGACGAGATGTGCGGCCTTCAATTGCTGGGCCAACTGTTGGTTCGTTTGGGTCAACTGCTGACACGCTTCGGTCAACTCGCGGACCTGATTGCGCAGGCGAAGCAGGTCCTGATGTTCGCTGCGGAGGCGGGCGATTTCCACGGTTTGCCCCTCGACGTTGGAGGTTTTGCTCTGCTCCAATTCAGCGCGCAATTGCTCAACCTGTTGTTTGGCGTCACGCGCGTCGGCCTGGGCCGCGCTTTTCTGCTGGTTGGCCGAAAAGAGGAGGAGTTCGCTGACTACCAGCGCGACGATGCACAACCAGAGAACCCAGCGTTTCAGTGTCATGGTCAGGCTTCTTTTCGCCCTTTCGGCGGTCTCCGTCAAACAAGAAATTGCGCAAAGATCCGGATGGGCGTTTCCCTGCGCTGTCAGCTCCCCGACTTTTAACCCGCGACGGTCAGCTCACGATGCGACTGCGTCTTCAACTGTTGGAGACGACCCCGCAGCGCGAACGTAAGCGCTTTGACTGTGATCTCCGGAGTGAGGAACGGTTTGCCAATCAGATCGTCGCCGCCGTTGCGGTTCATGCGGGCGCGCGCATCGAAATCGCTCCGGCCGGTCACAAACACCACGGGCGTGGCGCGGTTGAGAGCGGTATTGCGAATCCTCGAGCAGACCTCGAATCCGTCCATGCCGGGCATTACCACGTCCAGAAATATCACGTCGAACGGTTTTTCGGTCACCAGCGCCACCGCCGCTTCCCCGTTCTCCGCGCTCTCCGGCTTTTTAAAAGCCGTCTGCAGAGCGCCGACGAGCGCCCGGCGCGCCACGAGATCATCGTCCACCACCAACAGGTGAATCGGCGGATTGACGGCCAGGTCCGCTTTCAGTCCCGGCACACACAAGTCGTTGAGCAAATCCACCGCAGAGGCGAGAGTGGCCAGCACGGACGGCGTGGCATGTTCGGAATGCTGCAGCATTTTTCTGAGCAGTCCTTCCAGCGCGGCGCTCAGGTGATAAGCCGGATGCGCCACTGCGGGGCCGGACCTGGGAACCAATGAATTAATGCGAAGGAAACCATCCACCAGCAGGGTCTGCCGCGTCTCCTTGTTCGAGACTTGAAGAACCGTCTGGCAGAGTTCCCACAACGGTTCCAGGTGTCTGGACGCGCGAATCAAGAAGGCACTGATAATCTCGTCGGTCTCCGCCGGCAGCGCCGCCGGCGGCAGCCGCCGGGCGATGGTGGAATCCGGGACGGGACATGGACCATCCGTGACCGCCACGAGGGAATCCGCCGTTTCCGGGTCCGTGCCAGGTTCCGGGAGAGGTTTCTGAGCGTGTCCCCGGAGACGGCGGTGCAACGCGAGGGTGAGCGCCTTGACTGTCACTTCAAAAGCAAGAAACGGTTTTCCCATCAGATCGTTGCCGCCGCTGAGAGTTGACTTGCAGCGCGCTTCAAAGTCGCTCTGGACCGTGACAAAGACAACCGGAGTGGTGCGATTGAGAACGGTGTCACGTATTTTGGTGCAAAGTTCAAAGCCATCCATGCCCGGCATTTGCACGTCGAGGAAAATGACGTCGTAAGCCTGCCTGGAGGCCTGGGCCAAAGCCGTTTCGCTATCCTCTGCCAGGTCCGGCTGGCTGAACGCCTTTCGGAGCGAGTGTGACAGGGCCTGGCGGCTTATCATGTCGTCATCAACGACGAGAAGCTTGAAGGGGTGATCCGACAGCAGCGCCGGCTGCAATCCCGGCATACATAAGTCATTGAGCAAATCCAAGCCGCCGGCAACGGTTCGCAGCGTGGAAGGCGTAATACTTTTCGGCGTGCCGGCGAGTTGTTTCAGAAGTCCTTCCAGTGCTGATGCCACCTGCCATACGGGAAGCGCCTCCGGAAAACCGGCTTCGCCTTTCAGCACGCCCATCTCAAAATATAAATACGTCAGCATTCGTCGCCGGGCCATATCACTCGACTCCCGGCTGATGTCCTGCAACAGCTTCCGCTGCGCGCCGAGGCGCTTTTGCATTTCCGCGTAAAATTCACTGACCGGATCGGTCTGTCTGGACAGATCGGTAACCGCCGAGCGTGACGGACCGACCCGGAACGTTTCAACAAACTTGCCAAAGGCTTCTTCCTCCGCGCGAATTTTTGCCAAAAGTTCCGTTTTGGCGGCCGGGGCAAGCCCCCACGAATTGAACCGCTGATCCACGTCGCCGGGCCGCTGCGGGCCAAACCTTCGGATAACCAGAAATCCGGTTAAAACGACAGCGGCACCAAACAAAAGGACCTCTAAGACGATTCCGGATGAGGCGCGTGGAGGCGGTGGCGGTGGCGCTTCCTTTTTCGGACCATTGATCAAAATTGCGGAGGTGGACCGCGGAATATTTCTGCCAACCGCGCCAGGGATGGGCACACGATTCCGGTAGTGCTCCTGGCGTTCTTTGGCAATGCTATGGTCCATCTCCCATCGAATGGACCCCGGTTCCGGTGGCGGCGTCTCGAATTCGCTGGTATTCGTATCCGCGGTTCCGGGCAATGGCAGGCACCAAAGTCCCGCCGTGAAGAGAATCAGAGACGCATTAATCCACGCAGCCCGGGCCACACCGGGAACCGATCGCCGGGCAAATTCCCTCGCCGCCATTCTGAACTGGTTTAGCAGCCCAAATGGAATCATCCGGACAGCCGCTTGCGCGCGCAAGCCGGCCGCCAATCTGTCGAATGCCGATTTCGGTCCCATTTTCCCGATCATGCATGAAACTCAAGCGGACCGGCGGACATTTCCGCCGGCCATGGAAATTATGGCGCCGTATTTTGGCCCGGAGGCACGGCGGCCCACTCGCCCCGAATCACCTGCAGCAAACTCGGTGTTTTCGGCGGAAGTTTGAGCGGGTTGTCAAAATTGGCGTCGTAAGCCCAGTTGCGGACCGGCGGGTTATAAACGTTGGCCATTCCCCAAACATTGGTGGCATAGAGGCTGGGGAACATCTTGATCATCGAACCATTATAGGTGAATGGCACCGCTGTCCAGGTTTCCAGAAAACGCGGGAAATTTTCCATGCCGCCGCTGTAATGTCCCAACGTGGTATCAACCGCGCCGGTCAGAATGGCGGCGTTGACGGTGGTGGCTGACGCTTTTCGCGAGGTCAGCGCGCTGGTGCTGTTCGCGTCCGTCCAACTATCCGAGAGAACTGTGATGGCGTCGGCCACCAGCGAAGCCGGCCGGGTGGTGGAGGTGTTGGTCGTACCCAGATTCGCGGAGTTGAATTGGTTATAGTCTTTCCAAACGTAGAGCGGACGCCCGGTCGCTACCGTCAGCCCGTTCGGCGGCAGATTGGTTCCGTTGTACACCCGAACCGCTCTCAAACTGGTGGCCGGCAACGTGCGGCTATCCAGTACATAGACAGAACTAAGAATCAGATTCGACCCGATGGCAGAGTAACGCAGACTGGAATTGGTCTGGCTCCAGGCCGCGAGATTCCCGATGTTGATGTCAATGGGCATGACGGTTTTCCCCTCACGCGCATCCGAAAAGCTGTTTGCGGTTGAGACAAACGTCGCCAGCTCATTGGTCGGGATGGGGGTCGCAAAGTTATTAAAATGCCCGCTGGTGGCGCTGATTCCGGCAGCCGAAGCCACCACAACCATGTCGCATTGATTGTAATACCGCAGCCGGCCGATGGGTGAGTTGGGGTCTTCCCCGAAGGGTGGCGGCTCGATGATTTCCCGGACCGCTTGCGGCGTGTTGGTGCTTCCGATGGGCAGGGTCAAGGACGAAACGGGAAAAACCGGTTGATTGGTTTGCGCATAGACCACGCTGCCGACCGGCGCGCCGCGGGTATCGAGCGGGTCGCGTTGAAACAGGACGCTGATAACCGCAGTGACACTGGATCCAAAAGTCAGGGAGCTGTCCGGTTCGACGTAGAGTTCCCCGTTGGAATGCACACGTCCGGTAACGGTGAAAGGCTGACCGCAACTGATTTCCAGTTCACCCGAGGAATACATGGCAAACTGGAAGATGGGGATGCTGGCCAACTGCAATTGCTGCAGGACCCCCCCGCTGACGCTCTGCGGGCTGGCCGTATCCTGCGCGTGTGAAGCGATCGCGTAGATCGAAGCATATCCTTTCAAGCCGGCGTAAGTCGAGTCCGCCACAATGTAGCTGGTTCCAGGCGAGCGCTGCACATAAGTTTGGCCACTATTCCCGTTACCGTCATCAAATTCCCAAGTGCTCCAGTATGAGGAGTCCGACGATGTGGGCACTGTGTTCTGGCGATAAGAGCTCAGGTTGTTGCTGACCAGGCTTTCGCCACCGTACAGGTAATCACTGTTCATTCGACTCACCACTTTTTCCGTGGCTGCCTCCGCGGCCGCGACCGAACGGTTATATTGGATGGAACGGTACGTCAATTGGGTGTTGCTGGCCGACCATGACATCGCCGCCGCCAGCAAGGCCAGGGCAATCGCGCTCAGGATCAGGGTCAGCATCAGGGCGCTTCCATTCTGATCCCGTTTGCGAGTGTGAAAGGTGGTTTTCATGTTCATTCCAGTGCGCGCCGGGTCATGGAGGTTTCCAGCTTGTAATAATCCGCGCCTTGCATGAAACGCGCCGGTTGATAGAATTCAAGGGTGAGGTGGATCACCCGATTGTTTTGGTTGTTGGTCAACACATTCCCCGAAAAGTCCTGCGCGGTGAACGCGATCGTGTTGGTGACCGAATCGGCCAGGATTTCAGCGGAGCCCGGCTGGTCGGTGGTTCGCCGGAAGCTCTGGTCCGATAAATTGACAAAATAGATGATGTAGCTGGCAGTATTGGTCGTAGGATAAACGAGCAGAGCGGTGCCCTGCTGCGTCTCCCCATTCAGCAGCCCGTCAAAAACACCATTCGTAATATTGCCAACCGACACGCTGTTACAGGAGTGGATTTCAGTTGTCATTTTTTCGACCGTTTGGCGGGACCACGTGGTGATGTTGAGCTTGGTTGTATTGACTTGAAACATTCTCAAGCCAAACAGATTCGCGGCAATGATGCCGGCGAGCATCAGCAGAAACACCGCCATCGCAATGAGGATTTCCGGCAGGGTGAAACCTTTGTCCAGCACCGGCCTCCGGCCGCGATCTGAATTTGAAAATGGAACGTGAAGCTTCATTGGTCGGGGGCGCGAATGGTTTCAATCGTGTTGGTGATCAATTGGGTCCCCATGAAATTCCAGATGCAATCCACCCGAATTCTGCGGATCGGCGGGGCGAGTGAAATCTGGGAAATGGTCGTCTGAATCGTGGCCGACGTGCCTCCGGAACCGGATCCGGGCATATCCAGGGAAACGATCTTGTTCGGAAAATTCGTGGCCACCAACTGGTCCACAACCGGCCAGACGGAGGTATCCCATCGGGCGCTGTGCACCTCCTCGATGCGTTCCATCGCCCGGGCGCTCGCCGCCTGAACCAGTCCGCCCTTTACCGCAGCCGTCGTGCAGTAGATATATCCCTCAACGACTCCCCCCACGGTCAGCCCGGTGATGGCCAAGGCGACAACCACTTCCACCAGCGTCATTCCCGCCCGCCCGCGCGGTGCGAATCGAACGACCTTTTGATTTGAACACATGGTTTTCATCGAATTCCGGCCTGCCTGCCAATTGTGGCATTGGCTTTGCTTTGCAAAGAATTCCCTATAAATTCCTGCTTTTCAGGGCAAATTCAGCATGTTTCGGTCCAATTAAAGGGGTAAAAACCGTGGTTGAATTGCACTGGCAACCCTATGGCAACGCCCACAAACGGGAAGGTTAAAGCAGTACCATTGACAGCCGGGAAGCGCTGGCCTGCCAGCCGTAGCTCGGAGCGCCAGTTGTTCGGACGCTTGCGCCCGCCTTCGCGCTTTGCGCTACGGCGCGCAGCCTTCACTCTCCGCGTTGCTCCGAGCGAAGGCTGGTACGCGAGGAGAGGGTCGAACTCTCAACCTTCGGCTCCGGAGGCCGACGCTCTATCCAATTGAGCTACTCGCGCAGATCAAAGGTCAGCATACGCACATGCCCGATTTTGCTCAAATGGAATCTGCGAGCGGCAGAAATCCATCAAGGCCGGACCGGATTCCCGACGTGTCAGATCACAAACACATCGGCCTCGTAGGGCGCAAGCGTTTTGTCCGACGTCGAATTTCGCAAACCCCGAAACCGTCAAATCCGGGCTTGTGACCTCGGCGGCCGAGTGACGACATCTAATCCGTTCTCAACTCAAACACCTGCTGCTGGAATTTGGAGATGTCCACGGTAACCTGTGAATTGAGCGCAACGAGCAGGCGGAAAATGTCGCGGTTCCAGCTCACATTGGGATCCAGTGCGTCGGCGACCGGGTCGGTGATCTCGTAATTCCTGTCGGCGTAACGAATGGTCCGCAGGGGCGGCTGAAGTGGTTCTTTTACATGGCTCCATTCAATGCGAATGACCGGATGTTGTTCCGAGTTTGGAACGACCGAGCGGAATTGGTGATTAGTCAGCACGAGCGTGTCAAAGGCCGGTTGTTCGCTCGCGACGGCTTCCATCGCCCGGCCAAAACTGCGGAGCACCAGCCGCGTTCGCGCCTGCGCCTCGCCACTGACCTTGGTCTGCACGGAGATGCCTTCGTTGAGCAGTCCGATGACGGTCAGGACGGCCATCGTGTCGTCCGCAATGACTTCCTGGCTCTTGGAATTGGTGGCGTTAAAATTCGCATTCGTCAGCGATTGAACAATCGCCGGAACCAAAGCCAGTTGAGCGGGCGCCAGGCTGAAATTGACCCCCGACTGAACAAGCCTGCGGTTGCCCTCCGACACAATTTGATTCCCAGCGGGGTTTGAGACGGCCGGTGATTGGACAACCGCAACCACATCGGTGTTAAGGACGAAAATCGGCATTTCGCGGCGAAGGCCGAGCTGCCACGTGCCGTTCGTTTGGGTCAGCGTCCAGCCCTTGTCTTGAGCGTCCGCGTAATCTTTGAGCGACGGACTGCCTTTTTCACCCGGCGCACTGTTTCCACCCGATCCTTGCTCCGGATTTTCGGGTTGTGAAGCATTCCGGCCACCCGCTCCCGGCTGGCCGCCGGCTTTTGCGCCCGAGCCTGCGTTGAAAGAGACCGGTCCCATATTTTCAGGCGGCTGGGTGACGGCCCGGAGCGAGAGATAGCCGCGCTGCTGCAATTCGCGAAGGATGGCACATGCGCGCAAATATTTTCCGTAAGATTCCGGCGTGCCCCGCGTCGGGGAATTGACCAGCACCAATTCCTGGTTGTTCGGCAGCGTCGTTTCCACGCGCTCAATCAGCACCCGCATCAACTGGTCAATCGGGTAGCCCTGCTGGTAGAGCGTGAAAAAAACGTCGGTGGAAATCGGCTGCAAGACCTGTTTGGCCACAGCTTCGTTGTTCAGCGGAATAAATTGAAATTCCGGATTGATTGTGCGTGTGATCGTTCCGCTGGCGTTGTAACCAAACACCGATTGAAATACCCGCGTGATGGCACCACCGGTGGGAGCGGTTTTGGAGTCGGTGAACGTGCCGGTGTTGCCGACACCGGCTGAACCGCTGACCGAAAGCCGATCATCAATTGCGCCGATGGCGAGGTAATAGGCTGGATGGCCGTTTTCCAGTCGCGCGAGATTGAGCAACATCTGTTCGTTGAGCGCATCGGCGTAGGCGGTGTTGTAGTCGCGAAAATGTGCGTGCATGGCCGAGGTCGCGCAGGAAGTCAGCAGTGGCAGCGCGCACAGACACAGGCATAAGCAAATGTGGATTAGTAAGTTAGACTGGATTAATGGATTTGCTTTCATATGATTGAGAATGCCAATGTCAGTTTTCGGAATGGAACGCAAGCATTATTTTTCTTGACGGTTGAGCGCGACTGCAACAGGGGTTCTTTATGACACCGCGCCCGACCATCTTCATTTCGGCGGCAAGCAGAGAGCTGAAAAGCGCGCGGCAACGGGTCTCCAACACCGGGCAACTCCGCGGCCAGGAATCGGTGCGACACGACACTTTGGTCCCGAGCAGTGAGATTTGCGCGCCATAATCTCTGCAAGGCCCACACCGGGCTGATTCGTACCGATTTTGTCCGAGGAAGAAGGTTTGGCTACTGTCCCAACCAAACGGCCCGGTAAAAGAAAGTATTCCCATTGGTGGCGGGTTGCGGCAGGAGGAGGTTAAAGCCATTGGTCAGGATGGTGTTGGTGCTTACGGGCAACCATGACCCGCTGTTCAGCGAAGTCCGGCGCTCCAGTCGATAAACCGTGCCGGTCGTGCCGGTGATGCCCAGCCCAACACTATAGCCCGCCACCAGCATCGGATTGGTCACCGTATAAAACCCTGCATAGACCGTAATTTGGCCAGGCTGCACTGTCACCGTCTGATTGGTCGGCAGATTCCAACCGTTTATCGGCTTGAACTGGATCACCACCGCGTTGGTCGAAAACACCGCCCGCACGTAGTTGGTCGCGCTCGAATAGGTGGCATCCCCCTGCAACCGCCAGCCCGCACCGGCCTGCACCGCCGCCGCTGGCCCCAACTGCCACTGGACATATCCCGGATTGCTGGCGCTGATGGCTTGATTGGGGATAATGGTGATCACCCCGCCACCCGTGTTGTTCGTGCCGGTGTCACCCAACGTCGCCGCATTCGTGATCAGGTTCACTACCTCGCTGTCGATCGCCCGCACGGCTGACGCATACGGCACAGCGCCATTGAACAACGTCCCCAAATACACCCCTGCTGGATAGTAATAGCCGTTGAACTGTACATACAGCGGCCCGCCGCTGTTGCCCGGATAACTGAGAAGCCACGCCGCTATGTAAACTTGCTGATTGTTCACCGGGTCCGCAGCCTGACTCAAAGGATACGGCTGCGGCCCGGTCTGATACATCACGCCCGGCACGATGCTGGCGTCGCCAAACAACGAGCCATCCACCGGGTAGCCCACCAGCATCTTCAGGCTCGTGCTCGTCAGCCAGGAGTTGGGCGACGCATCCGAGGGCAAGTAGCCGCCATAGCCACCTCCCGCCACCGGCGACAGGAAATACAGCGCCGCCACGTCCAGGTTCCGTGACTGGGGACTGGACTGGTCCGGACTCAGGCCACTCAACAAGTCATTGGTCCGCTGGGCGGCATAGCCGCTCAACACATACCAGCCCCGCGCTGGCAACGGCTCCGGGGCAAACACACCTTCCTCCTCCTGAAAATACCAATAGACCTGGCTCACGTAGGACAACGTCTCGTCGTTGAAGACCAGATGCGCCGCCGTCAACACCACGTTGGTCTGCACGGCCACCCCGCTGCCGTAGCCCACATCCGATTGCAACTGGCCGTTGAACCCGAAGGGATAATCGGTCAGGTCACTAAGGTAATTGGCAGGTACCGGCACAGGCAGCAGAACCCCGCCCGGTGGCGAGGCGGCAAGCAGGTAACTGGCCGAAATCACTCGGGCCAAACCGGCATACACCTGCACCGCCTGGCTGGCAGGCTTCGAGTAGTTGGCCACCGGCTCGAACTCGATGAAATAGATGTCCGGCAGCAAGTTGGTCGCCGTGGAGCCTGGCGCCCGCCAGGTCGTCTCTCCCAGGAACCGCCAGCCGGCACCAGCGGGCGAGTTGGGCTGAATGTTGACCGTCAGCGTACCGTCGTTCGTGTCCCCGGCAACGAGCGTAGGGTAATATTGGTTGGTTACGAACGTGGTAACACCGCCCGCGACTGCTGCCATAAAGTTGGTCGAGATGGTCAGGTAACCGGGCAAATTGCGAAACTCGACGGGGTAATTGCCGGCGACCAGATTGCTCGCCAAGTCTCCGCTGTTGCGCCAGGCGATTTCCCAGGGAAAGCGCCATTGCCCGTCGGCCTCAGGCGGCAGCAAGGTCACGACAAGCTGCCCATTCATGGGCGGCTGGGTGTAAGGCACCGGATCGGTTGGCGTGTATGCCGTGAACACCCCTTTGCGAATCGTGTTGTTGTAGGTATCCGCCACGTAGAGAACGCCTGCGTCGTCCACCGCTAAACCGTAGGGCAAGTCAAACAACGCGGCGCTGCCCGCCCCGTCGGCGCTGCCATAGGTCCCGGCCACGCCACCAATCGTGCTGACGACCCAGTTGGTGCCGACGGGAGTTATCTTCCGAATCGTGTTGTTGTACGTATCCGCCACATAGAGATTGCCCGCGCTGTCCACCGCGATACCAAAAGGTTTGTCAAACTGAGCGTTCGTTCCCGTGCCGTCGGCGCTGCCTTGGACCATGGCCTGCCCGGCAATAGTGCTCACTACCCAGTTGGTTCCAGCGGGCGTTATCTTCCGGATCGTGTCGTTGGTAAAATCGGCCACGTAGAGATTGGTCGCGCTGTCCACCACGATCCCACCCGGCTTGTTAAAGTGCGCATTGGTTCCCGTGCCGTCAGTGAAGCCATCAGTCCCAGCCAGCCCGGCAATGGTGCGCACCACCCAGTTGGTGCCCACCAATGTCATCTTCCGAATCGTGTCGTTGTAGGTATCCGCCACGTAGAGATTGGTTGCGCTGTCCACGGCGATGCCGCCTGGATAATTAAACCGCGCCACGCTGTTGGTTCCGTCCGCGCTGCCATTGATTCCGGCCCTACCGGCGATGGTACTCACTATCCCCGCCGGCGTGATCTGCCGAATGGTGTGGTTGTATGTGTCCGCCACATAAACATTGCCGGCGCTGTCAACCGCCACGCCGCCTGGCCCGTTAAACAACGCGTAACTGCCCGGCCCATCATTGGTGCCCGAAACCTCGGCCAACCCGGCCATCGTGCTCACCAAACCTGCCGAGGTGATCTGCCGAATGGTGCAATTCAGTTCATCCGCCACGTAGAGATTGCCGTCGCCATCCACCGCGATACCTTCAGGACTCCAAAATCGTGCGGCGCCGCCTGTGCCATCAGCGCTGCCGACACTTCCGCCGCCAGCCAGGGTGCTCACCACCCCGGCTGAGGTGATCTTCCGAATTGCATCGTTGAACGTATCCGCCACATAGATATGGCCTTCCGGGCCTGCCGCGACACCCTCGGGCGTACCAAAGTACGCGTTGGTGCCAGTCCCGTCCACAAAGGCGGGCGTCAAGACCACTCCAGCCAAAGTGGTCACGATCCAGTTGGTTCCAGCCGGCCGGATCTTCCGAATGGTGTCGTTGGAAGAATCCGCCACGTAGAGATTGGTGGCGCTGTCCACCGCGATCCCGCCAGGTTCGTAAAAGCGCGCGACACCGTTCGTGCCATCCTTGCTGCCGATGTTGCCAGCGGAGCCGGCGATGGTGCGCACCACCCAGTTGGTACCTGCCAGCGTGAGCTTGCGAATTGTGTCGTTGTAGGTATCCGCCACATAAACATTGCCGGCGCTATCAACCGTGACGCCAGCGGGCCCGTCAAACCGCGCAGTGCCGTTGGTTCCGTCCATGCTGCCGATGCTGCCGGCGGAGCCGGCGATGGTGCTGACCACCCAGTTGGTGCCCGCTGGTGTTATCTTCCGAATCGTGTTGTTCTTGAAATCGGCCACATAGACATTGGTCGCGCTGTCCACTGCAACCGCCGCAGGACCGTGAAACTGCGCGGCACTGCCCAGACCGTCGGCGCTACCGGCGTTGGTGGCCAGACCGGCGATGGTGGAAACCACCCAGTTGGTCCCTACCGGAGTCACTTTCCGAATGGTCTGATTACGGTAATCCGCCACATAAACATTGCCTCCATTATCAATTGTGACGCCTTCGGGGATATTAAACCGTGCGGCGCTGTTTGTGCCATCGGCGCTGCCGGAAGCCCCGGCAAAGCCAGCGATGGTGCTCACCACTCCCGACGGTGTGATCTTCCGAATGGTGTTATTCAAAGTATCCGCCACATAGACATTGCCGTTCGTGTCTGCCCCCACTCCGTAAGGGACGGCGAATTGCGCCACGCTGCCCACGCCATCAGCGCTGCCGGAGCCAGAGGAGCCAGCGAAGGTGCTGAAAGTGTAGGCAGCGGCATAACTGGACTGCGCCGCCGCTGGCAGGGTGAAAAGACTGGTAAACGACATCGCCAACAAGGCGAGCCATGTTCCCAAACATCCCCGTTCAGATTTGGCAGCCGGTCGCTTGGCTGGATTGATTTCGTTCATGGGAAAAAGGTTGAACTAGTATCCCAACCAAACGGCCCGGTAAAAGAACGCATTTCCATTGGTGGCGGGTTGCGGCAGGAGGAGGTTAAAACCGGTCGTCAGGATGGTATTGGTGCTGACGGGCAACCATGACCCGCTGCTCAGCGAAGTCCGGCGTTGGAGCTGATAAACCGTGCCGGTCGTGCCGGTGATGCCCAGCCCAACGCTTTTGCCCGCCACCAATACCGGATTGGTCACCGTGTAAAACGCGGTATAGGCCGTAATTTGTCCAGGCTGCACTGTCACCGTCTGGTCGGTCGGCAGGTTCCAGCCCGCTACCGGTTTGAATTGCACCCCAAACGCGTTGGTGGACCGCACCGGCCATGTAAAGTTAGTAGCCGACCCGTAATCATTATCATTCGTGTCTCCTTGCAAGCGCCAGGCTGCCCCAGCCGCAACCGCCGCCGGCGGAGCCAACCAGAATTGCAGACAACCAGGACTATTGGAGTTAACGGCCTGACTCGGGATGAAGGTGATGACGCCGCCACCTGCGTAGTTCCCGCCCGTGTATCCCGATGCCGCCGCATTAGTGATCAGGTTCACTACGTCGCTGTCAATCGCGCGCACTGCCGACGCATAGGGCGTGGTGCCGTTATACAACGACCCCAGATACACGCCTGCCGGATAATAATAACCGTTGTACTGCACATACAGCGGCCCGCCACTGTTGCCCGGATAACTCAAGAACCACGTTGCGGTATAAACCTGCTGGTCGGCCACCGGATCGGTGGCCAGCGTGAGTGGATACGGTTGCGGATCGGTCTGATACATCTCGCCCGGCACGATCGTTGTTTTCTCAAACTGCGACCCGTCCACCGGATAACCCACCAGCATCTTCAGACTCGTCCCCGTCAGCCACGGATTGGGCGTCGCGTCTGAAGGCAGATAACCCCCGTAACCACCGCCAGGCCCAGCCACCGGCAACAGAAAATACAATGCCGCCACATCGAGGTTGCGGGATTGTGGTGTGGAGGTGTCCGGCGCGTAAACTTTCAGATCGTTGGTCCGTTGCGCGGCGTAGCCGCTCAACACATAGCAGCCGCGCGCCTGCAACGGGTCCGGCTCAAACACATTCGCCTCCTCTTGAAAATACCAGTAGGCCTGGCTGGCATAAGACAAGGTCTGGTCGTTGAACACCAGATGCCCCGCCGTCAGCACCACATAGGCTTGCACCGCCACCCCGCTGCCGTAACCCACATCCGTCTCCAACTGCCCGTTGAACCCGAAGGGATAATCCGTCAGATCACTGATATTGGCCGGCGGCACCGGCGTGGGCAACAGCGCCCCAGCGGGGGCCGGTTGCGCTAAAAGATAGTTTTCAGATACATAGGTCGTCAAACCGGCCTGAACCTGCACGGACAAGTTGGGTGGGGTGACCCGGTTACTGACCGTGGCAAACCCAATCAAGTAGGTGCCGGCCGCCAGATTGGTGCTGTAATCGGAAGGATACCAGGGCGGGCTGCTGCCAAGGAACCCCCAGTAGGAGCCACTGGGCGGGTTTGGGCCAAGATCCACCTTCAGCGTGCCGCCGTTGTTCGTATCCACGGTGCCGATGGTCGGGTAATACTGATTGGTGATGGATGCCGATTGGTTGTTGTCCAACTCTACTGGCTTAGTCAGAGGAATTACGATCCAGCCTGGAATGGCGCGAAATTCGATGGGGTATCCGCCCGCCACCAAATTGCTCGCCGTCTGACCATTGGTACGCCACGCGACCTCCCACGGGAACCGCCATTGTCCGTTGGCCTCTGGTGGCAACAAGGTCACGGTCAGCGAAGAGCTCATCGCGGGCTGGCTATATGATACTGCATTCGCCGCCAGGTAGGCCGTGAACACTCCCTTGCGAATCGTGTTGTTTCCTGTATCCGCCACATAGACAATGCCAGCACTGTCCACCGTGATGCCTTCAGGGCGGTTAAATCGCGCGGCATTGCCTGCTCCGTCCGCGCTGCCAAAGACACCGGGCAATCCGCCTATCGTGTTCACCACCCAGTTCGTACCGACAGGAGTTATCTTCCGAATCGTGCCGTTCGTGGCGGCGTCCGTAACGTAAAGATTGCCCGAGCCATCCACGGCTATGCTGGTAGGAGACGCAAACAACGCATTCGTTCCCGTGCCGTCCGTGCTGCCTTGAATCCCAACCAAGCCGGCGATTGTGCTTACCAGCCAGCCGGAGCCTTCCGGTGTATTTACCAGTGTAATCTTTCGAATCGTGCTGTCGCCATAATCCGCCACATAAAGATTAGTGGAGCTGTCCACCGCCAGACCATGCGCCTTGTAACCCGACGCGATGGTGGTGACCTCCCAGCCGGCGGGGCCTTCCGGTGTAATCTTTCGAATCTTGAGGTTGTAGGTGTCCGCCACATAGAGATTGCCCACACCATCGACGGCGACGCCGGAAGGCCCGCTAAACCGCGCATTGTTCCCGTAGCCGTCATTGGCCCCAGAACTTCCAGCCAAGCCCGCCAAGGTGTTCACCACCCCGGCAGAAGTGATTTGTCGAATTGTGTTATTGACCGTGTCCGCCACATAGAGATTGCCCGCGCCATCCACGGCGACGCCGGAAGGCCCGTTAAACCGCGCATCGCTCCCGGCACCGTCATTGGTCCCGGAACTTCCGGCCAAGCCCGCCAGGGTGTTCACCACCCCGGCAGAGGTAATTTGTCGAATTGTGTTATTGGCCGTGTCCGCCACATAGAGATTGCCCGCGCTGTCTGCTGCAACACCGCCAGGTAAGGAAAACCGCGCGGCGCTGCCCGTGCCGTCCGCACTCCCACTTACCGAACCGGCGATGGTCCTGACGACTGCCGCCGAGGTAATTTTGCGGATCGTGTAGTTGCCTGAGTCCGCCACATAGAGATTGCCCGCGCCGTCCGCCGCGACGCCACCAGGATAGGAAAATCGTGCCGTGTGGCCGGTGCCGTCCGTGCTGCCTTGAATCCCAGCCAAACCGGCGATAGTGCTAACCACCCAGTTAGTGCCCACTGGCGTGATTTTCCGAATGGTGGAATTGCCGGAATCAGCCACGTACAGGTTGCCCCCGCTGTCCACGGCAATACCACTTGGTGCATAAAACCGCGCGGCGCCATTCGTGCCGTCGGCACTCCCGTGATTCCGCGCCGACCCGGCGACCGTGCTTACCACCCAGTTGGTGCCCACCGGCGTGATTTTTCGAATGGTTTGGTTGTACGTATCGGTGACATACACATTGCCCGCGTTGTCCACCGCAATACCACTTGGTGTATTAAACCGCGCGGTGCCGTTCGTGCCGTCGGCGCTGCCGGATGCACCGGGAAATCCCGCTATGGTAATTACCACTCCTGCCGGTGTAATTTTTCGGATCGTGGAGTCGCCGACGTCCGTCACATAGACATTGCCATTGCTGTCCAAAGCGACGTTCGCAGGACTCACAAACTGTGCGACACTGCCCACACCGTCGGCGCTGCCGGAGGAAGGGTAGCCCGCGAAGGTGGTCCAAGTATAAGCAGCGGCATACGTCTGTGGTGGCAGGGTGGTTAAAGTAATATTGTCGATCGTCAGGGTGTCGGTGTTGCCGGCGCCGCCCCACTGCCAGGAATTGAGTTGAAAGTTGAACTGCCAGGTCACGCCGGTTGGGCTGTTCGTCGTGATGCTGCCCAGGTTTACGCTGAAATGCTGCCAGGTATTGGCTGCGGTCAACTGCTCGTTGGTTGCCGCGTTTATGACTGGCCCTGTGCCGCCAAAATAATTGGACGGCCAGGTTTGTATCATAAACTGGATGTTGGCCGCCTGACTGCCTTTGGCATCAAACGACAATACGTAGTCCGCCGGGTTCGTGTCCGTG
>Ga0209517_10001688_pt1 | contig 32681 bp, 25 predicted proteins | sample PeaSoiMetSII2010_FD_187695 | JGI IMG/M metagenome (GOLD analysis project Ga0209517, IMG submission 187695) | Peat soil microbial communities from Weissenstadt, Germany - SII-2010 (SPAdes) (version 2) | ecosystem: Environmental > Terrestrial > Soil > Wetlands > Peat | place: Germany... | reverse complement strand
AAAGGTATGTCTGCGAAGGATCTGGATTTCTTGCTGGACGAAAAAGCCAACCGGATTGGGGCGCTGCTTCTCCACTTGGTGGCGGTGGAAACATTCTATCAAGTGAATACGTTTGAGGGGCTGGGCGATGACAAGATCCCAGAAGCCTGGAAGGAAAAGTGGGCGCCGGCGATGGAGTTGGGCGATCCTGGGCGCAAGCAGATTCAAGGGAACAATTTGGACTACTACCTGAACAATTTGAGCGAGACGCGCGAGAAGACCCTGACGGAATTTCGCAAGCGGGACGATGCGTGGCTTATGGCAGTGGACAAATCCTGGGGTTGGGGGCCGACGAACAACTATTGCAAATGGTTTCACGTGACCGAGCACGAAGCCAATCACAACGGACAAATCAAATTGTTAAAGACCCGCATCCCTGGAGCGAAGCCAGCCTCAGAATAATCAGAATCGCTTACGCAAAAAAAGACGAGCTCACCGCACAGCGGCGGTGAGCTCGGGGCAGGGCAGAAAATCGGCTCAGTTGAAGTGCGCCGCGTTGTTATCAACGAAGGACTTGTACTCCTCCGGCAGCTCTTCGAGCACGAAGATCGAACCGGTAGGGCAAACCGGGACGCAAGCGCCGCAATCAATGCATTCCGTCGGATTCACGTAGAGCTGAGGGGCGCTCGCGAAGTCCGCTTCATCCTTGGTCGGATGAATGCAATTGACGGGGCACGTCTCGATGCAGTGTTCGTCCTTAGTGCAGGTGTCAACGATGACGTAGGCCATGGTGCGTGATCTCCCAAACTGGTGAAGTGCAATTCGCGTGCCACAGAGGCACAGGGGCAAACTGCTGTGTTTTCAATCAATCCGCTATGAAAAGTGTAATATCGGACTAAATTGGTGTGCGTGATCTGACGCACACTGCGGGGGTTGTGCAAACACGACCTTATTGTTCCGGAATCAATCGATTGCAGTGTACTGGGCGTCTCGAACGCTGGGCATCGGGGAACTCAACGCTTGTTTCAGTTGGCGCTTACTTCTATGCTCTTCGTGTGTTTGGGAAACCACGCCAACTGGAGAATGAAGCACTTCTCTACGATGCCGCGATCAAGGCATTGATGCGGCGGGCGCATTCGGTGCATGAGATGAAGAAGGCGCTGGCGCGGCGCTGCGAAGACGAAAAGCTGGTCAAGACCGTCGTGGAGCGGTTGAAGCGGGAAAACCTGCTGGACGACGCGCGGTATGCGCGGCAGTTTACGCGGCACCGCACGGAATCGCGCAAACAGGGGGAGTATCGCATAGCGCGGGACTTACGGGCGCGGGGCGTGCCAGACCGTCAAATTGAAGTGGCGCTGAAAAATGCCAGCGAGGAGACAGACCCGGCGGCGGTGATCCGGCAGAGGATTGAGAGGAAACTGCGTGCTTCCCGGGGGGAAATTGACGAAAGGAAGATGGCTTCCCTGTACCGGTCTCTGCTGGCCGCGGGCTTCCCTTCTGATCTGATCCGGCGGGAATTGTATCGCATCACGCACGAAGAAGTGCCGGAAGTCGAGCCGCCGGACGAATCGTAACTTAGGAGAGGGTGCGGGGAGCCCCGAGGGCGAAGCTGATCGCTTCAGGCCCCGGAAACTGGGAACCGACTCTGGGGACAGAAATCGGGTGAATGTGCGCTTTTACTGGACGGGATCATTCCGCGAGAACTTCGCGTCGTTCAACAGGGCTTCGGCCATCCCTATCTTGTGCAGCTCCAATGCCCAGTTCACCGATTTCTCGATGTAGGCGTTCATGGCCTTGGCGGAGCCGTTTTGAAAACTGTTGCCGGATTTTTCGTCAATTTTTGGGTAATCCTTATCCATATCTTCCCAGCCGTTGAAGTTTTCGGACAGGCATGCGCCGAACACGTGGTCCCGGTTGAAGCCATACATTTCGACCTTCATTTCCTTCAGGGATTCCGTGGCGAGATGCTGAAGCGCTGGGTCAGGGTGGACATTCACGGCCAGGCGCGAGCGAGTGATTGCCTTGCCGAGAATGCGGATGGAAATGGTGACTTCCACTTCAGTATAGGGTTCGCCCTCTCCGGCGAAGTCTTGCGCGGACAGGAGCTTCTTGGTTTTTCTTGGCTTCGGCATGTGTAATATCCTCGTGGTAGCTTGGTCCTTGCACTCGCGATCGCCCGATTGATTACTGGAAGCGCAGCGGTCATTCTATCGCAACGGGCGTGGCGGGGCTGCGGTGGCGGCCCGCCTCAGAAGGCGGGCCCTACAAGGGAAAGAGATAACTCGGGCGCCAGATTGCTGGGTGGTGCGGGGCTCTGCGATAATCGGATGTTCTGTGTATGCACAGATTCGAGGCAGACGTGACGGCTGACGCTAGCAAAAAACCGAGCGGCGACGAGATCCGCGAGAAATTCCTGCAATTTTTCGAGAGCAAGGGGCACCGGCGCGTGCGTTCGTCTTCGCTGGTGCCGCATGGCGATCCGACGCTGCTGTTCACGAACGCGGGGATGAACCAGTTCAAGGATGTTTTTCTGGGGCTGGAGAAGCGGGAGTACACGCGGGCGACGACAGCGCAGAAATGCGTGCGCGCCGGGGGCAAACACAACGATCTGGAAAATGTGGGGTTCACGAAGCGGCATCACACGTTTTTTGAGATGATGGGGAATTTTTCGTTTGGGGATTATTTCAAGAAGGATGCGATTGCGTACGCGTGGGAGCTGATCACTTCGCCAGAGTGGTATGGGATTCCGAAGGACAAGCTGTACGTGACGGTTTTTGGCGGGGCGGAAGTGTCGGCAGGCACGGCGCTGGGCGTGGATGAAGAGGCGCGGAAACACTGGTTGGAGCAGCACGTTCCAGAGGAACGAGTTTTTGCGATTTCCGGGCTGAAAGATAATTTCTGGGCGATGGGAGATACAGGTCCCTGTGGGCCTTGTAGCGAGATTCATTACGACATGGGGCCAGAAGCTTCGGACGAAGGCCACACGGATTGCAACTTCCCCTGCGATTGCGGGCGTTATGTGGAGATTTGGAATTTGGTGTTCATGCAGTTCAACCGGGATGCCAGCGGGAAGCTGACGCCCTTACCAAAGCCGTGCGTGGATACGGGGTTGGGACTAGAGCGCGTCGCGGCGGTGCTGCAGGGTGTCATCTCGAATTACGACACGGATTTCTTCGCGCAATTGATTGATCGTGCGGCTGAATTGACTGGAGTAGATGAGAAGAAAGAACTGGAAACCGAGGAGCACAAGGGTTCGGCCGCTTCACTGAGGGTCATTGCGGACCATGCAAGGGCCACGTCCTTTCTGATCACCGACGGCGTATTGCCATCGAATGAGGGGCGCGGCTATGTCCTGCGCAAAATCATGCGCCGCGCTTTCCGCCACGCTCGGCTTCTTGGGCAAAAGCAGCCTGTTGTGTTAACTGAAATGGTCCATGTAGTGCAACGAATGATGGAAGCTGCCTACGCGGAACTTCGAGGCCCGTTGTTTGCCCCGGTACCCCAGGTGGTTCGCTCGGAAGAAGTTCGATTCGCTCGCACCCTCGATACAGCTCTTGAAAAGCTCGAGGATGATTTGCGCCCGCTGACTGCTTATGTAGGCACGCCTTTCCAACATAAAGAAGGCATCTATTCAGGAAAAAGAGCATTCGAGCTCTACGACACTTACGGCCTTCCTTTGGATTTCATCTTGGACTCTGCCCGCGACCTAGGGATTCCTTTTGACCAGGCTGGTTTTGATCTTGCCATGCGGGAACAGAGGAGTCGCGCGCGGGCTTCGTGGAAGGGCGGATCGAAGGAGGCGGCGAATCCGGCGTATGCGAAGCTGGCGGAGACTTTCAGGACGGAGCCGGATTTTTATTTTGAGACGAGCACGAAGGATTGCCGGATTGAGGCGATCATCACGAAAAACGGCGCGGTGAGCGAGCTGAAGCCGGGGGAATCGGGCGAGGTGGTGCTGGACCGCACGGTGATCTACGCAGAATCGGGCGGGCAGATGTCAGATACCGGCGCGTTCTACGACAGTTCGGAATCGTTGGTGCTTGCCGAGGTGACGGGCGCGTACTATCCGGTGGCGGGGCTGGTGGCGCACAGAGTGACGGCGAAGGAGACGCTGCGGGTAGGGGACCGCGTGGCGGTGGTGGCCGACGCGGAGCGGCGTGCGCGCATCATGCGCAATCACAGCGGGACGCACCTGGTCCACGCGGCGCTGCGGAATATCCTGGGCACGCACGTGAAGCAAGCGGGCTCGCTGAACGCCCCGGAGCGCTTGCGCTTCGATTTTTCGCATTTTGCGCCCGTGGGGCAGGAAGAGCTGCGCGACATCGAGCAACAAGTGAACGAAGAGATTCGCGTCAACACGCAGATCGAGACGGGCGTGATGTCGCTGGAAGAGGCGCTGAATTCCGGGGCGCTGGCGTTTTTCGGGGACAAGTATCCGGAGAGCAACGTGCGCGTGGTGACGATTCCTGATCCGCGTGCGCCGCGCGGGTTCTACTCGAAGGAATTGTGCGGGGGAACGCACGTGCACCGCATCGGCGATATCGGCGTGCTGAAGATTGTGAGCGAGGAGTCCGTGGCAGCCGGGGTGCGGCGAATCGAAGCTGTAACGGGAATTGGCGCGCTGGAACATTACCAGCATCAGGCGAATACGCTGCGCGAACTGGCCGGGCGATTGAACGTGGGAGAGGATTCCGTCTTGGCGTCGGTGGAAAAACTAACGCAGACTGCGCGAAACCTGGAGAAGGAATTGGAAGCGCAGAAGCGCAAAGGGGCGCTCAACCAGTTGGATGAGCTGTTCGCCCAGGCGAAGACCATCAAGGGCGTGAAGGTGGTCTACGGCGAAGTGGGCAATGTGGACCGCGACGGTCTGCGGCAATTGGTGGACTCCCTGAGACAGAAGCTCGGCTCCGGCGTGGTCGTATTAGGAATGCCTGAGGATGGCAAAGTGGCGCTGATCGCCGGAGTGACCAAGGACCTGACCGCTAAAGTCCATGCTGGCAAGCTGATACAGGCGCTGGCGAAGCAGGTTGGAGGCTCCGGAGGGGGCCGGCCGGATCTGGCCGAGGCTGGCGGAAAAGACACATCCGCGCTAAAAAATGCCCTGCAAAACGTACCCTCCCTGCTGGAACCACTGCTATAATTCGAGACAGCGCCAGAAGCGTGTCCCGCAAGTGACGCATTTCGCACTACTTGTTTGCGGATGACGCTTCGCAGGATAAATCCACTGCCGGCCCGAGTGCGAATCAAGAAGGCCCGCAGACGAAAACGAATTGTTATACCTATGCCTTCCCCGAGGCCGATTCGCGGTTCACTACATCCAATGATTCGGAGCACAGTTGTTGTGTTCTGTGTGGTTGCGGTTGCCCTGCTGGGAACGGCAGGCCAAAGCGCGGCGCAGATCACAACGGTGACTAATCCGGACGGTCGGCGATTGTTTGTGAATGCGGAGCCGCCAACGCTGGTGAAGCTAGCTAACGTGAGGCCACGGAACGCGATTTACTTGCCGGGCGAGGTTTCGTTCACTGGCCGGGATCGTCCGGCGATGAACATCAACCGGGACGGCGCCGAAGCGCTGGTTCGGGAAGCGGCGGAACGCCATCATGTGGATCCGGCGCTGGTGCGAGCGGTGATCGAGACGGAATCGAACTGGAACGCGGGAGCGATGTCGCGGAAGGGCGCCATGGGCTTGATGCAGTTGATTCCGACGACGGCGCAGCGGTTTGGAGTGAACGACGCGTTTAACCCGAAGCAGAATGTGGATGCCGGGGTGCGATACTTGAAGAGATTGTTGGAACGATACAACGGCAACTTGGACCTGGCCTTGGCGGCATACAATGCGGGAGAAGGAGCGGTAGATCGAGCCCACGGGATTCCGTCGTACCGGGAAACACGGAATTACGTGCAGCGGGTGCAGGATGCGTATTACCGGCCGGGCTCTGGACGCCTCGATAGTTTGTATGAGCGAGCGAACCCTATCCATCGCGAAGTGGATGCTAACGGACGGATTATTTTCTCGAACGAGTGAAGCACTGTGGGCCGTGCGGTTTGGGGGAAGCAAGACACGGATGAGCCTGGGGCAAAAAAAATTCCACAAGGTTTTCGCCGGCGCTTCGCTGGGTTTTGCCCTGCTTGGCTGGAGCGCACTTCCCTGCCCGGCCACGGCCGCGACAACCCATAGCAGCGTGAAACGGGAGGCAGCCGGATCCCAGTTTGCGAAGGCAGAGGAGCAACGTGCGGCGTTGAATGCCAAGACTCCCGAGAAACGCACGCTGGCTGAATACAAGCAGGTGGCCGCAAGTTATCGGCGAGTGTACCTGATCACGCCGCACGCCACGGAAGTACCCGACGCCCTGTTTAACGTGGGCGAACTCAACACGGAGATGGGCGACCACTTCGGGCGCAGCTACTACCAGGCGGCGGTGGATTCCTACGGCTTCCTGATTCGCGAGTACCCGGCAAGCAAATACGTGCCGGATGCGATGCTGCGCGTGGCACAACTGCAGAAAGCTCAACTGGGCGATTCCGCGGCGGCAACGAAGAGCTTCCAGGATTTCCAGAAAAAGTTTCCACGCTCGACTCACAAACGAGAAGTGCAGGAAGCGCTGGCGGAACTGGCGCTACTGCGGGAGGCCGAGGCGGGCGATCTGACGGCAAAAAACGGGGCACCGGCAAATTCGCCGGCTCCCGTGTCCATGGCGGCGCCGAAAAACGACGCGGCCGCGCCTCCGGCCCGGAAAGCAACAAGCGGCGGAGAGAGAGCGCAGTCCGTGGACGTGCCGCGCGTACAACGAATCACAACGAGCGTTACTCCCGACAGCACGGAAGTCTTAATTGAACTTGAGGATTCCGTTCAATACGTGTCCGGGCGGATTGCGAATCCGGACCGCATCTATTTCGATCTACACGCGGCACGCCTTAGTCCGAATGTGACAAGAGGCAATGTGCAGGTGAGCGGAAGTCTGTTGACCAAAGTACGCGTGGCGCAAAACCAGGCGGGTGTGGTGCGGGTGGTGCTGGACGTAAATGGCGTGCAGGATTACGCGGCTTCCCTGCTGAAAAAGCCGACGAGACTGGTGATCGAACTGTACAGCACAAGCCGTGGAGGGCAGCCCGATGCGGTGGAGACAGCCAGGACGGATGGCACGGGGAAGACGAGTCCGAAGGTTGGCGGAGCACTTCCTGCAGTACGCACGGCCAAGACAGGTTCCGCGGTGGACGATGCAGGGACTCGCGGCTCAGCAGCGATGAAGCCGACGACGACCGGCGTTGCCACGGAAGTGGTACCAACCCCTGCGACTGCGCCAGCAGCGACGTTACCAGAACCGTCAGCCGGCAAGTTGATGCGTACGAATTCCCCCAAGGGCAGCACGAAGCCGGACCTTGTGCAGCCCGCGGCGGCACCACAACCCACACGAGATGGGCAAGCAACGCTGACGCGCGCATTGGGGTTGAAGATTGGGCGAATCGTGATTGACCCCGGACATGGCGGCCATGATACGGGTACCATTGGGCCAACGGGCCTGATGGAGAAGGATCTGTGCCTGGATGTAGCTTTGCGGCTGGGGAAGATCATCCAGCAGAAACTGCCAGGTGCGGATATCGTGTACACGCGCTCGGACGACACGTTTATTCCGCTGGAAGAGCGGACGCATATCGCCAACGAGGCCAAGGCCGATCTGTTTGTTTCTATTCACGCCAATTCCAGCCCGGATCATGGTGCGCGGGGAGTGGAGACGTATTACCTGAACCTGAGGGGGTCGCCGGAAGCGATGGCCGTAGCGGCGCGGGAGAATGCCGTGTCCCAGGAAGGGATCCACGACTTGGAAGACGTGGTGAAACAGATAGCTCGCACGGAGAAGATCGACGAGTCGAAGGAACTCGCCGAGGATGTGCAGGATTCGCTCTCGCGGAGGATCCAGAAGACCGCCAGGCCGGTAAAGAATCGCGGCGTGCGCAAGGCTCCCTTTGTGGTACTGATTGGGGCCGATATGCCGTCAATCCTCACGGAGATCTCGTTCCTGAGCAACCCCTCGGACGAACAGCTTCTGAAAAAGCCGGAACACCGGCAGCGGGTTGCGGAAGGGCTATATCAGGGAATGGCCACCTACCTCGAGAGCCTGAACAGCATGGCGGAAAACTCCTCCAGAAAGCCAAACCGGCCAGTGGTCATCCCCGCAGTTGAACAATCCAGGAACCAGAAGTAGCCTAGTGGCATCTAAAGGATAGGTTGTGATGCGCAGGATAATCTACGCAGTACTATTGCTGGGCTTGCTCGCACCGGCGGGGCTTGCGGAGGAGCCTGCGCTGTTGCCGGACCGGATTGGGGCGTGGTTGGCGGATGAGCCCGCAAAGATTTACACCCTCAAAGAACTCCCTGCCATTCTGATCGACTCCAACCTTGATGGACACATCCTTCACGAAGCCGGGTTGGTGCGAGTTGAGAGTCGCACTTACAGGAATGGCGATAAGAACTGGTCGGTCCGTGTTTGGGTCCTCGGTGACTCCAGTGGCGCCTGCGAGCTCTACACAGTTTTGCTCGATCCCCGAGTGAGCAAGCCTGGAAACCAGGAAGATATGATCGCAAACGGTCCCGGCTTATTTTTGAACGGCAATCTCGTGATGCAGGGGATTTCCTCTTCCATGGGAATACCGCAGGACGACCTGCAAACTCTTCGGAATGTGCTCACGGCCAAAGCGGATAAGACGCCGTATCCACCGCTGAAGAGCTATCTGCCAGTGAAGTGGCGGGTGCCCGGGACGGAGAAATACGCGTTGGGGCCGGTGGGGTTCCGAACAGCGATGGCCTTGCTGGGCGAGGGAGCCTACGCCGACCTGGCGGACCAGGTGGGCTTCCAGTCAGGCGTGGAGGCAATTCTGGCCAAGTACCAAGGGGCGCATGGCAGCGGCGTGCTGCTGCTGCTGGAATACCCCACGCCGCAACTGGCGGAACAACACTTGCACCATCTTGAAGCGGCTCTGCCCGCCACGGCCAAGCAGTCTGGAGTGACAGTAGAGCGCAAGGCTTCCCTGCTGTCGCTGGTCTTCGAACCCACATCGGCGATGCACGCGCAAGCCATCCGGGACGAAGTCAATTACAACACCGAGGTGACCTGGAACGAGCCCAGCCACACGGCGACGGACCCGCCGATGGTGGTGATTATGGTGAAGATTTTCATGTTCACTGGGTTATTCCTGGGGTTCGCCACCGGCGTGGGAATTGCGTTTGGGGGCCTGCGTGTAGTTATCAAGCGCCTTTTCCCAGGCAAAGTGTTTGACCGTCCAGAGAGCATCGAAGTTCTTCAACTGGGCTTGAGCGGCAAAAAAATCGACGCCAGCGACATGTACTGAAGTTCCCTCCTCCACCTAAAAAGCCCATAGATGCGTCAAATGTTTGTTTTGTATTTTCCGATGCAGATTGTCGTTCGGTTGTCGTACTATAAAGGGTTCTTGAATCCATGCGCACACTCGCCCTACAACAGATGACGACCTCAAGCGGTGGAAGACCATGGTCCAGCGTCAGTACTCTGGCCGGGGCGCTCCTGGCTTGTACGCTTTTGAGTGCATGCGGGCAGAAGTCGACCGCCGGAGATTCGGCGGGCGGGGCCCCCCAAGCGTTGCCCGTGCAGGTCCTTGCGGTCGTGCCGGAAAAAATCGCGGACACGACGGAATATCTGGCAATCCTGAAATCACGGCACTCTGCGGCGATAAATCCACAGGTCGAGGGACACGTCACGGGAATTGACGTGAAATCGGGCGATCGGGTGAAGGCAGGTGACGCGCTTCTGCAGATCGACCCGATGAAGCAGGAGGCCACGGTCAGCAGCCAGGATGCGGCGCGGGCTTCGCAGGAAGCCGCGGTGAAACTTGCGCGGGTGAACCTGGAGCGGGCGCAGAAGCTGTTCGAAGCTGGGGTCGTCAGCAAGATGGATTTTGACAACGCGCAAACGAATTACGACTCCGCGGTGGCACAACTGAGATCCCTGGAACAGCAAGTGCAGCAACAGAAAGTGGAGCTGCGCTATTACCGGGTGAGTGCGCCGATGGATGGCATCGTGGGGGACATCCCCGTACGCGTGGGTGACCGGGTGACGGTCTCGACCCTGCTGACGACGGTAGATGAACCGGGAGCGCTAGAAGCATATTTGTATGTGCCGGCTTCGCGAGCGAAGGAGTTGCGCTTAGGCCTACCAGTGAAACTCCTGGATGAGAGCGGAGCAGTGCGCGCGGAGGCGCAAGTCACGTTTATTTCGCCGCAGGTCGATTCCGATACGCAGACCGTGCTGGCCAAGGCGGCAGTGGGCAACGCGAAAGGGGACCTGCGAATTGCCCAGCAGGTGCGCACTCGAATTACCTGGGGAATCCGGGAAGGGCCGTTGGTGCCGGTCCTTGCGGTGCAGCGCATCAACGGACAATTCTTTGCGTTTTTGGCGGTAAAGGAAGCAAACGGGACGTTGGCGCGCCAGCGGCTGCTGAGACTAGGGGATATCACCGGGAATAGCTATCCGGTGCTGGAAGGCCTGAAGCCGGGGGATCACGTGATCGTGTCCGGCACGCAATTCCTGCAGGACGGAGCGCCGGTCACGGAGCAATTGCAGGGAGCTGGTAAATAGGCAGGCTGCGAGGGCTCGACCGCGAAAATGACCGCTGACTCCCCGGAAATTCGCAAAAATCAGCTTGTCTGAAAAGAAAGGCGGAACAGACCGTTGTTTGTTGATTTCTTCATACGACGTCCCGTATTCGCCACCGTTTGCGCCCTGCTGATCATTCTCGGCGGAGCCATTTCGATTCCCAGTCTCCCCATTGCGCAGTTTCCGAATCTGTCTCCGCCCCAAGTGAATGTCGGCTGCAACTATATCGGCGCAAACGCGCAAACCGTGGAATCCGCCGTGACCATTCCTCTGGAACAAGCCATCAATGGCAGCCCGGGGATGAAGTACATCAGATCCACCAGCGGAAATGACGGCACCAGCCAGATCACCGTCGTTTTCGATGTCACACGCGATGTGGACCTGGCTGCCGTGGACGTCCAGAACCGCGTCAACCAGGCGCTGGGCCGCCTTCCCAACGCCGTGAAGAGTACCGGCGTCATCATTGCGAAACAGTCTTCCGGGTTCGTGCTTGGTGCGGGAGTCTATTCGGAAACGGGCCAGTACGACAGCCTGTTCATGAGCAACTACCTGGACGTGTTTGTGCGCGACGCGCTTAAACGCGTCAAGGGCGTCGGCGATGTGTTTATTTTCGGCGAGCGCAAATACGCCATGAGGATGTGGCTGGACCCGGCGCGCCTGGCCCAACGCGGCCTGACTGCCACGGATGTCGTAAACGCGCTCGAGGAACAGAACGTGCTGGTGGCCGCGGGGCAGGTGGGGCAGCCGCCGACGCAAAACGGCCAGGCCTATCAGATCAGCGTGCGCACCATTGGACGCCTGACGGAGCCCGCTGAATTCGAGAACATCATTTTGAAAACCGGCACGGACGGCACGCTGGTGCGCGTGAAGGACGTGGGCCGTGCCGAGTTGGGCGCGGAAGACTACGGCTCGATGCTGCGCTATAACGGCCATGAAGCCGTGGGTATTGGCCTGACGCAATTGCCGGGTGCAAACGCGCTGGACGTGGACCGCGCGGCCAAGGCGGAACTTGAGCGGCTCTCCAGGAATTTTCCCCCTGGCTTGAAATATGCGGTGGCCTTCGACACCACGACCGTCATTGGAGAGTCCATCCGCGAAGTGCTCATCACCCTGCTGATAGCCATCGCGCTCGTTCTGCTCGTGATGTTCCTGTTTCTACAGGAGTGGCGCAGCACGATCATCCCCGCGGCAACGATCCCCGTTTCGCTGATCGGCACCTTCGTGTTCGTCAAGGTGCTTGGCTTCTCCATTAATACGCTGACACTCTTCGGCATCACCCTGGCCACCGGCCTTGTGGTGGATGACGCCATCGTGGTGATCGAAAACGTGGAGCGGCACATTCTGGAGGGCATCACCGAGCCTCACAATGCCGCCAGCGTAGCCATGAAGGAGGTGGCCGGCGCGGTAATCGCAACGTCGCTGGTGTTGGTGTCCGTATTCGTTCCGGTCGCGTTGTTCCCGGGATCGACGGGCATCCTCTTCCGGCAGTTCGCACTGACCATCGCGTTTTCAGTTTCCATCTCGGCGTTCAATGCCCTGACCCTGACCCCAGCTCTCTCCGCGATCTTCCTGGGGCATCATCGTGCACGGGCACAAAACATCTTTTTTGTTTTTTTTAATAAGTTCTATGACGCCGGCGCCCGGCTCTATACCACGGCGCTGCGAGGCGTATTGCGGTTGCGCTATGCGCTCCTTCTGGCATTTGTGGCCACCGTGGGACTGGCCTTCTGGTTGTATCGCACCCTTCCCCAGGCCTTTATTCCAGAAGATGATCAAGGCTATCTGATGCTGGTAGTGCAAACACCCCAGGGCGCTTCGCTGCAATACACGCGCGATGTCGCGGCCAGGGCGGAGGAGGTCCTCTCTCATGTACCCGAGGTCGACGGAGCTTTCGTCGTAGTAGGGTTTGGTTTTTCCGGCAATGCTCCCAATAAAGGGATGATCTTTGTGAATCTGAAACCGTTCCGCGACCGCAAGGGGAAAGAACACACCTCCTTCGCCGTCCTGAACAGAATTCGCGGTCCACTGCTGGGCATTCCTGGCGGACTGGTGGTGCCTTTTAACCCGCCGGCCGTGCAGGGTTTGGGCACTTTCGGAGGTTTTGAGTATCAACTGGAGGACTTGGGACGCAACTCCCTGCAGACCATTGCAGATACGGCCAACCGATTGGTCGGCCAGGGCAATCAGGGTGGAAAGGTCACGGGACTTTTTACCAGCTTCACCGCCAACGACCCGCAATACCTTGTGAGAATTGACCGCGAAAAGGCCAAGAGCCTACAAGTGCCGCTGAGCCAGATCACCGATGCGCTTCAGGTGTTCATGGGCTCGGTATACGTGAACGACTTTGATTTCAACAATCGGTCGTATCGCGTATATGTGCAGGCGGATCAGGAGTTCCGATCGGGCGCGAAGGACATTCGGACGTACTACCTCAAGTCCAATACCGGGAAGATGGTTCCGTTGGACAACGTGGTGCAGATCGAGCAGACAGCCAATCCGCAGGTGATTTCGCACTTCAACCTGTTCCGTTCGGCGGAAATCGACGGGTCGGCGGCCCCCGGACTCAGTTCCGGCGCGGGAATCGTGGCCATGGAGGATCTTTCCAAGAAGGTCCTTCCTCAGGGCATGAAGTACGAGTGGAGCGGATTGTCGCTCGAGGAAATCGAATCGAGCGGAAAAGCGGCGATCCTGTTTGGGCTGGGGCTGGTCTTTGTGTACCTGACGCTAGCGGCGCAGTATGAGAGCTACATTCTGCCCTTCATCGTGATGCTCTGCGTTCCCGGCGCGCTTCTGGGAGCGCTTGGCGCTCTATGGACGCGCGGCCTGGCAAATGATGTGTATGCCCAGATCGGGCTGGTGATGTTGATTGGATTGGCGAGCAAGAACGCCATTCTGATCGTGGAATTTGCGGAGCAGTTGCAGGAGCGCGGACTCGACACCCTGGAAGCTGCGGTGGAGGCAGCGCGCATCCGGCTTCGGCCCATCCTGATGACGTCCATGGCCTTTATTCTCGGAGTCTCGCCTCTGGTCCTTGCGGAAGGCGCCGGGGCGGCAGGCCGCGTCTCGGTGGGCACAACGGTCCTCGGGGGAATGATCGCAGCAACCACTCTAAACCTGCTCTTTATTCCCATGTTGTATGTAATCGTGCGGAAGATTGTGCCGCGAAAGAAACTGGCAGAAATTGCAGCGTGAGCGCGGGGCGAAAGCCGGTTTAGGCGGGGTGATTTGCTGCGGAGCGCTACCTGGAAGCATCTAGGGTGGCGCGGCTGGGGAAGAGAGTGCGGCAACTGCCGCAGAAGCGGCTGGATTTCAGGTCAATCCATTCCACGCCGTGAGAAGGAGCCATGGCGCACTGGTAGTCCTCACAGTGCGAGAGGTTGAGGGTGTGACCAAGTTCGTGCACGGCTTCTTTTAGGAGCCGCTCGTGCTGCAGCTTGGGATCAGCGGGCAAGCCATAAAACTCCTGACTCAGGCGATGAGAGGAAACCACCGCGCAAGTGCCAGGTAATTGGGCTTCCCCAAAAACGAACGTCAGGATGGGGATGTAGAGATCCAACGGAGTAACGCCGAGGAGGCGCCACTTCGCGGGGGTATTGCGCTTCATCATGGCCGCGAGGATTTCAGTGGAAGAGTACTGCTGCCGTGTGAGATTGAAGGCAAAAATGGGTTCCGGCTCCGGCGGAAGAATTTCGCAGGGGACGGCAAATTCACGCTCGAGTCCTGCGCGGAGTTCCGACAGCGTCTCCGCGGCGGCCGGGCCGAACGGGAGTAGCTGAACAAGGTTCACAGGGCGTCCGCAGCGACCCGCTTCCAACCATACTTCTTGAGCTTGTTGTGCAAGGTCACGCGATCGATGTCGAGGACTTCGGCGGCAAGCGTCTGGTTGCCCTTGCAATCTTCGAGAACGGCGAGGATGTGGGCGCGCTCAATGTCTTCGAGCGTGCGGGGCTGATGTTCGGCGAGGGGCAGGCGCAAGGCAAAGTCCTCCTCGCGGATTTCCGGCTCCTGCGCGACAACCATGGCTCGTTCGACAGCATTTTCGAGCTCGCGAACGTTACCGGGCCACTGGTAGCGGTCCAGGAGGGCCATGGCGGCCGGCGAGACGCGATTGATGCGCTTGTTCATCGAGGTGGAAAACTTGCGGACAAAGTGTTCCGCAAGAATCGGGATGTCGCCCTTGCGATCGCGCAACGCCGGAAGTTGGATCTGAAAGACATTCAGACGGTAAAAGAGGTCGGGGCGGAAACGGCCTTCCTCGATGAGCTGTTCGAGTTTCTTGTTGGTGGCTGCGATGCAGCGGAAGTCCACCTGGATGGGATGGGTGCTGCCGACGCGAGTGATTTCGCGTTCCTGGAGAACGCGCAACAGATCGGTCTGGGTTTTCAGGCTGATGTCTCCGACTTCATCGAGAAAGACGGTACCGCCCTCGGCAACTTCAAAGCTGCCCTTCTTGCGGTACTGCGCGCCGGTAAAGGCGCCTTTTTCATGGCCGAAAAGTTCACTTTCAAGTAGCGTTTCCGCCAAAGCTCCGCAATGGATCACTACGAGGGGATTGTAGTGGCGGGGGCTGGCCGCATGAATCGCGCGTGCACAGAGTTCCTTGCCGGTGCCGCTTTCGCCGGTAATCAGAACGGTGGCGTCCGTTGGGCCAACCGTCTGTATGGCTTCAAAGACGCGGACCATCGCGGCGCTTTGCCCCACAATTTCCTGGGGGCGAACCACGGAAGCCACGGTTTCCCGCAGGCGGACATTCTCTTGCTCGGCGCGCTTGTGGGAAAGGGCGTTGTGGACACTATGAGCGATGTCGTCCGGGTCAAAGGGCTTGGAAACGTAATCATAGGCGCCGTTCTTGAGGGCCGCGATGGCGGTCTCCACGCTGGCGTACCCGGTCATGATGATCACGAGCATTTCGGGGTCGATCTCGCGCATGCGACGCTGCAGTTCGACGCCATCGATGCCGGGCATCTTGATATCGACAAGGGCCAAGTCAAAGCGCTTGACGGCCATCTTGATTAGCGCGTCTTGGGCACTTTCGGCCACGGTGACGTCATACCCTTCTTCGCGAAACCACTTATCGAGAGAGTCGCGGACAATCAGTTCGTCATCTACAACGAGCAAATTCGCCTTTTTGGCCATGCTTGCTGCTCCTCACCCCGCGACAACCGCGGAGCCACTGCTCAACACCACATTGGAATGCACAGGCAGAGTGATCGTGAAGGAAGTGCCACGGCCGGGCTCTGAAGCCACTTCGATCTTGCCGGCGTGGCGATCCACGATGTTGCGGCTGATGGCCAGACCAAGGCCAAGACCGCGTCCGTGTTCCTTGGTGGTAAAAAAGGGTTCAAACATATTTGCGAGGACGTCTGGAGGCATACCGACGCCGTCGTCCCGGACTTCAATCTGGATGTTTCCGGTACCTGGCAGTCGATGAGAGTTAAGCGTCAGGTTTCCACCGTTCGGAAGCGCGTCGATGGCGTTCATGACCAGGGCAAGGATGACCTGCTCGATTTGACCCGGATCGCAGCGGACGTTTGGAAGATCCGGAGCGAGATTAAGGTGGAGCTCGATGTTCTTCAGTTCCAACTGGTGCTGGACGAGGCGGACGCAGCGATCAATGACGGCGTTCAAGTCGGCTGGCTCGCTGCTCAAGGAGGTGGGGCGCGCAAAGGTCATGAGATTCTTGACGATTTCGCCGCACCGGCGGCTCTCGCTCTCGACGAGGTCGAGCATGTCGATGTTTTCTTTTTGGGTTTCTTTTTGTGAGGGCGATTCCCGAGAGAGACGCTTCTTGAGCAGTTTGGCGTAGGTAAGAATGCCGGCGAGCGGATTATTAATTTCATGGGCGACAACGGCAGCGAGCTTGCCTATGGAAGCCATGCGCTCCACGCGCAGCATTTCGTCCTGAGCGCCCTTGAGCTGGCGCGTTTTCTCTTCAACGCGGGCTTCCAGAGTTCGCGCCCAGGCGTTGATTTCCTGGTGAGCCGCACGGAGTTGCGAGCTCATGGTGTTGAAGGAAGTGGCCAGGTCCTCCAGTTCACCGTGCGAGGGGATCTTGATCTGGTAGCCGAGGTCACCCGAACCGATACGCTTGGTGCCTTCCGTAAGGGCGGTCAGCGGCCCCTGAAGCATGCGGCGCACAAAGCCGACACTCAGGATGGCCACGCCGAACACCGCGAGGATGGTGTAAAGCAGCACCTGGCGGGTGCTTTCCGCGACGTTCTGTTCGCTGCTGGCGAGGGAGATGTTGGTATCGAGGACGCCAAGCACCTTCACTTCGGCGGGATGAGCGTGGCATTCGGCATTGCTGCAGGCGGGAGCATTTTCAATGGGATCGATGACTCCAAGCGCGCGCTCACCATTGGGGAGCCTGTAGGTGCGGAAATTCTGCTTGATGTCGGAGATGCGCAGAGCGCTGCCAGGCAACGTGGTGTCGTGGGCCTTCATGTTTTGGTCCACGTACTTGTACATCTCGGAAGTATCGGAGGAAAAACTAATGCGGCCCTGATCGTTGATGATGCGGATGCGGACCATGCCAGGCTCATCGGCCATTTCCGTGATGATGTGATAGAGGCCGTCGCGCTGATTGCGCAGCATGTAGTAGGAAGTGTTGCGCTTGATGACGCTGCTGGTGCGGGCGGCATCCGCGAGGGCGTCGCGCTCCAGGTGCGTGCGATGCAACTGAATATTCAGGTAGCCCAGCACTCCGAAGACGAGGGCCATTGAAGAGACGAGCAGCAGAAGCAGCTTGGAACTCAGGCTGCCCGTGACACTCTTCCACAGGTGCGATAGCCCCGACCTGCCTTCAGGATTCGACATGGGAGAGCTCCGGAAGCTTGCTCCCGGCGATTTCCGACTCTGCGACCGGCTGGCGCGACGGCAAGCGGTCGAAGATCGGCAGGTATTTCACGGCCAGCGCAAAGATCAAAAACCCGGAAGCAACGATGGCCAAGGTGATGGAAATCTCGGTCCACTTCGGGAAATATTGCTGGCCCGCGAAGCGCTCCATGCCGGTGATAGCGATATTCAAGCGGTTGGTCACGAAACCGAGCAAGCAGAGCACTGAACTCAGATAGAGGCCGTCCGCGTTATTGCGCACTTTAGGAATCAGCAGGAGGCAAATGGGAGCGATCGAACAGAGCAGCATTTCCAGGACAAAGAGGGGTGTTTCGGGACTTCTCCACTGCAAGAGCTGCCATGCGCCCCGGTGCAGCAGATCCTGAAATCGGACGACCGTATAGACTGCCAGAGCGACCAGGAGCGTTCTCCCCAACTGGCGCAGAAGCGGCATTTCCAGTTGTTTCCCAAAGTGCCTGGCACTCATCGAGGATTCGAAGATAGTCATGGCCAGACCTACACAGAGCGCCGATAGAAAGAACAGGACCGGCAAGATCGGCGTGTACCATAGAGGGTGAAGCTTATTAGGAACGATCAGATAGAGGCTTCCAAGGGAAGATTGATGCAGCGTCGAGAGCATCACTCCCGCGATGACCAGGGGAATGACGATCATTTTCTGCAGACGGAGGAGCTTGGGGAGTCGCAATCGCTCAAACACTACAGAGGAGAACTCCAGTGAGAGGACGGTGGAATAAAGGGTGACACACCAGGCAACCTCGAACATCACAGAGCGGGGATTCCACATGATCAGGGGATGCCAGATCCGGTAGCCGCGGCCGAGGTCAAACAACAGGGCCACGCAAACTAGGAGGTATCCTAGGAAAGCGGTCAGGACGGTGGGCCGAATGATGGGCTTGAATTCACGGAGGTTAAGGATGTACACGGCCGCGGTTAAGGTGAACCCGCCGGCGGCCAACATTACGCCGCACATGACGTCAAAACCGACCCACAGCCCCCAGGGGAAGGCGTCGCTGAGATTCGTCGAAGCCCCCAGGCCTCGAGCGAACCTCACGATTGTTGCGTAGGCCCCCAACAGGAAAATCAATCCCAGCACGACACGCCAGAAGGTGATCTTAGGCCTTTGCATATGCGTTCCTCCCTCCGGGCGTTCCACCTTTATCTCCGTGTTCTTCGCGAGCCACTTCGTTCTTGCGATTGGTAAGCCACCACAAGCCTCCGAGGGTCACGCCGCCAATCGTAACGAGATCCGGGATGTGGGAAAGAACGCGATAGGTCAGCAAGGGGAGCGCTTCGCCGCTGAGGTCGCTTGCATAACCGAACTCGTCGAACGGAATGCTGGAGAGCAACAAAACCGAAGTTCCCCCGACTTCGTTCAGGCCGAATATGTGATTCACATAGTTTTCTGGATTCTTGGCGAGGCGATCTTTTGCTTCTGAAATCAGGTCTTCTCTGTTGCCAAACTTCGTGGCGCCGGTGGGGCACGCTTCTGCGCAAGCCGTTTGAAGTCCCCGAGCAACGCGGTCGAAACACATGTCGCACTTTCGGACAAGCGGTAAGGGTTTGTCCCACTCGTACTTTGGAACAGAGAACGGACAAGCCAACATGCAGTAGCGGCACCCCATGCACCGGGAAGCATCGTAGGTGACAGGTCCCTGGGATGTTTTGCGGAGCGCGCCGACGGGGCAGACAGAAGCACAGCTTGGATCCTGACAGTTCATGCAAAGACGCCGCATGAACTTTTCGTTTCTTGTGAGTACGACGGTGAGCTTGTGCGCTGACTGCTTCTGCTCAGCAGCAATGTCGTCGTCGTAAGGCAGCCCGTTTCGCTCCGCGCATGCCTTCTCGCAGAGCTTGCAACCGATGCACAGAGTCGCGTCGTAAAGGATGCCTTTGCTCATAAACGCTCCCCGCGGGAACCTACGCCCCCGGCCTCAGCAGCAGACGGAAGCCCGAGACAGCATTCCTAAATCTCACAAGTGACCCAGTTCGATACTTGCCGATCAGTCCAGCGCAGTGCGGGGTCAAAAGGACTGGCGTAGGCCATCCGAACTCCTGGGCCAAATGACCCGATGACGTGTTCGAGAACTGTAGAGAAGTTCATCGAACGTGACACCGTCAGCGATGAATCTTTCTGCGCAGTCGCTGACCCAAGATGAATATAGAGTAGGCGGGCAGGGATTCCTGTGAGTATTGGCACTACAGGACGTGACCTGGGTCACGTCCATGTGAGGGCTTTTTCAGCAGCTTTGTTTTGCAACTTCATGAAGTGCTGAAAATGCCAAAGCCCTAGTCCACGTTTGACCGGGGCTTTGGCTCGGAGTCCATCAGGAAGTTACGTCAGGAAGAACTCTCGGGTGATCTCTCCCCACTTCTCCTTGGGCAACTGCATGGTCAGATCGTGGACCGCCGGGCCGCCGTCTTGGGCGACGACGCCGGCGAGTGCCGGCATGCGCACCTGCAGCCGGCTGGCGGCATCGGCCATCCACTTGCGCGCCAAGCTGCCGTTGAGGAGGTTGCGGAAGCTGATCTGCAGATCTGGTGAGATAACAGAAACAAACCAACCCTCTCCGTACGGGTCAGTGTTGGCCAAGGAAGTATTGGCACTGAGGGCTTCGTTGACGTTGGTGACTTCTCCTTCGATCGGAGAAACCAAGTCGGTGCGCTGGCCGTCGCGGATAATTGTGGCGAACTTCTGGCCCTGCCGCAGCCATTGGCCACGCTTTGGGAGCACGAGCCCATCAAGCTTTCCGGCAAGCCGCGCGCCAAAATCATCGATCCCCACGCGAACCAAGGTGGGGCTTTCCTGCAGCGCCCAAGTGTGGCCTGGGTGATAGCGCCGGTTATCAGGCAACTCAAAGCCAGCGACAAAGCTCGGAAGCATACGGGGCGAAAGCGCCGCCGCTTCTTCTCTTTCCTTTGCAGTGTGTGGCATTTCCTTGCGCTTCCTCAAATAGTCGATGGTGAGGAAGATCGCGAACATCGCAAGCATCAGAATGACTGTCATGGCCCGCCTCCAGGGTTCCTAGTGTGTTCCTAATTCCAGACTCTGTAAGGGCAACTTGTCTGCCAATGTGAGGGGATTCCAAGGCATCCAGCTAAGTCACTCAAAAGACAAGTGTTCGTTGAGACTTGAAGAGGAAGGCGGGAGAAGTTTGATGAAAAACGAAGCGTGCGGAGTTGAATTATGCAACGGACAAAACCATGTCCGGCAGAAGGTAAACGGCTATATCATTGAAAACAAACAGTATGCCCCGAGAAGCAGGGCTGATGTGAAAGACAACAGGAAGAGTATAGATTTTCAGCTTAGCCGGGTGTCCGGGGCTGCCCGAGACAAATGCCCGCCAAGAACTCGACTCCTGCCCAAAGAATCTCTCGGGAGCCGTGGTCCGACGGTGAAAAGCATTGATACCTAGTGCTCCAGCAAGACGCTCAGCCGCCCTCAAGAAAGTCTGCGAGCCGCGCGAAAGGCCGCGATTGATTGGACGACAAGGTCTAGCTGGGCGTCCTTGAGCTCGGGGAAGACCGGGAGGGAGAGTACTTCCCTGCTGGCTCTTTCCGCGATAGGCAGGGCACCCGCCTCATGGCCAAGATTCTGGAAAGCCGCTTGAAGGTGAAGGCACAGAGGGTAGTAAATTTCGGTGGGAATGCCCGCGATACGGAGAAACTCCTTCAAGTCGTCGCGAAGCGGCACACGGATGGTGAATTGATTATAGACATGGTGGAAGTTTGCCGGAGGTTGCGGCGGAATCGTAACAAAGGAAGTCAGCCCCCTCTCTTCAAACACCTCGCGGTAGCGCTGGGCGCGGTTTTGGCGGCCGGCAGCCCAGGAGTCGAGGTGGGGGAGCTTCACACGCAGAACGGCGGCTTGCAAGGCGTCCAGCCGGCTATTGGTGCCGAGGATGTCGTGGTAGTACTTCTTCTTGCTGCCATGGCCGCGAAGCATCCGGAGGCGTTCTGCTGAGGCCGGGTCGTTTGTCGTAACCAGGCCACCGTCGCCTGCACCCCCCAGGTTTTTCGAGGGGAAGAAGCTGAAGCATCCGAAATCGCCCATGGTGCCGATGAAGCGATCATTGTAGCGGGAACCGATGGCTTGCGCGGCGTCTTCGATGACCAGGAGGTCTCTAGACTTGGCGATTTTAAGGATGGGATCGAGATCGGCGGGTAATCCAAAGAGATGCACAGGCATGATGGCGCGCGTCTTTGGGGTAATGGCAGCAGCGATCAGTACGGGATTGACGTTGTAGGTGACCGGATCGATGTCCACGAAAACGGGCCTGGCACCCACGTGAGCAATGGAACCCGCGGTAGCAATAAAGCTGAAAGGCGAAGTGATGACCTCGTCGCCGGGTCCAATGCCAGCAGCCATCAGGGAGAGAATGAGGGCATCGGTGCCTGACGCACAGCCAACGGCAAACCTGGCGCCGAGCTTCGCGGCCACTTCCTCTTCGAGGAGCTTTACCTCCGGACCCAGGATAAAATACTGGCTTTCAAAGACCCGTGTGACCGCAGCCATTACTTCCTCTCGAATGGAGGCAAACTGCGCCCGGAGGTCCAGGAAATCGAAGGCGGGCCTGGCAGGGCCGGGCAAGGCGGGGCTAGCCGCCGGAGCAGCAGGTTCCTTGCTTTGGGAAGATGTCGACATGGTTGATGGCTCCCGAGACCCCGTGTAAGTCTATTTGAGACTAGTTGGTGCATGCAGAGCAAGTCCTAGCGGAGCGGACACGGCTTTCGCAGCTTGCCTGGAGAGAAAACCCAGCCGACAGTTTCTTGCGTTGAGAGTAGCTTATTGCCTGTAATTGGAGACGAGGTGAACGCCGGGAAAAACGGTAGCCGGGCCAGTATCCCCGGGGAGAAGCAGCCCCCGAGCCTCATTCCTAAGACAATCGGCCTTCACTTCACCGCGGGATAGGCCACCAGAACCTGCTGGATGCCACTTTCCACTTCCTGAACGCTACGCCGAACATTTCGGTCCATCGCAGCAACGAGAGAGGCGACATCTTTACCGGTGCTGGGCTCATCGTGACTATAGGTGTACGTCCAGAGGGTTTTGCCGGCTTTCAGGTCGCGCAGTTCAGCGTCGAAGTTGATCCGGGCGACTATGCCATTCCCGGACACTTCCTTGAAATCGTAAAGATGGCCGGTTAGAACGAAGTCGCCGCTGGAATCGCTGCGGAGGGCAGTCACATAGCGAAAGCGGCCGGTGGAGCGCAGTTCGCGTACGAGGGCATTTTGGAGCATTTCGGCGGGAGGCTCGGTCCATCGCTCATTCTGATACGTTCCCATCTGGTCCGAATCGGAGCCATACACAATGCGATCTTCACGATAAAGATGCGACGTGAAGAAGGCACGCACCAGAAGTGTGGCATTCAAGGGTTCCTGCTTGATCGGGCCGACCGCTGGATAGGAGATTTCGTAGTACCTGACCGACGGCATATGGCCACATCCCCCGAACTGCAGAGCGAGCGCCGCGAAGGCCAAGGAGAAACGCGTAAGCCTAGTTCTCCCTCGGGAGACTGGCGCGAAGTGAGTTTGACTTTCAAGCCTGCGCGGAGTGTAGCTCATGGACGTCCTCCCGGGACATGCTGGCGTGGACTGCCGGAATGGATTAGCGAGGAAGGCTGTGTCTTGATGATGTCGGTGAATTCTCTCATGTTCTCCGTGATATGGCGAAGGTTCTCCAGGATCTCATCAATGTTCTCGGAATTGACGTCCAGCATCTGATCCAGGCGTCGCGTAAGGCCCGAGACGTTGTTCAGGGATTCATGGAGTTTCACGATCGAGGCGCGCACTTCTTCGCGGTTCTCCCCGATCATGCCGTCCACATGCTTCAAGGTTTCGTTGGCCTGATCGATGGCCTTATGCAACTGATCGAGAAGAGGCGAAATCTTCTCGCTAGCCGCATTCACATTCTTCAAGGCCGACCTGACAACCGGACGGTTCTCGCCGAGCATGCCGTGAAGATCAGCGAGACTCGCGGAAATGTTCTGGCGATTTTGGTCGTTCAGCAGGTCGTTGACGCGTGTGAGGGTGACATTCAGCTGTTTAACGCGGTCATTAAGGTTGGCGAGGAGTTCCTGCGCCTGGGGCGCCAGTTTGTTGAATTGTTCCGCCAGATCGTTGAAGCCGAGATACGGCTTGGACGGCAGGAGGGCGCCGGAAGGCGCGAGAGGAGCATTTGGAGATCCAGGTAGAATCTCCAGGTGATTATCGCCCAAGGGACTGTAACTCAAAATCGCCACCCTGCTGTCAGCCTTTACGGGCAGATCGCTTTTGACACTGAAGGTCATGTCAATAAGAGAGGGATCGCCGGGATCAATCTGCATTTTTTCAACGCGGCCAATTTTCTGGCCTCCGGCGTAGTGCACGGAGGCGCCGGGTTCCAGTCCGGCCGCGTTAGGAAATTTGGAGTGAAACGTCTTCACGGCGCCCTGAAAAGCGCCGGTTACACCGAAGACCGTAAAGATCAACAGCGCGGCGGCGATCAGCACGAAAAATCCAACAAAAGCTTGCTCGCGTTTTGCTTCCATCTCTACCTGCTCCTCCCCGGAGACGGCGACCCCTGCCTGGGCTGCTGCTCCGTCAACATCTGCAGATAATCGAGTTCCTGGGCCACGGCGGGTTCAGGGACGCGATCCATGAATTGGCGAACCCGGGGATGCGTGCTGTACTGCATTTCCTTTACCGTGCCCAGGGCCACTACATCTCCTTTGTTAATCAGGACCATGCGATCGGCGATCAGAAAGGCGCTGGCCAGTTCGTGCGTGACTACGATGATGGTCATGCGGAACGCCTGCTTCAAATCCAGAATGAGTTGATCGATGCCCGCGGCAATTATCGGGTCCAGACCGGCCGACGGCTCATCGAAAAAAAGAATCTCCGGATCCATAGCCAGAGCGCGTGCCACGGCAGCGCGCTTCTTCATGCCGCCGCTGAGTTGCGAGGGCTTGTACTGTTCATACCCGGATAGACCGACCTGGTCGAGTTTGAGGCGCACCATGATGTCGATGGTCGAATCTTCGAGCTTGGTGTGCTCACGCAAAGGGAGCGCAACATTTTCGCCGACAGTCATAGAGCCAAAGAGCGCACCACCCTGGAATGACATGCCAATTTTCTTGCGAATATCGTCGCGCTCCGCGTCGGAAATGGCGGAAAAATTCTTGCCGGTAATCCAAACTTCCCCAGCGGTCGGTTTTTCGAGGCCGACAAGAGTCCGCAGCAGCGTGCTCTTGCCGGAGCCGGAGCCGCCAAGGATGACGAGAGTCTCGCCGCGCTGCACATCGAAAGTGATGCCGTGCAGGATTTCCCTTCCGGAATAGCTGACGCGGAGGCCCCGCAAGGAAATCATCGGTCCATCCAATGCGGTGCTGGGGCGAGTTGGGTCCGCGATGCCGGGCATAGTTCTCAGTGCGCTCCGAGGAAAAAGAACAGCGTCGTAAACACGAGATCGACGAGGATTACCAGGAAAATGGAGACGACCACGGCGCGCGTCGTGGAGCGGCCGACCTGCTCTGCGCCGCCACTGGTTGTTAGTCCTTCAAGGCAACCTACCGCCGTGATGGTGACGCCGAACATAAAGCTCTTGATGAGGCCGGTGACGACGTCGCGGAGAAAGAGGGCTTCGAGCGAGGCACGAATATAGCGGCTCCAGGTGAAGTCCGCCTGCAGGACTCCGAACAGAGATCCCCCCAGAATGCCCATGGAATTGGCCCAGATGGTCAAGCAAGGCAACATCAGAACCATGGCGATGAACTTCGGAGTGACCAGAAAGTGTACGGGATCGATGGCCATGGTCCCCAACGCGTCAATTTCCTCGGAAACTTTCATGGTGCCGATCTCGGCGGCGAATGCCGAACCCGAACGCCCAATCACGACGATGGCGGTGATCAGCGGCCCGAGTTCGCGCGACATGGAGATGGCCACGGCACTGGCAACATAGTTCAGCGCGCCAAATCGCCGCAACTCGTAAGCGCTTTGCAACGCCAGGATCAGACCGATGAAAAAAGTAATGAGGGAAAGGATGGGCAGCGCGCGCACACCCGCTTCCATGGCTTGCTCGACCGCGCTCCGGAAACGAACGGGCTTGCCCAGAAAAGGGCCAATGAAAGCACTAAATGCGGCACGCCCGCCCAGCGCGGCCAGGGAGCCGAGATAGGAGAGAACATTGATGACGGCAGCGCCGACTTTTCGCACAAATTCCACTGGGCTTCTCTACCTTTGCGGGGAAATTCTTATGGATATCTAGGAAGCGAGCGCTTGCTCCTCGTCTTCATAGATCTCAAAGATTTTTTGCAGGCGCGAGAGTTGCATTACTTCGCGGACGCTCTTGCTCAGACCATAAAGGATCAGGCGGGATCCTTGATCGCGCGAGGCTTTCAATCCTTCCACAAGCGAGGCGATGCCGGAGCTGTCAATATAGCGGACATTCTTAAGATTCAGGAAAACCTTGGGCGTGTGCTTCTCTTTGATTTCGCCAAGCAAGGCCTTGCGCATGGCGGGCGAGTGCGACAAGTCGATATCACCGGAGAGGTCCAGGATCGTCCAACCTTTTATGGCACGCGCGGCAATCTGCACAGTCTATTCTCCTTCCGGCGGTGTTGCGGGAGCAGCCGGAGCCAGGTATTTCACCAGGCGAAGCTGATTCTTGCCTTTTTTGCGGCTGAATTCAACTTCGTCCATGCTTTGTCTCATGAAATGCAGCCCCAGCCCACCGGGGCGAACTTCCTCAAGGGAACGGCCCTTCATTTTTGCGGGATCGGCACGTACACCGGAGTCTCGCAAAACAATCTCGATTCCGCTGGCGCACGCGCCATCCTGGGTGCGGTGCAAATGACGACAGGTCACTTCGATGGGAAGGCCGGATTTCCCCCGGTAGGCGTGGCGTATGACATTGGCAAGAGCCTCATCCACAGAGCGCACAATGGCGCGCGACTCTTCCTCGTGAAAATGAAGAACCTCCGTGGCGCGTTCGATGGCGGCGCGCACCAAGCCGAGCGCTTGCGGGTTGCTTTCCATCTGCAGCTTGAGGAGCAGCTCAGAATGAAAAGCGCACTTCCCGCACGAGGTGTTCACGCCGCGCTTTGTGTTTGTCCGTCCGCTGGGCACCTTGACACCAAACAAAAACGGGAAACGCCGGCCTTCGATATTGTTGAACCTGGTTCACCAGGGGGGACACTCCCCCGGAGGTGAGACGATGCCACTTTATTGGCCCGCTGACAACCGAAAAATTCAAGGAGTGGACATGCGGAGCTGGCAGGTGCAGGTACGGCCAGCCCGGACGATGCAGCGGGTCAGACGCTCTGCGCGATGGACGCTGTGGCGCGGTGGATGTCCCAAATCTTGCGGCAATAGTCATCGATGGCCCGGTCGGATGAAAAGGCTCCCATTCGCGCAGCATTGAGGATAGACATCCTGGACCAGGCTTCCTGATCCCGATAAGCCTCGGCCACTTGATCCTGACAGTGGATATAGGACTCATAATCGGCGAGCAGGAGATAGGCGTCCCGATAGAGGAGCGAATCGAGCAGCGGTTGGAAGAGTTCGCGGTCTCCGTGGGAGAACTGGCCGGAATAGAGGGCATCAATCACGCTGCGCAGCGCGGGAATCGTTTCATAGAGTTGGCGCGGATCATAGCCCGCGGCCCAGGTAGCGCGAACTTGATCCACTGTGAGGCCGAAGAGGAAGAAATTCTCAGCGCCGGCGGCCTCGCGAATCTCGACGTTGGCGCCGTCGAGCGTGCCGATCGTAAGTGCTCCGTTCATCGCGAACTTCATGTTCCCGGTGCCTGATGCCTCCGTGCCCGCCGTGGAGATTTGCTCGCTCAGGTCGGCCGCAGGGTAGACCAACTGTCCGAAGGTCACGTCGTATCCGGGCAAAAAGACGACTTTGAGGCGATCTTTCACATCGGGATCCCGGTTGATGACCTCGCCCACCGAGTTAATCAGTTTAATGATGAGCTTGGCCATGCGATAGCCAGGAGCAGCTTTACCGCCAAAGATAAACGTGCGCGGAGTGACTTCAAGGTTGGGATTGTTCTTCAGGCGCTGGTAGAGCGTAAGGATATGGAGGACATTCAGGTGCTGGCGCTTGTACTCGTGAATACGTTTAACCTGGGCGTCGAACATGGAATCGGGGTCGACAGAAGCACCCGTCTGCTGCAGGATGAAACGGGACAACCGGACCTTTACGGCACGCTGGACCTTCTGCCAATCCCCGCGAAAGGCGGCATCGTCCGCAAAAGCTTCCAGGCGCTGCAGATGTTCCAGGTGAGCGATCCAGGAGTCGCCGATCCGGCTGGTCACGAGTTCAGATTGTTCGGGATTGCTGACGGCGATCCAGCGGCGCGGAGTGACGCCATTGGTTACGTTGACAATCTTGTCCGGCCAGAGTTCGGCGAAGTCACGAAGCAATTCCCTCTTCAGCAACTCCGTGTGGATTTTGGCTACGCCATTGATTTTATGACTCCCCACGCAGGCGAGATGAGCCATGCGGATGTACTTTTCGCCGGTTTCGTCAATGAGAGACATCCGCGCAACTCTGGCTTCGTCGTTCGGGAAGCGCTTACGCACGTCGGCCAGGAACCGGGCGTTGATTTCGTAAATGATTTCGAGATGGCGTGGCAGAAGCGAAGCAAACAGAGAGAGCGGCCAGCGCTCCAGCGCCTCTGGCAGGAGCGTGTGGTTCGTGTAGCTGAAAGTTTGCGAGGTGATGCTCCAGGCCTGCTCCCAATTCATGTCATCTTCGTCTAGGAGGAGGCGCATCAACTCGGCGACTCCGATGGAGGGGTGGGTATCGTTGAGCTGAATAGCCCATCTCTCGTGAAAATTGTCGAGTTTCTTGCCGGCGGACAGGTGCATGCGGATCATGTCTTGCAAGGAGCAGCAAGTGAAGAAGTACTGCTGCTGCAGCCGTAATTCCTTGCCGCGAAAATCCTCATCATTGGGATAGAGGACCTTGGTGATATTTTCGGCGAACACTTTTTCCGCCACTGCGCCTTCGTAGTCGCCGCTGTTGAAGCGCTCGAAATAAAACGACTCGCACGCCTCGGACCGCCATAGCCGCAGAATATAAGCGGCGTCGGAACGATAACCCACAATGGGGGTGTTGTAGGGCACGCCCTTCACCGTGGTTTGGGGGATCCAGCGGACGCGGTAGCGGCCTTCGGCATCTGTCCAGTGTTCGGTCCTGCCATGGAAACCCACTTCCACTGCAAAGCGCGCGCGGCGCAATTCCCAAGGATTCCCATGGCTCAGCCAGTGGTCGGTATATTCGACCTGCCAGCCATCGCGGATTTTTTGGTCAAAGATGCCATATTCGTAGCGGATGCCGTAGCCGATCGAGGGAATGCCCATTGTGGCCATGGAATCAAGGAAACAGGCGGCGAGGCGCCCCAAACCGCCATTTCCGAGTCCCGGTTCGGCTTCCTGTTCAATCAGCAAATCCAAATCCAAGCCGAGTTCTCTGGTGGCTTGGCGGAAAGGGGCTTCGAGGCCCAGATTGAGGAGATTGTTGGCCAATTGTGGCCCCGTGAGGAATTCGGCGGAGAGGTAGCTGACGACGCGAACGTCGTCTTCCATATAAGTATGAAGGGAGTGCAGGAAACGCGCGAGGATGCGGTCGCGGACCGTGTAGGCCACGGCCATGTAATAGTCCACGGGGCTCGCGTGTGCGACATCCCGCCCTACGACGTAAAACAGATTGTCGAGGAGGTCGCGTTTCAGGGTTTCGACGCTCGAGCCCGTGCGCCCATCTTCAATCTGCACGCCGGGATTCGTGGGAAGGGGATCTGGCATCGTGTACCTCGCTTGCCGGCTTAGAGCCGAACGTTGCCGGTGATTCGCAATTCACTCAGCTATCTTCCTCTCAGGGTAGAGATGCAAGTGACCGAGCGGAAGTTGCGGTCAAAGCGCTCGCGATAGCGAGTGAAACGACTGGACGATCCAGTTTCATTCCCTGAGGGGGCACTCGACCCGCTATGATACTCCGTGTCCAAAAAAATGATTACATTTCTGGTGGATGAATTCTGGGCGAAAATCATGAGGCACCCTGAGGGAACATTGAACTTTCCGGGCGTGCAGTGGCATCAAATAATTGCGGTTACTGAGGGTAAACCAAATGTCACAACCACCGGCTGTTCCAAATGAAGCGGATGACAAGACGCATCTCTCACCACTTGCGGGGCTTCCCGCGCCCAAGGAATTGCTGGTGGATCTTGCGCAACTGGAGCGGAGCTACTACGAGCGCCGGCCAGACTTGAGCGATCCGCAGCAACTCGTGAGTTTTGGCACCAGTGGGCACCGCGGCAGCTCGCTGAACGGCACGTTCACGGAAGCACACATCTTGGCGATCACCCAGGCGATTTGCGACTACCGGCGGGCGCAACGATTCGATGGACCGCTCTTCATGGGGAAGGATACGCACGCGCTCTCCGGGCCTGCGCAACGTACTGCTCTGGAAGTGCTGGCGGCGAACCGGGTGGAAGCGGTGATTCAGCCGAACGACGGTGTTACGCCGACGCCGGTGATTTCCCGGGCGATTTTGGTCTACAACCATGAACGAAGAGAACAACTGGCGGATGGCATCGTCATCACACCTTCGCACAATCCGCCACGGGACGGTGGGTTCAAGTACAACCCGCCGAATGGCGGCCCAGCGGACACGGACATCACCAAATGGGTGGAGACACGCGCAAATGAGCTACTGCGGGAGGGCAATGCCGGGGTGAAGCGTGTCGCTTATGCCACAGCGCTAACGGCGGCTACAACGCATCAGGATGATTTCATCCTGCCATACGTAAGAGATCTTGGAAACGTGATTGATATGGAGGCCATTCGCGCTGCTGGCCTGAACTTGGGCGTGGATCCTCTGGGCGGGGCCGCGGAGCCCTATTGGGACCCCATCAATTCCATTTACGGGCTTGAGATTACTTTGGTGAACCCGAAGATCGACCCTACGTTTTCCTTCATGACAGTGGATCATGACGGCGAAATTCGCATGGATTGTTCGAGCCCGTACGCCATGGCAGGACTTGTAAAAATGAAAGACAACTTCCGCGTGGCGTTTGGAAATGATCCCGACGCGGACCGGCACGGGATCGTCACGCCTTCGGCGGGGCTGATGAATCCGAATCACTATCTGGCGGTGGCGATCCAATATTTGCTGACGCACCGGCCGGACTGGCCGGAACACGCGGCCGTGGGGAAAACCCTTGTGAGCAGCGGCATGATTGATCGCGTGGTGCAGAAGCTGGGCCGCAAATTGCTCGAGGTGCCCGTGGGTTTCAAGTGGTTCGCGCCTGGGTTGTTCGATGGCTCCTGCTGCTTCGGCGGGGAAGAAAGCGCCGGGGCCAGTTTTCTGCGGCGAAACGGCACCGTTTGGACGACCGACAAGGATGGGCCGATCATGTGTCTGCTGGCAGCGGAGATCACCGCGCGCACGGGAAAAGATCCCGGCGAGCACTATCGCCTGATGACCGCTGAATTCGGCACGCCGTTTTATTCGCGAATTGACGCCGCGGCCACACCGGAAGAAAAAGCCAGGCTCCTGAAGCTTTCACCCGAAGCAGTTAAGGATGCAACGCTCGCCGGCGAGCCAATCACGGCGAAGCTGACGCGCGCGCCCGGGAACAACGCAGCCATCGGCGGCCTGAAGGTTTCGGCGACGAGTGGCTGGTTCGCGGCACGTCCCTCGGGGACGGAAAACATCTACAAGATATACGCGGAAAGTTTTATGAGCCAGGCGCACCTGAACGAGATCATCAGAGAAGCGCAGGCCATGGTGAACCGAGCTTTGCAAAGCGCCTAGAGTATATTGGCCTTGAGTCCGGCTCCCTGACAGCAGAAATCACTTTGCAACCAAGGAGTTGCAGGGGGGACAACAATGCAGTGCGTGGAGCCGAGGGAGAGAGTTGAACTCTCGACCTGCCGATTACGAAACTGATTTAGGGTACTGAACACAAAGGACTTGCAAGTGTTTTCATAGACTTCCGTGGCTGTCATTTCCCTTCCATGCCCCTCTTTTTCCATCGTTCAATGTAAGAACAATGGAAGGGATTTCGAGGTACTCGGCACCCTTAAATTCGAATGTCCAGCACCCACGCTTAGTGGGAAGACAATGAAAGGCACTCGACATACTGCTAAACCAGTAAAATCGGATGAGCGGTTGTGCAACTTCCTTTTTCCATAGTAGATCTCTAGAAACACAAGGGCCCACATTCTAGTCTTTCGCTGATTTGCGTCGAGAGGCCCTTGCCTCGATACATAAAGTGACATCCAATGGCGCCTCTAATTTTGCCGCTGCCGCCGTTCGTGAGCTTCTTTGGAATGGCCATGCGCATCCAGCCAGGTCAACAGAGCGCGTATGCTGCCGTGTGCCAGGGCGATGCTTGAATCCGCGGCACCATAGTAAAGATTGATCGTGTCTCCATCCTTCGCCACGGTATAGCCGCAGGGGAAGACCACGTCCTGAACATCTCCATGTCGTTCGTAGTCCGCCTCTGGGGCGAACATCCAGGAATCACCACGAATCAGACAACTTTCGGGCTGTTCCAAATCAAAAAGAGCCAGACCAAGCCGATAGATGGAACTTGATGGCGTCCTCCGGATACCGTGATAGATCATCAGCCAGCCCCTCGACGTTTCGATCGGGGGTGGCGACATGCCAATCTTGTTGGCATCCCACCACGCACCGCGCCGAGATTCCAGCATAAGCTTGTGCCCACCCCAATGCCGCAAGTCTGGCGAGTACGAAATCCAGATGTGCGCTCCGAGAGGTGTCATGGGCCGGTGAATCAAGGCCCAGCGTCCGTTGATTCTTCTCGGCAGGAGGGCCGCATCTTTGTCGTCGGGCGGCATGATCACGCCAAGTTTTTCGTAGGCATGGAAGTCTTTCGTCAGTGCGAGAGATACGCCCGGGCCGCCTCGGGAATAGGAGGTGTAGGCGATCGCATATTGCTCAAGCTCCGGCATGTAGGTGATGCGGGGATCCTCTATGCCCCACAATTCTTCGGGGAACTTCTCCGGTTCGGGCAAGAGCGTGGGCTTTTCATCGATGTGCCACTGATCGACGCCGTTTACCGAGCGCGCTGCGCACAAGTGCGAGAGGCCGCGGCGATCTTCCACGCGGCACAGGAGCAGAGTGGAGCCGTCGGGCAAAAGCGTCGCGCCAGAATTGAAAACACTATTCATGGAATAGGGCCAGTCTTTTGCAGTCAGGATCGGATTC